>Ga0179593_1262648_pt1 | contig 11407 bp, 19 predicted proteins | sample CZODoug2_1_08_16_FD_185931 | JGI IMG/M metagenome (GOLD analysis project Ga0179593, IMG submission 185931) | Vadose zone soil fungal communities from Angelo Coast Range Reserve, California, USA - CZODoug2_1_08_16fungal (PacBio error correction) | ecosystem: Environmental > Terrestrial > Soil >...
GAGAAGCAGCAAACAGAGGTTGTTGGTCAAAACCCGCCATGCAAGGGGGCCAACACCCTGGGGGTTTGAAGAAAAAGTTGCCGGAAATTGCAACTTAATCAAGGAAAAACACCGCGACGGGGGAAAACAGACACAAACTGCATCCCTATGGGGAAACAAAAAGAAGAGGTTGGAGAAGGCTTCATATCGAGAGAACCGGTTTAAGAGGACTGGCAAAAAAAAGATCAAAACTCTGGTGGGTTAAAAAAAAAAGTCCCACAACAAAAGAAATGGCAAACAAAGAAGGACAGTTAAAAAGGCCAAGGCGGAAGCACTGTTGGGAAAAGGGGGAAGGTGGGGCTGACTTGCGCGGAAAAGGGGAAGGGTGCTAGGGGGGCACAGGAAGTGAAACAGGCATACTTGGGAAACATCTTCACCGGAAAAGAAACTTGTTTCAAAAAGATAGTGGGCTTCGATTTGGTAAAAATAAAGGGTGTACAGAAACGTCTGAAATGCAACCGGTCCACCAAAAAAAAGAACACAGAGATAAAGGTGGGAGTATAAAAAGACACAAAGAAGGAGCAGGGATACCAATTTGAGAAAAAAAAAGGGGCTACAAAACTTTCAGAAAAGGGGGAAGAGAGGGGCCCTAGAGGAAAGACGCCAGACGCAACACAGTGTCATACAGAAATACCCTTTTTAAATTTGGACGGTGGGGGGGAGATATTGATCTGGGGGGACAAGGGAAAAAAACTCGACCGAACGCCACGGGGGTTGAAACTCCCGATGGAGCGCCCTTACACTAGGATCTCAAAAAAAGAAACCATCTAAAGAAAGCAAGGAAAAGAGCGAAATTCCTCAAGGAAAAAGTTCGGAAAATTGCGGAAGAAATGAGCGTTGAAAAAGAAGTGGGGCTGTAACAGTATGCCAAGGGCATGAAAAGAGAAGGGGTCCTCAAGGTTTGTCACATGACGAATGTCGAAAACAAAACCAAGGTTGTTCAAGGGAGAGGAAGACGGGACGAACCTCCCTGCAAAAAGCGGTCTTTGGGGTCCAAAGGAAAAAAGGGGGAAAACCGTAGCCTCCGGGAATTGGCCGGGGTCCAGGGAAACGACCGCAGGGGAAGGAAGGGAAGGTTTCTGGAGAAGTGTAAATTTTCAAAAAAAAGGGGGCAAAAAGACTAATAACAAAAACCGGAAGGAAGCTGTTTTGTTCTAAAAACAGTTAGGGGGTCGTTACGGACCACTAACTAGACTCCGGGCAAAGCGGGTGTGGGGGAAAGGACTGAAAAACGACAAAGGTGGGGTGGAAAAAGGGGGGGAATCATTGCAAGAACCTGGGAAGACTCGGGGATTGGGGGGGGGGCTCTGCCCAATCCCAGAAGAAGAGCGCCGAGCCTTCATTCTACTCGACCAAACCCACAAAACCCAAACCGGAGAGGGAAAAACGAACGAAGAAAGTGACGCGGGCCTCGTACTAAAGGGCGATGTCCTATCCAAAAGTCAGAGGATGAAAAAGGGAAGACTGTACCTTGAAACTGAATGAAACAAACATGTGGGCCAGGTTCAAAACACGCGTTAGCCTTCAAAAAAACATGGGGGCCGAACAGGATGTGTTTGGAAAAGAGCGGCCGTCGGTTGGTGGCTTGAGATTTAAAAAAGCACATGAAAATTTAAGAGGAAAGAACCAACTGCAAAAGGAGTGATGTGTTCTTTTAGGAACACAGGTCAGGGCCAGAAGTTACGGTCATGAAAAAAGAAAGGGACTTGTAGTGGGGGAGGAGACCCCATCTGAACAGGAACAACCTCAGTTTTTAAGGTTTAAGAAAAAAAACCAGGGGAGAGTAAAATTTTCAGAGCTTGGAAGCACCGGGGGAAACAGCGGAGTTTGGGGGGTACTCTACATAGCAAAAAACAAAAGCAAAGAGAAGGGGGACGAAGGGGGAGGGGAAGGGGAAAAATGCCAGAGGGAGGAGGGGCTGGGACAAAGGGGAATGCGTCCTTGTGAAAGAGAAAGATCGATTTAACCAGGGGGGGGCTAGGTAAACAAACGAGAATTGGGGAGATCGGAAGGAAGAAAGTATCGTACCACAAACGGGACAAGGATGTATTCAAACAAGGGGGGGGAGGTGCTCCTCCTGTGATCGGGAAAGGGGACAAGCCTCTCTCAAAAAAAAGTAGTCCACAAACAAGGGAGGGTATAGATTGTTGATCAGGGAAACCCTCCGTTTCCGAAAAAAAGGACTATGCAAAAAAAACGGCGTTTAGGAAAAAAACGAAATATCGGGGGGGGTTTCGGGGTCCTAAAGTTACATGGGCACCCATGCGGAAAAGGTAGGGTTGCCATTCTAATTAAAAAAGAGGGGATGGAAACCAAGTTCTGTTCCCAGGGGAATCTTTCTACAAAAAAAAAACGGCCACCCCCACAGCAGGCTGAAACGCCGGAATCAGAAGCAAAGAAAAGCCCGCAGCTTATCTCAAACCGCAGAAATGGCTAAAAACAGCATGGGGGGGATGCACCACTGCCAGAAATGGGGTGGGGGGGGGGTTGCCTGAGGGGGGTTGTGGGGTAATTGAACAGGTTGACGCGCAAGGGAAACCGTGAATGGAGATAAAAGGTGCCAGTGCTGGGGAACCCCTCGGGAAGAAAAAGTGAGCAGGTGCAGCAGCAAGGGAGGGGGACATGCAAGACGTGGAGAATGCCTTTTCATAATCGGGAAACCAATGGTGGCCGGGCGGAGGAAAAAGTGCTGAGGAGTCCTTGCAGGTTCGTCCGGGTTGGAAAAAAGGGGCGAAAGGCCCGTTCCTAAAGGCCCTAAAAAAAGGGGGGGGGCAAGTAGACGATCGAATAATAAAAAAAAAAAAAATTCGATTGGTAATAATGTGAGCACAAGAAACAGAACGAAAAAATGCTTCAAAAAAAAAAAGAAGCTCGACAGGGAGACGACGACTTTTTCGGAGGGAGAAGAATTAGTAAATGTTCGAAAACGGGAAAAAGGGGGGGGGGGTTGATGGAAACCCAAAGGCTGCCCAAAGTAAATAGGTCAGTCCGGAGAGATTTAATGGAAATTGCTAGCAAACTCGGGAAAAACAATAGGCTGGTGATAGTGAGGAGGATGGGTGTGGGGGGGGAAACCTTCACGTACAAAGGGCATCGGCCGCCAAGGTGGAGTGGTTGGAGGTGCGCCCCGGTCGGATTTCATCGGACGCATTACCAAGGTATGGTATCTCAGGGCTTTCCTACGTTGAGGGAAAAAGAGGTAGGGGGTCTGGGGTTGGGGGGAAAAAACGGGGGGCAGGGTTGAAATGTGGCGCAATGATGCTCGAGTCCGGGTAATGCAAAGGAACATTCGCACACGTCGACTCCAGTCAAAAAGAAACAGTGAGACTGGGGGGGGGGAGACAGAAAAGATATACTTGAACCCTTCAAAACAACAGGAAGAGGTAAAAGAGAAGGGGGAACGTGGAGAAAAGAAAAAAAAAGGACGAATTGGGGGGAAAAAAAAGGGGGGAAAAATCAATCGGAAAAGGAACTTCTACATGGGACCGGGAAAGCGGACTCTCAATAGAAAATCAAAAAGAGAAAACATTTAGAAAAGCGCACGTCAGAAGTCCTCGCAAAGAAAGACCTCAAAGGGAAAAAAAAAGGGGGGGGGGAATAAAAATCATACTAGCGAAGCGAAGAAATAGGATCACCTTCACCATGAGTCATGGGTTCCGAGAAGTAGGGTCCTGGTTGAAAGGGGTGGGGAACAAAATGGGAAAGGATCAATCCAAAGAACTCACAACAGCCCATTGTGGGTAATGTCAGGTTCATAACTAATGCAAAAAAGGAAGCCATCAATGGGCAAGCAGAAAAACACCGGCTGCCTTGGATACAGGAAGGAAAAAAAGATCGAAGGGAATCTTTCGTACGAGAAAATCTTGGGAGAGGGGGGTTCGGGCAAAAAAAATTTTTCTTGGTCATCAACTGAAAAAACGCCGGACCAAAACATCATGACAGGAATCGGACCAGCACGCTCAAAACGTGAAAGGCATCCCGGGAAAACAGATTTGGGCTAAAAATACAAAACCTAAGAACGGCAAAGGGACTGTGCCGGAAATAACGGTGACCAAACCAACCAGACACAACCGGTCCAACCTTTGGCCGAAATGGAGAAAGTTCCGAACGTCGTCCCCGTCCACCAAAGTCCAACCAGGATGGGGGGGGAAAACCGAAAAACTAAGGAGGCAAATTTCACCAGAGGGGGGGGGGAATCAACATTCAAAGGGGCAGCTCAACAGGGCCCCCACGTGGGCAAATGAATTCAACAAAAAAAAGGTAAGGAACAAAAAAAAAACACGTACAAAACAATAGAAATACAGTTAAAAATGCCAGTTAAATGGGGCACAGTGAGGACCAATGTGCTGCTGGGGTTCAAAAAAAGAATTGCGTACGATTTGGCCAGAAAAGACCCAGGCAAGACGAGTGTCTAAAAAATTGCACGAAGAAAGGGGGAAAAGATAGATGAAAATTGCAAAGATTGTAAAAAGAAGGCAGGGTACCCACAATGCATTCAAGAAAAGAAGGAGGGGAATATCAACGCCGAGGAGATATAAAAAATTTTTGGGGGACAGGAAAAAAAAAAAAAACTAGCCTCCTCGGGAGGGAGGGAAAACTGCGCCTGAAAAAAGGGGAGACCCTCACTCACATTAAGATTCAGTCAAAAAATTGACTTTGGAGAGAAGGTTTTCTGTGCGGTACTGGACAACAAAAGAGACGCCGCAGCTGTGTGGAAAGCTGCGCAGAAAAATGGACATCTATCAGTAAAAAAAGCAGATCAACAAATAGAAAAGAGCCCCACACAAAAGGCGGAAGCTCGCCTTCCACCTGAGGGAGATCATTCACAATAAAATGAACGACGGGGTTACAACTACTCCTGGTGCATCAAAACCCTTACGGGACACTCCGGAAAAGCTTTAAGCACCCTTCGGTGGGGTTAAGTCAAATGTCGCACCCCCTCTGGGGGACCAGGGGGGGAAGTCCTCGTGAAGAAACTACAAGGCGAAATTTTCCACATGAAACATACAAAGTAATTATGGCATGAAAATGCTAAAAACACAACTGACCAATGGAAGTGCCAACAGGGGGGTACCGGGCCGGGGGAAGAATGGTTCAAAAAAAAAGGTTGGGCGCAAAAGCTAAGTAAACAAATTCCGTCGACTGTTAACATCTTGTGGTTGTCAGGGGGGGGGGAGGGGCCTAAGGGGCAGTCAACTGCTAAGCGGTGTTGAAAGACAAAACAAATGGGATTTGGGGAAATTATCCATGAAAGTGGGAAAAATCTCTGAACTTGGCAACGAGAGTAAGACTACCCATAGATAGGCCAAGGACTAGAATCTCGAAAAAAAAGAAACACAACAACGTAGAGAAAAACGCGGAACGCCAGAGGAGGGTATTAATTTACTCACGGAAAAGTCAGAGTTCAAAAATGAAATGGAACTGATGGGGGGGAAAAAAGCAGGTCAACCAATTGGGGCGTGGGAGTCAAACAAACCTTGGGGCGAGCCATAGTAGTGGCCGAAAAGAAGGGGGGGGGGAAAAGTCCCGCGGTGTGGTACTGGGGGGGAGTGCGGCACCTTGGAAAGGAAGCCAGGGGGGGGTTCAAAAAAAAAAAGAAAAAAAAGGGAAAAACCGGAACTCCCGATGGGGCACATTCAAAAACATGTAAGGGCCAGAACAGCACTTTCATTAAAAGAGTATTCCGTGAAGACTCATCGAAAGGAAAGAAAGAGGGGCGACAGGGCTAAATAAAACAAACGTAGCTGGGGGGAGGAGAAGAATAATGGCAGCCGTTCCCCTTTAAAAACAAATAGCGCAGCAGAAAAAACAACCAGAGGGAGGGTCGGGAAGGGCCTATCTGAATTGAAACGGGTCAACTGAGAGCGGAGGTGGTTGAGGGCTAGCCAGAGATGTGTCCAGAACTCCGTAACAAGGCGGATCGGAAAAAAGAGAGGGAGGAGCGGAACAGCGAAATTAGGGGAAGAAAAATCATTTGAAGGTAGTGGACAAATTTTTGGAAGGGGAGTGCGACGGTTCGTAGCAGCAAAAAACGAATCTCCCGGACGTAAAGGGGTTTGGTGAGAAAGTTTTTAAAACAAAGTATAACCAAAAAACAAAAGAGGGGTTGAGAAATCACCGATATAAGTTTTGGGAGGGCCGGGGCAGGTAAAAAAGGCCGTAATGCACCAAAATAATACCAAAAAAAAAGGGAAACAAGGGGAGGAGGGGGTCAATAGCTTCACCTCGGGGCAAACATGCCAGCGAAGAAGGACTCAAACAAAAGAAAACTCACAAAAGGGACATCAATCCCCGTCACGGGAAAAAAGCGAAGTCCAGGGGGGGGAAGGGAAGGGTGTGTGTTGGGGACCTTTGAATGAACATGGGTTTGGGTTTTACTCTTGGAACGCGAAACCCAAGGTGAACTTATGGGCGTCAACTAACAAGGAGGGGGGGAAAATGTTGCGCAGCGGGGGTGCGGGGGTGGACAAGCGAGGAAAGGTCAAACGGGCTGCTTATCCCCCAATCAGGGGGAAAAATTTTTACACGTTTCCTTTCAACAGGAAAAACGTGCTGTAAGGGGGATCTACGTCCTTGCAGTGGGGGGGCAATTGAATTCTTGTGTGGAAGGGGACCTAAATATGAAAGGGGGCCTCGATGGGGGAAGTCACAGTTGAGACTTGCTACGAATGAAAAAAGAGCCAAGAAAAACGCATCCGGAAAAAAAAAGAAGTGTGGCAATTACCTGAAACTTTGGGCCGAACAGTCATTCCAAACAAAAAGGGTCCGTGAAAAAGCAGGCGAGGATCAGCGGAACAAGTATCGTTACGAAAGGGACAAGTCCCGATCGAGGGTTGGACCTGGGGAATGGGCCGGAACCAGGGTAATGGAGGGATTCACAATGAGGAGGTCACAATGCTCAGTGGGTAAATTGGGGGATAAAGTGATGATGGAAAACAGGGGGGATGTGGGGGAAGAAAAAACAGTAGGCCAAATGAAAAACCGAGAAAATCAACGCCTGAAATGTAGGGGGAAGTGAGCTTTGGCTGGTTTCATCCGATCAGGAGAACTGATACCCGTTATGGGTTCATAAACCAGTGGAGTCAGCTTTTATGCTAGGAATTAATTTCTGTGGGCAGGTTTACGGATTTGTTCACGAGGAAAAAAAGAATTACTAGGCCGATCACGGCAAAGGGAGCAGGCGTCTCAGGAAGAGGAAAGGAGAGTGAAACTGAGGATAAAGTAACCCGATTAGGCGGGGTCATGAAAAAGAAAAAAAAAGGAGTAGGAAAGAGATATATGTCGGGAAGGAGCCGAGCAACCGTGAGACATGGTTTTCTATATGGAAGCCTACAGTGGATCGAAACGCGGACCTCGAAAACAGGGGAAACAACACCAAGCGCAAGGGGAAAAAGGAAACCAAAAGAATTAAAAGAACTACGCGAGCCCGACAACGTTAAATAAAAGGGGGACGCTATCGAACTCCTGGTTGAAGAAAGAGAGAGGAAACGAAGCGAAATTGCCCAAAAAAAAAACTAATGCAACCGAAGAGGGAGGTGGGGGGGGAGAAGTTTTTGGGGAACAAAAATCCAGTGGAAGCAATACCTACTCACAGCCAGGCCGAAGAAAAAGTTGCAGAAAGAAGGAGGGAAGAGCAAAAAGTTGCAAGATTGGCCGACAAAAGGGAGCGGGATGCCTTCAGACTGGGGGCCGCTCAGCGAAAAACCAAAAAAAAAAGGAAAAAAAAAACGTCGTCTCGAGATCTGGGGGGGGTAAAAATTAGGGACAAAAAGGGGGTTCGGTGCTCAAAGATTGTGAACAATCCGAGCGTCCCGCATGCTCAGATACGTAAAAACTCGCACGCAAAACAGGGGGAAATGGGAAAGGGAAAAAGGGGCACCTTGTAGACCGAACGAATAAAGGCAAAAAAAGATCCCGCAACAAACCCTTTTACGTTAAAAAGTTCCCCAACCAAGAAAAAGCAGTGACAAAAAAAGGTCTAAACCACCCCCGCAGCTGAAAACCCGCATTGCAGAAGAAAAAATGAGACCAAAGGGCAAGCGTCTGTGGAATAGACTTCATATCGCATTCCGGGTCCGTCTGTGAAATCACAGGGTCAACAAAAAGGTCAATTAACAAACAACAAAGACTGGCAAAGCTCTTTACAGTGGGGAACTGGAAATGTCAAAATTGTGGGACGGTCTGGCACTCGTAGAAGATGCTGAGGGTTCGGGGGGGAAGGAGGTCCGCCAAGAGTCCACCATCATAGGGGAACAAGAAAAGGGGTGTGTGGGAATGTGTCAAGGTCCAGGAGGAAGTTTCAAACTACTGGACTCACTGCAATGGCCCTACCAACGGTGCCTAAAAAACAAAAGAAAAGAAGGAGGGGTGTGGATATCAACCACGGCGCGCGATCAGGGGAATTGGGGGGGTGCTAAAAAAATTAAATGAAACAGGTCTACGCCGGTATAAATCGGACGCCGCTGAATCTCAAAAAAAAACAAAAAAACTGCAGAGAAAGGGAAATACCTTTGACGTTTGGTCCGACTAAAAAAGGTGGGGTCACTCTTCTTTTCAGATACAGACGATCCAAAAGCCTTGCCTACGCGCAAAAAAAGAACACAAAAAAAAGAAGAAAAAAGAAAAAAAAGAACGGGGGGGACCGTGAAGGAACATGGATCAATGCTCTAGAGTCGGTCAATCAACAAGGAAGAGAGAACTACAGGAGTCCCATGGCGCCTGGGGAAAAAAAACCAGAGTCCTTAAGAAAATGAAAAAACAAAGATCATTGGGCTAAAGCCGGAGCTCAGGGGGAAAAAGAAGAATGGGGAGCTGCCAAAAATGAGAGGGGCGAAGATCGCCTTGTCAAGTTGTTTTCTTATCAGGGGTCTAAAAAAGATGTGTTTGTCCAAGAGCAGACGTGGACTCAACTACAAGGTAACGGACAGTGACAGGGTCACAGGAACCATGACATGCGTTGCAAAAGCCACCGCTAAAAAAAGGCCAAAGACAAAGGGTTTCTGGGGGGGAAACGATTCAAAGGTCACCGGAAAAAAAGCCTAAGGACAACAAAGCGGCGCAGCCAGGGGTTTTTGGGGGGGGGTTTGGTTTTGTCCCCCCAACATACGAGGGTTGGAGGGGGGGCAACAAAAATAAACTGTCTATGGCCCAAAATCTGCAACTAAGCGGGGGTTTGTTTGGGTTTTTTGTATACCACACACTAACAGTGATTTTGGAAATCAGTATAATTGCAGTGAAGCTCGTAAGGGCCGCCTCTTAAAAACTACATAAATATGCGCGCGAATCGAAAGGGGGGATTCAAAAAAAAAAAGGGGGAGGATGAAAAGAGAGATCTGGTTCGGCGCAAGATTCCCTATTTTGGAAAAAAAAAAAGAAAGGAGAGTTCACAGAATGTTACTGATGGAATAACATTGAAAACATTTTGGCCGTGGGGGGGTAAGAAAAAAAAAAAGCTTAGGAGCACATAGTTTTGAGTGCCGGACGAAGGGTGTGGAAAAAGAAAAAGAAAAAGTGGGTGGGGGAAAAACTTGTAGCTTTGCCCCCACAGGAAACCGGTCCACAGACACCAAAGGACCCCCCAACGACGGGAAGGGGGGAGGGGGGGGAGGAACAATGGCAGGGGGGGAAACGCAAAAAAATACGTCCGGGAAAACCCGCTTTTAATAAGGAATCTGCCAGTCCACCAAACGAAAAAAAAAAGGGGAGACATTAGAACAAACACCGGGGGGAAAAAAAAGGTTAGGAGCAATCACCCAGCGACATTTCCTGTCCGGTTTAAAAGAGGGGCCATGAGCAGAAGTCGACGCACAAAGGAAGGGACTAGAGGAGGGGCCATTTCCGGCGTCCCAAGTGGGGGGGGGGGAGATCTAAGCAAGGAAGAGGAAAAGGTTCCAGTCCCCCCCCCCAGGGACTTACAATTCGATCGGATAGCTGGCGAGCGGAAGAGGAACGGACGACATGGAAAAAAAAAAAATGAAAGGTAAATGAACAGGGGGAGGAGAAGTAGACATCGGGCAGTCAGAAAATCCCGGCGAAGGGAAAAGCTTTTTTTCTCAAAATTGTTCGCACAAATGCGTATGAAAAGCTCCGGAAACGTTTATAAAAGACTTGGGGGTTTGTGGTGGGGGGAAACGTTGTTGGCAGGGGCCGCAGGGAGGACAGTAGTTTTGGCAAACCAATCGAAGAAACAAGGAACTGGGAAACAAGTTCTGATGAACGAACGCGGGCGTGCAAAACCCGGAAAAGGAAATCTCAAGAGGAAGAAGAGACGCAACAAATAACCTCAACAGTATCAAGAGGGGGGACTGAAGGAACAAGCCACGAAACGTAAATGGTGGGGTTCAGGGGATGGAAAAATTGTGGGGGGGGGGACTTGAAAGTTTGGAGACTCCACGCACCTGATAGCTCCTGGGGACAATGTGCGTTCAAAAGTCGGGGCCTTTGAATGAGCAGGAGTTAAAAAACGGGGGAGGGGCTGTCAAAACCAGTTCAGGGAATTGACGGAATGCCAAGGGCACCGTGACAGGTGTGGGGGGACCGGCCAAGGGAAAAAAACTTCGGGGCGGAGGGTGAGGTCCTGAAGGGGTTCCGGGGGAAAGGGTGCCTAAAAATAAGGGGGGTGGGAGAGCTTTACTGGGGAGTCTTGTTTGAAAAATAACGGGAAATCAGGGCGGGGAAAAAGCAACATAACCTGCAAGGGGTTTTCAAAAATTTTATAAAAAAGAAAAAAACAATTTTTGGGGCCGAACGCAAGTCAAACAAATACTCCCAGGAAAGAAAAAAAGAAACCCCGCGTTATCGCTGCACCGGATCTTTGGGGGATTCTTGGGCTAAATTCAACCCAAAAATCCGGTTTGGAGGCAAAGGGTCGCCCAAAGGCGGCAAGGTGGATGTTGGTTTGAAGGTGAAGGGTCCCTGAGGGTTACAACTTTAATAGGTTAAGTTTTTGGGGGGGGCAAGTGAACCAGGGATTGTAGGGGGGATAGGGTTCCAAGTGGGAAAAGTTCAAACAGTAGTTCGGCCAGCGCCGGGCAAAAAACAAAAAAGAAAGGTTAGTCGTGAAGGAGGGACTGGAGTGGGTGGGAACATAAGGGGAGGAAACCAAGCCCGATAACTTCAGCGGTTGGGGGGAGTGACTCCTTGGACTTTGAAAACAGCCGCGAACGCTACCCGGTTAGTGTGACGAGGTAAGAAAAGGGGAAGAAAGTTTGGGTTCGCGAGGAATTTGCAGGGGTCACCCCGTTGGAGGGAAAAAACTTAATTTTGTACAAGCAGGATCTCGAGGGTCCCGGTCTCACACGGAACCTTGTAGCCGTCGACTGAGGAAGGATATAAACCGGAGGGGGGCACCCTTGCCCGATATATCTTC
>Ga0179593_1372263_pt1 | contig 11407 bp, 8 predicted proteins | sample CZODoug2_1_08_16_FD_185931 | JGI IMG/M metagenome (GOLD analysis project Ga0179593, IMG submission 185931) | Vadose zone soil fungal communities from Angelo Coast Range Reserve, California, USA - CZODoug2_1_08_16fungal (PacBio error correction) | ecosystem: Environmental > Terrestrial > Soil >...
TTCATTGTTGATTAAGGGCAATTCAAAAGCCTATGAGAGCGCTCGACGTGGGGGAGTGAGGCCGGAGCAGTGGTTTCCTTAAAAACCCGTCGAAGGGAAAGACGGAGTGGGGCGGGGGAAAAAATAACAGCAGTCGAACCGAGTGCCCTTTCCGTGCAATTGTAAGGGGGGAATAAGAAAGAGTCATGAATCGGTATTAACGGCGCGGCGACCGCATCGGCTGGGAAACTGACCAGAGAAAAAAAAAGTTAGGGGAAATCCCAAAACGATGGACTAAGCAAACTCTGTAGGGAGGAGCATTGAAAAGATTAGGGCGTGAAAATTGGAGAAGAGGCATGCTGCACTGTGGGGGGTGAAATAACGACGGGCAAACTGTGGGGGGGTGTCAAAAAAAGGCAGTAAAAAAAAACAGCTCGAGCCGTAACCCCCAAAGGTCAATAAGAGAGAAGGTCCTAGGTAAGTCAACGTAATGCAATTCCGGAGTACCCAGAGAGCTGAGCACTCGGCAGTTGGACGGGTGTCCGGGCTCCAAGGAAGGGAGTGAGATGGGGTCCGGGCGTAGTCTCGAATACGAAGGACATAAAGGAGACAGGTATCGTTTAGTAAAAACTACAAGAATTTTATTTGAGAATAGACGTTCTCAACGAGCGAAGACCTGACGGCGAGAACGTACGAGCATCGTGGAAAAAAACGGAGCGGGGCGGCCGACGCAGGAGGTTTGGCTAAAATAAAAGAAAGAAGAGGGTAACCTGTAAGACTGAACCCCAGCTAAAGAACGGCCACGCATGATACATTGTCGACTGCGTGGCTGCTAGGGACAGGACGGAAGGGACATACCTTTCCAGTCAATGGAAAAAGTCGAACACGGCAAGATGTCCGGGAGAAAAAAGGGGAGGGGTTTGAAAGCAGCGCTGGGTCTAATGGAAGCAAGGGGCTCATTTGCGTTAAGTACGTGGACAGGAAGGGAAAGCCACGTATGGGTGGTTGAGGGACGCGGAGGCAGCTTATCTTAAAACCGCACTGGCACCACGCAAGAACAGAACGCATCGAACAACCTGGGGATAAAATTAAACGGTCAAGGGGACGTGAGCTGAAAAAGGGAGTCAGACAATTGGAAAACGCCTGAATAAATCAACCTCTCAAGCGGAGGCAGGAGACGCAGTAATGAGGAAAAAATAATTAACGAAGGGAGGTGGACTGATTCTAAGAAGCCGAGCACATGGGGCAAGAAAGGGCAGCTCCGGCAGGTTGAAGCATAACGATAGAGGAATTACGGGAAAAAGTTGCACCCCAGAAGACATAAACGGAAAACGAAAAAAAAAGTCCAATCACCCCGGCAAATTAGCGCGAAAATGGGGTAATGAGGGAGCTGAGGCATGTGTAAAATGGGCGCTCCCTGGTAAAAAGCAAAGAAAAGCGTTCATTGCAAAGGACGGTACTGAGGATCGCAATATAGGCGACAACTCCGGACAGAGCTACAAAAAGGGTGTGATTGGGCCAGTTACGAAACTCTAAATATAAAAAAGAAGAAAAAAATGGAAAAGTCAGCGACGGCAACTAAAGCGGGAAAAACAAACTCTACCATTTAAAGTGAAAAACACCTGGGGCCTAATCTAATTGGGCAAACAGAATTTTTTAAAACGACTGGACCTCTCAAAGCAAGAAAGGAATTTTAAAACAGTGGTGGTTTCGTGGGGATCAAAAGCACTAACATCCTGAAGAAACGTTCACCTCAGAGGGTCCAGCACGGAGTTCTTAAAGACGAGTCACACTAAAAACGTTGAGCGGAAAACTCAAACGCAGTGACAAGAGGATTGCTAAAAAACCAGCTAAGCCGGTGCAGAACTCATCGGTCACCGGTAAGGGCCAGAAAGCTGCAAGACCTAAATATCAGCAGTGTAGGGCTGGACGGGGGCTTTCTTACACGAGGGGAAGAGGGCCTGAAGAACCCTTTTACGTTTCTTTGGGGGGGAGCTTGGATAGGGACAACACGGACGACGGGGTGGAAGCTGGCGGAGGAAAAGGACCAGGCAAAAGAATGCCATTTATTCAAAGCGAATTGGGGTACTCATGTCCTTCCAAGGGAGAGAGGGCGTTCTCAGAAGGGTTTCCAATCTAAGTCCTGGATAACTCGTTAGCCGAGGTATTGCCGGAAGGTACGTTCTCCAGGTGGGCGCCATGACCCACGGGAGATGTGGCGGCTGGCACGGAGCAGGAACCAAAATAGCGACAAGCAAGCCCTAGGAAAATGGTCCGAAAAAATTTGGGCGAACTCAAAAAGGAGGATGCGAACTGGCGGAGCAAAAAGAACCGAGCAAGCAGGGAAAGGATGCAAGAGGACGAAGGTGTCATTACTGGACCAGGAAACGCCGGTGTTCGGAACCCAGGTCGAGGGAAAAGGGAGACAACCGAGAAAGACCCTTCTTTGGGTGATGATGCTCGCAGGAGGACCGTGAACTGGAAAAGAACGAGTATTATGATTTATGGTAGAATTACAGATCACATCCCACCAACATAATTTCTGGAGCGTACAGACATTTTCATCAAGAAGGTCTCAAAAAAAGCATAACAGCGCCACAAAGCTGCAGCGCCAGCATCTAAGGGATCCGCGCCCGAAAAATCATCGTGGCAAAGGGTCCAAAACGCAGGGGAACGGCAAGCGAGGTAAAAAGGGAGGAAAATAAGTCTCCAGGGGAGAAAAGGAGAGATTGCATCGGTAAGGGACCTGCATGACAAAGTGCACGCTTATGGGCTTTGGGCAGCGGCACTCAAAGGAGAGGAAACGCGGCCGCAAAACTTAGCGCAAGCCGGCCTAGAGTCAGAGGTTACCATGGATCTACGCATTGCACGAGTCCTGCGGGATTGAGCAAATGCAGAAGGCGAAGCTGTATTCGCTAGATAAAGCAACTATCAAAGAACATCAGGAGCGGTTGAATTGGGGGGCGTTCACGGAGGGGGACGTAGCCGCCTGTCGATAGAAAAACCAACAGGAAACGTGTACTTGACTAAAAAAAAGCTGCGATTCCGCGTAGAGCGGCGCACACCGGCGGCCGAATGAAGGAGAGGAAATCTAAGGGGACAACTGGAGTGGGACGGGGGGGGGCGGGGAATAAGAACAGAACATGCATAGTCGAAGAAACTAGTGGAGCAGAAAAAAAATGCTTGCTCCGCCCTGGAAAGATAGGTGGGGGTGGGAGAAATCAGGGAAAAGCGAATCAAAAAAATAACGATTCTCGCAAGTCAACATGGAGGAATACAATGTTAGCTACAGAACGAAAAGAACGGGCCAATACATTCAGAGGCGCGTCAGAGAGAATGTTTTAACGTCACAGAGTCGTGAAGTAGAAGAGCCATCATGAAAAGTCACAAGGGGGCCATACTGGAAGGGCGAACTTCTCAAGATGCGGGAACGCCAACTATCCCGGAAACTAGGGTCTTTGACGCGAGGGGGAAGAAACAAAAGAGGCTCCAAAAAGAGCTGATCGACGGAGGGGGGAAAGTCGTGTCTAGAAAGGGGGCACATATTAGCCCTGCGCACGGTGGGCAAGTCGCGGAAGAAAGTTACTACTTGGAGTCTACGAGCCGCGGGACCGTTTCACACGCCCCTTCGAATGCCATCGGAATTGAAGCGTGAGGTAACCCCGAAGGTTCGTTAAAACTATTGCGCCGTCAGGAGACACCAAAACCCTATAGAAAGAACGCAAAGTACTATCACGGATTGAACATTCGTACTTTAGCAATCGGAGGAAAGAGATGCCTGAACAAGCCTGACTTTTCGGGCGTGTATCCGACCGGAGAACGGGGGGAACACGGTGGACATCGACGATCGCTTATGCCGGAACCTTGTTCAGGTACTCTCACCGGAGAAGGGCGGGGTTGCCGGTTTCCCAACAGTTGGTGCTTAAAATCTTGATTGAGTTGGCAAATTTTCGAGCCTGATCAACATCCATTGAAAAGGAAACTCTGGATGGATTGGGCGAGTGGAAATAAACAATCGTGGTCAGCAAAAGGGCTTCCGTAAAGCCAGTCATGAATAGCAATACTGGTGCAAATAGGGACATGAAAAGCTGGGGGGTGGTGCCGATTTCGTTAGCAGAAAGTGATAATCGAAGCGTATATCTGGATCATCCGGGGCGGAAAAGGACTGAGACTTCAACGGGCAGGAGGGAGGATATTGAAGACGGGAACGCGATCACTGACCCTCAAAGAAAATTGAATGGTCACTAGGCAGGGCGAAGGGGGGGAACTGGAGGCACTTTTCCTCGAAATCAGCATGGAAGTACGATCATCAAAAGAGGATCTGCGTTCCTACGGGGACCGTGGAGGAGCAAGTTGCAACTACCTAGAACCGTTGGGAACATCACAACACAATACGTCTGGGGCGCCTCAGGAAAAAGGCGAAGAGGAGACGGGCGGATAGACCAAAAAAGAACCCACAAACGTGCGACCGCGGGGTCGAGGGTGGAAAAACCGAGAAAAAAAAACGCCAGAACAGTAGTGGGAAATGAGAGATAGGCGTACAGAGAATACCCCACGGGAGAACCGGTCAAAAAAAACGAAGAACCGTCAAACAAGGTGCGGAAGGAAATTTTACACGGCCCTTCTGCCAGAAAAAACAAGGAAGACCGAACCCCTGGTTTCAGTATAGGGGTCGCTGTTCAACTGCGCCCTCGCGCCAGGAAAGCATTTATGGCAGCATAACCAGGAGCCACCACCAACAGGCATGCATTTCAAGGTAGACACAAGAGCAAAACGGCAAGACCCGAGTAGACAAAAAAAAAAGGAAGCAGCGTTGATTGATACGACGCGGAGCTCAGGCAATGGAACGTTTTACGCAAGCAGACCGCCCAGGTCTTCTAAATTGGTTCCCGGTGGATGTCGGGTAAAAAGGGGGAATAGGACTTGAGCACCTCGTTTGCAAAAACCACCCGGCCCGTGCCTCGGCAGCCAAAAAAGAGCGGGTGTGACAGGTGTGGGAGGTAGACGTATTGGTTGGGAGACCCTACTTGTTGACCGCGGGAAGACATCAAACGAGGGAGTCGCCTGCAAGCGTAAGAGAAAGCAGGCCGGTTTCATAGGGCAAACTCAAAGCCGGTTCTACGGGGAGCTCTAGTCAGAAAACAGAAGACTGTCCGCGGTTGGGGCCATAAATATCGCCCCCTCGGGCTTTAAAAATTCTCGTCAAAAATATGGTAAAAATCGAAAAAAAGGAACTCCTCAGACAACAACAACGTGTTATTAGATAAATTGGTTTAGACTGGCCCCCAGGGAGAGAGGGCAGCTCAAAAAAAAGGGCCGAGCCCTGGGGGGCCTGGCCAAAAGACGCGGTGATGGGGACTGGAGAAGACCGTTATCGAAAGGCGTGCAGCAATGGACGAAAAACGCCGCGCTGTTCAGGGAAGCGCCTCTGCGGGCCGAAAGGAGTCGGCTAAAAAAATGTGGGTCAGACCCTAGCAATTAGAAAAAAAAAACATCTGTAGGTCGGCCATAAAGGGTATTAGGCTAAACTTATTGAAAGCAGAAACGGTTGGTGGCCGAGATGAAAAAAAAAAACGCATGTCGTCACAGTCAGCATGTTACCGAAAAATGCAAATGAAAGGCAACTCATAAGACTGAAAGTAGGGCAATCACTGATCGGCGCGCGACACGACTTGAATGGTGCCGGCTAAATCGGGCTTTTAGAGGGCGTTGCTCGCCGTCTAAGCAGGGATGACACTTACGGAATCAGGAATATATGGATGCCAGAAAAGGGGGATAAACGAAGTGAACCAAGGCGCGGCTTGAAGGAGGGAGACATCGAAAGGGGGAAAAAAGTCGGAAAGGTTTGGCTAAGCAGTTACCCTGGAAAGAAGGCGCAAGAAAGATCAAGTTACGAAGGGTCGGCGTGGGTCGACGAAAGGGGCGCAGCCGAAGGATCTGGAAACTGGAATTGGCGAAAGCGAGTCAGGACAAAGACGAGATAGGGAAAAAGGAAGTGGTCAGCAAGAGTCAAGCCCGTGCCGGGTTTCTTTTAGAACCGTGCCGACGTATTGTGGAGGTGGAACAGGAGAGTGGAACTTATCTAAGCCGGCATGCGCGAAAGGACGACAACATCGGAAGCCTAATAAAGGGAAAGCCAACTTGTATGGAGAGTCAATAAAGCAAAGAATGAAAAGGACAGAAACAGATCCGGATTCCTGAGGCCTCAATAACTTCCTTTTTCTGCTATCGGACATGTGAACTGCGGAAAAGACTGCCCGAGCACGACGGATGCTCGCTGCACACATAGGGAGGAGCAAAATGCTTTAGCGAGAGGCCGATCGAGAGTAAAAAAAAGACAAAAACAGCACAGTACAAGGAAAGAGCAAAAAGCCCACGAACCGCTTGAAAGGACTCAAGCGGAGTAGAAGTGTCTGACATGGACGAGAAAAAAAGGACAAGGGGATTAACGAATTCAAGAATCAGCACACAAAGCACGTAATAGACTTGCTGCGAGGACGGTGCCCAGCAGAGTCGGGAAAAAAAGGCCATCAAAAGTGACGCCCAGTGGCGTAGAAGGCATAACGGGAAAATCTCGCGCGTAAGAAAAACTAAGCGCCAAGGCTCACGCTGGGAACCAAAGGAGGGGGGAGAGTCATAGAATCTGGTGACGTGGCCGGTAGGGAGGGGGGAAGGGGCACGAACGCTTCGATCCTTCAGCTGCGGTTGTGGTGAACAAAAGGAAAACCGGGCAGTAACGAGCATGCGGCAAAATCTCGTTGCGTCACAAAAACGAAAAACGGCGGCCAGCCGGAGTGCGCGTATCGGAAAAAAAGAGTGCAGCTGCTTCCAACGCGAAACGACGAGTCCACTCGGTGTGCAGTATACCTCATCACACAAATAAAAAAAACTGCTGGACGCATGGATCATCAGGGAGTAAAAAAGAAACGACAAGTTCGACGGGCGCCGAACCTTGATCGGTGCGGGGTGGAGTACAAATTGCCAGATCCGGACGGGCCGTAGGGGAAGGCTTAGGGCCTGGTCAGGCGGTTGGACGGTCCGGAAAATAGGAGAGTTTTTGGAAATCTAAAAAGTTCCGTCCGGCGACGTGGATGTATTGAAGTGGCGGGATCTCCATGTTGCGCATGACCACGAGGCCCCTCCGGGGAAACGTGAAAAAGACGGGAATCGACCCATCAAATGCAAAAGACCAACGGGCCACACCATCCAAAGCCGGGTGGACTCGTTGACGATTCACATTGGATGAGCGTGACGCACAGGGGAAAAGCTCACAATGGGGCCGCAGAAAAAGAAGCGGAAGATAAACGAACACACTCCCTGTGATCCTAGTGAGAGAAAAAAATTCCAGCTGCCCGACAGCAAGCACCTTGGTATATGTAGATGATGCCCGGACGCCCTTAAAAGAGGGCAAAAATCCGTGATTTGTGGGGCGACGAAAAAAGCGGGGACGACCACCTCATTCTTAAGGGCGGGGGGAGGGCTACCGGATAGAAAGACAATCGCCGGTTAGCAACAGCGCAGCCGAAAGAGGAGAGGTCTAAGAAAAACCGGGGACTAATCAGACAGCACCATATGCGGGAAGGCCGAAAAAGGGGGCAGAATCATAAAGAGCAATACAAAAACAAGGAGGAGGTAGGGGGAGCGATGAATTGGGGGACGAGCCTGCAATAGGAAATACAACTGAATTAAGGGGGGAGGCAGCTCAAACCTTCTCGCTCGACAAGGCTTGGCGCGCAAACGCAATAAGGGAAACGAGTTCCGCTGGGAAGTCTCAGAATTTCCAAAACACAACAGGGTCTCAACGGAGCGTGAAATACGATGCTTTAAAGGGAAAAACAAATGAAAGGTAGCGTAGACCGTCACAGCAAAAGCAAATCATCGCCACGAGAAACAGTGGGATTTCCACAAGGAGACCAATCTGGCGCCACGCGCCAGGCTCCGGTCACGGGCTGGACGAATACCTCCAGAACTGTGGACGGTCGACTCACCAACCTTCCAGCCACCTTTCACGCGATCAGAAGATCGCAAACGGCTTAAAGTCCCCGTTAGGTCAGGTGGAGAAACATAGGGCGAGGCAGGGCAAACCTAAAGAAGTGCATACGAGGGAGAAAAGGGGTCGCGGCGCCGCAGGGGGGAAAACAAACTTCGCAATATTCACACGTCGCGTCAGAAATGAAAGTATATCAAGGACAAAGCTCCTCTTGAAGGAATCATTCCACCATAAGAAATGTCGCGCTGTGTACCGCCCGGACTCAACAGCGGGATTGGGGGACAAGCTCAACACACAGGGTGAAAGGCGAGGGGACCAGAACCAAGCCTCAAACCGGTACTTCTTTCCCGTCAAGGGGGGTTTGGGCACGGGCTTGCTGCCAAAGAGCACGGCACCGATTCTCGGGAAAGAGAAAGGCGCGGGGACCGGGGGAAAAGCGGAAGCCGCCGCTCCGTTATGGAAATAAGAGATTGAGGATCTTAATCGTACTCTGGGTAGCGCCACATGAAAACCGATCGGAACCAAGGTATCAGAAACAGGAGAGGGGGACGGGATGGCAACTTTACACGCGGTGGCAAGGGAAAACCCGCCTGCTGTGGAGGAACGTACCTGGAAGCGCGTAACTCGCGCAGGACGGGTGCTAAACGCACGATAGCGTCCGTGAGGCAAAACAAGTGTCCCCCCCTGAACATTGACTTGATTGTGGGGGGAACGATGGGGGGGGGCTACAAAACGCGAGCAGTCCCGGTCAAATTTAGTTTAGGACAACAAGAAAAATTGTAGCTATTGGGGTCGATTCAGCCCAAAAACCGGAGATCTCAAAAAGCGAGTAACTTTGCCAAGGCATCGGGGGGGGGGTTCACGTTACAAGCAAACGGGGGAAATCGATAGACGGATCCCTAGTGGTCTGCAACAGGAGAAGCTCAATCTGCGGCCGCGTCCATCAGCCGCGCTCGTAAAGCGGCGCAGATCAGGGCAAGTGGAAAGGACGCCAGGGAGAACGTGGCCATCGCGGAGTACACAGCATGGGGAATTTAATAGTAAAGGTGAGAATGGGGAGTCTTTGCAATGTCGGCGGGAACTGCTTAACGCCAAAAGACACAATCTCGTCGGGCACTTCGCGCGACACCGGGGACTTCAAGAGGGAAGCAAACATATCTAAGCGAGGCTAAAAGGGGTCCTCGAGCGCTCGTCTCCGACAGTAGTCCATTAAGGGGCTTGAAAATGCGCGTCGCGGACCGAAGTCCCGCCACTGTCGACAATTACATAAAAAAAGCGGGGCACCGGTAGGGGTCGGCAGGGGCGCCATCGGACTTAGAGCAAACAACCGCGGACCGAACCTCGGGAACTGTTTCAAGATGGCGTCGATACGATTCCCTGAAACATGGGGGAGGGAACGTAAGAACATTATTTGGCTGACATAACCGAGTGGGCGGGAAGGTCGGAAAAATGCTCAAAAAAGACTAAGCCGAAGACAACGGCCGCTCTAGTAGCACCAAATAAAAGCCAGAAGGCGCGTCAGGCCCCCCATTTGGGTGGTTAGCCGCAGAGTGCGCTCAAACATCAAGGGGGGGGGTTCCGAGAGCGTGAGGAGTTTCGTCGCAAATTGGTTGGGACCCCTCGTGTTTGGCGGAAGTACGCCACTCGAGCAAAAAAGACCGGGGGAACTGGGCGATAAAAGAGGTGTTGACGTGTTTTGGGACCAGAAAAACCTGGTTAGCCCCCGCTACAAAGGCGCGAAGGAAGCCGCCAGCGTCAGAGAAATGCGAAGGGGGGGATTAAATCGCCTCACTTTCCGGCAGTGAATTCCAGGGAGGGTCCTCTGATTGAAAATCAGGGAGCAGGTGGGGAAAAGAACCATATCAGCCAGTGCCCGAGGCGGACCGGGAAGTAATAAAATGAAATCTTTAAAGGAAGGAAAGAAAGGGCATTTGGGGGGGGACCTACCCCATGAGAGGGCCGCCCGGGCACTGGGACTTGGTCCACCCCGCCGACTGGAAAACTGAGTGGCGCGGCAGGAGACCGCGGGCAGGCGCAAGTGAAGGGCGATAACACGGCAGCATCGCTATGAACTGCTAGCAGTCTTCGACGAAGGGGCGGCCTGCCGCGGGAACCAAGTGTCCGCACCGGAGAGTAGGTAGATCGACATTTCACAGGGGACTGAAACCGGGATGGAAGAGGCACCGCGGTGGAGGCCAAATCAAACGAAAGGAGAGCCAAAACAAAAAAAAATAGAAAAGACCACCAAAGGACCAAAAGGCAAAATGTTTCGACAACTTCCAAGGAAAAGGTTGGACCTTAGTCGAAAAAGACGACGACTCAGTGGTTACTGAAACTACAGCGAGGGCTTAACGGTTGGTTGAACAACGCTCTGGGCCAGGATGAACTGAATGAAAATCAAAACTAGATCGCACTCAATGTGAGCTTGTGGCCGACGCACGAGGATCGACGAAGAGGCAGGGCCGCGCGCAATCTCGGTGGACGAAACGGCGACTGAAAGGGGGAAGGGGCCGCGAAGCCGAAGTAACGGTAGGCCAGGTGAAGTGGCGGCAGGGTGGAAAAAGATATCCGCAAAACTGCCGGGAGAAGAGATCGAACATAAAGGTGAGAGGGATATCGAACGTCTGTGAATCGAGAGGGGTCAGAATAACACTCCCTGTAAGTCGGTGTGGTAAATTAGGAGCAGTCAAGGGCCAGACGTATGGGGGGGGTTCACGAGCGCTTGCGTTAAGAGGGGGGGGGGGGGAAGAGACCAAAAGACGCATGAAGCGATAAGTCCTTGAGGGAAAAACAAGCTTGCGAGGAGCGTTCTAACGGATCAATCCCTCTGGCTGCGTCACATTGCCCATGATCTCGGAACTTCCATGTAGAGGACGACGCGCTCCAAGGCCATCACGGCTTAGTCCAGAAAGGCTTTGCATAGAGGCCTCGATCAGTCGCATCCCCGCCATTGGCGAAAAAGGCTAGCCGGAAGAAAAAAAGGTGGAAAAAAAGCGTACGGGGAAGGGCTGACAGGCCAATAAATGAAAGGGATGCTGAATAACTTCTAATCCCCGAACTAAGCGTGCCGACTTTCGATCGGACGCTCCACCACATCAAGTTACGGAAGGTGGCAGGGGCCGTATTACGCAAACCAGAAAATGGATCGTGCGCGACACCAAGAAGACCGCGAGACAGAAGGTCCACGGAGTGGAAGCGGCGGTAACAAGGCTTGGCTAAATAAGCTCGTCGAAGTGGGTTAGACTTCCGTTCAGCGATCAAAGAGCGGGCGGGTGGGGAATGTGGCTCGACCGCGACCCTAAGAAGATCGGCGGCAACGTCACTCCAGTCGTCACCGTGGGAAGGAGGAAAGGGGGCAAAAGATGCGGGGGAGCGAGGCCAGCGCTTCCTTTCTTCCGGACTCGAACCGCCGCCGTCTGGTCAGGGTGAACGCCAAGT
>Ga0179593_1474067_pt1 | contig 11407 bp, 9 predicted proteins | sample CZODoug2_1_08_16_FD_185931 | JGI IMG/M metagenome (GOLD analysis project Ga0179593, IMG submission 185931) | Vadose zone soil fungal communities from Angelo Coast Range Reserve, California, USA - CZODoug2_1_08_16fungal (PacBio error correction) | ecosystem: Environmental > Terrestrial > Soil >...
GCGACAACCTCTGAAGGGCAAAAGGGCGCCGGAAACGGAGAGGAAAGGACGGAGAAAAAAGGGGAAAAGATCAGAAGGGACTTTGGCTGGTTCATCGTGTTGGATGGGTAAAAGAACGAGGATGGGGAAGAGGCCTCCGTGCTCTTCCTTTTCAGACCGAGATATGTCTCGGGGGTGCGAAACTGTGCATACATTATCTGTAAACGGGCTAGAAAAATCGGAGGGCGGGCGAATCCGTGGTGGAGGGGAACTATGCGGGGCCCATGATCTCAAAAACCTGCAATCAGGACAAGCTGACTGAGGAGTAAGGGGATAAAAAGGGGGGGGGGAAAGACCTCAACGGGAAAAAAAAAAGGAGGAGAAGAAGAGAGGGACCAGTTCAACTAAAAAAAAGAGCGCGCTGACAAGAGGGTGGGACCCTGAAGATCAGGCAGCAAATGAAAATCAAAACTTCGTATTCAAAAAGCCAAGAGGGGACGTCAAATCCGCAAACGTTGGAACAATTGGACGAAAGTGAAGAGGCAACCTCACGGAGGACCAGGGGAAAGCCGTACCTGAACTCGGGATCAGTTGAGGGAATCCACACCGATACCCATACCAGAAAGAATGAAACAAGGAAACACCTGTCAAAAGGAAGCCTCGGCAACAACAAGGGCCTGGGAAGGGAGGGGGGCGCAGTCCCTTCCCGAAACTGACAACAACTAATAGGGAATTTATTAAAAGGTCTGGAGGTTCGGAAAGGGGGGGGGGAGCGCTTGCGGGAGGGTAGGAAAAAGAAAGGAGCTATCAACAAGGTGTTCGCCTGTAAAAAAGGAATCAAAGGAACTGAGGTCGAGCAGTGCATGAGAAAGGGCTTGAGAGACGGCTGTTGGGGGAGGAATTATAGCAACTGTGGTCGGTGGAATGCAAAGAAAGCTCAAAGGCCGCCAGCAAAGCCCGGGACCATCTCCCGTTCTATATAAAGGTCTTGTTTAAGTCAGAACATGATAGGTGAGATGGAGGAGTGAGGCAAGATTTGCTTATGGGGCGGGCCAATGCCGGAGGAACGGAGCCGCTGGGACGGGAAAAACATACGTTCCATATTAAGCCGCGCAGAACCAAGATCTTGACTGTAAGTGGTAGCCTACGGGCATGCGGGAACGAAACTTGTACTATCCCTTTCGTACCCAGAAAGGGGAAAGTTATGGCAATGAAACAGAGGGAAGACGATTTTCCCAAAATGGGGGAAAGAAAGTACCCTTCTTCTCCGGGAACCTTTCCAGGGCCGTAGAGGGGGGCAAAGAAGGGTGTCCCTTAAGAGAGGAAGCATGCCTCGCCGAGAGACAGGGAGAAAACAAAAGACCGAATTGTGTCATGACTCTACTGAAAAACCCAACAGTAGGGTCCTTGAAAGGAAGCTACTGGAAAACGAACTGAAAGGGGGACAAAGGGTTCTAACGGCGGCTAGGTATCAAAGTCAGACTACGAACATCCTACTGCCTTTCAACCAACAAATCAACCAGGACTCAAGACCCTTAGATCTTGCACTAGTGGGGACCTAGGAGAGAAACTCAATAAAGGTCTTTGCCTCCTAAACCCAATCACACATCCCTGCTATAGTTAAAGGGATATTAGTACGAGTAACATTTACTTTCAGACTCTCGACATTAAAGCTGGGCAAGCGGGGCTAACCAAAAAAGGGGAAAAAATCATATGCACGACGCAAAGATCTGGGCCTAAGGTCAAAGCGTCTGGGAGCAAAGCTAATAAGGAAACTCAGGGCAAAGGAACACCGCCTGCATCCAGTGCAAAGTAAACTCTCTGCAATGTAGAGGGATACGAAAGGCAAAAACGGTGTCACCGGTCACAACTCGGGACGTGTCGTGGACCGCCCGGAAAAGAACAGCGGGGGGGGAGGTAGGACACTCAAAAGTCAAAGCGGCAAGAGAGGTCCTGCTTTATCCTCATCTAGGATCTAAGTCTAACGTCACTCTGCTTGTAAAAGGGGTTCAAATCCCAGTAGTAGCGGTGCCAGCCGAACGCACCTGGGCGAGGGAAGCGCTCTGTCTCCTTCGTCAATAACTTCGTAGGAAGAAGACACTTCTCGAAACCTACGGGAAAAAGGAGGGTGCAAGAAATCAAAATTACCTAGGCCAGAAAAAAGAAAAGCCGGGCAAGTCCAAGCTAAATAAGCAGTGATCGGCAAAGAGATTGGGAGGAAATTTAGTTCTAAAAGAGGCCGGAACTTTAAGAGGTGGGGCAGTAGTCTCGTCGCCAGAGAGGTATGGGCGGGTCCAGCGCGCCGGTGTCAAGCAAAAGGGAGGGGTGAGGAGGACTCCGGGGAAAGCGTCGAGTTTAGGGCAAGCAGCGTCCTTCGAAGCCAGAAACAGGCAAAACAAAAAGGAATTTCTTTTTGGGCCATGGTAAAGGCGGGAGCGGCGGCACCAGCAAGGATAACGGGGAGGTATATACCTCAAAAATCACAAGTGCTCGTCTGTTCGTTTACCAGCCTTAGAGGCCTTGTGAGGAAACGCATCAAAAGGCAAGGCGGGGTCATATCATGGTGAAAGCTCGGAAGGGTTCTCGCCCGGATCCACGGGTGGGGTCCAAGGACGACGACGGAAAAGGACCCGGCTAGACAAAAGGCACGCCCTTTGTGAAGGTGACTCCGCACCTGGGGAGCTGACGTCTTACCAGGAGTCAACCTTGGGCCAGAAGGTGGTGCTCCCAAATGTGAGAACAGAAATGGGGTCGAAATCAAGACAACAGGAACCTCTGGCTCACCGAAAAAGGTAAGGTCTCGAAACGGGGCGGCAGGCAGACGGGACAAGTGCAGGCCGTGGAACGTAACATCTGCATGGGTAAAACGGGGAGAGCGTAGCCTTGGGTATCTTCCCACATTGAATGGAAAAACACCATACTCTTGAAGGGAGGGAGGGCGACAGGGTGTTAAAACAACAGGGTCAGACAAACAAAGCTCGCCAAAGTACGTAAAGGACAGGGGGGACACGTCAAGGGGGATGACGACGGGGGGTCCCTGTTACTAGTTCACGGATTTAGAAACCCTCAAGAGGAAGAGGGGCCACTTAAAACGTTGGAAATTGTTGAAAGGGGGGGCCCGAAACAAGGAAGTCCTACCGCTTAAACAGCAGGAAGCTGCTCCACCTCTATACACCACAAAAAAACTGATGGAAGAAAAAAATAGAGAGATTGATACCGCTGATTGCGGACGGTCTGAGGGTATGCTTTAAGTTCGGGACACGCGTCCCGGGGAAAGGGTTTTACCGGGGGCCGGGAAGAGGAAGGGTAGAACGCGGGGGGAACCCTCTACAGGGAGAAAACCCTAGATCAAAAAATGGAAGGGTGACATTGGGGGAAAAAGGTGGCACCCGGGGAAGAAGTTGAGGAAAAACACGGGGGGAAAAAAGCCCGAGAGCTTCACTCGTGTGTTTGTATGGAAGGAACACGTTGGGGGGGGAAGGAGAAAAAAGGTATCGCTCAAACCCCCTGGGTAAAAAAAGGTCAAGGCCTCATTCTCACGGGAGAGGCTGAAACGTGGGGGGGGAAACAAGGAGGTGACGATGGCAAGTTCTTGTTAAGGAAAACGGGACTCGTTTCCATAAAACTTTTATACCGGGGAATCGTAACATTCGCCTGGGAACAAGAGGACGAGTAAGGGGCATCACCGCAGGAAAAGAATCGTGCCGGAAGCAAACTAGCAGGGAATCGTCTGGCTGGGGGGGTAAAAAAGGGAGGGGACACACCAGAAGAAAGGACTCACGAGATTCAAAAATCAAATTTACCGGTGGGCGGCGTGAACTGAACTTTAAAAAGGGGCATATTGAAAGGGGACCGCTAAGAAGTAGGTTTGAGGGTAACGAAAACAGAAAGGCCAGGCTGGTGGAAAAAAGCACAAGGCAAGAGGCCAAACGACCAAAGGGGGAAACCGGGGTGGCCGACTGAAGAGGGCGGTAAGCCGCCAGCCGCTCTCAACCGAATCCGCTGCATAACAAAAAACGATGGCTGTCCCTCATGCAATGCGATGGAACGGAAGGAACGGGGTACGAAAGCAGCCCACCACATAACGCATATCGAACGAACGCCAGGGTAGGTAACAGGGGTGGAGCAACCGACAGTCAAAACCTTCCTTCAATCCAACAGCGGACAGGAATATTTACTTCGTGTCAAGGGGGGGAAGGGGTGCCGGGCGATCAAGGTGCTGGAAGGGAAAACCGGGGGGGAAGTAAATGGAAAAGACCCTGAGGTCTGCGAAATGTAGTGGGAAGGAAGCAGCTTTGAAAGAAAGGGAGGTAGCGGTGGGTCCGAAAACTTGGTTAAGGGGCTGCCGGCGAGCGACACACAGAAAATCTACGTAAAACTTGACTGGTTCAGAGTCAGATAGCGAGAGGAACACGTCCGAAAAAAAAAAAGACATAACGCAGGAGGGGCTTGAGCGAAAGATGTAGGCCCTCCACAGGGAAACTAATGGGGTGCGTGGAGGCACATAAGTAAGTTTCCTTGGGGGAGAGTACACCCGAACTAAAACGCCTGAGAGACTGTCATGTTCCCTTAGAGAGGGGGGTTTACGGGGCGGACACAGGAGGGGGTCAAAATCTCCTTCGCTGAAAGAAGAACGCCGAGGGGGAGCTGGAAGTCAAGACTGGACCTCAGTGAAAGTGTTCGAGGAGGGCTCGTAAAGAACAGAAACTTGCGGGGAACGGGTAGAGGAAGACGTCCGTCCGATCTTCGTAGCATAATCCAAAAACGGGGCCACCAAGGAGACTGTGGTGAGTTGGGGGGCGGCGGTACCAGAAAAAAACCTTGGAAAATTGGAACAAACGTCCATGAAAGAAGAGGGGAGGGGACGGGGGGAGGGTGAAGGAAATCTGGTAGGCAACAGAGAAGCCGTAGATACCAAGGAAAAACGCAATTACAGGGGGAGGAAAGGCGGAGAATCCGGCCGGACACCGGAGGAATAAGAGAGGGTCTTGGGGTAAAATAGGGGCAGAGTCAGGCGAGGCCGCCTTGGGTAGAAGGGTAACCAGTCCAAGACACCAAGGGAGTACAGGCGGGCAAAGGGGTAATGGAACCCTGAAGGACGGTAGAGAGGGCTGCAAAGGGGGCAGGGAAAAACCCTACGAGACCCAGGGAGGGGTAAAGTAAGGAAAGGTATAGGGACCCACTTTACGTCCTACCTCCCAGACTTATGGCCTAAGGAAAGTTCAAGGTCCTGTCTTCTGCTAATTAAGAGGGAAAAGGAGGTCCCAGTACAGCAAGCTAGAAGGCCGTATGGAAAAAGCTATCCGCCCTTCTTCGCAAGAAGGAAAGAAACCTTCCTTGTTTAATCATCGCCTAAAGCCTAGAAAACAGGGAAGCCGGCACGGCGGCAGGAAGCGGGGTGAAGTTTAGACACCCGATGCAAGGAAAGTAAAAAAACAGAGAAGGAGTATAGGGAGAGAAGACCAAGGAAACTACCATCAGTGAGGAGTCAGTTTCAGAGGTATGAACTCTTGTCCCTGGTGAGTCGGAAAAACAACTGATTCAGAACGGCGAGGCATTAAAACAGTCCCTCATACACGACCCGGGGAATGGACCCTACACTGCAATAAAGGGAGTACATGACTGATAGCAGTGGGAATCCTGGGGTGCACAAGAAGGAAGGACCTCGTTGACAGCGAGAGGGACCCAGCAGCCTGGAGCTTTCCTTTTAGGCTCTTAGTGATGTTGTTATGTGGGAAGAAAGGTTTTGGAGGATCAAAATTAGGTGGGCTTTACGATGCAGCGAAGGTCAGCGCTAAGGTCCTCAATAGTCTGAGCAGGGGCGAAATTTCCACCTGTAGATTCAATGAAAAGAACGAGAGATGGTGGGAGTTCTAAAGGGGCTGGAGGTTGAGTCCCCTATACTTGCAATACCTTTACCACGCGAGGAAGCGCGAAAGGAGCAGGGTGCTTCAGAACTTAAAAACAAATGATGGAAGAAAAAGAATAGTCAAAAGAAAGCCTCCGCGATAACCGCCGGTCAAGATTGTAAAAGGAGATCATGGTCCTTCAAGCCCAGGGCCAAAAAAAATGAGGTCGGCCCTACAATCCGAAAGCTGGCAAGAGGACAACAAAAGAGTTAGGTGTCAATGGGAAAGCTCCTGCTCTAGGACCAGAGGCTAAACAGAAGAGACGGAACAGGAAGGCGGAAGGAAATCACGGGCTGACATCCCAACGGTCACCAGAAAAAGAAAGAAAATACCCGACCCAGAACTTGGAAGGGAAGCCTCGTTCAATCTCAAGGGAACGGGGGCCTTCTGTTCGGTAGAGGAAACCGGGAAAAAAAACGTACTGAGATTCAACCGGCGTTAAGAACAAGGGGTGAAGGGGGCGGTGGTCTACGGTGACACTATCGCTTTGATGTGTCAGGCTCCAGGGTGCTATGAAAAAGTTTTCTCCGCCCAGAAAGAAAAAAAGGGCGAGAAAAACCCATGAAGGTCGGCCTGAGACGGAAGAACTGTATTTTCAAGAGAAGGAGCAAATGGGTTGAGCCTAAAGTAAATCTTCAAAAAACTTAGGGACAGACGCCACTGGCAGGGAGACCGGGCTAGACATAGAAGGGAGGGGGTAAGGCATCACATTAAGTATGAAAATTCTTAAGTGGGAGGGAAGATGGGCGGAAACGGGTATGAGTGGCTCTCTAAATTCCTAGAACAAATTCGGAACTTGTGTCCACTAACCGGGGACCAGGGGACGGCGGAGAGAGAAGGATCAGATGACATTCGTCAGGGAGATTACTGCCGCGTAACTTAAAGCGGGCTACCATTTCGTCTAGCCAACACTGGGGAAGTGAGGTTGTGCAAAAGACCGAGGAAGACGGTTTCCAATCTCGAAAGAAGTTTAATGACACGGCTGAGACAAGAAATCGATCATGGGGAGGGGTAATCCTACCCTTGGGGGAACACCAGGAAGTCAGACATGGGCAAGCAGAAGAGCCGATAGTCCTCGACGAAAATCACATCTCATCGGAATAAGAAGAAAGGGGTGGACCGTCCACGCGCCGTATCCTTCCCAGGAAAAGACGGTGGGGGGTAATCACACCGGACACGGGAGGAGGTAGGCATCAGAGCTGCCTGTCAAAAACCAGAAAGAAACTCCTCATTAGGGAAAGGATGGATGGAAAAAAAGAAAGGTAGTACGAACTAACCTCCATAAAAACGGAGAAATTTTCCTTGGGGAAGCTTATTAGGAATTAGAGTTATCATAGACGGAACGAATGAGAGGGATGGGCATAGAATACTCTAACACGGGAAAACATGATGGACTTCAACAACTTCACACTGGCTGAGGGAGCACAAAAAGATGGAGGAAAGGCCCCTCGTTTAAAAGACCCCTATAAGGCATATTTCTCTAAATTCGAAGAAGGGTGCGATAGAAAGTTTTGTTGTGGGTTTGGTTTGTGGTTACAGGAGCCGGTAAAGCACAGGGTAGGAAAAGTGTGTCTCAATAAAGAGAAACATATCAGCCCGAAACGGCCCAAGCTGACAGCTGAAAGTCCCGGGGACAAGTAATATCAATATCTCGAAAAACAATGACGTTAAGGAGCTGACCGTTTAAATGGTTCGCCACGGACGCCGAAAGGAAAGCAAAGGAAACCCCCATAAAAGTTCTTCTAAAGAGTCCTTCGGAAGGCGAAAAAGAGAAAATCAACCGGACAAATGAAGACAAAAGGGGGGGAAAAGGATGTAAAGGTAGGTGTAAGCCCCCAAGCTCGGCCAGCACCGGCGCCAATCAAGAAGTAAATGAGGGAAAAAAAAGTTGAGGGTCAAGGGATGGCTGATCGGGAGGGCAGAAAGCGGAACGAAACTTGAAGGTAGGGTGTTTGACGGGTTTCTTTCAGAGGAAGGCAATCGGTAATTCTGTTAAAAACTCGGCCTGGGGGAGGAAAAAAGGCGGGGAGCATCGGAAGCCTTTTAGAGTCTCGCAACTGGGGCTCCTCCCGGAAAGAAAAATCCACCACGGTGTGGCAATGTCGGAATTTTTCATCGTTTAATCTGGGAAAAGAGCACCATCGCTGTCGGCTGGCAGAAAAATGAAGTGATCTTCGTGGGACATTCACCCTGCGGAAAGGGCCGCAATCAACCAAAATTTAGAAAAATTATCTGCGATAAGGTAGCTGAAACTGGACGGGTGGGTACATCAGCCCGGGGTCAGCGACATACAATTGAAACCAGTCTCGGGTCGGCACGGGCGGTGACAGCTAAAACCTGAAAAGCTGATCTGGAACCAAAGGGGAAAAAAAAGGCGAAATACTGAACGAGGACCTGTTTCTGAACAAACACTTAAAAAAGGAAATCAAGGTAAGAGAATTGGCAGCAGCGGCCAGGGGGATTGGTGAAACAAAACAAGGTCAAAAAGGGGGGAGAAACGGCGTGTTCTCCCAAAAAGGGGTCCGGAAGACCACAAAAGGAACTGAGGAGATCGGAATGGGTACCCCAACAGGGCAAAAAAACCACTAAGAGAAAGGACCAAAAAAGCCCAGGGGGACCGGTGGAGCCGAGTGGGGGGACAGGGGTCTAGTGAACAGCTGTTCACGAACTCCGACTTGAAAAAAAGGTCCCGAAACAGGTCAAGGTGGAACTAAAAATCAATACCGGGAAAAGCCGGAACAAAACGCACGAGAAAGAAGCGGATCAATAAGAGGAGCAAAAAAAAAAACTTATGGGATTACAGAGAGGATTCTCCTCTTCGTGCGGGGTTCTCTTTTACGGCTTGCCTTGAGACCGGCATTCCAAAAAGAAATGGTGCAAGGCCGGGAAGGAGGAGGGGAGAAACGGTCCCATCGACCAGGAAAAAAACAAAAGGGGCGACAGAACGGTACGGAAAAAAAAAAGTGCATGGCAACGCCGAGCAGCGAAGTGGAAGGAAAAAGCGGGGGGTAAAAAAGGCCAGACAGCAAGAAGTATCGGGTGATTGGGCCTTACAATTTTAAATCAAGCACAGCGACTAACAAGGGGAAAAAAAATGTCTGATAATTCCAATAACTAACGTGCCGCTAGGGACAGTTGGGGGTAACCCGAGGACTAGGGTCTCATTGGGAGTGTTAAGCACCGGGCCAGTGACCGCACTTGCGCAAGGGAAGACTGAACGGCAGCCTGGACCCGCGTCCCAGGTCAATGGGAAGAGCACCTACTTAATAGGGGAGCAAAAAAAAGGGGGGGAATACTTCTGCCAGAGGGAAAAACCTTGTAGTGAACCACCTCGAAAAAACTCACCTGAAAGAGCTCAACGTTACGGGAACGTCGGGCGTACAAACAAGCCGGCGTGAAAAAAAACGACAGAAGAGAACGTAATGTAGGTCAAAAACTCCACCGAAAACGAAGACTTTTCTCTCAATCTGACAACGAGAACACTAAGTGGACAAAAGGGGGGACGACATGCATCATGCCCTCCACCCAGGGGGCAACGACATCACCTGAGAACGGAGGGGAGACACAGACTGTCTCAACCCGTTAAACACAAGAACTGAAAAGACAAATAAAGGAGGAGGGTGACGACGATACTCAACAAGCCATCACGAACTCCCTTACATTGTTTAAGGGGAATTTGTAGCACCCCGCCAACGAAAGCCATGTCCTTTGCAGGAAGCCCATTTCATATCCCAAGGGACTGCGGGGGGGAAATTAAGGGGGTGCGATATATGCAAAAGGGGGGAGCTTGAACCACGGGAAATTGGAAACAGGGCAGCGGATAGCGAAGGTTTCAAATTTGGGGGGCCGCAAACGGCAAAAAGGGAAGCCAGCGGTTTCTCGGATAAAGACCGGAGTTGGAAAAGGAAAAAAGCAAGCCAGCTCGGGCACACACTTGCCCCCTCAAAGGGACTTTAAACTATTTAGCATGAAACAATAGGGGTCCATGGTAAGAAAACCGAGAAGAAAAGACAGCGGAGAGGGGGGATGGACTAAAAGTCGTATCTCCCTCGGAGCGGGAGGGCAACCCCGTCACGGTGGGGCGAGAGGTGACTGGTGAATGACCCGACAGGGGGCCGGGAGCCTGGCGGGGGCAAGACGGAGGCGGGGTGCAAAAAAATCGACTGAGGTAGCAAGCAGAAGAACTCTTTACGGCCGGGAGCCGCGATTGAACGCAAGTGAGAAGGTGAACTTTTTTGGTTGAATGATTCGCACTAAAAAAGAGACCCCCGACTTCTGGCGGTCGAGGGAAAGATGGCCTTCGAAACAGCGCATGCCAGGCACCGACAAGCCGATGTAGGGGGGAAAAACGCGTACCATACCTGGGGTGGCGAAAACGACCAGAAGAGGGGAAGGGAGGTTTCATGTGGATTTGCAAAAAAATGCCCGAAGCGTGATGCTAGAGGGGAAGTCCCGGCCGGACCAAGGGGGGGCCCGGTAGGGAAGAGGGGCTGAGTAAGTCCAAGGACATCCACCTATTCTATCACGAATGAGTCTAGGTCGGGGTAGAGCGTAAGATCAGAGAACTGAGAGGTGTCTTATAAAAGGAGCCCTGAGGCAGCATGGAGTGACACTGGGATGAAAAAAATACTACCTACTGGAGGAACACCTGGGCTAAAGGGTTTGACTCTCTTCAAATTTCAGTGGCAGAGAACTCAAAGTCAAAAAAGGTAAAGGTTTAAAACTGAAAACATCGGGCCGTCGCCTGGCCCGAGGGCCGCCGCAGGGAAGATCAGGGGAGGCGCGGCCAAGGCACTGGCCCCGTATGGTAAACTGCACTAAAAGAAGACGGCCGTCCTGGGGGGAAAGTGCGAAAAATCTTGCAAAAAGGGGGAAAGAAGGCCTGAGGGAAAACCTTTAAGGTTACCGGACCAGAAAAGGGGGCTAGAGAGAACCGGGCACGCCAGTACCAGTCTACGAAAAGTAAAAACGGTGACGCGTTGTTCCAGGTGTGGGAACAACCTGGGTCTAGGAACTTGAGCCTGACACAAGCCGGCTGCGAGAACGGCGAAAGGAAACCTTCGAGCGTCCAGGTCCAGGGGGAGGGAAAGGTGGTGGGAACCTTGTCGAGAACACGGGAGCCTTACCAACCGACAAAGCTAGGCGAGACAAAAGGAAAAATCCCAGAAACGGGAAGAACGGCTACTCTCAAAAATGTAAAAAAAAGAACTTCAGGGGTCACTGAGGACAACAAAGAAAGGCCCCCAGGGAGGACTGCAGCTGCGTCGTAAACCCCGGCAAGGGGAAAAAGGGCCGGGGAAAATCTCTCGGCGGGGGTATTAAGGGAGAAGAAACGGCGGAAGGGGGGGAAGGGAGAGGAAAAATGGCGCCGAGGGCTCGCTTCTACCTGGCCCACAAAAGGGACGGAATGCAGAAAAAAACATACTAGGGAATTGTTCCAATGAAAGGGGTGCTGGACTATGCCCCATATCTAAAGGAGCTGGAAAAAACTGCGCGACGGGGAAGGCGAACGGGGGTGA
>Ga0179593_1483539_pt1 | contig 11407 bp, 15 predicted proteins | sample CZODoug2_1_08_16_FD_185931 | JGI IMG/M metagenome (GOLD analysis project Ga0179593, IMG submission 185931) | Vadose zone soil fungal communities from Angelo Coast Range Reserve, California, USA - CZODoug2_1_08_16fungal (PacBio error correction) | ecosystem: Environmental > Terrestrial > Soil >...
GACTGGGAGCAAGGGGATGTTGGGAAAACTAGGAAAGGGAGTGCAAAGTTGGGGTGCAGGGAAACAACGAAAGGTTGGCAACTGAGCCGTGGTTTCTGGAAGAACACAGGGGGGGGGGGCGGGGTGGAAGACTGGGACGAGACGAAAAACGCACTGAAAGAGGGTTTGGGGGTTAACCGGACGGGGGGGAAACCTCTGGGGACGGCGGAAAAAAACTTCACGCCGGAGAAAAACAAGGAACTGCAAAAGGGATTGGGAAAGGAGTGGGGTGGCGCTAGAAAACGGGCACCCGAAGCAAAGGAAAACGTGAAAAGAATAACAATCTAAAAATGAGAAGTAAGCAGGGGGGAAACAGTAAAACACCGCAGAAGCCTCAAAATCGAAAAAAAGGTGGGGGTTTGCTGGCCCAAAAGAAAAGGGACGGACGTTGAAAAAAGGTTGGGAGATTCATATGCCTACGAAGGTGAGGACAGTTGGTTGGAAAAAAGGGGGGGAGGGGCTTGGTTGGAAAGGAGAGGGGGTACAACAAAAAAAAGACACGCATCTGGGCCGGCAGGGGGAAAACAAAGTAATCCGAATCAGAAAGTTTGTTTCAATAAGAAAGGGGGGGACATGGAAAAGAATGAAGCGGCCCAAAAGGGGTTCAAAACAAGGGGATAGTGAAAAAAGGTCGTTTCGCCGGGGGGGTGAAAAGCAACTGTGAAACCGACTGTGCTGCAGGAGGAACTGAAACTTAAAATAGGATAACAGCACGACCCTTCGTAAAAGGAAACGGGTAGGCCAAAAGCAAGGAGACGCGTAAAAACGAGTTAGGCGCAGGAAAGGAAAAGGGTTGGAGAAACAACATAATACGGGTTTCATCCGTTTACCAACAAGCGGAAGGCGGGACTAATGGCCCCTTTTAGGGAAGGACCCGTGTTAAAACCAAAGTCCACCCGTCAAGACTATCTTTGGGGGCACGAAGGAGAAAATGAGATGATCGGGCGGAAACAAGCGTTTTCCCATCGCGTGCCTTGGAGCGGGAAAAAACAGGGAGGTTGAGAAAATGGAAAACGGAAAAGTGAGGGAAGGGGCAAAAACGAGGGTTGAGGGAAGAGCGGCCGGGGGGAGCGATCATTTTTTGCGTGTTTGAGGGGGAAAAGGGGGCCATGCCATGGGTGGGATGGCAGCCCCAGGAAAGGAAAAAAAAAAAGGGCTGAGATAACAGGGAAATGGTGTCAAAGTTGTAAGGACCCTTGCAAAGAGGAGGGCAGGGCGGGGCTCGGTGGGAAAAAGAGGATATGAAGGTGAAAAAGTGTGATTCCAACAACAGGGATACGGAAAAGAGGGTGGGGGGACGACTGGTCAAGGGGACTGGGGAGACGTCTAAATCGCCTACTAGGAGACCTTTCCGTCTGGTGTAGAAGCAAAAATTTGCCATGAACCAAGGCGGGGAAAAAGTCTAATGTGAAAAAAAGGTGAACCAACAAAGCCCAATTGACCAGGGTGTGCTAACTTATATAGGTTCGATGGGCAGGGACTGGCTACCGTCCTCAAGAAAAGTTTGCACCCCCGGGGGGAAATCACGAAGAAAATAGAGGAAAGGAATGAGCAAAGGGACAAGGAGTGAAGAAGGGCCCAAAAGAAAAAAGTACTCCAAACGGAACGCGTGAAAAATGGGGAAAGGGGTTTACAAGGGAAGGAGAAGGGCACAGGAATAAAGTGGGGATTAGCGTCCGCAAACGTGGAATCAGGTGAAGTGCTGCTAAATCGTACTCCTTTGTAAAAGAAAGGAGGAAAAGACAAAGCTGTCCCCAGGAAAAGCAAAATAAAAAATTGTGGGAGGGAAAGCAGAAAGATTGAAAGGTTCAAAACCGTTTTGGGGGAGGGTGAACAACCAAAGGAAGTAGCTGAACATCCAAGAGAAGGTGGCAGCAAATCGGAAAAAAGTGTGGACGAAGACCGTCAGGAAAAGGCCATGAGAGAAAGAGGGAGTGGCCTCTTGTAAAAGGGAAAACCCCAGTAAGAAATGCGAAACAAGGGGGGAGCAAGTAAACAGGGGTGGGGAAACAAGGGGCGAAGTTAACGCGGACAGCAGTGTTCGGTTTCACTTTTTCCGGGGGCCGGGAAGAGGCGAAGGTTAGAATGAGATTCATACGGGAAAACCTGGGGAAGATGATGGTTACGGGGGTACGATCAGAATGAAACCTACAAAATCGGGAAGAAAAGGGCACGGCAAAAAGGCTTAAGGCCGGGAAAACTGCCCGAGCAGCAAATGGAAATTAAAAGCTGTGAGCGGACGAGAAAAACGATGGATCAAAACAAAAGAAGACGAAGGACCAGGTAAAACCAGCCCCAGAACCGGAAAGGAGGTTGTGTCAGGCGAGAAACGGGGGAGGAGCAACAAAAGGGGGAAGGACCGTTTCCTGGACCTGGACAAGACGTGGGGGAAAAAGAGCAAAGGAGGAAAAACACTTGACAGAAAAAAGGGGGGCGGGGGAAAGGGGAAACAGTTCGGGAAACGAAAAGAGGTGGGGGGGTCAGACGCTGCAGAAAAGATCCCAGCTCTCTAAAAAGGGAGGAGGCCAATGGAAATCAAATCAAACAAAAGAAAAAGGGGGAGAGAGGATTCTTTGTCACAAGTCATCCCGAAGAATCGCTTCAAGGGCGTGACCCTCATCAGAGAAACAGATGCACAATTCCACAGAAAAGGGGGACGCAAAAAAACAATCCAAAAGACGATCCAACCCGGGCGAGGTGGAAAACGCGTTCCGTCACCGGGAAATCGAACTTCACCATAAATAAAGGGGACGGGAGGGAAAGCGCAGGAGGGGGGTCCCGTTTTGGGGGGAGTGAGCAAAAGGGTCCAACTACGTAAGAGACTTGGGGGTTTTTCCAGGTTCAAAAAGACTTGTGGAGATACAGGGGGCAAATGGACAGGCAAGAAAAAAAAAACACTGAGCAATCGGGAAAAAATCTCATAAGGGGTTGGGGGATGCCGGGGAAACGTCGCCAGGAGGAAGGCTGGACTTGACACCCCAAAGCAGCTCTTTCCACTTGGGGAAAAAACCAAGAGAAGGAATCAAAAGGCCTCAAAACGGGTGGGGGTTGGGCAAACCGCGCCAAAAGGAAGAGGGGGGGGGGAACGGGGGAAAGTTAACTTCCTTCCAACACCCCACAAATGGAAAAAAATGAAAAAAAGTTAGTTGTAGGTGGAAAAACCGAATCGGGCCGGCCGTTCACAACCACACCAAATGGGGGTCAAGTGAAGCAAGGGGGGTCGCCGTTTTCGAAGGGAGCTCACTGAACCGATCAAAATGGGAAAACAGGGGAAGAAGGTCTACCGCTCCTGGGGGGGAAAAACAACATCGGGGGACACGTCCACAGACATAAGGGGGAAGTGGGAATTTTCCGAAAAGGAAAGAAGAAAAAATGGAAAGGAACCAAGAAAGTCCAAAAAGAGGCGAAAAGGAAAGCTTTTTTGTAACTGGAAAGGAGGGAGGGTGGGGAAAAGGGCGGTTGAACGAAAAACGGGAACTTCAGCAGGACTACAGCCAAAAGAAGCGTTTTGCCGGGGAAAGGAAAATGGCAACAATTAGTCCACGCCAAAAAAGCGGCGCTTAAAGGAAACGAGAGAGCTGCCAACGAAAAATCCCCGCAAAACGCCAAGCACCCCAGAGGGCAAGGGCGGACGGAAAACGGAGGGGTCCATCTGCCCTTGGTCAAGGCTTCCAAAAAAACACGGGAAAGGGGTCAGATTCAAAAGAAAAACGAAGATAGACCAACAGGAAAAAAAGCCACGGGGCCCTTCGGGTCCTAAATTTAGGAAAATTGATGGAATGAGTCGTTCAGGGGCCAACAAATCCAGGTCTAACGGATAGGGTTAAAAAAAGGCGAACTCCCTAAGTAAGTTACAGGGACCCGCAGGTTCAATTGCGGGAGGACCGCCTCCAAAAGGAGACACATTGTGAAGACAAGTTTTGGAACATGAAAGAAAAGGAAAAAACGCAAAAAACCTTTGCAAAAACTAAGGGTAGCAGGAAAAAGGAGGCAGGACAAATGCACAGGAGAAAACGAACAATCTACAAAAACGAGAACGTTAATGGCTGGGGGTAAGAAAACTGTGGAAGGGTCGACAAAGTACCACCATGATCCCCAACAGACTGGGGGACAACGCAGTGGAACGGAAAACCAGGCCTGTTGAAAAAGGGGGAAGGGATCATTCGGGATGAAGGTCATGCATTAAAACAACAGTTCGATGGAAAAACAAGGGACACAGACAAAAAAGAAAAATAGGGGAAAACGAGCTCTAGAACCAGCTATATGGGAAGAACCAAGAGTCGAACTTTACTTGCATGTTCAACATTCCGCAGGGACGAGGGGGGGAAGAACCAACAGTTCGTCAATTCGAAAGTTGTGGTCTAAAAGAAGAACCTGCAAGGAACTCAAGTAGAATGAAAAATCGAAACAGAGGCCACTTTTCTCAAGGCCTCGGGAAAAAGGGGGAAAGTGGGAGAAAAAAAGAGGAGGGGGGGGGGTGAAACCTTGGAGTTTTCCGGTGCAACCTCTCGGGGGGGGGGTCCACCACCACTTGAAAAGGGGAAAAAAAAACAGTACATGAAATCGAATCAAGAAAAACCGACAAACAAGGTCGGAAAAAAAAAACAAAGTAAAGGGGGGGGGAAGTTCAAAAGGTGGCCGAACACGGGAACCGACCACCGCCCCAGAGGAGGGCGCGGGAAGGAGACTAGTTAAAGGAGATAGAAACTCCATGAAAAGGGGGGTACCCTATCGCAAAACAGGCTTAGAAAAAGAAAAAAACCATTAGGAAAAGAATAAGTGAAAAACCAGCAAACTAGACCCCTACGACAAATCAGCCATTGGGGGAAAACGCCCAAGGGCAACCACTAGGCGAGGAGGGGGAAGAATTCGCGTGCGAGTAACAAAAGAAACGCAACAAAACGGGGGGGGTAGAGGAAAAAATAGTAAAATAAAAAACCACGGCGCAAATTTGGGGAAACCAACCCGCAAGCGGGGGCAAACAACTGGGGGGTCAAGACCATCGGAAGGTTGAAACAGATTTGGGCCATAAAACGAGCGTTCCTGCCCTGTGTCCAAAAAAAACAGGGGGATTTTGGACATCAGAAGAGGCGGGCCCTGGACTTTGCAAAACACGCCAAGAAAAATGAAAGAACAAAATGTGACTGGTATAGGGTCGGCTCTCCGGGGAACAGAGACAGACTCCGGGGTGCGAGGTGACTTAATGATGAAAGTGAAAGAAAAAAAAAGAATTGGAAAAAGTCAACACGGGAACAGTGTTTCACATTGGAAAAGGATACCTCACCTCCACGTTAGTGGGAACTAAGGATACAGACGGATAAAAGTTTGCGTGTCAAAAGGGGGACGCACAAGTTCCGGGACAAGATAATGGCCACCATACGAAGGAAAGGTAAAGTATTTACAAAAAAGGATCACCACAACAAAGGTGGGGCTACAGCACCTTAAAAGAAGCCCAATTTTTTGCAGACCAAAATTCGAAATCAGAAAACAAAAACACCTGTCGAAGATCAAATACCCCGTTCAGAAGCGGGGGCCATCAAGTGTCAAACGCCGGGGAAAAAAAATAAAGAAGGGGGATATAAACTCTCAGACAAAAAACAACGGAGGAAAAAGAGTGGACACAGGGATACGGACGGAAGGAAAGAAAAGGACTAAAAAGGGGGTGGAAATTAGAAGTGGGTCCAGGGAAAGGTACTAATAAATGGCTGAGTTACGGGCAGGTAGCACCAGTGGGGGGTGGGAAGGGGGGGGGGGGGGGGGAAGGTTGGGGCAATGGGTCTTAACAGTCTCGGGAATGGGGGCCCTCCGAAAAGGAAGGGGGGAATGCCGGGGAACTGGTAAAGAGGCGGCTTAGAACATACATTTGGTTGACCAGGACGGGAAAAAGGTAGGAACTGCAACCCAGTGAACCTGGAAAGGGGGGTGTGGGGAAATTGGGGCGGGGCGTCACAGGTATCAAAAAAAGACTGAAAGCAGCTTGAGCGGGAAATACAGACATCAAGTATAAGTGAAAGCCAGGAGGGGGGGGTTAAAGTCCCGAAAAACACCTAGTACGAGGGCGCAGGATCAAAAAAGGGTTTGTGGAACCGGCAGGACGAGGCCGTGTTTGGGAATTTTGTTCGTCGAGAAGGTTCAGGGCCTAAAAGGGGACGGAAACAACATCTGGTTGGGAGCAAGCTGTGGGAACAAGTGAGAAGTGGGGGTACGAGTTTTGTACCGAGTCCACCCTCTTCTGAGGAGAAAAAAAAATATCAAAAAGTCGCAGTGGGAAAAGAAACGAAAGACAGGGGCGATGTTCAAACGACGCTTCCGAAAAAAAGGGGAGGTCGGGGGTATTCGTTGCACTGAGGAGTTGATGAGCAGTGAAGAAGGAGAGAAAATAGTGTTGAATCTGGCTGGGGGAAGAGGGAACTTGAAAGGGGAAAACGAAAAGCAGAACACGCGGTCGGGGAACCTTCTTAAGCCAGAAGGAGACGAGCATTATTCAGAATACCTGGGTGGGGGGGGGGGTGCGGATAACAGGAAGACGTTTTGTGCTCGGACCGCAACAACGGAAGTAGTTCTCAGGCCAATGTTTGGGAGAACCAAGTCAAAACAAAGTTAAAAAGTGGACAAAGACTCCACGGGGTAGTGAGCTGGCCAGTAGGGAATCGTTTCAATAGCACTTGCCGTGGCGGGAGGTGAACGGGACAACAAAAAGGTGCAAAAGGAAGGTGGGTGGACTGCACGAAGAGGAAAGTAATGTACCGGGCGAGAATGAACCATAATCTTTCTAAACGAGGAAATGGATTGCCTATGTTCATGTTCTGAAAAGGGCCCGTCTTACAACAAGGAAAGACCAAGTGCAAGAGAAAAGAAGGCCCACGGGAAAAGTAAGGTTGCAGCGCCCCCCCCTTAACCTTTAAGAACAGCTGGCGTGGGTGAGAAGGAAAATTTGTTCAAAAAAAACACGAAATATGACTACGGGGAGATTCTGACCTGGCTAAGGAGGAAAACATACTGGGGGTGCAACGTCGGGGTAGCAGGGGGGGGGAGGGACAAATTGCAGGAAAACTGGCAGTGCGGGAAAGGCTGAAAAGGGTGTTTGCGGGGGCCGACAGAAGGGAACAATGTTAAGGGAAGGTAAAATAAGTTCAGGGGGAATGTGCTTTAACTTCCCGCAATGGGGCCTAAAACACCGGGGTGGGAAACCACTGAAAAGAACACTACCTCAAGGGGAAAAGGGTAAAGAACAGGATGGCTGACAACCTGCCGGCGGGGGGGGTGAACGAAAGTTCCCGCAAGGAATGATTCGTACTTACAAGGGTGGAAGAAAAGAGGGGGTGAGGTGGCAAAAAAAGTAAGGATTAAGGGGCAAGGGGAAATCTAAGGAAAAACCAACACTGGATTAATCAAGGACGTCAGGACACATCAAGGTGAAGGGAACTGCCAAGTCACTCTGGAAACCCCGGGGAACGAAGGGGAAATGATGAGCTGATAAAAAGATGGAAGGGGGGACAAAAGGGGCTAAAAATCCGCAGGGGGTACCTTGGTGACCCAAGACAGGGACCCGCTTCAACGGTCGAAGGAAAGGGGGGTTAATGGTGAACGAACGGGAATGTAAGGCATGGGGAGTTGAAGCAAAAATCGAAATGCCCCCGATGGGTTGACTACGAAGAACGTCGACAATCCAAAGCTTGACTCAGGAAAGAGGGGGGCAAGATTTTGCTAAATCAGGTGGAAAGGAAAGAGGCAGGTAAAGGAGAAATGGGTTTCCTCAAAGAAATGGGACGCCGTCGGGGGCAAAAAGAACCGAGAAAAGAGGAACAATGCTATTTGAAGTGGGCGCAGAAAAGAAAGGGGGAAGAGTCTGCGCAGGAAGCGCAGGGGGAAGAAAAAGAAGGGTGAAGGCCACGGACCAAGACGAAGGAGGAGGGATCAATTACCCGCGGAGTTTCAAAAAACCAAAGAAAAAAGCAAACAAAAAAGACGAATTTTGATCAATGGAGAGACGGAAATTTGGAATAGTTAAAAAGATCACGCCTGAGAAGCCCACCAAGACTGGAATCAACGCGGAAATTCATTTACAGGCCGAGAAAACGGGGGAAACAAAAAACAGGGACTGGTAAGCTGCACGGTCCCGGGGAAGGGGGAAAGAGGTTGGGGGGGGGGACACAGCCTGCAGGGGAGAAATGGGTGTTGGGAACGGGCGGGTGAGCCAAGCGGTGAATGGTATTGGGACAACAAGGGAAGGGGGAAACCAGCACAGGAAACACTAAAAGAAGAGACGAGACAACAAAAAAAAGGGGGAGGGGGAAAAATATAGATGCGGGCAATCCTTTGAGGGCAGAAAAAAACATGAGAGGGGGGGAAAGCGCAGCTCTTAATAAACTGAAGGGAAAACGGGGGAAGCAAGCAAAATGTGTTGCGTCAAACAACGGCCGCCCCTTCACCAAAAATAGCCATTACCGAGGGGGAAAATCCGGCACAAAATGGATTGGGGGGGGGGGGGGGGGGGGGGGAAAAACTCAACGGATTAAAGGTTCAGGCGGCATCCGGTGGAAGGGGGGACAAAAGGGGAAAAAAGCCCCTCCGAGGAAGCTTTGGGGGGGGGACATCCAGCTTTAAAAACAAGCGAAAAAAACTCGAAAAGACAGGCCAAGGGCGAGGGCAGCAGATTGTGTTGTGGAGGGGGCAGACCGCGTAGGAAAAGGTTGGTGCAACGGTTTGAGGGGTCAGCCTTGGATGAAAAAACAAATCCTGGGGGGGGGATCACATGTTTGGACCACGACCGGGAACACTAAGACGTTTGGGGACCATGGCAAAAATACGGATCTACCAAGACAAACGATTTAAAAGGGAGGGGGGGTAAAGGGGGGAATTCGGCCAAACACAGCTGATGAAGGCGGGGTCCCCCCCAGTTAAGATTTGGAAAACATATGAAAGGAAGGGTGTGAACTAAAAAGGGTCATAAAAAAAAACCGCAACACCGACAAAGGGCCCTCGGACTTCACTAATGTCGAAGTAGGAACGGCGAAAAGAAAAGGGGGGGCCGTTCTACGAAGAAAAATGCAACAAAAGAAAATTCCTGGAAAAATCACAACTCCGAAAATTTCCAGCAAGGGTGGCCTTTAGCAAAGTGGGTGGGTGAAAGGCTGGGAAACTGGGTCGCACTAGCAGCCTAAAAGCCCCGGCGAACGCAGTGTCAACCGGGCGTGCAAACAGCACGGGAAACAACAGATTCGTTAAGCAAAAAGAAACTATCACCAAAGAAAAGGAGAAGGGCTTTGAAAAAATGTAAGGACTGTCCCCGCACTCCCCAAACAGCAAACCAGGGGACAGCACAAAAAAGTCGCCGGTGGACGTCTAGAACGGGAATTTTCCCGACAGTTCCAGCAAGCAACGGCAGGGGGCAGCCCGCACAGGGGGGAACAGACCTTTTCTAAACAGGGGAAGAAGAAAAGGAAAAATGAAAAGTGTGATATGGCACGTGAAGGAAAGAAAGAAGGGAAGGACCGGGCGGTTACCAGCACAATCGAACGAAAACAAAGGGGGAAGTTGAAATTAACGGGCAATTGCGGCACGTCCGCAGAAAGTACAAGTTCGACTCTTCAAGTTGGTAATGGGAAAAAATGGGGGGAAACGAAAATCGGCGAAAACCGCAACGAGGGCCCAGTTACAAATAGACAGATTGAGCAAGAGAAACGGCCATGTTGATTGAAAAAGAGACAAAGGAAAAACTCTTAGGGGACAGTGGTGAAAGTACAAACTTATCGCTCTCCACCAGAGAAGAGGGGAAAGGAAAAGGGAAACCGTACGCGGGGGGAAAAAAAAAACCAGGAACCTGGCAATTCATCTTCAAGAATGCAAAGGCACAAGGGTCGAAGAAAATGGGCAATGGAGGTAAAGAACAGAAAGAACAAAAAACGAAGAATAGAACAATCAAGAGATAACAAGCCGAAAAAAAGGAAAAACCAAACATAGACCGGGGGCGCAGGGAAACACTTGTTGGGAGAACGATGGGCACGCGGAGCAATTGTAAAAGCCACCATTTGGTTTCAGTTTTCCACGTTGTTGGTTTCGCAAAAAAGGGGGCCGGAAAAAACGACGATGAAGCAAAGAAGGGCCCGAAAGAAAGGCGGGAAACAACTTTTGCTGCAATCTGATAAAAAAAAGAAAGAGGGAATTGAAGGGGAAAAGGAAAAGCGTTCAAGGACCGGAAATAGTGGATGTGTTACTGAACCGGGTCAAGCGATCACCACATTGGGGGGAAAAAGAAAAAGGGAAGACCTGGGTAGAACGAAAAAAAAAGAAACCGAATTAAGGGCAATAATTGAATGGGTGGTTAACACGTTCAATTCAAGATGGCCAAAACGAAAAAGTCGAAAAGGGGAACAAGGGGAGGGGACCCCATACAGTTGGTCCACGTGGAAGGGGCACGCCAGGCCAGCGGGAAACAGATAGAGACAGGATTGAACAAACGTCAAACCGAAAAGCACGGACGCCAAAGGATTCGACAACCAGGGATTCACACACTGGGAAACCTCCCGCAAGAGCCCAAACTAATGTCCTGGGGCGGGCATGTGAAAAAACTGTCATGAGATGAAACTCACGGGATTATGAGGGAACCTCCGAAAACCCAGCGTGTTGGACTATAAAAAAAAACAAAAACGGACAAGGGAAACTTTACAGAATCAGCGGCAAAAAAAAAGATTTTGGGGGGAAGGGGACAACTCGTAAAGGATCAGAAAAATGTTTTGGGGAAAGAGAGCAACAAAATAAAAACAGACAACTGGTACCCAAGGAAGTTGTGTCAGCAACAACAACAACCGGGGGGGAAAGTCAACTAATCCTGAAAAACCAGGAACTACAACGCGCCGAGCTAATATGAAAAGCATCTGTTGTCTCATGGTATTCGTCCGAGTGTTCAGTCCGGGGTGTGCATAAGTAACGTTGTATCAACGAAAATCCAAAGAACGTAAACACTGGTTCAATGAAGGTTTATAACGCCGCAAGTCGGCCCAAGGGGAGGGTGGGAAGTCCACTGAGAAAAAAGGGAGCAGGTCGTGCTAAGAAGGAACATTTGCAAAAAAAAACAAACAACATACCGGGAAAAAAACAACAAGGTCCCTATTACACAAAGAAAAAAATTGACAAGAAACAGGTTTTCTACCGGACAAAACGGAATCAAACCATCGGGGGAGAGGCGGAAGACCATCACCAAACACAACTGCCACCGGGGAATTCTCCATGAAAGCCAAATTCGAGAGCGCCCAAGAAGTGTTGTCCTTCAACTGATGGGGAACTCCAAACCATCCGCCAAGCGACAAGAAGGAAGGAAACCATCCACAACCACCCCACAACCGACTCCCCGTAGACCGAATCCGTG
>Ga0179593_1506943_pt1 | contig 11407 bp, 11 predicted proteins | sample CZODoug2_1_08_16_FD_185931 | JGI IMG/M metagenome (GOLD analysis project Ga0179593, IMG submission 185931) | Vadose zone soil fungal communities from Angelo Coast Range Reserve, California, USA - CZODoug2_1_08_16fungal (PacBio error correction) | ecosystem: Environmental > Terrestrial > Soil >...
CGAGGGCAAAGATAAAGAAAAATGATAACTTCAGGGACGAGGGAATGACATCATAACTCTGACGGTATGGAGGTCACAAAGCTTCAGGGAGGAAGAAAAAGAGTTTTTTTTGTGTGTCAAAATAAGGAGAACCAGCTTATGGCTAAAACATCAATATTGGGGTATCCGTCGCAAGAAGAGGAGGGGGGACGATTATCATTTCCATGCGGCGGAGGGGTAGGGAAAACCGGGCAAGAGGAACGAGGGGCCCTTTTATTGAACAAGAGCTCAAAAGAAAGAGGCAGGGTAGGGGCAATTTCGAGAATGCAGGGATCGGCTGTCGAAGACGGAAAAATCGCAAAGAAAAACGGAAAGACCCATAGCCTTATAGCGTAAGAAACAAAGAAGTCAGTTCTTGTAAAATAGAGAATACGTCGCTTGGTGATGGGGCGTTTGGGGAAACAGGTGGGGGGATGGTTCCGTAAGGGATTTACTCTAAAATGTGTTACTCATCTTGTCGGGTCAATTTGACAAGGAACACGTGAAATCTGATGGTAAGAAAGGCGAGGCGAGACGAGGTTGAAAAGGTCAGTGGGTCATGATAGCTAAATCGGGTGCGTTATAATCAGCGATGCCAAATGCCTTTATAAAGGCTGTTTGGCAAGGATCAAGGGGTGCAGGAGGGGGGGAAAACCAAAATAATGCTTTTCATGCGCGAAAAAAGGGTCTTGCGATTTATAAATCCCGGACGCGACGAGTCTACGGGGATAGAGCTAAGGAAAATAAGGAGGGATAAAAAGCGAGAGAGGGGAATAGTCAAGACCTTTTTAAGTCTGCAGCTGCTCGACGCACAGCGAGGTTTGGGGGGGGAAAAAGGGGGACTGGTTTATCGGAAGAGGTGCCAAGGGAGGAAGTGGACAAAGAGGTCAGAACTTCACGAAAAAAAGAGCTTAATATTCTTCAGAAAAATTACATTGCAGCATTGGGTGGGGGGGAAAGAGGAGTCACGGGCGGAGAGGGAGATGGAAAGGGAAAAAGAGAAAAAAAGGCCGAGATATCGGTACTGACAGAACGGGGGGGAAAGATGGGGTTTCTTGTTCTCAGATGGATTATACTGGCGAGGGCTGAAGAGGTTCGACGAAAAGGTAGTATCTGGTCAACTCTCGAGATTCAGGAAGGGGAGGGGAAAGTGGAGAAAAATATAGTTCTTCGTGCTCCACTGGGAACTGAAAAGCTACGGACTCCGAGGAAGAATGGGAACGGATAAGCGAGAGAAGGAAGGGAATCTTTATCGCGTTGAAGAGTACGGAAAGAAAAAAAAAAAAAAAAAGAAAAAAAAAAAAAAAAAAAAAAAAAAAAAAAAAAAAAAAAAAAAAAAAAAACAAAAAAAAAAAAAAAAAGAAAAAAGACATCAAAAGAAAAAAAAAGAAAAAAAAAAGAAAAAAACAAAAAAAAAAAAAAAAAAAAAAAGAAAAAAAAACTACCCACACAAAAAAATATACACAATACCTTGGTCACTGGGGCTAGTTCCCCGTTCCTTGTATGACCTTTCCCCTCCTTCATAGTTTTGTCTTCGATTTTTTTTCACCGAACCTCAGAGGTTATTCCGTCTACTTTTAGTTTCTGGCGCCTCTAGGCATTTCTTTTTTATTATATCAAAACGGTCCTAGTCGAGGTCACCGCAAGACTCGATGTCTGGTGAAAAAGGGCTCAATTTTACTGCAGATAGTAGAGGAAAGGCTCGTGAGGGATTAGGATTAAATTCTCTAGGTGTTTACGGGAAGCTATCTGCTTCTTTCCAAAAAATCTGGGGACGAGAACTCTCTTGCGACATGAAGTGGAGTGGGAGGAAAATAGCTTGGGGAATGGACGACGGGAAGATATCGATTTTCAAATAGGCGATTAGAAGGAGTGTATTGAGAAAGAAGGGAGAGGAGATGGCAAGATAGCATCCTGGCGAAAGGGAGAGGATCCGGCGTATGGCCGGAGAGGGCTAGATAGAACGGAGGTAGATCAAGGCGGAAAGACGGTAGAAAGCCCAGCATCATTCAGAAAGATTATTAGTACCAAGAGAAAAAAGGGGTTCACAGATCGCTCATAGCACACTCGGAGTGCGTAGGCTGGAAATGGATTGACGGGAAAATCTAGAAATTTGTGGAGGGAGAATACATTAATCTCGAGGCAACAAGAAGGGTGCGGAAATGGGGGGAGGGAGAAAACACAGGGGTATCACCTTAACTTCGTTACGCACAATGATATGAAGAAAGACGAACGGGAAAAAGTGCTCAGAGGCAAAAAGGCCGAAGAGGAAGGAGCGGGAGCGTATGGGGGCTGACCTATTTAGGATTCCGAGGGGACGCTGTCGGAGGAATGCAGGCTTCGGTGTACAGCGGGGACAGGGGGGAAAGTCTAACTGCATAGAGATTCAGAAAAAAATGAACACTTTAGGGTGTGGGAAGGGGAAAATCAGATGCAAGAGGGTACAACCTAATAACGTGAATCGAAAGGGGGAGGGGAGGCAGAAAAAAAAAGGAGAGAGGTGGGGGCATACAGTGGTCTAAGTAGTCGATAGCGACTCAGTCATAATGGGGGGCACAGTTCCTATAAAGGGGGACATAAGAAAAAAGCTTGCTATGGCAGTAGAGATGCGGTGAGGAAAGCGAAAATGGGAAGAGGTCTCTCTGCGAAAAAGTCAGTCTTAAAAAAAAGCTGAAAAGGGGAGGTTTTTCCACCTAAAATTGGCGGCAAGGAAGATGGAAGGAAAAAAGGTTGGAAATACGGAAGGGCCGATAGAGGATATACGGTAAGGAAGGAGGGGAGAAGAGAGAAAACAACAAGCTTAGGGGAAGGGAAAAGAGTAAAAGAAACCGGAAGCTCCTGAGTCAGCCGTATTGCAGATTCTCGGCTCACTGAGAGGGGTTGTTAAAAAATGTCGACCGACAACGGTCGCAAGAATTGGACTTCCAGGGACATATGGAAAATCGCGATAGGAAGCAGGAAGGAAAGAGGAAGGAAAAGGACTGAAATATCCACATTTGGCGCCGAAAAGCGATGAGGAGGCAAAAAAAAAGGAAGAGGGTAAAAAGGGGAAATGGGAAGTACCTCATTTCGGTATTAAACATTATTGGAATGGGTCGGAGGGAGAAGGGAGATATGGGTGTTCACAAAGCTGCGCACTTTTGTCTGGGGTCAACGGAAGAAGGACACGGGAGGGCTGTGGGTCGAGTCTAAGAAAGGTCGAGTGGCTCCTTTGCAGAAAGTTAAAAGGAGCGCGGTGTAATTAAATCGAAAGCAAAGTAGGCAGCGCGCAGCTTGGGCCATTCGTACAACGGAAGGCCAAACGCCGGCTGGCAATGTCTAGGTAGCACCAAGAAGTCGGCCCTCCTGATCGCGCGATCCACGTGCCCGGAAATTGAAGTGGGAAACAGCGGGCCGGAGAAGCACGGATAGTTTGGTCGGACGGGGGACGAGCACTTTCAGTTTCGTAAGGAGGGAAGTCTCAGAGTTGTAAACAGGCTTCAAAACCAAGTTTGTGTTGCGACCGTCACAAAATGCTCCAGCTATCAGAAGGGGATTCGAAATTGAAAATGTGGGCACAATAAATCTGATGTATTAGGAAGAAAACCTCAGGACAGTTCGCTGCAGCTCAGAGCGACCTGAAAAAAGGGGGGAGGCGATAGTTAAGTGCTGGCGGGAGAGATCGAGAAAGTGAGGAACTCTCGTGTATTATAACCAGGAAGGACATCAAGGGGCACGAAGACAATCGGTTCTGTCTAGGATGCTTACTGTGCGGAAGAAAGCGCAGGGGGGGAAATTAATTCTTGAAGGGCAACTAACATCGGATCTAGAAATAATCAGAAGTGAAAAGAGGCAGAGAAAAGAAGTTTAGAAACTACTTTTCCAAATTTTCGCAGAAAAAAAAAGGGGAAAGTCAAGAAAAAGGCTGGTTTGCAATCAGTAACCGCAAGAGGAGACGGCTCAACTACAGCACGCGCTACGTCACAACCGCAAGCAAGGAACAGAAATGGGTTTACCATACTGAATGTCAAGGAGGTATTGATAAGGGAAAAAAAAGTAGTGTGCGCGGAAGTCTCTTACAACACAGGGAGTCGGGAGGGAAGTCGAATTCCAGAGGGGATCAACAATTGCTGCTGTCTAGAAAATGACGTAGGGGGCAGGGGGAGGAGGAGAGCACTCCGTCAGACACGTACGCTGGCGGCATCCAACGAAGGACCTGAAGTGGTAGTTCTGACGAAGACACCCCCTGGATACCCGAAAGTCAAAAAATTTGGCCAAAGGAGTTCAAGGCATCAAACGGAAATTTAGAAAAAAAGGAAATGACCTCTTGTTGCGTAATAGGCCAAATCAGAAGCCAGGTGGGCAAAGAGAGCACGGGGAGGAGGGGGGGGGGAAGAATTTTCATAAACTCGGAGTTCAAGCGCGGACTCAAGACTGTGCAGTGTTCAAAAGGAGAAAGAGCGCAGGGAAGGGAAAGACATGAAAAAATCAAGGACCGAAGCCGTATAGGAGTGGTGGGGGGGGGGTTGGAAAAACGAAAGGGTATACAGTAAGGGTTCATTCTGTTAGCAATCTCTCTCAAACGCCAACACAGTCAGACAGAAGACGAGTTGAGCCCTGCGTCGGCGGAGGACCTGCAACGGCAAAAAGTGACCTCAGGTGGACTGATCATAGTACATTCGGCCGGTCGAAGGGGAAGTAGACCTGGCTTGAGCTTGGGGAGAAGAATTTCGCGACGGCATTAAAAGGGGAAGGGGGCAGTTAGTTGAAGTCAATTTCAAAAAAACCGAGAAACTGGGACGTGAATGTCCCAAAAGGACGCTCTCCGCGTGGTGATGTCGGGGGAAAAAAACAGAACAAGGGATGTCAAAATGAGAGATGTCTATGGAAGATAACTCTGTTTCGCAGTGGCGGATAGAGAACGGGAGAATTCCGGAGAAACGGTGCCGGGGTTCAACGATACAAAAAAAATTCGCGAACAAAAGAGGGGGGTCCCAATAATGCTTCCAGCACTGATAGGGAAGTAACATCTAATCCGTGGATTCGGAGCATCGAGAGATGGGGTATCAAGGAAAAAAGGGGGGGGGACGGCGCCGTCCGGATAAACGGGGGGAAAAGAGGGAACGTGGAAAAGGGGTTCTAGGGATTCGTGTGATTTGGACTATATCGGCTCGAAAGCACGCGTAGGTCTGAAAGAAAGATAGGAAAAATACCCCAATCCAGGAAAGATCAGCGAGGGATAGAGAAACAAAACAAAAAACTCTGGTTGGGGGGGAGATAGAATACAGCTGGTGTGGATTAGGGGGTGGGGGGGTTTTGAACGAAACTGGGGTACGAAGGACAAGGGCCGGTGAATCTAGGGCTCTAAGTGTAAAAAAGAAATTGGGTAACCAGCAGAGACTCGGAAAAGGCGAACCCGGAAACCTATTGCGGGTGACCTAAAAAGGGGAGAGGATTACAATCTCTGGGGCGAAATTTCTCAAGATCCTTTAATGCTGTTTTTGGGGGCAGAGGAAAAGGAGATTACAGGCGGGGCCCGGAAAAAAAAAAAGCGTGAGCGCGGAAGTGGCTCAGAAGGCCCTCAACTTAACTGGCGACGTATTATGAACGGTCTCGAGAAAAAAGGGGGGGAATAAGGATCGTTCTGTTCGCTCATTAGTCTCGGTCCTTCCGTGAAATGCCCTTGTGGTGGTGGCTGGGACTGTTCCAAGTCCGAACATAAAGAACGGTTCTGGAAGATGTGGTGGTGTCCTGGGGAAATTTTCCGGGAAGCAGAGGTCGGAGGAAGAAATTGCTATGGAAAAATAAACAAGGGGTCACCGGGGGGGGGAATTCATTTTGTGTAAAGAGGACGAAATTCTGAGCGCCTAGCGACAACGAGGGAGAGGTATGGAGACGGTATCCTTTAAAGTATGGGCGGGGATATCTCAGGACAAAATCTTAACTGGGTCCGAGGGGGCGATATAGCAACGAAAACAGGGGGCATCGGGAAAAAGCATCTCGAGATGCGGAGTGGGCAGGGGTTGGCGCACAGATGAGTCTGGAAACTAGAATGCATTTCTGAAGAAACAGGAGGTCGGTGGGGCACTGCTCTAGGAACGGAGAGGTCTTGAGGGGGCATTCTCAGGCACTGCTGCGGAGGGGCAGGGAAGCCGTGATTCCTTCGGGTCTGTCTCACGGCTGCGGATGTCCTCTGGGAACAGGTCAATGTCAGTCGGGGAAAAAGGCGGGAGCGGGGGAAGGAATGATGCAATTCGCGGGGCAGAAAGTACAAAACAGATGCAAATGGTTCTGCATACGGGGGGGTTAACGGTGAGACTAAGGAACGCGTGGACAGAGTTTGTGGGCGGATGGAAGCCGGACTCGTCTTATTTCACTGCGACTATAACTGGCGGGCTCTGGTGGGTAAAAAATAGAAGGTTACTGGGTAGTGCGGCTCCTTTCAACTAAACTATGTAGGTGGTGTCGCTGAATTCAATATTGAAGAGGGGCCAGGAATCACCGGTGACAATATAGGAGGTATATAAACTGTAACTACGCACACGGTTTTAGAACGAAAAATGAAGAAGAAGGGGCCATACGGGCTGAGAGAAAAGCATTCTCTCTGTAAAGTTAATCTACTTCTTAGCGTGAAAGTTCTTTTTGGCTAAAAAAGCCATGCTTGGGGAACTGGGTAGAAGACGCTGACGCGCATTCGGGCTGGAGGGGAGGTGAATGGTGGGTCGCTTTCAAGATGCTCTAAAGTCTTTGTTCTAAGCAGCAAGGAGCGGTGCGAGGTGAGAGAAATAATTGAAGAGGGGGAGGATGGGCAAGACGATCCTCCCGGATCTGGCGTCGGGGGAAGAAAAGGGTGAGAAAGCAACGGCTATAAAACACGGGGAAAGGAGATGGTTGCGCAAGTCTCTTCACAGAAGACACGCATAGCAAAGTAGCGAAGAAATGGAAAAGGAGGGATGGGCGAAGAAAACTACCGGAATTGGTAGTAGCTGAAGATTCGTGGAAATTTGAGGATGAAAAAAGTGAAAATAATCTAATTCATCTGCATCGGTATGTATGAAGTTGGATAAAGTCAAATCTGAAGCTGATTAAGGAAGAGGTAGCTGAAAAGAAGAGAAGTCTTACTTGCTCAGAGGCCCACGAAAAAAGAGCCTCGAAAAAGAGGGGGGAAGCAGGCGAGGGACTGGCGGGTCACGGTGGGGTAGATCTGGTTTGGTTCTCGAGGGGACTAGGCTTTTTTCTTCTTAGGATAAAACTGCTCGAGGTGGAGAAGAGTGGAAACGGGTAGGGGGAATCTGGCATTCCTGTCCGGCGGCTTAGCAGGAATTAAAAGAGAGATTTGAGAAACGGGGCAAATCAGGATACAATATGAGACGCCACTGCCAGGGGGACTAGGTCAGGAGACGAGATCACAAAAGGAGTAGGGGGTTTGTGAAGAAAAAGGGAGACTTACTAGAAGAAGAAACGCTAGAAAATCTATGTTGATCACAGGGGGCCGCACAGGGGGGGGAAAATCAACATACAGGCTGGGGTCAGGCGGCGCGAAAGAAACGTCAAGATTGGAGCAAAGGGGGTTCAATCAGTTCTTTTCCCGTAGAAGAGCTCGGCTGAGTCTAAGCCGAGATGTGGAAACCACATGGCGAGAAAAAAGAGGCGGCTATGGATTTGTCGACATCTTTGGGGGGGAGAAGAGAAAAGGAAAAGGCGAGCTGAAGAGGGACTGTCGAAGGCGAGTCAGTGGAGGCGATATAGAGAGAAACAACAATTTGTAAATATTAAAGAGAGAAAAGATAGGAAGACAGAACTAGGAAGGGTAAAGAGTATTCATATCGAGACCACTTCGTGGAAAGGACACTCTAAATGGAGAAGCACCAAATGGCGGCATATTGCGTGGGCAGAGCCAAAAAGAGTTGTAAAAATTAAGGACGTTGGACATCTTCAGCAGACTTGGAAGGTAAAATGAAAGAAGACGCATGGGGAGAAATCAGAAAGAGCTAGAATCCTTCCGCTATGTATGTGATTTTCACAAAAAGGTCGGCCCTGGAAAACATTGCGGTGATCAAATATCGTAGGGTAAATAAGAGGGGTCCGAAAACTCAAAAAAGTTTGTAGGCAGCAAGGATGTGAAATCAAAGGGGCGTCAAGCGAGGATAAGGATTTGTCACAGGAGGGGGAAATTCCGGCCAGAAGGGGTAAGGGAAAAACCGCGAGTCGACATATTCGCAAGGAAAGTCCATCTTAAATCGGCAAGCAGTGAGACGGGGGGTCCGTTTTTCCCGACGAAGCCGAACAGAGCTCCGAGATCCACACCCGTCAATTCGCTGCGAACAGGAGAGGCTGCGTGGACAAGAGGAGGTTGTGGGTCGCTCGCCTCGATCATTAAGGTCGTATGGCGTTAGGGGGGAGAAGAGTGGTTAAGGGAGTTCCCGAGGGAAGAAAAAAAGATTACGTTGGGGGACGGCTCGTCAAGTACGTTAAAAAATGAGGAAAGAATTGGTCCTTGGAGGGGAAAAAGGTAGTCGATCGAAAATCTGATTGGGGAACGGAAAAATCATTACGCTACGCAACTACTGGGGAGCTGGAGATTCTTGGCTCAGAATGGGGAGAGATAAGGGTTCATTGCTGGGGCTGGGGAAAGAAAGAAAAGGATGAGGCGCAAGTTTATCGAAACGCATCGGGGGAAATCTGGCCGTAAAAGGATCTAACGAAGGGATAGTGCGAAGGAGATAGCGCGCGGAGGAAGCGGCGAAGAGCGCAAGAGTCAAAAAAATCTTGCTGGAAAAAAACTAAAAGAGGTAAAACGACGAAAGACGGAAGGGGGCGTTGGGGCAAAGACCCGAGTAAAAAGGTCCGGTTGAACCTTGACAAATGAGTGGGGGCGTAACGAAAAGGAAGGGTCGGCGAAATCGATTGCCGAAGTCCAAAAGGGGGGAGAGGCGAAAGTTATATGAAGGGACTAGAAGGGTCAAAAGGGCGTCACCAGCTAACACTCCATTGAAAGTATAATGTGCACTCCATGAAAGGCTCAGAGGATGTAGTAAGATAAAAACCGTGTGGCGGATATCAGTTACTTCCATCGGGCAGGGCATGAGGAGGGGGGGGGGTGAACGCGGAGGAAAACGTATTGGCGTTTTTAATGGGTCAAAAGAATTTGCCGGGGGGGGCGGTCGCTATTCAATAAAAGGGCGCTGAGACAGAAAGCCTCAGCCAGAAAAGAGTGTCGGTGATGTGCAAGCCTGCAATGTGAAAGAAGAATCAAAGGCTTGGAGAAAAGATTTAAGGGGGAGATCACCGTGTACGGTTAATCGAGCAGCAAAGGGAGGCCCGCTGGGGGGCGATACACAAAGAGATACAGTTCCAGAAAGGAGGCATTAGCGAGAATTATTTCGGGATCCGGGAATCAGGCGTAGAGGGGAGACGAGTAAGGTATGGGAAGGTCGGGGGGCAGGAATGCGCCAGATCCTTGCCGTTCAGAATTCCTCTCTCAAAAATGAAAACACAATGATACTTCTACAGATGGTGGAAAGAGCGTCACGGGGGAACTGTTCGGCAAAGTCCTGGTAATTCGTTGAAGAGGATATAACCTAGATCTGCCCCCCCGTATACTTCCTCTCTTTCTTCTTTTTCTCATTTTAGACTGTAACGAATCCTTAGTCTCTCATCTATTAACTATTGCACATGCCCTACTTGGTTCCCCGGTTGAAAAGCTTTGGTACTCGGAGGAGAAGAAGCCAAGAGCCACGGCGACGGGGACAATAGAACTTCTTGTAGGTGGTATAAAGTTAGCGCGGGTTGACAGTTCGGTGGGGCAGGGGTTCATCAGCGCAATTTCGACAACTCGAGCTAGACGACCGGACATATCGAGGGTCAAAAAAAAGGGAATCCCGGGGGAGGGAAAGGATGGGTGACTCATTAACTGATTGAACTTAGAAGGACTGGAGGAGGACGAGGGAGCGGAAGGTCTTGAACATGAGTATCTGCTATATCAAACGTTCCAGATGGCGTCGGCAGGAAGGAGTGGGGGGGATGCAGCGAGCCACGAAGTCGGCGCAGCAAAAGAAAAAAGAGTGGTGTTTCCGGAACCGCCTGCGCCAAGCGGAATCAGCAAACAGCAAGCATTGTGTAGCAGTCGCGGGGGAAAAAAAAGAAATCTGCGCGATGTATCGATCGAGCTGGTTGAGGGACCCAAGAACATGGGAATCCGTGGCATAGGAAATTGGTGAGGCGATTTCTTCGTAATGAGGGGGGTTTCAAGGAAGGGACTGAAATGCAAAAAAGGAAAAGTCACGTCGGATTCCAAACTGCAAGGGGTAAAATCACGTCCACCAGTGTACTCAGGCAAAAGAGGGATTAATATAGAGTCACTACAAAAAACAACTGGATTAGAAAGGAGAGATAATCTCTTTTGGCAATGTTAACGGGGGGGTCTATTTGAACGATCGGTTGTAAAGGTTGAAGAAAGGGAATGGGGCCAAAGAATCAGAATTTGGAAAGCACAAAGGGGTATCTCTACCTCGGGAAAAAAAAAATGGGACTAGACGCGGGCCCAATTTGCGGGGGTTTCACTACCACGCAGGTCGGGAGGGGGAGACACGCAGAATGTGTCTCCGCGCGGATGAGAGGGCTGTTTGGAAGCCATCAATTTAAAGGTCGGTGGGACTTCCCAAAACGACGTGCTGAGATCAAGAAGTTGCGCTTGGAGAAACTTACAAGGAACGGGGGGCGACATTCAGTAAACAGTTCTAGAGCGAGGAAAAAAGATATATCTTTGCTCGTCAAAAAAGGAGGGCAGGGGGGGACATCTGAAAGAAACTGTGGGTACGTTCTACACACCGACAGCAAAAAAAGGGAGAATGTTTTTTGGGGGGGGACTGGGGGGGGGGGGGAAGTTGACGGAAGTGCTCGGCACAGTAAAATGGTCGTGCTAGAAACTGCCGCGGGACTGAAGGCGCGTCATAAATGTCGGTAGACTTGAGTCCCGACTAAAAGTCAGGATTAGGTGTCATCGGGCTGAGGTCTATTTGATATAGATGCGGCGTGAGCAAAGGAGGAAAAGGGGAAAGGAGGAGAAAAATCTGAGTCAAAGGATAGACAGGGATCAAGTGAGATTGGGTCTGGGGTTCAGGGACACGATTAGTCCAACTACGCTGGCAAGAAAACAGGGGTTATTTTACAACTAGATACGGAGGAAAAGGTAGTGAGGGGCAATGCGAATGGGAAGAGGAGGGGCGGGCTTGAGCCTATGGTGCGAAAAGTACAGCCTCGAGACTTGCGGCGAAGGGAGACCGTAGAAAGGCAAATCATCTCGAACAGTTAGACTAGGGCACCGTATCGCGGACGGCTCAGGAAAGAAAAAAAACTACAAGGTTCGGATGGAAACACGGGGCTCGGGGGACCGGGTGAAACGGGGGAG
>Ga0179593_1559040_pt1 | contig 11407 bp, 14 predicted proteins | sample CZODoug2_1_08_16_FD_185931 | JGI IMG/M metagenome (GOLD analysis project Ga0179593, IMG submission 185931) | Vadose zone soil fungal communities from Angelo Coast Range Reserve, California, USA - CZODoug2_1_08_16fungal (PacBio error correction) | ecosystem: Environmental > Terrestrial > Soil >...
GACCATCACTTCCATCGTTAAAAGTGAGGATCAGAAAGGGGGAGACGATGCAGCGGGGCTTGGGCGAAAGATTGAAGCAGGGAAGTAAGGTAGGAGAGGTCAGGGAAGAGGAGGAGAAGTCAGAGGGCAGGATGCCTGGGAGCCCACGGATTTCGAAGTGTGGGTGCTCGACCTGAGAAGAAAAAAAACCCCTCGCCGGAAAACAGAATTTGAAGGAAGGGAGTGGCCGACGCTACAAGAGACTCGGGGAAAGAAGGTTAAGATCTTGGACCAACCAGTCAGTTTAAAAGGGAAACGCAGCTCATTTACTCCAGTACGATCTAATAAGTGGAACCTCTGGGAACGACAACAGGGCAACGAGTAATCAGGGAAACCCTTTGAGATGAAAGAAAGGGGGGGACCCTCGGTCAGAAAGTCGTCGGAAGTTAAGAATAGTCAAAGCAAAGTTCACCCTTGACAATCGAAAAAATTCCTTCAGCACAAAAAAACCGGGTCGTTAGATGGGGAAACGGGGGGAAGGGGACCAGCTTATAAAAATGAAGTCCGATATGATCTCATCTCGAGGGGGGGCTACCCGTCAACAACCGTTCGGAAAGAAAGAAAGGGAGTGGTCAAAAGACCGTGGGGGGAAAAGGGGGAGGAAGAAAAAAAAACCTATCCCCTCTGGAGGGAAAAGAATGCCAGGGGGAGACTCGTCGAGAAACCCCAGCATATGCAATAACAGAAAGGCAGGACAGACGGAGAGGGGAACCTTCAGGAAGCTTGAAGATGACGAGCTTTTCAAGGGCGTGCCGTCGATCGGAGGTAGGAAGTTAAGCCCACAGAGCACCGCCACAGTTTAGACGGCTGTGCCGCACTGCTGACGGGCTACGAAGGTATTCCTTGTTAAAGGGGAGGACGAGCCAGCCCAGAACCGAAGTGCTGCGACGGAGCTCAGGCCGGAATGACATTTTTGTTTTAAATGGAAAGACGCTATCAGAGAGATCAGGAGGGGAACTCGAACGAAAAAAAGGACCCTATTTAGGTCTGTTGCGGACAAGAAAAATTGAATAACATGACGCATAAATTTTTGGGGACAAAAGCGAAGGACTAAGTTTAGTCTGTGAGGGAAAACTGAGGAGATTTATTTATGATCTTTGCAGGGGGGGGGAGGTTGAAGTGTTGGGCAGGAAAAAGCAAAATTTCTCCGGGAAGACTACGCGCTGGTCATGGGGGCATCGGGACGAGGGAAAGGGATTAGAGATGTTTTCCATCCGAGGGGAGAGGGCTGGGTCCCAGTTGGCCACGACTGGAGCCAAGCGAAATGGATCTGCTCATGTTTGCCTGGTTTAGCAGCTTTCAACGAGAGGGAGAAAACCAAGGGGGATGGGGAAGTGTTCTGAAAAAAACGGGGGGGGGGGCACGATGTTCAAGGAATTCGGGGCAGAATTGTCTTGGCTACCCGGGTAAGGGGAAGTAATTGCCCGGGGAGGAATGGAGCTAAGGATTCCAAAGGGCCCGGGTCGGTAAAGAAGGTAAGAGAGGGAAGGAAAAAAAAAGGAGTTCATTCAGCCTCACTCAGAAAAAAGAGGAAAGAGAGATCTGAGCGAAGAAGAATGTTTCAGAATAAACCGGGGGGTAACGCTAAGGAATAGGGATTAGGAGGAAAACTCCTGGGAGTACTCACCGGGAAAATACACCTATAAAGAGGAGGAAGTTCTGAACAGTCCCTGGGAACCAGCAAGGAAGAGTTCAAATCATGCAGTTTGTTCAGTCAATCAAGAAAAGCCACACGAAGGGATGACGCTTTGCTGAGGGATCGGGGGCGTGGCCCCACCATTAACAGCTAGTGAGGTATAAACATCGCAACAGAACGGCAACACTCTGCTAACGCAAAATCTCTGGAAAAATTGCAGGTTGACTGTCGAGAAAAAAACTGAAGGGAGAAAAAGGTCAAAAAAAGCCACCTAGCATCAAAGGGAGAAAAGAAGCTCCCTTCAGCATTCGAAAGAGGGAAAACACCGTGATATAAAACTTCGGAATTGAAGGGGTGGCAAAAATTTGGAGGCCTTTATGAGGGAGGAAAGAACTACCAGGCAAACGGGGAGAGGAAGGAAAGGGGATTCGATTTCAAACGGAATTTTGGGGAGGGACATATGGTCGAAAACCTATGACAGGAGAGGGGGGAAGTCGACGCAGAAGATGAGCGGTTGAGGGGGGAAGTGAATCAAGGAGAATAGAGAGAAAAACTTATTCAGCTTCCAGGCGCAGTGGAAAGATTATCAAAGTGGGGGAGTGCGGGTATACACTTAAAACGAATAAAACGGCGAACGCCTGCGAGAAAAAAAAGTCAGGGATGAGAGAGGAAAAAACTAAGGGTTTCGAAAGATACTAGGAAAAGGCTGTTTATCAAGACCAAAAAAAAAAAAAAAAAACAACAAAAACACAAACAAGCAACACAAACACAAAAAAAAAAAAAAAAAAACAAAAAAAACAACAAAAAAAAAAAGAAAAAAAAAAAAAAAAAAAAAAAAAAACCAACCCAAAACTAGCAGACAGAAGGGGGGTTTTCGCGCGAAGCTGAACACCAGAAGCCGGGAGTTGCAATCTGGGAGAGGCTCGCGAGCGGGCGAAGAGAGTTTGGAAGAGTTTGGAGGAGGGAAATCGACTGGGGGAGAAGGGGAAATAAGAGAAAGGAAAGATCTCTAGAGACAGACCGAGAAGCGTCAAAGCCCGGAGCGAACCGTTTGGCTAAACACGAAAATTTGCTGAAGAGGTCCGAGAGAAAGATTTAAGCGGTGAAGCAGAGGAGTTCCGAAAAAAAGGAAAGGGAAGCGACGACTGGAAAGAGGAGATCATTGGGGGAGAAAGATCCGGGTAGGATTTTCCGCACCCCAATGAGGACGTCTTTCTCAAGAACTGTGTCATAGGGGAGAGGGCGCTAATATGAAGAGGAGGTTTGTGAGAAAAAAGGGGGAGGGTTTAGATAAAAGAAGGAGGAGATAAAGGGGTCGGCGCCAGTTATCCGTGAATTGCTCGGCTTATGGGGGGATCAGCAAGGATCTCATACAAAAACTCTCTTACACTTGTGTCAAAAAAGAAAAAAGGGGAATTGAGCTTTGGGAAAAGGGCCACGCAGTGAGTCGGGAGGGGAAGGGAGAAAAAAAACGAGAAGGCTTCCCGAATAGGCCCGCACAGGAAGGCAGACCATCCTTAAACACTTATCTTAAATAAACAGCCATGGCCTCCTCAGCTCAACCAAAAGAGGGGAGTAAATAGGGGAAAAAAAGGGAAAAACATCACGCACAAAAAAAGTTTGAATCGTAGGTCTCAGGGGGTTTCTGCGGCCCAGAGCGTGTGAGAGGGGTAGCCGTTAGTCTCCGCGGTGGATATCAACGGGGAAAAAAGAAAATGAGGGAAAGGGGGAAAGAAAAACGAAATGCAAAGAAGGGGAAGAACACTGGGGAAGGGGCGGCGATTGTTGGTCTGCAAAGAGCGCGTAAAGAGCCCTCGAAAACGAAAACCAGAACTCAAACCGTCGGAAAATTCTCTCGAGAGAGAGATAAAATGAAAAAAGGAAGTACAACTGCCCAAGAAGAGAATGGAAAAAAACTACTCATCGAAGAGATTCCAAGAAAAGAATCAGTTGTTGGGCAAAAGCTTTCGTACTGACCCTCATGCACACCGAGGTCCAACTAAGTCTTCCCGCCAAGGGGAAATGTGACGAAATTAAAAGGGAGGGACCGGGGAGGAAGATCGACCGAATGATGAGTCACACCGGGGCGGGAGGAGAAAAAACGTTCTCTGAAGGGGAAAGGCCGAACTCAGACTGCGTATGTCGGGATTCCGTCCAATGAAGGTGAAGTGCTACCCGTTCGCACAACGTTCAGAGTGCAGAAAAAGAAAATGAGGAGGAGACCGCAATTCGGACTTATGCCGCGCAACCAGAAAGGTCAAGAAAACTCCTTCTGGACCCAGTGTTCGAGAACCACTTCGTGTCGGGATAATGGCAAGAAAAAAGAACGCTCTGGCCGACAGAAGAAAAAGAAGGGGAATCAAACCAAAGTGGACGATAAGCCCGAGGCCGAGCGTGAGGGCGTTCAAAAAGTCGCGTGCTTTCCTAGAAAATAACCCAAAAGTTCACAGCCTCCTCACACTGGTAAAAGGAACTCTGAATGAAACGGGGGGACGCTCCTGAGAAAGAAGTACTGGAAGACTTGGGTAGACTTTAAGGAATGAATACAGAAATGAACTCGAATCTGTTCTTGCTCGCGGGCGAGGAGATTCAAGAAGATTGGTGTTTCCAGAAAAATTGGGGGAAAAATCCAGGAGGACCTCGTCCTGAACGACACTAGAGGGGAGATAACCGTTTTTGCCGAGGTACTTCTTACTCGACTCAGGCTAATGGGGAAAGGTATATTTGAGATGAACCGACGAAATTGAAGACACGGACTTGGGCTGAGTTAGGCTGAATAGGGGGAGGGAAAAGGTGCAGGAAACTTTGGGGGCAGCGTGTATTGAGAGAGAGATCCATTTTAAATTGTTAAGGCAGCAGTTCAACAGGGAGGATTGGGGATGAAACCGCGCTGGAGTGGGTGGCGGAGAGCGAGGGGTCGAAAATTGCCAGTTGTCCTCTATTCCGCAACACTATTTTAACTGGGAGTTCTGCGTAACGATGTGTCTGCGAAATCAGCCCAGCGATGAGCGAAAGGGCGAGGGGGGGGGGCCTTGGGTTGTTCGGTCGTGAAAAGATCACCACGGAAGTGGTCGACTAGTGTTAAAACGGGGGACGAGGGAAAGAGATTGCTGAGGGAGGATCTTCTTTTATCCCGGGGGGGGGATGAAAAAGGGCCAAAGAAAAAAAAGGCCCAGTTCGAAACGATCAAAGCAAAGATATATGAGATCATCATTTCACAAAAAAAAGGGGAACAAGGAGATGGGGGGGAGAAAAAATCCTCAGAGGTCCACAGAGAACACGAAGCGAGGGGAAAAAGCGACAAGAAATCTAGTCCGTGATTCAGCCCCTGCGGGCTTCCTCAAGATCAACTAAATACTAAATAGAGGCAATTGAAAAAAAGTCCTCGGGGGGAAAAAAAAGGGAGGGGGGGGAAAAAAAGGACAAAGGCGTGGGGGAGGAGGGGAAGAAAACAAAATGTAAACTTCTCATTCGCGCTTCTCGAGACGCGGGGGATAAATGTCCAGCCAGCTACATTGCAAAAGCTGCCACTAAAGGGGAAAAAATTTGAAACCGAGTATCTCAAGAAATCGGGGAAGGGGCAAGAAGGGCGTGGCACGGGCGAGAACCCTGAAACATGCAGGCCTGCGAGATGCTCCGAAGAACGTACAAAATAGATCAGACGGTATTCCCAAGGAAGTATCAACTGAGGGCCGGGGGACTAATAGGGGGCAAAAAAAATGAAAAGTCTGCGGATGTTGGAAAAGGGGATGGGGAAGGCGCAAAAAGGACAAAAGGTAGCTGTCAAAATTGTCGTCGAGGTCAAGAACGGAAAGTTTGATCGGACCAATGTACTTCCAACAAATGAGTCTGCTCGCCCGCAAAGAAGGGAGGCAGGGAGGGGTCTGGGGGCCTTATCCCATTAGGAAAGAAGCTACAAAAAGCAAAAAACGAGGCCTTTCAGCTTTCAGCAGGCGAGTTGCAGAATAGGGTCATTGAGGTCTTAAAAAAGAATTTGCTTCCTGGAAAAAAATAAAAAACGTAGAAAGACTCCAGCTACGACTAAAAGGAGAGCAAAAAAAAGAGTATGAAACTCGGAAATGCCAGAGCATTATGGAAAAAACGAAAATGCCTGGGGCACTACCCAGGGTTGCTATACTATAACTTACAAAGGGGAGGGGAACCTCATTCGCGCGGGCATTTAAGGGGCGGAGGGGAGCTGGCGCGGGGGAAAGAAAAGGGGGAGGGTTGAAAAAGAAAAAAAGATGAGGAAGCATAAGGGGTTTGACCGGTAGTCAGGGAATATCATCTACAAGAAGAAAGTACCTTATACTTCACTGCAAACCTGGATACCAGCTAGAAACGACCCTGTTGCTAGAACGCTTCGTAACTACCAAAGAGGGGAAAGATGAACTGCGAGGAAAAAAGCTATTAAAAAGGCCTTTTCTCTTTAGTGACCGTTCAGGGGGTCAGAACAGGATCCGGGGGAAAAGGATTTCTCACTACTAGGAAAAAAAAACTAGGACGGGAGTGAGATGCAAAGGGGAAAGCGAGAGGAAGGATTAATATGATGGCTGAGGGGGGGTTGGGGGAAAAGGACGGGGGTCTCAAAATAAATGCGCGAGCCGGAAGGTCGGCGCCGGAGGTATAACCCTTTCGGGTGACTTTGGGCGTCGCTGGGGAAAGGGGAGAAGGAAAATGAGGAAAAAAAAAGAAAGGACAAAAGGGATCCAACGGGGGGAGAAAGGTGAAGGCGCTTTTCTTGCCAAAAAAACACAAACTCAACGCAGTGAGAGAAAAAATTTTCAACTAAAAGGATCCCCGAGAGCGGAAGAAAAAAGGCTCTCGCACGCCAGGCGACAAAGGAAAGAGCCGAAAAAAGGGAATCGTCAGGTGTCCTCAAAAAAGAAGGGGTCATAAGGGAGCTCAAACAACAAAAGAGAGAGCGCCACGTGGCCGAAGGTGAGGATCCTATCAAGGGGGGTCGGAAGCTGGGCGCAGCGGGAGTGAAGAAAGGTTAGGAAAAGGGAAGGACGGTATCTGTATAATAAGACGGGAAAGAAAGGGGACATCCAAACCGGTAGACCAGAGGGAGGAGTGTGGCTGCTCGGGAAAGGAACTTCAGTTCCACGCGCCGAAGCAAAAACAAGAAAAAAGGTGGAAAAACGCCGCCGAATAAAGAGGACTTCGCGAAGATCTTGAGAAGAAGTCAGTTGAAAAAAAAACACGCAGCATACCTGATCCCTAGAAGGAGGATCTTGAATAAGACGGGGTCCTCAATTGGGGGGGGGGCAGGTCGGAAAGTGATAGACCTGTCTCGGACTCAATAGGGAAAGGTCTGCACGGGAGGGGAAAGTGAGGGCATCTTCATTTCAAAGGAGCAACTCCGGATCGCCCGAGAGGAGCAGAGAGTGGGGATTGTTTCGATCCGGAAGGCGGGGAGGAAAACCGTATCCGGAGGAGGGAAAAATGACGTCAGATCGATGAGTTATACCAGGAGGGAAAACCGGGAAAATCCAGCAATAATGTATTGGGAAAAGACGAAGCGCTCGCTTGCAAGGGGGGAGCAACCAGTCCCAGAGAAAGAACGATGGGGGTCCCCATCGTCGAGAAACCAAAGAGGAGGAGGGGGAAAGAGAAACCTTCTGGGAAGAAAGGTTCAGAAAATCCCGCTTATCCGGGAAAGAAGGAAGCTGTTCAAGAAGGAGCGGATCTCTTTCTTCAAGGAGTGAAGCAAACTTTCACGCCTCCCGCTTTGCGATTCTGCACTGACAAGCTAGAAAAAAAAGCCGGGGAGAGGGGGACAGAATCTTGGAGAAGGGAAAAGAAAAAAAGGGTAAGACCAAACCGAAATTAGCCGGTCTTTCAGGGCTAAGTCCAGTAGACTCCTCTGTGTGGTTGCGGGTGGGGAAGGGACAAGAGAGTCTCCCATTTTCCCTATAAAAGAAAAAAATCAGTAGAAGACGAAAAATCGTCCGACAGAGAACGTTTGGGGCAGGATGTGCACTCCAGACCGGGAAATAAGGAAACATGCTAGAAAAAATCTGAAGAGGGGGCTGACCGAAAAAAAGGGGGGGGAACGGAGGCTAAGTCCTGAGAAGCAGCTTAGGTCCCGTTGGTGCGGCAGGTAGGGTTTGATCAGCGCCATTGATGGTCCGGTAACCAGTACCCGGAAAGGGGGAAAAGAGGGTAACGTGGAGGGGCTGAGATCAGTGGACGTTAGTGGAGGAGATTTTTCTCAGACGGGGGCTGGGTGGATGGGAAAAAAAAGATAGAGGAAAAGGGAAAAAAAGCTAGGCGATTGAGTGTGAAGTGGGAGATAGAAGAGACACGGCCTGAGTGCTACGTTCAGGTAATGGTACGAAATAGTGTTCTATCAAGTGGAGGGGGGAGATTCTTCGTGGGGAGGGCCAGGGGGGTGATCCCGGGGGGCCCAGCTGAATGGCCAACCGATCAAAAAATTTGAAAGCGTTGGTATAAAATAGTTCTGACCCATCAAGAGTATTAAAAGGAGACTAGCAAAAACAACAACAACGGAGGTGACAAAGTAGGAGGGAAAAGTCGCTGGGGGAAACGAAGCGGAAGTTCTAAAGGGACGCTGGAGGAACGGAGGGGCAGGCACCCTCGGGGGAACAAGTTCGCCTAATGACAAGATAAAAAAAAGGAGAGCACTAGGGAGAAAGCTTACCGATGGGTACCCCATGAACGGAACGGGAAGAAAGTCAGAATCTGCTTTGACAATCTCGAGAAGGCGGCAGATCGAGGAACGCTTTGGTAGCAAGAAAGTTGTGCCCATCCCTAACGAAACAATATAGGGGCTGGGGTAAAAGCGGGCAAAGAAAAGGAAGAGAACCGATGATCTGAAAGCCAAGAGAGGGGTAGACCAATTTCTGTGAATGGAGGAGTTAATTCAGAAATTGCCTAAAAGCTCACCGTAGCACTCAAGGGAACGACAGTAAGCCTTCATATTAAAGCAAGATGAGTAAAGTCAGGGGAAAGTCTACTATTTGAAAAAAAATTGATCATTCGTCCTTTATTGAGTTGGGCTGGATCTCTAAACGCAAAACTTGAGAGGGAAGAAAGTAACAGGTTTCGTCGAGAAACGACGGGAGAGAGAAGGTGGATTGTGGAGAAACATAATTCGCGTTAACAAAACGATGTAGTGCATAAGCATTAGCAGGGCATCATTCAGGGGGGGTCTGGGAAGTGAGAAAGGGACAATTAAAATAAGTCTTCCAGACCGGCAGGAATGACATGAGAGGGGCAGTAAAGGGTGGGGAGGCTGGGGTAGGCTACGGGAAAGAGCAAATCTAACTAACTGAGTACAAGCGAAGACCGAAGGTCGGACGCATGGGGGGAGGGAAATAAAAAACGAGGCCAGAATCCGCGTTGTGTATGGAAAAAAAGAAGAAAATCAAATGGTTTTTTTTGAGAGGACGAGCTCCAACGCTTTTCGGGTCTCTTTTTTTTGTCACTTGGTCTAAGGAGGCAGAGGAGAGGTGCGGAGGACATAAGAAGGAGGGGAAAAAAAGGTTGAACACCAGGGGAATTTACATGACGGTAGGCGAAAATCTCGAGCATGGGAAGGTAGAAAGGACAGGACCCTGGTCAAGAGGCACGCCTCCTCCTATTTTGACTCACACCACTAACGAGCGGAGACGAGGGGAATGTCCGAAGGTGACGAGGAAAGGAGAGGAATTCGGAATTCACTGTTTAAGAAAGGACTTATGACATTAAGTGGGTCCAGAACAGGGAGACGGTTAAGGTATTTGAAAACTCTGCACCCGGAGGTCTGTCTCAGCACGGGGGAAAGAGGGGAAGCTAAGTAGGGGAAATAGTTGGGAGGGGATTGGGGAAGAAAGGCTGGATACTTCATCTTCTCAACGTGATGGGAGCGCAGGATACCCTTTCTTTTGCCGCGGCTCTTTCCTGGGTAGGCAAAAGACGAGCATCGCCGCCATCAAATTTAGACCTCAAAAAGGGGAGGGGAGAAGAGGTTTATTCAGCACAGACAGGGGAAGAGAGGGGGGAGGGCACGAAGAGGAAATAACCAGAAGGCCAATAGCCATGCGAAATCCTTACCGTGAAAAATTTAATATTTAAAGACCGGAAGAAAAAGGGCCGTGATGTGTAATCTGACTAAAAAAGAAAAAAGGAATAAAAAAGAAAGTCAACAACAGCCAAAGTTCCAGGCCGCGGGATCAGCTCGATCCAGGGGCGGTGATGGTCTGCTGAAAAACCTGGACGTTGCAATCTCCTGTTGCGTCTTAGATGGAGATAATCGGACCAGCGACACGGGTTGGGGAAGCCAAACGATTCAGAAACACGTGGGATAAATGGCGGCTAGGTGTTCGGCTGATCCTGCTCCACAATAGTCCCTCGGAGAAATAGAAAGTGGATAAGAAGAAAATCGGCAGATAGATCTTGAGAAACGTGGGGGGGGGAACAGAAAAACGAATCGATTAAAGGCAGAGTCGGGGGTGCCCGTCCTGGAGAAAGACGTCCTCAAGGTGGGGGAAATCTGTCTTGAATAGGCCTTCAGATAATTTGGGGTACAAACATGAAGAAAAAAGTCGGGGAATAGACGTCGCAAGAAGGGAGTGGAACGCATTTCCCGGAGGCAACTCCGGGGAAAGCTGGAAAGAACCGGTCGTGAAAGGTGTAGAAAGCGTCAGGCGGGCAGGTGACCAGAGGAATGAAGGTCCGAGAGATGATCCTGACATGGACGGAGGTATGAACCCCTCCTGTCGAGAAAACTCTTGACGCTTCCTCCCAAATTGGTCAAATAAGACCGTCTGGCCGAGCGCGCGGAGACAGGGAATCAGAATCCCAGAGGACAAAAGAAGACTGGAACCGCCCGTTTTTCATCTAAAAAAACTTAAGGAGTGTATCAGTTGGACGTTCCTAACCTAAGGGGGGGGCAGTGTGGCCTCTTCAGAAAAAAGGGCCTTCTTAAAATCAATCGCAGTGTTCAGAGACGGGTCGCCGTCGATCGGATGTTAAATGGACCGGAAAAAAGGAGACCTGACCGCAGAAAAACGTTGAGAAGCTGACCAGAAGAGGAGAGACAGGTCACAGCTAGACTTAAAAAAGGGCCTCCAGGGTGAATAGCCTCGGTCCGGCAAAAAGTCGTGACACAGAAAAGAGGTGGGGGGGGTTGCAAAGATCCCGCCATGGTGGGGACCTCGAAAAAAAGTGTTCGCCCACGGTAAGGAGGTTCCACTTGAATAAACAGGGACGCATGCTAAATAACAAAAAGGGGGGGAAGGAGGAACGGAAAAGAAGTTAATAAAGCGGAATGTCTGAAGGGGCGCTGCTCCGGGGGGGCTCCGGTGAATATTTTGTGTTCTCCTCCACATTTCTTCATCCTGGACCTTCTCCCCGTCACCGAAAGATATAAAGCGAGGTCGGGGCTGAGATCATCGGGCGTAAAGTTAAGGCCGCGTAAGGGGGGAATCCTCAGGGGGGGCGTCAGCAGGGATGTGACACGATTTATGCGGCCAGCGAATCTAAGTTCCTTCAAGTTGGGGAAGGGGTGTCAGAGAAGGGGGGAAAAAACAGAAATAAAAGACCTGATTTTGCCGAGGTCTTATTTTACAAAGGGAGCATGTTCGAAAGAGTCTAACGAATTAGTAAAGAGAGGGGGGGATAAAAAAAAGGGGTATTAATCCAGGACCAAGAGGGAAGGAAGCCTATGGAACCACCTCCAACAAGGTATCACTTTGCACCGCTTCGGATTGAAAAACGCTCGTC
>Ga0179593_1642847_pt1 | contig 11407 bp, 11 predicted proteins | sample CZODoug2_1_08_16_FD_185931 | JGI IMG/M metagenome (GOLD analysis project Ga0179593, IMG submission 185931) | Vadose zone soil fungal communities from Angelo Coast Range Reserve, California, USA - CZODoug2_1_08_16fungal (PacBio error correction) | ecosystem: Environmental > Terrestrial > Soil >...
GCCATAACAACATTGCAAAGGGGGAACGGAGAAGAACGAAGCTCTCCGAACTAACAGCGCGCCGCGAAGTGAGACATCAAAGCAACCGAAATATCATAAGTCAGAGGGGGAAATAAAGGGATTTGGGAGACACCAAATTCTTGGGCGGGGAGGGGGGTTAAATCCCTGAACGCAGCGTAGAACCGCGCTAAACGACGACCGAATTCTCCAACGGGGAGAAGTGCGCGTTCCATAAAGAAAAAAAAGAGGAAGGGGGGTGGAAGCGTGATAACCGGAAATCGCCATAAATCGAGGAATGAGGACGAGCGAAGGGAGGCGACGTCATCGACCAGCAGGAACTGAAAAGGCAGAAATAGCAGGACTACGACACGGGAAGTGGGCGAAACGCGAAGAAAAAAGGACATCGGATCCGCCACCTAGGGGATCCAAACCGCAAAAAAAAGCATTACGTGAGAAAAAAAAATAAAGCGCAAAACACAGTAGCCAGTTGCGAGCCGGGAGATGGGGGACAGGAAAGTGCTCGAGGGACCAACCGGTCGTATGTCGGTGAAAAGCGAGCAAAAAATGGGGCAAAATTGCCTGCAGCTCGAAGAAAAAAAAAAGCCTAAAGCGGCGGAAGACTCTGGAAAAGGAAGAGTTACTGCGCATTCGCCAAGCTTTAAAAAAGGCCAGATCCACTGTCAAAGAGGTGGCTACCGTCCAAACAGGGGGGGAGTTTTTTTCCGGAAGCATGAAGACCGTAAATCGACATTATTAGAACCTCAGTGAGGCTTCGTGGGGGGGAATAAAACAGTTCTAGGAAACTGAATTTGTCGGGTAAGAGCCCGGACACTCTATCCCATCATTGTAGTAAAACTTCCGGTGCGCGGCGGAGGGGGAGACGCTGCACGACTGGGAGGGGGAAGGGTTTGAGGGAGGGCGTCTAGCGGTTCCTTAAATTGCACAAAAGGGTCTCGTCTTCAAAGAAGCATGACCGGTCGACTGTTAAAGGTTCAGGGGGAAAGGGTAGCGGGGGGGGGCTTATGGAAAAAAGGAAAGGTTCTGTCGTCAAAAAAAAAAACGGGACCGATGATCAAAATGGAGCCGGATGGCTGACGGGGCGCACGCCCATCAAGGAGACGGAGCGGGCGGTCACTTGGGGGGGGGGGGGGGGATTACGTATCCCATGGGGGGGTGAAGGGCGTAATAAGCTAAAGAAGCGCCACGGACAATTTGTCGGTTAGAAAAAAAGAAGCACAGGATCAATCCTCCAAAAAACTTCATTGACATGACCACCAAACTAAAAAAGCCTGAAAGGAGACAAAGGGTCAGAAGAGACCCATAAAGGTCCCCACTAGCCAGACGAGAAATAAAGGGTGGGGGGTACCGGCTTATCCGAGCTCGCGATAATGAGACCAATTGTCGAAAAATGGAGTGCTGGTGAAAAAAGGGGAAGGGACGACGACAAGCAGATCAGCCTCTAAGAGAAAGGATCAAAACCTTCAGTGGGGTGAGGTCTTTCGGGACATGTACACCAAAGAACTTTCGGAGAGAAAAGGTTGAACCGCCCCGCATGTCTAAAGGAGAGGCAGGGGATGTATTAGGTGTCCGTTTTCGGAAGGGGAAAGTAGCGGGGTCATAGGGCAGGAACCGGTAAGTGGGGTACCAAAACTTCAGGGGATGTCTTCTACTGGATGGAGGGTCGGGAAAAGAAGGTGGTGAGGGTCAAGATACGGCTGAGAGGCCTACCACCCACATGAAGGTGCGCTGACCTTTGGAGCTTCCAAAAAAGGAGATCATGTTTTGTATCGGGAATCAAGGGTTTTGAGGAGGGGGGAATGTGTAAGCGGCGAGTTCCTCGAGAAAACTTGGTTCATAGATTAGTCGCCTCTGGCGGGTCTTTTGGGAGAAGGTGCGCGTTGTACACGACGGGTTTAAACAAGGAGGGAGGCCGGGGCGACTGGAAAACTCTTTGGTAACAGCCGTAAAAGAAAGGGAAGTGTCGCTTCAAGACGAAGAGGGGAGGGTAGTTCGGGGAGGAGTTCTGGCAATGACATATAGCGACGCCCAGAAAAGGTTGGCGCCCGCCGACAAGAAACGGGGAGAAAGATGTTCGTCAACAGAAAGTCAAAAAAGGGGGAGGGAGATAAAAACCGCAAAACAACAGGAAAAGGGGGTGGATAATAGGCGAAAAGTCTAGAAAAGAAAAAAAAGTACGTCCTTTCTGGCGAGGGCTATAAAAGAGGAGGAGAACGACATCTCTGCGACCGTTGAAGTATACGTAGAGGGGGAGCATGATAAAGAGGAGTACTCTAAAAAAAAGAAGGGGGGCCATTAGATGAAGCTTCAATGGGGAAACGCACGAGGAAGCAGAGGTCAAGGTAAAGAAGAAGTAAAAGCTAGGTCTCCTATGATTCAGGCTCGTTTAAAAAAAAAGAAACAGATGGCCAATTCTGGGGAAAGGAAAAACCCGGGAAAGGATGAGAGGTAAAATTGGAGCTACATTATTATGGAAAAAGGCGTAATCGGGGGAAATCGAAAAAGGGGAACTTTTCAACTGTTATGGGATTCGCTCACGGGCAGAAAAATATTCAACGGCGTCACCGGGCATGTGTAGGGTCCGTCAAGGAAGGCGCTATAAAACGCACCCCACGTCCGGAGAGAAACAACACTTATTAGGGGGAGGCATATGATTGGGAAGGTCGGAGAGGTCCGCATGGCTGATTTTCCCAATCGTCTGGGAAACTGGAGCCGTTTGGGGGCTGGTTCAAAGTTGGCGTCCATTTATCGAGCTAAAAAGAACACTGGGAAGGCGGACGCTGCTCTCAAGTTTAACACTTTAACAGGGAATTTGAGAAGAGAAAGACCTGTTACCGATCGACAGTCCTCCGCACCGTCAAGGCGCCGTGGATGAAGGAAAAGGAAAGCAATATGCGATTGAAAATCGGCAACGAAGGCTCCAAAGATTGCACTAACAAATATGCTTCCTCGGCAATCAAGTACGTCGCTGCATGCATGGTGCGGGGGATTCTTTTTCTCGTGCGGTCCTTAAGGGTGCTAGGGAAGGAGACCGCAAGAACACATTTCAAGGTCGTCTAAAGGGTCCGCCGGGAAGAGAAAAAAACTCCATAGAGGGAAAACCCACGACATGCAATTCCTAAAGGTGGTAACTTCACTGCTCAAAAGACCCGGAAATAAACGGTTCCTCGTTGGGATCGAGGATCTCCCCACAGCAAGTAAAAAAAGAAGAAAGATTGAAAGGGGAAAATCGGGCAGACAGAACGTCTGGACGGAAATTCTTCTAAACCCTGAAAAGGGACTCTATATCGGAAGAAGATCGCGACATGGGCTCGCCTCCATCAAGGCCAAAAAGGCAAAGCCCCCACGCTGGATTTAATGCTAAAAAAAAAAAAAACCAAGGCCTCATCGACAAGAAGAAACGCCGGGGAAAGAGGAAAAAAACCGATGTCGTGGTGACAAGACACCCGCAGAAAACGCGGCAAAGCAGGGATAAATCGCCATCTACTGAAGAGTCCCAAATTTTTAACCCGGAACGACAGGAATGAACCCGGGGGAAAAAAAAAAAAAAAAGGAAAAAATGCGCAATATCCAAAAACTTCAAGGATTCCAAACGTCCACCAGGTGGAAAGTCCAGGTAGCAGAGATAAGAGGGGGGGGGGTAGGGATTCCTAGAAGACTCCAGAAGGACAGGGGAGGAAATCACCTGCATCCGGAGAACGCCTACGATCCATGCATCGAAAGGATAAATAGGGGGGACTTCCACTGACTGCTGGCAAACAAGAGATCAAGTTCAAGTTCACTCAAGACGCGAACAAGCGACCTTCAGAACCCAAGGCTGTATGAGAGGAAAGGAGTGTGGATTCTTGTCCGGAACCACTAGACAAAATGAGGGCCGAGTGCATAAAAATACCACAGCGAGGGTTTGAAAAGAAAGAGGGTCGGTCCGTCAGACGTACCCAATTAAAAGGAGGTTGGAAAGTATACGATCTCAGGCCAGCGGGTCGTATGGGGATGAGAGAAAAAGACAGAATTGAGAGACAAAAGAAGAGTGATACGCCTCTTTACAAAAAGGCAAAAAGGGAAACGTGTAGCGTGGGGGGGAAAGACATATTAAAAGCGGATGCAATGATCAAGATTTGGGGTAAGCACGCCGGGGGAAGGTCCAGCCGTAGTCAGTTGGGGGAAGGGCAGTAGACATGTGGTAGGTAAAGCTCCAGGCGGGGGGAGCCCATGGTAGGGGGGAGGGGGGAAGTCGCTCTCCACAGAAAAATATTCAAGAATTCAATGGGAAGATGCCTAATCAATGCGAAACCTAGTAGAAGAGAGTTCAATAAGCCGATTTATCAAACTTCTATCCCAAAAGATATAGCTTCTATAAGATCTCAACGGATGATGTGTAAAAACCCCTGACTAGCCCAAAGAGGGGTAGGGCCTGTCGGCAAAAATCGAAGAACCTTCCAGTCTACAGGGGGGCGATGAGACCTACGCCGGCCGAACGCCTGAGACCGAACCCTCAGGCATGAATTAATTGGGTCGACGTCCAAAAAACTAGAACTAACCCTCCGGGAAACAGGAGAGCAAGACACCCTGACACAGTCAACAGTCGAAAACGGAAAGATTGGAACCAATAAGGATATGGTCGTAGGGAGAGGGGGGAAGTCTCAACTTTCAAAAAAAGATGAAACAGACCTACTAAAAAAATGATCACCAAGAGGAATCCCGAAAAATGCTGCAGAAAAGTCCAGGGGGGAAAACGGATCAAAGGGAGGCGGGAACGGAAAATCAAAAGTAACAATCCAACGGTTTATGCCAAAGCCTACAAGGTGTACCTTTCCAGGGGGAAGAAATGCTTGATAGAAGGGGGGAGAACATGCGGTAGCAGGACTCTAATCACGCCTGACAAAGGTAGCTTTTGGATTTTTCTGAGACGTTGTGTTGGAGCGCCATGAGTCGGTCTTTGAAAACCTGACAGCGATTCGATCTTCAAAACCTGTAAGCCTACTGGGCGGGGTGTTGATGGGAACTCCGTGTAGACCGGTGTTTAATAAAATATCCATTCTACGCCCCTTCTCCCGTTGATCAGTCGCTTGGGGGAGAAAGGGTTCTTTTTCTCTCTCGCAAGTGAATTCTGTCACTGGTTTGGGCCGCTTGACTGATGGGGGGAAAAGGGAGTAAATGGGAGTGGAAAGTAAGGTGTGCCCTGCGGGACTCACACAGTGTCCTTAGTAGGCCGTGCCTAAGCAACCCTACTCATGTCCAGAAGAGTGCTAATCTGAGTCGAAGGACAACCTCGCCGATGGGAACTCGTCAGGAAAAAATCATCAACTGCCGTGGGCATCCTTAAAAAAAAAGGGGGGCTAAGAAAACCCAAAAAAGCTGAACAAACACGGGAAGTTTAAAACCTTAAGGAAAAGAGAGGCACTCCCGAGCAATCTGACAGTAACGGCGTGGTATTATCGGATATAGGAGAGGGGGAAGTCAAAAAAAAGCACGAAAAAATGGGGAGAACTTAGAGGAGGAAGTTCAACAGGCGCAGAAAAGGCCATCAGGTTAGGAATGCACTTTGGAGAAATGGTCTGAAATTTTCGATTGTATGGGGGATCTTCGGGTAAAGGTTCGTAAAGCTGAGTATACTGCATTATTCAGGGTAAAGAGACACTGGCATGACCAGCGCACTGCTGGGAGGCTGTGAATTTCTACCTTATGGCCTGTGAGGTCATCATTAAAACGAGGTGCTGAACCTGAGGGGGGAGGAGGGTACCCGTTGAATGAGGACTGATCCATCGATTAAGGGTGCTCTTATCTTCGTTCCATGGAGTATCTTACAAGGAAGCGAAGTGTCCAAAAGAAATGAAGCGACGTAGGAGTCAGAAGAGCGATAAGGCAAACAAAAAGAAAAACCTGAAAAAAACCAAAACAAGAAAATTAAGGCAGGTCCCTGAAATGAGTGTGGGAAAGGTGGCGTCAGAAACCCGTTTATTAAGAAAAACCGTCTTTCTTTCCGCAGGAAAAAAAGGACTCAGTCGCTTCCCCGGGAACTGAATCAACTACAAACTGCTTGAAAGAAAAATAGATAGTCTCTATAAACGGCCTCCGCTCTCGAGGAAAAAAAAAGGTAGGGAAATAGTCCGAATACATTGCGGCCGTTTCTATAGCGCGGAACAAAGAGGTTTGCCGCCGTATCCTTATGCATCTTCTAGGCTGACTCTTTGGGTCGCTAGTATTTTAGGAGAGCTGTTTGCGTCTAAGGTAATGGGAGCTGGGTCTCCTTGCCGAAGATTCCTGGGGAAAAGCCACGTTTCAGCCGTTGCGGAGTGGTTTGTTCTTAGGAGACATGTGTTGCCGGCCCGTTAGGGGGGTGGGGTGGGCGTCCCTACAGCTTGAGATTTTCGCCTTCGTCTCCACGTGAGGAAGGTACCTCTCGCGCCTTGAAAGGGTCGCCCTCCTCGGATACTCTCGGAAGGGACCTCTGCGCTCGAACCCTCTCAAACGCAAAGGGAAGAAAGAAAGCGACGGTCAAAAAACAGGTCAGAGGGAAGGGAAAAAAAAAGGCTAAGGTTATTTAGGTGAAACCCTAAAGGTTCGCAAAGGGTTTTTCCAGCTGGGTATCCTTCAATAAGCCCCACGAACCAAAAATCGCTTCTCCGCGCAGGGGGGAGTCCCAATCTCCAGGCTGCGAAAATCCATTCTAACCATTTGCCTCGGAGTCGCGCCCAAATCTTAAAGCCCTTACTAACATATCTAAGACCATCTCTGGAGGGGGCGAGTGGTGGTTGACATATAAAGAACTGCGGAGAATCATAGAAAAAGTCTTTCTAACAGTGAATAAGAGTTCCTAATCTCACAAATACGGGCAGGGGGTTTCAGCTGAGGGGAAGAACTACAGAGCGCGAAGGAGAAAGGAGATATTCAGAAAAAGATAAACAAATTCCCGGGAAGAGCTAACTTAATATTCAACAGCTGGGGGGAAAAGGCGTCCATTGTAAAAGTAAAAGGCATCAAAGTAAAAAAGGGTTGCGAAATCATGCGGAGGCTCGTAAATAAGGAATAAGACAAAGAAACATTATCAAAGCAGCCATAAAAGAATAAGGGACCAATCTGTGCTGGCAGATTATTCAAAGGGACAGTATCGAAGTCGGGGGAAATGGCTAAGGGGGGAGAATAGAAAAGCGGTGATTAGAAAGAATGTCCGTCATGATAGGCAGAATGCACACTTTTGACACTCAGATAGCTAAAACCATGCCTACTCCAAAGGGGATCAAGAAAGACATGGTACAAGCTCGTGGAAAAGACTATCTGAAAAAAGTGGCGCAGAATGGCGAAATAGGAAAAGAATTGATCCAGCAGTCTTAATAACTCAGGTAAGTTCGGGGAGACAAGCCATAAAACTTACTCGGTGGGACGAGAGGTACTTCCTCGGGAAAGAACTAAACCAGTGCCTGAGGCATCAAGGTGTCGAGTAATCTGGTTTGACCGATCTTTTTAGGGGGAGGTTAACTTGGCGGTCGTGGGGCTTCTTTTCAGCTTTGCACAAATACCCGCCAAAATCGAGAAAAGAAGACAAGCTTGGAAATGCTGCATTGCGAGACTCTTCTGGGGCGGGACTGGGGTTGCGGGGGGAATAATGTTTTTAAACTCGGATCGAACAGGGCGGAATTCACCAGAGGGGGGGGGCTAGCTCTATCCGGGGAGGAATCCCGAAACTTCCGACGGGATTCAGTGGCAGGGAGACTCTGACATAGAGGGCTGTGTTGAGTAGCTGACGTTGGTAGATACAAAATCAAACGAATTAGACTCACGTCTCAGAAGTGCTACGGCTCAGGCGCCTCTCTCGGAAAATGATAAAGGTCGGTCTAGGGGGTCTTATTATATGCGGGGGGAGAGGAGAAGAGGGAAGCCAAGGGCAGGCGCGTCGCACCAGGGACTCGAGGTGGAACGAGGGGGGGGAAAAACAAATTCTCAAAATCATAAACTAAATGCGGAGTTACATCAAAACGGTCCCTCCCCAAATGAACCAAGGATGATCTGGAAGGCCCAAGGTGAAACGACGGGAGGCCATGAAGTCACGCCGCTAAATTGTAAGGAGTTTGGGAGGGGGGGTGAAAGAAAAGGGCCAAAGCGGCGATTTCTTGGAAGGTGTCGTCATCAACTGGTGAGGTTCTGGTGGAAAATAGAATATGATGATTCAAAAATTCCTGTGGACACTGGGCGTCAAGGGGGACTCTAAGCACCGGAGAACAAAAATTATTCATGGATTTTTTTGAAGGGGAAAACAAGCGCCAACGGCTTAACAGCCGAACCATCAAAAACCTCCAAGGGAGAGCCCGAAGAAAGTATTCATGGTCAGGTTGTTTGGGCGGGGGAAAGTTAGGAGAAAAATGGAGTGTGCCAAGGGAAGGGACAGGGAAATATGAGTAATTCGGGTTAAGGGGAGAGTCGAGGAGAAAGGAAAAGTTACGACGAGACGGCCGTGGAAGGGGAGGCCAACCCACCCATGTGTTAAAGAGGAACCATTGGGGGGGGGGGAGTCGGGGGAGTGTGAGGATGGAGCGGGGGGGTGGGGGACGGTCAGGTTGGGGGGTCGTCCAGCATGACAGCGGAAGGACGTGGTGGAAGTGGTGGAAAATCGCAATCGGAAAACAGGGTGTACTGCGTGGGTGTGGTGGGGGTGAGTGAAGGAAGAGGATCACAAAAAATCACAAGGGGAAAGAAACAAAAGTGGTGGGGATAAAAAAAAAAAAACTATAACAAATACTTAACAAAAAACACTCAACAAAAAAGGAGGAGAAAGCGGCTGGAGAAGATGCGTGGGGGCTAGCATGACGATCACCGGTCAAAAAAAAAAGTCGAGGCGATCGGAAGCGAAAGGTAACGCCGAAGACGCGCGCAAGCCAAGATGAAAAAAACGGTCGTCAACTCGTACGCGTGGGGGGGGGGGGCGTGCCAACGCAACATAAAATGGTAATGAGGCTCTACTGAAAACAGAGGCCGGAAATGGGGACAAAATCTTCTTCTAACGGAGAATCAGAAAAACACGTTCCGTGAGGGAATGATCGGAAAAAACCTCTATAATGACTTCCAAAACCGGAGTGTATGAGAAAACTGAGCATAGACGATAAAGGGCGTGGAGTGTCGGCATGTGTGTGCGGGTATTCTTCGTTGGTCACACGCTCTACCCAGATGATTCATGCCAAAGGGGACGTGCTTATGAATTAGATTAGATGGAAACATGAGGTATTAGGGGGAAATGTGGTGCTAAAACCAAAACAGAAAGTTCAGTGACGCTTTATAATAGGGCCGTCAACCAAAAAACCCGCACAGGGATAAAACCCAGTGAGGGATTGTACCTAAAATGCCAGGAAGAGCAGACCAGCAAATTCGTCTCTCTCAAAAAAAAAACAAACTGATTATGGGGTAAAGATCGGGAAATTGGCGCGGGTATGCGATCGGAAGGAAGTATCAATTTCCACGAAACAGGTGACGCTGTCGAAAGGGGGAAAAGGGTGCATAGTTGGGGGAGCCAAGGAAGGGCTCAAGCAACTAACCTTAGACCGGACTCGCGGGGGGGGAAAAAAGCAACCGGAGACAAAAATCCTCCATCTCCACTCAAAGTGGAATCAACGCACCGGTAAACCTTCAGAGGGGGGGGAAATAATAGGGTAAGCTCTGGGGAAAATAATCGCACCGAGGTCACCATCAGATCCTCCCAAGATGAGAAAAGGGGAAAGGACTCTGCGTTCGAGACCAAGGGGAGAGGCGTCAGGACTACTGGTCAGATTTAATCGACTGTTTCCTCTGTTGCTGTCCACAAGTCCTACAGGGACAATGGGGGGGAAAGGAGAAAAGGAATGTTCTCAGGTCACCTGTAGTCGCAGAGGTGGCAACCCTTCAAAATCAAGTAAGAAGGGGAAGCGAGGGAGTCAGACCCTAAAAGGGTTCCGGGCTTTGGTCGGGGGGGGGGCCTGGATAATCACAAGCCGTCAAAGAAAAAGCTATTGATGGAGAAAGAGAGTGAATGAAAAAGGGAGTCGCTTCGAGAAAAAGAAAAAAAAATGGCCGTGAGGGGAAGTCTCTTAGCAGATTCTCATCAGGGACACTGGAAGCCTCCCAGACAAATCACTTTTATTCAAGAGAAGAACGCATCTTCTGGGGATGGCTGCCGAACCACACGTGGCAATCTACAGACAAGAAAAGGAAATCACAGATAGGGGACAAAAAAAGATGTCGTGATGGAAAAACCAACTCTTCGAAAAACGAGCAGCGCCGATACTCCTCATCGACCATATACTGAAAATCGCACACCTGGGTTTAAAAGGCGAGCCGCGAACACCAGGAAAGCTCAGTAGTCTGCTGCAACAGAAACGCCAAACCTGGGGAAGGTTGCTCAAAAAGACGAAATACTTGGGGGGTTTTGGCAACTTCAAAACGTCAAGAGACTCAATGAGGAAAGTATCTTCCTCATAGCCTAAGCGGGAATGAATCCGGGGGGATGCTGACCTTCAAAAGGAAGGGTTGTTAAAAACCTTAGCCGGTTCGCAAATGACGACAAGGGAATGAACCTAAAACCCAGGCCGAATAAGTCACCAAAATAGACTGACGGGAAAAGGGAGGGCGGCTTCTGTGGAAAAAAAGTTCGCAACTAAAGACTCATAGGTGTAGCATGAAGAACCGCCACGCCTAGGTGAGAGTAAATCGGGACGACTCGACTAAGAAAGGGGTCTACGGGGATACATGATCGGGTCAAAAAGAGGAAAAGAATTCACTTGACAGCACGGTCAATAAGGTAATCAGGCCACGAGGAAGGGGAATCCGCTGAAACCGAACCCGAGGGGATGAAGGAGTCGAGATGGGGGTTAAAAGTTGGGGCAAAAGGCCGGAGGACGCTCCTTGCTAGGGGGGGGTTGCTTAAGGAATTAATAGGGCCGGCGGGTTTGAAGGTTGTCTTATTGGGGAGGGAAATGTGGTTGAGAGGGACCTCCCCATCTGAAGCCCATTTCTAGCAGCTTTGGACTTTACAAAGCTAACCAATATTCAAAAGCAAAGCATAAGGAACAACCATCGCCTACTCCAAGTGATGAAGACACTTCGCGGAAATGCTCCTGTCATAACAGTCGCCCTTCGGGTCAAGGAAAAAATCGAAGAAACGGATTTGTTAAACGAAAGGGGGGCGGACGACCAAAAATGGATTTGGCATCTCGCACAAAACCACGCCTTAAAAAAGGAGCAAAAAAGGGTCGGATTGAAGGGATGGCACGGGGGCGATGATCAAACCGGACAACACAAAGGGCAAAGTGGAAGGAACCAGTTTGGACTACTGCAAGAAAAACCGTACGAAAAGAACCCGACACTCCGGCCCTCCCAACACCTCCCACTCTAGAAATGGACATGAACCCTCTATAAGTCTTAT
>Ga0179593_1307971_pt1 | contig 11406 bp, 15 predicted proteins | sample CZODoug2_1_08_16_FD_185931 | JGI IMG/M metagenome (GOLD analysis project Ga0179593, IMG submission 185931) | Vadose zone soil fungal communities from Angelo Coast Range Reserve, California, USA - CZODoug2_1_08_16fungal (PacBio error correction) | ecosystem: Environmental > Terrestrial > Soil >...
GGGAAACGACGAAAGGGGCTCTTCGCAAGAAAAGTTCAGGCTCAATGCAAAAGAACCGGCCACAACACCCGCTGGGGGGGGAGCTGACCGCAAAAATCTCAAGTAAAGGGCTGAAGAAAGGGGAAACAACATCCCGTCGGATTGAGAAGAGATGGGGGGGGCCCAGAGGTAGCGGGCGGCACTGTGGGACGAAAATAAGGGAAAAGGTCCGCTCGAGATTATCGGGACAACCTCCGTTGGGGAGGGATCGAGGTTCACTGGGGAGTTACCTAACAGGGCTCCTTCAGAATCCTCTAAGATCAGTGTGTAAGAAGAGGTTGGGGGGCCGGTTCCCTGAAAACCTCCGGGACCCTCCAGGCTGGTGTTCAAATAACAGCGGGAATGGACAAGGCCTGGTTGTGGTTGAGCAGACAGTCATAACAAAAAAAGTCGGGTGGCCCTTTGTGAAACTGGAAAAGAAAAAAAAGAGGAGCCAATCAACAATTCACTGCGGAAAGGGGGATAACGGAAGTAAAAAAAGCGGTAAAATTGCGGAACAGGGTTGAGGACTCCAATAGGGGTATGTGTTGAATGATTCTCTGGAGGGGAAAAGTATCAGCAGGAGGAAAAGAGACGGGATCCTATGGGGAAACGAAAAGCCCTGAGCGGGAGGGTAGGGTGGGGAAGTAGCGGGCGAAAAAGGAGTAAAGAGGATATACGTCGGAATCGACGAATCTTTTGGAAAATTAGACGCAGCGGCCAGACAAAGGCAGCCTCGGAGTCTAAGAGCCTACGACGGAAATAGCGTCGATTAGTGGGGGTAGTGGAATTTCATAGGATTCAAGATTTGGGAAACCCGCGATCGTAAAGAAGAGGTATATGCAAGGAAAGTGTAGGGGTTCTCCGGCGGGTGGCAAGGGGGGAAAAGACGCCTCTCTCCTACGAGCGGGACCAAGTACACAAAGTTCAAAATGCTCGGGGCGCGACAAAACCCATTTGTGGCACGTCTCAGTAAACGATATGCAAAAAAGCAGTAAAGGATATACATCATAATCTATGGAGAGAAGGAAGGGAGAGTCCAATGTCCGAGAGAGTTGTGTTAGAGGGAACGGACAGGATGGAGTTATCTCAGTGGCCAAGAGGAAGGAGGAGATCTGAAGCGCTTCCGGTGAACCACGTCTTAAAGGGGGGTGCGGGAAAAAAAAGGGAGATTCAAGAAGGGGGCAAAAGACCGCCGTTGTGCAAACAGAAGCGAGGAAAAAGTACTCCACCGAGGAAAGTGGAGCCATATTAATCGTCAGAGGGGAACGATTTTAGGAGAGGGGGAGTGATACGGTGGAAAGAAAAACCTTGGAGACCGGGTACAAGAGTCCAGGACTAAGTTGGAGGGAATCATGCAGGATCTCAGACGCCCGGCACCTTTCGAAAATAGTCCGACAGGAAAGAGAAGAAGGGGGTCCTCCCTTGAAAGAGGGATCTCTAAGGAAGTCGCCCGAACACCGACACCAGCAGGAGCATCAAGAGGGGATGGGGAGGGCGGAGAAAGGGGTATTTTCAAGGCCCAGACGATAGTCTCAGAAACAAAAAAAAGGGGGAGAAGGAAATGAGTGGAGGAGTCAGTCTAGGGAATAAAAACATCTAATGCTAAGGAGGGAGGGTTTGGGCGGGGCGGAGCCTGGGTCTCATCGGCAGGAGAGAGAGCCAGACTTAAATTGCACACGGAAGGGAGCTCGCTGTAAGGAAAGTCAAAAGGGCAGATTTGGGGAAATCGGGGTTCAGTATCTGTAAAAAAAATCAAAAGGAGACACTCTGAACACTTTGGAGAGAAGTGTGGTCGAACCATAAAAAGGAGCACCTCGAGAGGTCCAATGAAAAAGCTTAAACTTCTCCAAATCAGAGAAACGTCTCGCGGGGTTGGTTCAAAAGGGGGGAGGGGGGAGAGCAGGAGACCTCCATTTCCCGGCACCAGTTAGCGTGGGAGAAAAATCTTATAGGGAAAATCGGACGGGAGGGGGGGGGGCGCATGGCCTTCGATCCCCCTAAGGCAATGGTCCAGACGAAACACACAGAAACGAAGCAAAAGGTAAAAAAAAAAATTGACTATTCTCGGGAGCTTGTAGAGTCTAGAGAGGAAATGGGGCAAAGAGATACCCTGTATCACGCAAAATGCGGGCTTTTTGGGCGGGGAAAAAGAACTCTTGACCGTGGGGGGAATGGAAGGGTACTGTCATGGTGGCAAGCGGGGCGAAAGAGAAATAGAATAGACGCCAACCCGCGCCAAGAACCTAAAAATAGGGCTGACTACGAGCCCATTCGGTTACTATCCTCAAGTTTCCAACTAAATAAGGGGAAAACCAGGGCCAAACCCCCTTATCTCTAGCTGACCAGAAAGTGGGTCTCAGGTCCCGAATAGATGAGACTAGCTTGGAACCGTGGCCCGAAAGTTCCTCCCCTCGGAAAACGGATCAAGGAGAAGAGAAAGAAAGATGGGGCATAAAAGGAAAGCTCCCTGCCCAACTAACGAAAAGGAAGTGGGGGGAGGGTCACTCTTCCGCGCGATGGAAGAACAAAAGAAAGAAGCATTCAATAATCTTAACATTCCAAATCTGGGGGAAAAGGGGGCCGCACCTTTGCTCAAGTAAGGAGGAGGTGGTGGGCAAGAGGGGAGCGGAATAAACTCAGGACAAGGAGATAAGAAACTGATGGGAGGACGTTCCTGATAGGAAGGGGGGCGAACTTTGGTCAGTTTCTGGGAAAATAGAGAAGGAGGCGTCAAGAGCCACCCAAACAGGGGGAAGGGAAAGTCCCTCAGGCTTTGAAGAAGAGAATCGGAAAGGGGAAGGGGGGGTGGGGGTCCGGGGCGAGTGGGACCGTATGGTCAAAAGATGCGCGACAAGAAGACTAAGATTAGGGAGACGCATGAGGGGGGGCATACTTCCAGAAAAGGAGATGAATCAAAAAAAGGATGGACTGGGGCGAAAGTCATCTCAGGAATAAGGGGGGGGACCCCCGATAGTAAGAGAAAAAACCCGGAGAAGCGGTCAAAAACGAGCTAGGGGGTCCAAAACAAACTCGGGCCTGGAGGGGGGACCGAGGGACAAGAGTTTACCGGGGGGAGTAGTGTGCAGCGACGAGAGGGGGGGGGATCCCGCCAACAGCCAACCTTCAGGGTTGGGGGAAAGACAGAAACCGGTAAGCTGAGAGAGCCTGTCGAGCCGTGTTACATAAATCTCTCAACAAAAAAAAGGGTAAGGAAAAAAAAGTTTCAGCGTGGAAACTACTGTCTCATTGATCATGGGGGGTAGTCTCAAATGGAAAAGCCCGCGGGGAAAAAAGAACAAAGTTCTCGGAAATAAACTCGTTCAGGTACGGAGGGCAGCAAAGCAGTCCGACTGCTGGCACACGTGGGACCCAGGAGGGTCAGGGGCCGGGAGAAGGGAACGGCTATCAGGGGAAGAAAGGAAAGAGAATATGAAGAACCAAAAACATCCGTTGTTTGAGGGGCTGTAAGGAAAAAAAAAGGGAGAGTACCTTGGGCAGTCCGCGTCATCCCACGGGAGACTCACGGGGTCCAACGGTGGCAAGTCCCGGAAAGAGAAGAAAATCCTCTTGGGGAAGAGAAAGGAAGAAGGGTCCCGTCCTTTTTGGGGGAGTGAAAAAAGTAAAAGAAAAAACACATCTGGATAAAACGGCGGGTCAGAGAAAACTCCTGATACGAAGGTCAGTTCCGCGGCTCGGAAAAAGGGAAAAGAGAGATGGGGACAAACACTTGTTCTTACACAAGAAAGTGCACTGTGAATTGCCTCGTAGGAAGGGAGTCTGAATCAGTCTGCCTCTAAAGGGGGGAACGCAGATGGTCAAGCCCGATCCACTTCTGGGATGGAGGGTGGGAAAGGGTCGGAGAGAAAAATGCGAGAAAAGCTCGGTATCTGTAAAGAGGGGGAAAAGCGAAAAAGAGATAGGGGGAAAAAACATTGGAATATGAGGGAAAAAAGGGAAGCCCACGGGTCTAGCAAGCTGTAGAGGGTTCTTGCAGGGAAATAGCGTGAGTTTTCCCTCCGAGGATCGTCCAGACGGAGATCATGCCCGAGAGTGGGGGTAGTTTTTGCGTTTGGGGGCGGGTAGATCTCGAAGAGCTCAGGGCCGAAAACAAAAACACTATCTTGAAAAACCGTACATCAAAGTTCACCACGCCGCTTAGAGACACCAAGAAGATTTTAGGTATCATCAGGAAATCTCAGGCCCAGAGAGGAGGAAAGAACGATGAATAACTCAGATAAAGGCCGTGGGAAGACCGTCGAAGAGCTGGTTTTGTGTGGCTCTTCCGGCAAGGATGAGGGCCGGAAGAGGAATATCCATCTCTATCATTTGAGAGGGGAAGGAAGGAAAACATGAGACTGGGGTCGAATGAAAGGAGCCGTGCTATTAAGTATAAAACCGCGGAGGATATCAAAGCAAGGGTTGGCCTTACTTCCGCTCATGCAAGAGGGGGGGATCGGGGAAATGAGAGAGCCCCACCGTTAACAAACGGGGGGTGCAGCGGGGGGAAGGGGGAACGGGAAAAGGCATGTCGGATCACAAGCACGACTGGATATCTCGCTGAGAAAAGCTGAAGGAAGGAAGGGAAGGAGGATATCGCCTTATCAGAACGACGTACACAAAACGCATCAAGGGGTAAGAGGAAGAAGGAATGACTGGCCTCCCGACAGGCCCAAAGAGAGGAAAAAAAAAAAGGAGGAGGAGGAAAGAGAGTTCTGAGGAGGGAGGGGGAAAGGAGGCGCTCTCCGTGAAGTCGGCGGGGGGGTAGAAGGAAAGAAGCGGGGAAGATCCTCGAAGGGCAAAGGAAAAAAAAGAGAAGTGACAAGGGGGGGGTCTGAATAGGAGAGTCTCACAATTTAGAGGGACGGGAGAAGAGGAATGATCGAGGACAAGGAAAGAAAATACCTCTATGAAAAAGTATCAAGGGTTTAGATCATCGGGAGAAGCAATAGAGGCATGACTCTTAAATCATGCGCAATCCTGGGAAAACTGAGGAGGAGCTCTCTGTGGTAAGCACGGGACGGGGGAGAAAAGACCTCCATTACGAAAGTCAGTTCTTCTTGGAATGATAATTAGAGTCAGGGGGGGAGCGGTGGGGGGTCAAGGAACGCCAAAAAAAACCGAAGCCTGAGACGAAGGAAGAAAACCACCTCGATCTATTTACTATGACAGTCTGCAATTTAGACAAAATTATTAATACTCTCTAACGACTGGCATCAGGGTGGGGCGAATAATGATTACAAGCACAATATGGGCGTGGGGTCAAGTAGAGGAAGATGAAAATGGGTGAACGGTTTGATTTAAAGGGGGGGAAAGATCGGGGATCACTCGCGATCCACCGAAAGAAGGATCACATCAGTCCCCCTACAAATAGGGCTTCGAGACGCTCGGGACCTACTCTGACTAGAAGAGGCGGGCCAGCTCACAGAGGAACAACAAACCAGATAGAGCAGGAGTCAAGGAAACATTGGAGGCTCCTGCTGAGCCTCGCATTAGAAGATGTCGTTTAATGAGGGGGGCGGCATCAGCAAGGAAAACCTCGGTAAATAGAAGCTTCAGGATACCAGCTCTCCTCAGGGATGGCAGACCGAGACGGAAGCCTACTAAAACGAAGAAATTGGAGACGGGGGGATCGGCGAGCGATGAAAAGAATAGGAAGGAAAAAGAAAGAAGGAAACATCCAAAGCTTAATTCCGACCAGGGTGAACTTATCGCGGTGTGCCTATTCGGCAGAAAGAGGAAGGAGAACGGGGTGAATGCAGTCGACGCGTAGCTGAGTCCGAGCCGCCGGGGCGAGACGCTGGGGATGTGGGGGGGAAGAGCTGAGGCAAGACAAGGTATAGTCCAGTCTCAATTGCTGAAAAACAGCGGCGAAGGGGAATTGGAGGTCCTGGAACCACCGACGACACAAGAAAAAAGTAGAGGGACGGCGCATGCATGTCAGTTAAGACCAACTAAGGGAAAACAACAACCGTATGACGGGGGGACAGAGAAATCTCTGGAAAGCATATGCTTTCAACCTTATCGTACTGACCAAAAGGCCCGAACCTCGCTGGAACTAGAGAAGAACCACAGGCCTGGGACCGACAGGGAAGGGGAAAAGGCTAGATGAACGTTCGTGTCAGCTGGGAAGAGGAGGGGTATCTGGACAGGGCGTGGAATATCAAGGAAACTGAAAAATCTGCGGAAGATCTTGCTCGGGAGAGTAAAGAGCTCGGAAAAAAAAAAACAAAAAAGGGGAATGATTAAACAGATATAGTGTCCGGAACGGAAGACGGGATCGACGAAGAGATAATGTAGGAGACATCCAACTGTCCCTGTGAGAAGGACAACACCCGTCTTGTCTCTAAAGAACGAGAGACGGGGGATTTACAAGAGGGGAAAAAGGGTCTGGGGGCATCAGGAACGAGGGAATGTCATCGTGGAAAAAGAGTCGTCGTGGAGCTTTCCTTTACGATCAGGGGTTAAAAAAGAGGGCAAAAAGGGTAAGAGGGCCAAGTAACGCCGGGGGTGAAGGGTGCTTTAGCGGCAACGGAAGAGGAAAACCATGGTCAAGAGAAGAAAGCGATCTAGGGGGCATAGAGGAGTGTACCAGGGGCAACGAATCAGAGATAAACCACGGGAAGCTGGGGCAGAGAAGAAACGTTAAAGGGGGGGAACGGACGGTTTTTGCTACGCAGCCAGGTCCCAATCGAGGGAACAAGACGGGGAGGTAGAGAACGACCGGGGGGAGAAAGGTAACACGGGTCGGCCGCGTCCGAAAGAGAAGTGAACACATAAGCTCTGGAAGGCTTAACAGGTTGACGACGGAAAGAAGTGGTCTGTGGAAAAGGGGAGGAGGGAGGGATCTAGCTCTGAAAGGGCCTCAGTCCAGATTACAAAGAAAGACTTACGGGAGGAGGGGGGGGGGGGGTAAACTGCTAACAGAAAATAGAGATGCTCTCGATGAACTTCCATCGGGGTTACGCTGCTCGCGGCATCTTTCCACTACGATGCTGTCAGGGGGGGAGGAGGAATTAGAGAACAACTTTCATGCATAGCAGGGTTTCTTTCCCTGGCTGGGGGCTGCAGGCTTGGCCAATAAAACTGCGCCCAAATCGGGGAAAGGGGGGGAAGGAGACCCAGAGTGTTTTTTGCCGAGGTTTGGGGGTAAAAAGAATCTCGCGCCTCGGAGGAGGAGCCACTAGCTGGAAACCAATCACTTTCACCCTGGGGGAGAGCAGCAAAAAACTAAAAACATGTGGTTCGGTGATCAGTTAATGGGGAGATGGACACGTCGTCGCATAGACTCTGAAGAGAGAGAATCATGCTTTATCGTAAAAGGAGAGGATAGGTGGGGGCTGGAAAGAATGAGGAAGGGTATCGCAGAAAATCCAGAAAGAAGAAGAAAAGGAAAATGCCACACAAGGGGGACTGTAACTTTTAACGGGGGGGCGGGAGCCGGCGCGCACTCCGTGAGGAAAAAAGAGGGGGGAAGCTACACCTCCCGTATTTGTCTCCGAGTCCGAGCACCTATGTTGTGATACCGAGGGGGGGGAGGGAAAGGGGAGCAAAGGGGAAAACAGAAAAGAAGGGGATAAAAGGTCATGCAGACTCCGAAGCGCACCTTGAGAATACTCCTTAAAGGAAGAGGGAGAAGAAAGGGGGACACCCTTAATGATAGGGAAGGAAAGATGAAAGCCTTCGACCAGACACAAAGAAAAAAAGAACGCGGAAGAATAAGGAACTCAGGAAGAAAGGAAAAAAGAGACTCACAACCAAAAGGGGGGAGTAAAAGATAGTTGAGAGGAGGCTGCGGCAAGCGGTCCTCTCTCAAGGTAAAAAAGGCGGATGGGTCGAGAAGGGCGCTACTTCTGAAGTCAGATGAAGCTGAAAAAGGTCTCGCGAGAAAAAAAACAATATTATAGTTAAAGAAAGGGCTCAAGCCAGATCGAATGATACTTAAAAGGGAGCCCATTACCTCGCTGAACATTCACCGGGAGAACGGGGGGGAATCTCATCTCCCCTCTATATCAAAACCTCGGCGAGGGACGCAGGGCGAGTCCGGGGAGGTGGGGGGCTCATCAGCCAGTGGGCACTCACGAACGGGCACCCACAAAGTCGACGCAAGGGCCCGAACCAGTTCACGTTGCATGCGGGGAGAGGGGTCAGTCGCGGGCGATGGACCTTCAAAGAACTGGCCGAAACCACAAAAGCAGGACATCGACGTACGATCCTCTAAGGAAAAATGGGAGGATTAAGGTCAACGCGACTACTTTGATCACGAGAACGGATGATCACTCAACAATCGGGGCAGTGGAGGGGGGGGGGGGGGGGGGGGGGGGGGGGACGCGCTTACAACACAGTTGTAAAGAAATGGGGGGGGGATATGGAGGAGACTCAAAAAAAAAATCGAGCAACCTAAAAAACTAAAAGCGACGGAGCTGCGAAACCAACGGGGGAAGGGGGTCGTGAATTCGGCCCGAGGCGGGCAAGAGACCGTTCCCGGACCGACCACTCTCTCGAGAGAAGGAAAGTGGGCGAACCTTCTCTCCTCTCTGCGCATGGCGTTGACAAACGGAAGGGGGGGGGGGGGTGGGGGGGGGGATGGGGGTATGGGGGGTGGGGGGAGGGGGGGGGGGGCGTCAAGGTCCAACCGCTTAGGAGGAAGTAGTTCCTCCTCAACGCGAACAGGCGAGCCGAGATCCGAAGGGGAGCAGGGTCTATAGGGAACATCGGCCTCTCTGAGTTAAAACACGAGTAGAAAGATTCATGAAAGAAACTATCGGGAAAGAAGAGAGGAATGCCAAACGGGAACTGAAAGCTCTCTTTTGGGGGCCAGATTCGCGGGGGGAAAAAAAAGAAGGCGCCGCTACTGAATAAAGACGGACGGGGCGTGTAAGTCTCGATCCGCCGGGGCGAGAGGGGGTCGGGAAACTTCTTCGGGAACACATACGACAATTATCCGTCTGCTTGACCAAGAATAGGGGATTCAGAGGTGAGTGTGGGGGATGGAGAAAGGGAGAGCGACACGCCGATCTGACATAGGAGTGGGGGAGACGGGGCTCAGGGGGAGATGGGGTGCGCATGCTTGGGGGGCCATTACCGAAGCTCCAACTCAAAAAAAGGGGGGGGAGGGGGGCCATAATCAGCGAAGCTAACGGGAAAATGACTCCCGGGAAAAAGGGGCAACTGCCAGGCTCCCGCGCAGGGGGGAAAATACTTCGGGAGGGATCAACTTTGACATGGCCAAAGCCTACCAAAGGGGCGCACGATGGACTGTCCTGGCAGGGGAGAAAAGGGTGTGGGGAGCGCCCGGGGGTTTTGACATGGTGCCGGACCCGGGATGAAGGAAATTCTACTATCCGGGGCAGCGATTGACTCTCTGAGAAAACAAAAACAGGGGGAGATTAAAATAATATGGTCTAACACCGAAGACAAGGAGGTTGGTCTCGCATATTACTAAGGGTCGGGAGAATTAGGAAAAGTAGGAATATACCCCACCCGGGAGGTGGGAGGTGGGGCAATAGACAGGGAGAGGGCGGGGTACCGGCGTCCATTGCGAGGAGCCGCGTGGATCTTTGTTAAAAGGGACTGGACTTAACTGAATAAATCCGGTGAAAAAGATATCAAAAAGGATCGGGAAAACACCGGAAGCGGGTGTGGGGAAGGTGGACTGTAAGGTAATATTACCGGCATCTCAGGGTAGAATCACGCCGGATCTTAAGAGAGCGTGCCATTTACCCTTCCTCGAAAATAACAGAGGGAAGGGGGGGGAAATCCACCTTATATGTCCTCGAGGGTTTTGAGTGAACGTCAAAAGATTCCCCCCAGGAAACAAGCGTCTCGCCCATTCGGGGAGATACACATCAGACTTCAGAAGTCGGGCGAGTCAAGTCAAGAGGTGCGAAGGGGAAGGGGGGTCGGATGGAATGTCAAAGGCTTACGGAACAGTTTGGCGGTTGGAATTGGTCTTCTGGAAATTGGATTTCATGAGGCTTAGCAAAAGAGGTCCCAGGTAAAGGGAAAGCTCACGGTCAGGGGAGGATTGAGGTTCAAGGTTCGGGCGGAAAAAAACAAGAAAACTAGAGATCTCAAAAACGGAAGGATATCGACCAGCGGGGTTACCTGCTGGGCTTGAACGGGGGAAAGGGGAATAGAGTATTGACTCGAAAGGAATCCAAGGATTCTCGCGATATCAACGGGGCTTGAAGGAGAAGGGCAACTTGAACCGACTCTGCTCGGAAAAGAAGCGTACCGAGAAAGAACGGAAAAAAGATCGTGGTTGGGGACGCGGGGGGAGTTAATCAATAGGGGAGGAGCCACATCTCTCCAAAAGAGTGGAACCCAAGTAATCAACTTTCAAAGGCCTCTAAGAGAAACACACGAAGAAAGATGGGCGGGATCAATAAGAAAGAGTAGAACATAGAAAGAAACTGAAGAAAAGCTCGGGGAGGCCGGGGAGTCACGTCAGAGCGCGGGTGGTTGAGAGGTCGGCCAGATTCAGGAGAACCGAGCCAGAGAAGACAATCTACTCTTGGCATCATGAAAGAAGGGAAGGAACTTTTTCTTTGGGAAAGTCAAAGGAAAAGACGAACCCGGGAAGGGGTTCAAAAAAACTATAGCAGATCCAACCCCAGGGAGGTCCTCTTCAGAGTCGGCCGATATCTAGAGGGGCGGGTTATAGGGGAGACCAACAACCGTTATCACAATTGTGAAGAGGGGGAAAGGTCCTTGAGATAATGAAGATATCCCTCCCGAGACAACTGGCGCAGTCATTCCTACACGCTGTGGCGGAAAAAAAAAAAAGTTTCCTGAAAGAGAGGGGACTCTCCGTCTGCATTAACCCCGGGGGTCAGAGAAAACAAAAGGCACCGTATAGCGCGGGGATGAAAAGAGGGACTCCCTACTCGCAAAGAGACAGAACAAACGGATATTATGAAAATAAGAAAGGAGGTAGTAGATTTCGGGGCTAAAAGGAAGGAGGGTCAAAAGCCGCGCTCGATGATGAAAGGTTGGGGGCGGACGATTCCTTGCAAAAAATGCGTCGAAGAAAGATCTTCAAGGGAAGAAACCGGGAGGAGGGGTCGGAGTTGAATTTCTCAAGAGAGGGAGGTAGGGGCGTACATTATTAAGTAAGGGACCCTGAAAGAGGGGGGGATGGGGGGGCTGAAAACGGTGCTGCGGTGGGGCAGATCAATATAACCAATAAACTCCATACATGGGAGGGGGAATCAAGGCAAGAAAAAGGGGGCGGGGGAATTCTTCAAAGCGGGGGGCAGGGGAAAAAAAGTAAGGTGGGGCGCGAAGGGATCATCGGTCCCGAACATTTCAGAGTGGAAACTTCAGAGGGTAAGATAGCGGGAGGGGGGAAAGGGTCATAAGAGGCTTGCACAACCTGGCCTAACG
>Ga0179593_1556791_pt1 | contig 11406 bp, 22 predicted proteins | sample CZODoug2_1_08_16_FD_185931 | JGI IMG/M metagenome (GOLD analysis project Ga0179593, IMG submission 185931) | Vadose zone soil fungal communities from Angelo Coast Range Reserve, California, USA - CZODoug2_1_08_16fungal (PacBio error correction) | ecosystem: Environmental > Terrestrial > Soil >...
AAATGGTTCCGTTTCAAAAGGGGGGGGGGGGGGGGGAATGTACGGAAAAGATATCACCAGGGATTTGCCTTGCGGTAAGGTTGGGGGGGAACCAACAGAAGAGCGGCGCGCCCTAAGAAAGAAGGTTTGAAAAGGGGAGGTCCTCGGTCGTTCAGGAGAAGACCTTCGTTCGGAAAAAGAAAGGGGGGGGGGGGGGAAAGCTATGGTTGGGAAAAAAAGGGCGATCACTCAAAGAAAGGAGGAGCCGGGGTCAAAAGGAAAAAAAAAAGGGAAAGACCTATCTATTCTGAGGAAAAGGGGGGGAAAAAGAAGTTAACTTCTATCAAGCGGATTGGGGAGAAAGATTCACGAAAGGGAAAAGGACCCGAAAAAGGGAAGCGCCGTACAGAAGTATAGAAGCTCCTTTCTGCGGAAAAGTGAAAGTTCCTGTAAGGGGGTTTTGGTCACGTTTAAATTGGGTCTCCCCTGGGGAAAGGGACTCCGAATGTGAAAGAAAAAGAGAAAAATCCACTCCCTGTTGACGCCTTCCATCCTCACTCTCCCCTCTCGGGGGAAATCCAGGAAAAAAGCCAGGATCAAAAAAGTTTGGGAGGAAGGGGGGCCTTTTCCTACTCAAGGGGGGGAAAGGAAGGGGGAAGACAATGACCTATTGGGGGAAAAGCTGAAAAACGAGGATCCTGCCTACAAACGAAGAGACGATTCATGGGGGGGGGGTGGAACATTTTCTCTGTACGGGGGGAGGGTTTCATAAAACCGAATGTCCCCCGGCCCGTACAACCATAAAAACCAATAACTCACCGGGGAAGGCAAAAGGAAGGGGGAAAGGAACGAAAGTCGCAGATGATGGAAGGACACCTTCCGTTCAACAGAAAAGGTCCTAAAAGGTGGAAACCAGCACCCCTGAGGAAAAAGGGGGCAGTCTGCGAGGGTTGGTCAAAAACTAACTAAAGGGTTGAAAAGCCTTTCTAGCAAAAAAACAAGCCGCCAAACCTTGAAAGTCCTCATGGTGGGGTGAAAACCGGGAGGGAAAAAAACCAATAAATAGGCAGACTATAAGGAAAAAAAGGGGGGGTCGGAGGAGAAGACGATCGGGTCAAAAGAGGGAGAGAAAACCAGGGGGGGGAAAAAGGGAGCTCTATTACAATGCAGGAGTCATCACAGGAAAAACAGAGGAAGGTTGAAAAAAAGGACTTGAAAGAACTGAAAAGTTCTTTTGGAAAAGGTTTATCCAGAAGAGGGTGCAAGGGGAGAGGACGCACGATGCGAAAACCAAAGCAACCCTTTCAGGGGAAAACACTAATGAGGGGGGGGGGGGGGGAAACCGAGCGAACGGCAGGGGGCTGTGGAAAGGGGGAAAAGGCCCAGCCGGCCCCGGCCAGCATAGGAAAGAAGCGCCGCCGGACCAGCAGGGGGGAAAGAGCCGGAAAGGAAAGTTTCGTATATAGAAAGGAGGGTGTAAAAAAGAAACTCGCTCACAGTAGGGTGTTCTCGGGGAGAGGGAAGAAAAGAGCATCTGGGAACCATACCGGGGAGTTTTCCCCACGGAAAAAAACATCACGGGAATTTTTTTAAGGAGAGGAATCGGGGACATTTTCCGAACCTAAGTGAGCAAAAAGGTGAAAGTTCCAAGCCCGAGAAATAATCTAAAGAACTAAATACACGTAAGTAAGAAGAAGCAATCCTTCTTGGGGAAAATGCAAAACAGGGGGGAGGGGCTCATTGAAAGGAGGGCTCCTTGGGGGGAAGAATTAACCCAGCAGAAGTTGGGAAAAAAAAAAAACGGTAAAAGGGAAACGATTCTCGGGGAAACGGGGAAAGAATAAAAGAAATCGAGAGGGAGTCAGGACAAATCAATGGTGGCAGGTAGCCCCAATGGAAGGGTAGTGTTTCGGTATCGCAGCTGGAAAGCATTGTTGAAAGAAAAAAGGAAAAAAGATCCCGGGGCAGGGATGGATCCTTCCGGGGGAAAGGAATTTATTTCAAGGGGAATGGTGTGGGGGAAAGTGTTCCCAAGGGCGGGCAATCTTATTGCAAAAAAAAGATAAGAAAAAAACACCGAACCGAAAAAAAAAAAAAAAAAAAGCGGAGGGAGGTCCCCTTAAAACAGAGGCCCTTCGCAGGGTGGGGGGGGGGTAACTGGGTCCATGGGGGGGGACAGAGAGCCTCCTTCTCAGGGCACGGAGGGTGCCATCTCTGTAGAAGGAGGAAGGTCGGCCCGAACACTTCACAAGGCAATGCAGCGGGGGAGGGGATTGTGTGCCCTGGATTCCCGGTGGCCTGGGCCTGGATGGGAATTTTACTTCCTACGCCCTTCCGGCGGCACGCCCTCAAAGGTCCGCCCGCAGTGGGGGGTAATCTCCCCCTGTGGAGGGTAGTGGTCTCTCATCGTAGCAAAGAACCCGAGAATGGCTCAGGGACCCCACGATTCCCTTCTCACGTGGTTTTCTGGGGCGGGAAAAAGGGGGGAAAAAAAGCCCCTCCATCTCAGGGGTTCTTCAGGGGGGGAGGAGAATACCTAAGGTCGAATTAAAAAAGGAGGAGCGCCTAATCTCTTGGAAGCGCCTGTCGCAGGGGGGAGGGGGGGGTTTGACGATTGTTGAAAAAGGGGGAAAAGGGCTCAAGAAAGGGAGAGACTTGAAACGGACGATTCAAAAAGCCTGTAAATGTGGGGGAAAGGAGGTCCGAAGGGGGGGGAAAAAGGGAAAAAAGAGGGAAAAAGAGGCGATCGGGTTCAAGGCCAGTTTATATCAAAAGGGGACAGGTTTACTGTTCCTGCAAAAGAATGGAGGGAAAAAGAAAAGAAGGGGCGATACAATATTTGTCAATAATAGGGGGGATTGCAACCAAAAAGTTGGGTCCGAAAGGGGGGGGGGGGGAAAGGGGGGGGGAATTGGGCCCACCTTGCAATCCGGTTAAATCACGTAGGACCCTGCTCGAGAAAGAGAGAGAGGAAAAAGGGTAGGGGGCCGAGAGGGCGAGCCCTAAAAAACTGAGGTCGTTCCATCGGAAAAGAAGAACACCAACGGGGGGGAAAGGGGGGGGAGAGAAAGGAATATATATTGAGGAACTAGTATCGCAAATAGGGGGGAAGAGCTTTCAGGCATGAGAGACGTTTCACGACGGGGGGGGCCAGAAGGAAAAAAAAAAAGCAACATCCACTCCCGGGAGGAACAACGGCCGGAAGGTGGCAAAAAAAGGAACGGCAATATATCGCCTGCCCGTATTTCAAAAAACCCTACGGGAAGGGGGGGGGAAAGGGAAAGGGAACGGCAAGGTGATAAACGGAAACGGGCCCGATCGCAGAAGGGGGAACGAAGCAATCGGGGGACACGAACCTTTAAAAAGAAGTTGATCCTTTCAGGGGAGAGCCCTGAAAAAAAAGGGTGGGTTGCCCTCATCAAAACGGGAAAAAAAAAAAAAAAGAGCCCTCAAACAGAGAGGGGCTAACATCTCAAAGGAGAGGAAACTTTGGGGGGGGGACAAAAAGGGGTCCTTTACAGACAGTCCGCCCAACCGCTCGTGCTATTTCCGGGGGTGGTGAAAAGAGACAAAAGCGACTTGAAAGGGGAAGGGGGGCGAAAGAAAAAGTTGCTAGTAAACGACGATGGATTGGAAGACCTTCCAGGAACCAGGTGGGGGGACAGTACACAGGGTTTCATTAAGAAGAGAAAAAAAAAAAAAAAACGGAACTTACTCACGATCAATGAGGTCGACTGCACGGGGAGGCTCGGGGAGGTCCATGGAAGGAAAACCCAGCCTCTTGGAGGGGGGGGGTTATCTAGGGAGGGAAGAATATCGCGAGTTCACCCCCCGCAACCATCTCCGAAAGGAAGGTGGAAAGTCTCTAGGTTCTAAGGAGGAGGAGCCTCCATGAGATCGGAAGAAAGGGAACGTCGAAAAAGAAAAAAGCTACTATGGAGAAGAACAGGGGCCTCTGGAAACAGAAGGGCGAAAATCGGGAAAAAAAAAAAATAAAAGGCAGAGCTTGGGAAATCCTGAGGCCACACCGGCGGTCGAGCTAACGCTGAAGTAAAAGCAAAACCCCAAACAATACCAATGCCAATGGCAAATCGAAGAAGGGAAAAGAGCAGCTTGGGGGGGGGGGGGGGGGGTTCTGGGAGGAGGAGTCCTATTAATCCTCTTTCCTGGCAAGGAAACGGGGGGGTTTGCGGAGAAAGGGGAGGGAGGCCATGTCGCGGGGGGAGGTCAGGGGGGGAAAAATTCCCCATCGAATCCGTGCCGAGGATCCAAAAAGGGAAAGGTCGCCTCTCCCTGGAGCAGAAGGAAGACAGACCCACTGGGGGTGGGAGCGAGGGGGTTTCCTATGGGGAAAAATCGGAAGAAAAAAAAAAAAAATGTCGCCTTCAGAAAAAGGGAAAGGTCAGGGAGACGAGCATCATATGGGTCCAGCGGCCAAGGGCCCTGATTTTCCAGCAAGAAAGGGGGGAAAAAAAAAAAAAAGATTGATAGGAGGAAAGGAAAGCACCCACGATCAAGGAGGAAGGGGAGAGGACCTCCCCTAACGGAAAGAACAAAATTCTGCATGTCAAACCAAAGTTCAAAATAAACTCTCTCAATAAAAAAAAGCTCGGGGAGTGGATAACTGCAAGGAGGGGGGGGGCTCACGGGGACAGGGGGGGAGCGAGAGTTTGACAGAATCACACTTACTGCAAAAACTAGAGGAAAAAATCTTAGGAGGGGGGGTGGATGTTTTTTCGAAAAAAGTAACCCTACAAAGGGGGAGGAAAGCTGCAAGGAAGGGGAAAAAGGGGGTGTCTCTTAAAGGGGGGGGAGGAAGGTCCGGTGGGGAAAAAAACCTTCAAGAAACGAATCGCTCCGCATGAGGGGGGGGAGGTGGGGGGGGGGGGGGGGGGGGGGGGTTCACCTTTTCGTCCTCCTCTTCAGAGGAATTGACTGCCTCGTCCTGGGGAAAAGAAAAGGAAAGGGAAAAATTAAAAGGAAAAAAAAAAAGGGTAAAAGACTCCTTCCGAGAAGGGAGGGGGGGGGATGGGGGAGAAGGCTCTTTAAATCAGGAGTACTGGAAAAACCACCCTTCAAAAGGGAGCCAATGGATTACGGAGGAAAGGAATCTTCCCTCTGAAAGAGGGGGGGGGGAAGGAAAAAGTCGCTTTGACCTGAGCCTCTTTCAAAAAAAAAATGGGGGGAAGCGCTTCTTCCCAGAAAAAATTCGCGCCACAAGAAAAAGGGGGCGGTTCCTAGGGGTACTGACACGCGGGGGGTCTAGCCTATGGAAAAAAAAGAAAACAAACCCGGGGCGGGGGAAAGAGGGCCGACCTTCTCCGGCCCAAAAGGGGGAAAAAAGGGACCCCTTCAAACTGTTAAATGTACAGGCAAACGACAATGTCCTCGAACAACAAAAAAAGGGAAGAAGTCCTCTGTGAAAAGGGGAGAGGGGGGGGCCCGTTTTCCGAAAGAAAAAGAAGCAATTCCGCCGGGGAAAAAAAAAAAAAGGGAGGTCACGGCTCAGGTCCAGCTAAGAAGTCGCAGAGGGGAGTGCCGTTCCTTATCGGAAAAAAAGAGCTTCCGAGAGAAAGAGAAAAAGAGACAACCTAACTGCTTGGCAAAAGGGGGGGGTTAGGAAAGGAAAAGGGGAAAGAAAGGGCAAGAAGGACTACAGCGAAAAATGCGGCCGCCTCTTAAAAAAAGGGGGGGGGGAGAACACCTGAAAAAAAAAAGGAAAAAAAAAACTTGCTTCTGCTCGTGCGAATGAGGGGAGAAAAAGAACCGGCAAAAAAAAGAGGAGAAAAAATCAACACAAAGGAGTGAGGAAAGAAAAAAGATAGATATGGTTTTCCGGCTGAAAAAAATTGGGAAAAAAAAAAAAGGAAAAAACACCAGGGTTCTTGCAGTGGGGGGGGAAATACACAAAACAAAAAACCGTAGATTCTGCGCCCGCCGTTGCGAGGGAAAAAAAAAAAAGGGCCTTCGGGGGGGGAAAGGTACTAGAAAGGGGAAGGGGGGTTCCGGAAAAAAAAACCGTCGGAGGGCATTCAGGGAAAAAAAATAAGGGGGGGAAAGGGGGGACTCGTCCAAAAAAAAGTCGTGCGCAGATGAAAAAAGGGACCCCTTCTACCGCGAACTTATTCTGGGTGGGGAAGAAAGGGGAGAGGAAACTGAGGAAAGAAAGCGATTTTTTAGGGTGGTGGCAGAAAGGAGGGCCCCCCCTTTGTGACGAATAAAACCCTAAATCAAAAGGAAAAAAATCACGAAAGGGGAACAAGCTGGAAGGGGATTCCTTAAGGGAAACCGTGGGGGGGCGTTTCAGGGGTCCCAGGGTCACTTTGTTCCCGTTTAGGAGGGGAAAAAATCTTCGGGAAGAAGAGGTTCAGGAAGCGGGATTCCACAAAGGTGGAGGGAAAAAGGGGGAAAATCTCTCGAAAAAAAAGCCTGAAAGAACATAGTAACAGGACCAACCATTGAGGAGGGTTGCAGAAAAGTTGCAGAAGAGGACGAAAGTCCCGAAAAAAAAAGAAAAATAGGGGAGACGGCATCGTAAAGGACAGCCAGACAAACAGGGGAGAAAAAAGCCTATTAAAGGACCATTGTGGAAAAGTCCAGAAAATGTTTCTCCAGGGGGAAGGGAACCGGGGGGGAAAGGGGCACATCCGTCGACTGGAAAAGGGAAGCCGTCCCAAGAAAAAAACCTGCACCAACGGAGTCAAGCTTACTTAAGGAAAATTCCAAAAGGAAGGATGCCGTAAAAAAATGGTCTCGGAAGTGGGAAAAGACCACCAACCTCCAAAAGGGGGGGGAAAGGAATCGCGGGAAGCAGAGAAAAAGTAATAGAATTTTGGGAGAAGATATGCATGGGGCCCAAACTTCTATACGAAGAAAAAAGGAAAAGTGCTATAAATTAGGGGGGTGAGTTTGGACCGTAATAGCGAAACATAGAAGAATCCTAGAAGGGGGAGAGGCTTTGTGCTTACGAGGGTTCAAAAAAAAAAAAAAAAAGAGAAGAAAACCAGGGGGAACCTTGAGATCTATGGGGAGGGTTCCAGGTCCCATCATGACCCAAAAGTGTGCCGAAAAAAAGGGGGAAACGAGTAAGGAAGGGGGGGGAGGTCGAAAAAAGGGGGAGAACCTCCTTGAGAAGGTCTGGGCAGCAAGGGCGAAATCAAAACACTAGAAAATCCGTGGGGGGGGGGGAAGACCTATCTACGATCGAAAAAGGAAAAAGGAAAGCAAGGGGGGCCCATAGGGACAGGTCCGAAGGAAAGCAAGCCTAAAGGGAAAGACAAGGAAGAAGAGCGTGGGAAAAAAGCCCTTCACTCGAAAAAAGTTCTTAAAAGAGGGAACATCGGAAAAAAAAAAGAACCTGAAAAAGGGGTCTGTTTCCGGCGCAGGACACTCGGAGGAAGGGAGTCGGGGGAAAAAAAAAGGCGAGATTTTCAAAGCAAAAAGGAGATATTGGGAATGAAAGGCCCCGGAAAAAACAGGCCTTGGCCAAAAAGGCCGAAATCTCCAGGGGGGGGGGAGGCCCCGAGGAAAAAGAAGAAAGAAGAAGGATAAAAAAAGGCACATAAGAAAGAGCGCCACAGGGACTTTTTTTTCGAAAAAAGGGGGGAAAAAAAAGAGCTGAGGTGAAAAACTCCAGGGGGGACCCAGGAATAAAGTATCCAAAACCCCCAAAAATAGAAATATTTTCCTATAAAGGAGCGGACTTAGGTGCAAGAGCCTTTTTGGGAAGGGAAAAGGGTAAAAAGGTTCAAGGGGGTGAAGGAACTTTGACACGGGGAGACGCTGGAAAAAATGGGCTGCAAAGGGGAGTCCGCAGTCACGGGAAAACAGGCGATCACTGCAAAGGGGGGGGACGAGCCCGGGGTTTTCTTTGTGAAAGAATTAGGAAACGCAGAAAAGAGGCCCCCAAGAAGAACAGCGAGACCCCCGAAGAGTACAGGGACTTTGGTTCCCAATCCAGCGTTCTGTCGAGAAATCCGCTTGGGGGTAAGAAAATGACCCTCGCATTAGGTACCGATGCAGAAAAGACTCTCTTCAGACCTCACGGAAAGGGGGGGTCGTAAAAGGAACGAACACTCTGCACGGGGAAAAAGAGCGCAGCGGAAAAAATCGAACCCCTCGGTAAAAAAAAAAAAGGGCACCGCCAATGGGAAAAGGGAGGGAGTAATAGAACGGGGGAAGGGGTTCTCAAAAGGAAAACGCCGCCCAAGAACAAAGGGGGCGCTCTGGTAAGCCTTTTCGAAAAGGTCAAGGGAAAAGGGGGAAGAGAAAGGCTTGGTTGGGGGAAAAGGGTCGTAAAAGAAACGAAAGCGCGACATTCATCAGGGGCCGAAAAGAGGAGGACTGTCTCGAAAAAGCCGCCTGGGGGAGGGGAAGGGGGGGCGATTTGAGAAAAAACCACCGTGAAAAGGGAAACCCTCTGCAACAGCACGGGAAAAAAAAAAAAAAAAAACGAAAGGGAACGAGCAGGGGAGGAACAGTCATAAAATAACCGGGGTCTGGACCCAACGAAGTCCTTCTTAGTAAATCGGGCAGAAGACGGAGATCAAACCTTGGGGGGGGAAATTCCCGGGTTGTACGTTGGGTCCTTCTTCAGGAGGAATACAGAAGGAGGGGAAAGATGTAATAATCTTGTGGGGGGTGTCAACAAACGAGGTCCGTTTGGGGGTGGTTTTGGGAAGAGACAGAAAAGGTGTCAAGTGTTTGAGGCTGCCTGAAAACTTAAAAAAAACGGTCCGTGAAGAAAGCCAGAAAGCGTAAGCACTATGGAAATTTGGGGGGCGACAGAGTTGGCGCAAAAGGCGAGTCCGTGAAAAAAGATCGAGAGGCCAACACAACAAAAAAGAGGAGGAAAAGGAGCGAAAAACGGAACTGAGAAGCTCTCAATAGGGGAATCGCGGGGGAGAAGAGAGTGCAACTACTTTGGAAGGAAGGCCGGAAGAAGAAAAGGACCCACAATCCCTGCCAACGGTGGAAGAGACCAACGGCCGGAAAAAAAAGCAAAATAAAAGAAAAGAGGGAGGGGAGGTTCTTTCGGGACTCCGCACAAAAAAAAAAAAAAAAAAGTAACACACCTGGACAAGGGGGGCTTCCGGCCTGCGGAAGAAAGGCGTACGAAAAAAGGGAAAATGACGTCCGAAAGAGGAGGGTGACAAGAAGGGGAACAAGGTGTTGGGGTAAGGGGCTGTGATGGAACGCCCACGTGGTTTGTTGCAAGGGAAAAATAGCAAAAAAAAATCGCTCCAAGAAAGAGCGTGACGGGGAGCTGTCCGATACTCGTTACGGGGGGGGGGAGACCGAAAAAAAAAAAATCGCCCGGAGTGCCTTACCGGAAAAAAAAACTTGAAGTGTGGGAGAGGGGGGGAGGGCGAACGAGCCCAATGTGGACTAATGAAAAGACGACGAGGTCCCATGGGGGAAAAAAGGGAGGCCTACCCGAGGGGAGGGGAAGGGGAGGGGGGCCCATTCCCTGAGAAAAAAAAACAGAGCTGAAAACTATGTCCTGCTTGTCGAAAAGGGTCCATGCTCTCGAAGTCTAGAACCTCCGATTTCGGGGGAAAGATGGTGAGAAAGAATAAGGGGGCCAAAACAGCAAAACCCCCATCAGCTCACAGAAACCAACGTTTCTCGGGGAAAAAAATATCTCGGCGGGGGGGGCGGAAACACATGAAGCAGGAGGGGAGTCCTTAAAAGGGAAGCGACCAAGAGTACTATGTTCTGGAAAAAAAGGAAATTTCCCAAGAAAAAAGCGCCCCTCTGAGGAAGCCTCTGCAAGAAAGAAAAAGAAGGTTCCCAAGAAGGGGGAGCCAACGGACATCAAAGAGAGTCTTATCCTCAGATAATGTCATCTAAAAAGGAGCCAAGGGAAAGTTGCTTTGGGGGGGGGGCTCGATAAAAAAGGGCAGGGCGTGATTTCAAAAGTGTTTTGCTAGAAAATCCGGAAAAAAGGGGAAAGGGACGATGTCGGGTCTTTCAAAAAAGATCCGTGCTGGAGATCGAAAAGAGGGGGGGGGCTCCAGAAAAAAAGGAACGGAAAAAAAAGGCGCCTTCCGGAAAAAAAAGCTTTTTTTGGAGGAAAAAAGGAACGCGGATCACTGAAGAGCAAGAAAGTCGTCCTCACTCCTGGGAAGAGGGAGACCAGCAGATGCTTGGCCATCGGAAAAAAAGGGCCATCCCAGGGAGATAGGGGAGGAATCCCCTTCCTCCATGGAGGGAAACCCCACTATCTTTCAATTAAAAGGAGGGCTTAACGGGGGAGGAAAAAACCATTTTCTTCGGGGGGAAAAAAGGTCCATGAAAGAGAGAAGGAATCAGACCAATCGAAGGGTATGTTCTGAACAAGGAAATCTCACGGGCCACGAACTTTTCGAGGGGGGTGAACAAAAAAGGAATCTCTGTAAAAGGAAAGCACCGGAAGATTTCTGTACCGACTAGGCCGATTTTTTTATTGAAGAAAAACAAAAAGAAAAAAAGGGGCGCACGAATTTCAGGGGAGGAAAGAGGGGGGGGCAACTCTGCCAGAAGGGCCCAACACGTCCTAGAAAAAAGCATAGGGGGAGAAAGAAAAATGCTCCTCAGGTGAGGTTGGTAGGGAAAAATGTTTGGGAAGAGATTCGCTCCGGGGAGGCCCGCTGGAAAGGTGGCCCTGCAAACAAATAAAACCCTGCCGGACGGTAAAGACCAGAAACCGTGAAGTGGGGGGGCGGTTTTGAAGGGGAGTCGGCATCAGTGAAAAGGAAATGCCACGAGAAAAAAATCAGACAGAAAGCCATGGTGGGAGGGAAAATCATAAGGGAAAAAAGCGGGGGTTTTGGGAAAGTAAAAGTCGCTTGCCTTTCAGGAAGGCGCTCCTCCCTCGGGAGGGGTCCAAACCACCTGGGGGCCAAACAACCCCTCCTAAGAAGAGGGGGGGGGAGTTCCATAAGGGAAAAAAAAAAACCGTCTCCTGGGGGGAAGGATTGAAACAGGGGGAACACCCCACCCTTCTTGTATTAAAGCTGCCTAACCTTCTCTAGGGGAAGGGTCATCTCCCCTTCAACCGGAAAGGGGGAAAGACCGCCAAGAAAGGGAGGGGAACGCGCCACAGAGATTCAGAGGGGAAGGCGCTATATTCTCGGTTAGGAGGAAAAATCAATCGACAGGGGGGGGAAGGGGGGGAAAGCTCATTTCCATAAAAAAAAATCAGGATCAAAAAGAAAAAGGAAGGAGGCCATTATCTTCCAAGACAGGCAGCGAGAGGGGAGGAAAAGCTCAACTCGCTGCCACCCAAAAAAAAGGGGTCTGGGGGAAGGGGGGAAAAAAAATCTTAAAAAAAACTCGCCAAGAAAAAAGAGCCAGCCCTCTCGTATAGGGGGGTGGGGGGGGGGAACACCTTCCCCAATTCCAAGAAGAGGAGGACTGCGAAAAAGGAAAAGGGGGAAGGCCACC
>Ga0179593_1719563_pt1 | contig 11406 bp, 15 predicted proteins | sample CZODoug2_1_08_16_FD_185931 | JGI IMG/M metagenome (GOLD analysis project Ga0179593, IMG submission 185931) | Vadose zone soil fungal communities from Angelo Coast Range Reserve, California, USA - CZODoug2_1_08_16fungal (PacBio error correction) | ecosystem: Environmental > Terrestrial > Soil >...
TTGTCCAGTGCAGAGCGAAAAGACGGGAGGAGAAAAACGTAAGGACGGCAGGAGCCAGAAAAAGAAAAAGAATAATAGCCGGGGCCGGGGACCAAACGATCAAGGGGATCTGGAAGCCCAAGGGGGTGACACCCCAGACCCCCCTCTAAGTTACCGGTGTGGAATCAAAAAGCAAAAAAAGGCCCCGACGGAAGTGGCGACGAGCTCAAAAGGGAGCCAGAAGTTGGGGGCCGCAAAATCGGCAGAGGGCTGTGACAGGGGACAGGCTTCGCCATGGCAGGCCGTGGGAGGTGGACTGGCGAGAGTGCTCTGTCCGAAGTTTTGTAGAGGGGCTTCCATCGTCTGATCTTTCTTGGGGGCTTAACTGCACTTGGGCAGGGAAGAGGGCTTGACAAGTTGTCTTCTTGACACCTGTCCTTGAAAAAAGAAAGACATCAAAGGGGTAAAGGCGACGGCCGAACAGGGGAAAACATTTAATAAAAAAGACTGCGGGAGCTCCACGTCGGTGCCAACCGACCGTAACAGCTGTTCTCCGTTCTGCTCCTGCTAGTAACAGGAGCTAGATTGCTGGCTAGATTGGACGAGCAGATTGTGGGAAAAAAGAATTTGTCGTCCCCCTTGTCCTCAGGGGGTGGGTCCCGCCTGTTGGCGTCCCGGCTTATACGGACAAACTCCGCAAATAAAAGGGGCCCTTTTCCTCTTGTGACTGCTGGGGGATGGGGGGGTTGGGGATTACTCCCCTCTTCAAACTGCCCCTTAAGCGGAAGGCCTTTCTTGAAACTTTTGGCATTGCACAAAAGGAAGAAAAGGTGGGAGTTGGCCTTTGCTGTCTTCGCACCGGGTGGGGAGAAGGCAATCGGTCGAAAAGAATTGCTCCGCAGCCAGAAAAAAGGGTGGGACGGCATGAGTCCCGAGAAAGTTGCAGACGGAAACTCCCAGTTAAGCAAAAAAAAAAAGGACTGGGAGTCAGAGTTCGAAGGGATGGGAGGGGCAGTTCCTTTTCCACCACAGCAGTTGTTCACACCGCGCTGGGTGACGAGTGGCAAGGGGATAGACCATTGTATTCGTGCGCAAACAGGGAACAGACACTGTTCGTAAAAAAAAACCAGGACCTGGCTCCAGTTCAAGTTATTATAAAGAACGGGATTGATGCGCTACGCGGAGACTGGCTTATCTTGCTTATCGCTTCGTAAAGTTCAGCATACGGCGCTGCATTACGCTGCTGGGGCTGTCGTCCCAGCAAAAAAATATTTAAACGGGAAAGAATCAGACTCCCATCCCTCCTTGGTATTCGAAAGCGAGCGCCATCTTCTTGGGGAAATAAATGGATCAAAAGGGTTGAGAATTAAAACAACAAGGATGGAAAGGTTAAGGAAGGAAAAGCGAGTCTAACCACTATGGCGAATTAGCTGGACGCAACCAGGAGACCTTTGCTCTCAGGAAAAAAAATCAGGAGATTCAGAAGTGGTGCTTTATGGTGGCCGCCACGAGCACTATGCAACGCCGGGTAAGGACCCCAGCGATCCCAAACTATCACTAAAAAAAGGTCTATCCGCATAAACCCTGCGAGTTGAGGAGGAAAAGAAAAATTGGGGACTAAGAAAAGTTTAGTGTTTAAAACGACTGGGGGTAGACCTAGGGGCTGAAGCACACTGGCAGATGTAACACGGCGAGTGGCCCTGCGTTCGGTTGAAGAAAGTTCAGGAAGAATTTCTGACACTGGAATCCCAGGACCAACTCGCAAAGGGGGAAGGTTGCGAAAATTTCGTCCGACCGGACCGAACCTAAGAGATAGAGGGAGATGATATAAACGCTATGGCAAGGAAGCCCCATGGAGGTCAAAAATCCATCCCTGCGAGATAAGGTTTTGAGGGCCCAGAGGAACAGTCTAACGCGGCCGTGAAAGAAAAAATTTTCCTAGTTTCGGTTTCGGCATAAAACGCGGAAAGAAAAAGAGGGAAAGTGAAAGGGGGACGTGTATGCTTGGACGTTTAACGGGTTACAGAGTAAAAGGCTTTCCCCCGACGACAAAATTTCTCAAAAGGATTCTTCAGGCAAAGAGACAGATAGCCAGTGTGCATGTACTAGGAAAAAATAAGGAAGGGTGGGGGAATTGACCCACTGAAGAACCGGCCAGAGGGCATAGATCTGAAGGTTTAGGCGTAAGACGGATTCGAATGGGCATCGGCGGGGGGGGAAGGCCTCCGACAGTTGGAAAGAGCACGTCCGGTGCAGTCCTCCTATGCTCTCGGATGGGAGAGACTCCACGCTACTTCAGGAAAACAAAAAAAGCGTAAGTAACAGAAAACTCCAGGAAATAAAAAGAGAGGAGCCGGCCTTTTCATACTAATCCACCTGCTGGAGAGGAAAAAGGCGGAACTTGGCAGACCTGGGCCGCATGTGGGAGGGAAGTTCTTCAACGGATCGGGGTGGGGGGGGGGTTCTGTTGGGGTCGGGAACTCTTTGTCTCCAGCGGGGGAGAGTCTAGGAAAAGTGGGCGACTTCGTTCTTAATGTAGTTAGTCCTGACTGGTTTTTTAAACTTAATATGGTTTCGCCAGCAATTGACGGCGGGCAAAGCATCGCAGTGGAAAAATAGGCGGAAAAGAAAGGCGCAGAAACGAACACAAGGACTCGATCCGTAGGAAGCAGAGAAAAAAAAACGGGTCAGGGCCTTTCAAAGGGAAAACTGGGAGGGGGGGTGGAGGCGCGGGTGGACGCAGGGGAGCATTCCTTGCGAGAGTGGAAAGGGTCGCGGGTTTCATGCAAAGAGAGGAGTCAGTAGGGAAATCCCTTCAAGGAATGGAAACTGGGGGAAAGGTCGGACGAATCTCAACATGATGAGCAGCACCGAAAAGAGGTTGTGGGGGAAAACAGTATTGTAGCGGCCTGGTGGTTGTGGGTAATGGGAAATAGTCTTTGGGCAAAAAAAAGAAGGGGGAAGTTTGTGTACAGGGATAGTCCTGCCTTGTTTGGGGTCCGACGTACCTTAGTTCTGAAATGAGCCCTCCGTCCGATCTTTTCTGAGAGGGGTATGACATCTTGGAATTAAAATTTGGAAAAGGATGAAAGCGGGCTCTCTTTCAAACGGTTTCAGCTATCGCTCTGTGGATGTCGGGGGGTATCTGGGAGTGATTTGCGCCCTAAAATACTGGGGGGAAGCAGAGGTGGAAACACGTTCCGCGGAGGTGGGAGGTTGGTGAAAATTCTTAAAAGACCGTCTGCAGGGGGTCAAAGAAGAAAAACTTGTTACTTCGCAAAAAAAAAAACTAATACGGGGGCCACTAAGGAAAAAAAAGTACTGGCTTCTACATCACTTAAATTGTGTTGTTTTTTTTTTAGGGGCGAAGGGGCCAATGAAGGGTTGTCATCCCGCAAGTGTGTTCATTAGGGAGAAAAGGGAAAAACTGGGGGTGGATGGTGCGAAAAAGGGGGGGGGGACGCGTGGGGGGGGGATTGGTAATATGACTTCAAAACTGAAGAATTTTGAGCGGGTCATGCATTAAAATTTGATTGAAGGGAAGCAAAAATCACCCGTGGCTCGAAAACAAAAGTGAGAGGACTCCGCCGCCGAAGTAAAGATGGGGGAGGTGGGGGGGCTCTCTTAGGTGATGAGTGAAAAGGGTTCGGGGAGGATGGGAACTGCGCTACTGAGGTAGAGTGGGGGATGAGGGGAACCCCGATAAAAAAAAAGGGGAAAGACCATATTCTTCATTGAGAGGAATCTCGGAAAAAAAGGGGGGGACCCTACTGTCGGGTCCATGGAGGAACAAGGTTAACGAGGAGGTTGGGAGCCACCCAGATGGAACGACTCTCTCAAAACAAAAGGAAAAGAGAGAAGATTCCTACACTCTTTGTGCTCACAGGATAGAGAGGGCATTATGGAGGGATGGCCGCGTGACCAGGGCGCAAGCCCGGGAAAGGGAACACCGGTAAGAAAAGTAAAGATAAAAATTATAAAGGGAAAGGGGGAAGTTTGAGCTTTTCTGCGTCGTCTTGAAAGAACAACCGGCTCGGAACAGGGATGGAAACAGGGCTTTTCCCCTCAAATTTTGGTCTCCAAGAAATCCAGGGGGTGGAATCCATCAGTCGTAGGGAAAGGGGAAAGTAGTGGACCGGTAACTCTCACTTTTTGTTTGAGAAGAAAAGTGAATTCTTCCGCATTTAAGAGACTGGAAAGCCAATAGCATTCCCACTCAAAAAAGACACGGGGTTGAAATCCCAGGGACTCCCTCACTCCACGGTTCACGATAGGAGACAATAAAGAACAGGATTGGAAGAAAATCTTAAGGGAAAAAGTAATTCGTAAAACAAGGGGGGCGGGATAAACGTCCAGAGGGAAACTAGGGATTTTAAGCCCTTCGAATACATAAAAAAATTGCGAGGGCTCACCAAAAATTATGAGCTTGAGACTGGGGAAAAGTTGAGTACTTGAAAAGAGCACCTGCCTATGGTCAAATCGCTGCCAAAAAAGAGGCAAATAAAGATGGGACTCCACACACTAAAAAAGACAACCAGGGGGCGTGCCATGACCAGCATTCCCTTCCCAACAGAGAGAAAGTCCAAGGGGGGGGTGGAAAGCGCTTTCCTAGGGAAGATGCTGAAGCACATTCATGTGAAGGCACCAGAGCAAACGGAGGCAGACTCCAAGTCTTGGTTACGGCAAAGGAACCTAAAGTGCAAAAGAACAACAGAAAAAAGAGCTTAGAAAATGCTCACCAATCCGCTATTCTCAGAATAAATACGGGGGGAAGGAAATCCAAACAAGTCCTCAAAAACTGGGGAAAAAAAAACCCATCATATTTCTTCGTTATGAAGCTAAAAGATTTTCAAAGGGGGAGACCCGCCCTGATGTCACTGACAGGGAAGAAAGGCACCGTCCTGAATGATGAGCATGAAGGACAGAATGAATACACGGAAAACAAAAAAAATCTGATACAGCAGACGCTCAGACCGCCCCCGGACAAAAAAAGTCCCGCGCCTCTTGAACTTCAAAGGGATTGCTGCCCGGTGCTGATCACAATGGAGTGTTCCAAGAGGAGGGTCTAGGAATTTCCAGACTGTGCTAATAGGCCCGAAGGGAAAAAGGAAAAATAAACGAGTCTGTAAAATAAAGTCAAAACAATGACGATGCCTATAGGGGGGGGTCGATCAGGGAAGAAGAAGACTGTAAATCTGGGACGACCATCTTTTAGAATAACACGGGAGTTGTTATCATCACCAGCCTGGGAAAAAGGAAGAAAAAGACGGGAACCACGGGGAAACGCGGAAAAAAAGAAATGCTCCAGCCGGAAAATAATGGGAGTCGTCTTCTTCGGAGTTGCATTATTCGCGGGTACTTTGGGTTGGTATCCTTACAATCTGAAAACTCGAGGGGATTGTTGGGAAGGTAGGAACATCTTATCTTAAAATGACTGAGAACGTGGGGGGACTGCGGTCATACTTTGACGAGGGTACATTCTCTGTCCACCTAAGACAAAGAGTCTTTCCGGCGGGAATTCCAGACCTTCAAAGAGAAAGCGCAAGAATATAGATAAGAGTGTCCCATTCACCGTTAAGTCGTGCGTTCTGCTCCTAGTTACCTGCGCGAAGGATCGGGGGGGTGCGGACCGAATGGGGGGTGGGGGAATTCAAAAGATCTCAGGTTACTCTTTATTTGCACGGCGGGGGAAAAGTACGGTCGCCACCATGAAAAAAAAGCAGGAAATGGGGAAAAATGTCTCGGATCTGTTGTTTGATGGAAAACTAAGGAAAAAAGAGAACTCCAACGTAAAAAAAAAAAGCCACTGCTCGAAGTAGCCTGAAAGGAAGGATAAGTCAACAACCTGAAGGCCTCGCATTGGGTTCTTGGGGTCAGGGGAAGGGCCCCAATAGGGTTGTCCATAGAGACAAACTCACAATCAACATCTTGGTCGTACGGTAAAAAAAATCGTAAAGCAAAAAAAGTCCGCAGCCTGAAATTCTGAAAAAGAAACGGAGAGGTGGAGTGCTGGTCCAACTGGGAGAGGTTCTCAAGTGGATATGGCGAACTGGACTGTGGGGGAAAGGGACCTCCAAGCAAAAAATGTCTCTGGAACAGGCGGGGTGTGAGCTGATCGCAACCCTGGGGAAGGGAGTCAATTGAGAAAAGGAAAAACGGTTCGGAAACAGATCAACCGGGCCTTGAGGGGATCGCGAAAACAATATGAGCAGAGTTCTTAAGATTTTTCGTTTTGGGGGTATCGATGCGAGGGCTGGGGGGCTTTGAAGGAAAATTAAAGGCATGGGTCAAAAAAGGCTTTCCAGTCGTCCAAAAAGCTCCAAAAGTTAACGCCCGCGATCAAGTATAAAGCTTTTAAGGAAACTTGAATCGCCACGGGGGCAAGCCTGATGCGGGGAGAATCAGACAAAAAACAGAGGAAAAAGGGAAGACATAGAGGCGAGTCTATCTTTGGCCCAATCGTGGCGGACTTAGAGGAAGGACAAAGCGCCCTTTTGCGACTGAAGGCTAGGAAGGAAATAGGGTTCCGGTGGTGGTGCCTACATAGCATCCTTACGCACGATAGATGTCTCCGGAAAGAACACTCTCAACCCAAAAATAGATCCCCTCGTCTCCTAACCTACAGCGAGGTGGGTACGCAAGGACGGCGCCAGGCGAACCGTGGGTTAAGGTCCGACAAGTCGAAGCAGGGGAACGAGCAAATGCCCTGACAGAAAAAAAAGTTGATGTAAGAGGAGGGGCCACACAGTGTCCATAGAACAAGGGGCGGGGGGAAGGACCACCAGCCTCGCAAAGCTCAGAAAAGCTTAAAAAAAAAAAAATTTGGGGGCAGGGAAAACTGACGTCCGCTACCCCGAAGGGGAGATAGACGCATTGGATTCGGAAGAAGCCAAGAAATCTTCTAACAGGAAGGGGGGGTTTAACAAGGCCATTCTATTCGCGAAAATGACTACGGGACAGTTGAGAGGTGAAGGTTCCGACAGACATCAACAACCGCATACGGCCAAAATAAGGCAGGGCTGGGCGTGTGAGAAAGGGTCACACAGGCAAAAAAAAACGGCAGGAAAAGGGCAGGAACGAAACAAGAAAGAGGAGCCCACCACATTCAAAACGGCGAGGACAAAATGCGAGCATTTACTATCAGTAGAGAAACGAAAGTTAGGGGCTGGAACCGATAGGGGTAGCAAGGATAATTCGAGGCTCTGGAAGGGGTTTAACGGGAGCGTAAATAGCAGAGGGCTCGGTGAGGAAAGGCCTCCACGTAAAAAACGGGGAGAAGGGGCGTGCCCCTAACGTATCTGGGGCGTCCTCCAAACGCTACCGGGGAGAGAACAGAAATATTCAAGGTCCCAAGGGGGAAGGAATCCGATAAAGACGGAACTGACCTGAAGGAAAAGGGTAACAGAAGGCGGATCGTTTCGGGGGTCAGAGGGATGGGGGAACGGGGCTGTTCCGGGGGAGGTTCAATGGGGTGCGAAAAAAAACAAATTAACTTCTGGTTGCGGGGGCAGGGTCGGTAAGTCAACAGAAGAGAGTAAGGGGGGAAAAAAGGAACGGATCGATTCTCAAGGGTGGGGAGTCCTTACGTACTAAAGGACAGGGAAGTCGCGACAGCACTAGAAAGATTCCATCAGTCGGGGAATAGGAGGGGAGACACAAACTAAAAGAACCCGAACAAGGAAGAGTCCTTAGGGAGAGGGCAAGCAAAAGTTCCGGTTGAACGTTAAGAGAATCTGGCGGGTTTGGGGTCTGGTTAGCGGGAGTGGCGATCATCTTTGGGGTACTGGGTCGGGCGTCTTCATCACCGGGGAATCAGCCTCAAAAATCTGAAGATTCATCGGAAGACGGGAAAAATAAAAATGACGAAAGGAGAGAACCAGACCATGGAGTTCGCAGGGGAAAAAGCAAATGGGGGTTGCGGCAGTATTTGAGCGCCTGGGGGGGGGGGGGGATGCTAGTATGGGTTATAGCGCGAAAAAGCTGATGGACGGCTTACGGGGAATATTTAACGCGCAGGCGGAGGGAAAAGTCCCTAAACAAGACTGTATTCCCTGACGGGCTACTGGCTGTGGTGCATCTGGAAAAATGAGTACAAAACGAGAGTAGACGTCGTAAAGGGGCTTAACCCGGGGAGGGGCAAAGTCCTGGCTTGCAGTGGGGGAAAAGGGTAGAAAAGGGGGGGTGCAGGAGACGCGCCTCTGGGGGTGAGTTCGAGGTGGGACGACAAAAGTATTGGCGGTACTGTAGGGGGGGGGGTCATTGAAAAGACGCGGGCGGTGCAGCGTCGCAGGAGAAAAAAGAGGGGAGGGAGCGCTCTTTGTGAGCAATCATGTGGAAGGTGAAAAACGGGTAAATTCGGAGTCTAAAAAAGGGGTCACTCACCTGACCGTTTTCAGCAAACGTGGGGAAAGTTCGAAGTGGAAGCGAGGAAAAAACGAGATTGGGAGCGCCTTTTTATTGGGGACAGGGGTGAGGATAGGAACTCTGGCGGAACCGGCGGTAAAACCTGGGTCCTCAGGATCCTTCTCAATGACACGCAACGTTCTCCTACAAATTGAGGACGACCGCCTCCAGGAAAAACCGCCTGGCTTCGGCAGAGAGGGGGGGGGGGGGGGGGGGGACCTAGTTTCGTGTCAGATCGGGAAGAGGAAAAATACGAAAGGGGATCGGAAGACAGATAGCATCCCGATTAACCAAAGGGCCGCAAAAGAAATACACTAGGGGTCTATGAGAGGTTTTAGCAACCGTTGTACAAAACGGTAGGCGGAAAAGATGACCAGCACAACTACTAATGAAACTATGTAGCAGGGGGAGTTATAGGAGGAAAGAGATCAAACAACAACAACGGAAGGGACAAAGATAGGGGATACAATCGGGGGGGGGGGGTTTAATAACCTGCTTCGCCATGCTTATTAGGCGCGTTGATAAAATCAAAGACCCGGTATTTTAAAACAGTTGCGAAAGGGGGGAGTGAAAGGGTGGGTCGGGCGCCCGTTTATGCTTGTGGAGCTTTTCGGAAAACGGGAACCCTAGGGACCCCGAGGGAAGATCGGGTGAAAAAAAGGGTGTCGACACTCAAACCTCCAGAAGCCAAAGGGGAGAAAAAAAGGGCAGGGCGGCGTCCTCGCAGGGGGAGGGGGACGGTGGGAAAAAGGAAAGCAGACTGCGGTAAGAGACCAATGAAAAAAGAACGCTTTACAATGAGAAGGATTCGCTCAACTCCACCCAGTTTAACAGGAAGGACACGAGGGAACGTAAATATTTACCATTAATTAAGAGAGGGAAAAAGAGGAAAACGCAATGGACAAAGTGGGAATACCAGGCACTCCTTACGGTGGGGGGGGGGGATTGGGAACAAAGAGGGATTGGCGGCGAAGCTTGAACGATGGGGGGGAAAAGGAACATGCTGCGGTCAACCCTCCCGCCGGGGAGTGCAGTCGCCAAAAGTAAACATCCGCAAGAAAACAAGTTGGAAATGCACAAAAGATGCACTCACCAAGTCGTTGAAAGTGCAAGCCCAGACCATGGCCAACGCTGAGAGTGAACCAGAAACTTTTTCAAGAAGCCAAGGGCGGAGGAGGAGACATTTCATTTGAAAAGAAAAAAGTTAAAGTGAAGAAAATCAAAAATTGGGGAATGAAAGAGGACTGGGCGCCACAATTCGAGAAATAAAGGGGAAATTTCAATTCTCAAAGTATACGCGAAGATAATCGAAAAGAGGGGGGCAGGCCAACACCAGGCCCCGCTCACAATATCAGAGAAAAAACCACCATTATTTAAAGGGGGAGGAGGGGGGGGAGAGCTTCCTACTGTTAAAACACAAAAAGCCGACCAAAACGGGAACATGCAGGGCACGTCGAATGAGTCAAGAAAAAAATTCATGTGATCAAAGTAACAGGAAGAAAGAGGCAAGAAAGGAACTACGCCCGCGCGCGGCCCCACCGCAGGAACAAAACACGTGACAGTCAAGGAAGGGTCCCTCGGGGAAACAACGAAACGGTGTAGGGAAAGGTGAATCCCAATACTATCGAAGGCTTTCGATCTTTTCCTAACGTAGAACGAGTAGGTGAGTCAACGAATATGCAACGAGATTACGGCAGGGGAGGGTCCTTGCCCCTTGGACGGAATACTTCAGCCCAAACTACTCATTCCTGATGACCGCCCGACATAAGGGACAGAAAAAATGCAGAGTGTCTCCTCCACCAACTGCAACCAGAAACTAAAGACGGGTTTTTATAAGAAAGTCAGGAGGACCGGAGTGACAGGGCTACCACGAGATTAAAAACAACAGAGGAAAAAAAAGGGAAGGCAGCACAACTCTTCCCAAGAGGAAATGAGTTTGTATTCTTGCTCGAGCAGGGTTCCCGGGGAAATTGGTAGGTACTATACGTGGTCTGACGTTTGGAGTAAGGAATAATCTCCGCCGTTAAGGAGGTAAGAAGAAATGGAACTTTGGTACAACGTTTTCGGAGAGGGGGGGTAAAGGGGAAAAAGAAGCCAGGCAAATCAAAACCGACATGCTCCGAACAAAAAGGGAGTAAAAAGACGAAAAAAAAATAAAGAAGCCTCCTTATCCTCATTCCTGGGGAGCTCAGGGCCCAGTCCTACCTTAAGGTCCATCATCATCAGAAGGAAAAAGACTGCGGCAATTGGGGCTGGAAGCGGGCGATTGCAAACGCCGAAGGTGGTTGGAGGGGAGTGGAGGAAAGTGTCCCTCTGGGGGTTGGTGTCCTAATAATTGGGGAATGGGTCGCCACAAGAGAAAATTCAGAGTACGAGGGGTGTTTTTTGGAGTGAAGGCGGAAAAACTCGTCATGTTTCAGGGGAGAGAAAAAGACTAAAGCCGCTAAGTAGAATGTCTTCAGAGGGGGGGGGGGGGCACCTGGAATCCTGTTCAGGTGAAAATTAGGTAACTTTATACGAAACTCAGGGACACCTCGCTCATTTGGAAGGTCAATAAAAAAAAAAAGGATTAATTCATTGGCGTGTTACGCGTTGTAACTTCGGTGAAAGTTCTTAGGGTTCAGACCAGATCCACACCGAGGGAGAGTCGAAAATCACGAAGGGTAAAAGACCTGGGCTATTGAGGCAAGGGGGCACGCAAAAAACAACGGGAGAGTGAAAGGTCTCTTTCCGTGACTCCTGGAACCAGTGGAGGAGGTGGCTCTTTCACCATTCATTACCACTGGGAAAAGGCCGAAAAGAGTCAAGGATCCGTTCCATTTTTCGCAAAGCGCTTTAGGTTAGAAGAATTACCTGGAGTAGGGGGGTACGAGGGGCTTTCTTGACGTACATAGGGAAAAAAAGAATCAAGGCTCGGCGTCCACAAAAACGGCAAAAGGGAAGCGGCACTAGAGACGAAAGAACGTTTGCTTTAGAGTAGAGTTAGCGCCATTTGAGAAGAAAAATCTCCCGCGGGCCACGCTC
>Ga0179593_1200548_pt1 | contig 11405 bp, 8 predicted proteins | sample CZODoug2_1_08_16_FD_185931 | JGI IMG/M metagenome (GOLD analysis project Ga0179593, IMG submission 185931) | Vadose zone soil fungal communities from Angelo Coast Range Reserve, California, USA - CZODoug2_1_08_16fungal (PacBio error correction) | ecosystem: Environmental > Terrestrial > Soil >...
TTAGACAGGGTTTCCCGCCTAAAAGAGCTAGCGCGCTCTTCAAGAAAAGAAGTCTTCCAAAGGGGGAAATGCTCCTCGAGCAACGGAAGGCACAGTCTCTTTAGCTCCATGCTGTGAAGAAAACGGTGCTGGATTGAAGAAAGAACTGAAAGCGACTGAAGCAGTGAGGCACATCACGGTAACGGAAATCCTGAATAAAAACGACTTCACTCGTATGTCTAGAGAAGGATGACGGGCAAGTCGACGAGAAGAAACAATCGAAATCGAGGAGAGAGAAGAAAAGAGGGTTGAACGTAGAGAGGAGGGGGAATGTCAGGAATGGGCTTCGGAGGAAAAAGAAGAGAAACCAGAACATGCAAAAATGAGAGAAGCGTTCGACACAAGCAGGTTGAAGATCTATTTCCGAGGGACTTGAAAGGTGACCTTCAACCGATCCTTCGAGGGAGGAGAACGTCAGAGGGGGGCGTATGGCAGCATAGAAAGAAGGAGGCAATGCGTGAGGGGAGGGGCGGAGGGGTGTCATGGAAAAAAAAATGGGGAAAGCAGGGGTCGGATCCCAACCGAAATTCACGTAAATAGAGGGTGGGAAAGACAGCTAGAACGTCAGAGGTCACCGATTAGTCCTGAGACGGGAAAGATCAGAAAGCAAAGGGGCGGTAAACGAAAATTTCGGTGATGTCGATAACGAGAGGTAAGGGAAGCGAGTAAGAGCCGACGGCAGTTGAGCGCGGGCGGCAGCGCAGAAGGAAAAAGAGAAGGGCGCCCGCAAAGGACAGGAGGCTGGCAAGAAGGCAAAGACGGGGGAAGGGGGGACGGCGTTGAAGACTCGCGGACTCGTGACAGGCCTTTTACTAGTCTACAGGCAAAGTCTTCATATGGGGACGGGGGGGGGGACTAATCCGAGGGGGGCAAGGGGAAGGGAAGGTCAAAATAGAAAATCTACTACATGGTCTAAAGAAAGGACATTGGGGGGGAGGGGGAGATAAAGACGCCAGTAAAATCACGAATTCCTGAGCCAAGACTGCTGAGCTCTTGGGGAGGAGTGAGAAGGAACAGAAAAGGAAAAACCCTGAGGAAAGATCTTCCCTATCTCGGATATAGGATCTACAATTTGAGACAAAAAAGAAGTTCAGAAAAAAACACGACCCAAGTATCAGCCAAATGAAAAACCGCAGGCGTCTGGGGTAGAACGGAAACCTAGAGGGCGTTGTGAAAAAAAGTATCAAAAACGGAAGGAAACTATCGATAACGCTGCAAAGCCTGCTCCCGTTAAGTGACCTGGGAGGGGAAAAGTTGAAGGAATGGACGCTTGCATGGGGGGGCCAAAAAAACGCCATCTTCTGGCTATCGGGAAGGTGACTAAAAGCATCAAAGGAGCCCAAATAGGCGGATAGTGGGGGGGGAAACGCGAGGGCGGGGGGGTCTTCTGAATCAGCGTTAGACTAGGCGAAAAATCGCGGTCGGGAAGAAGTCGAAGCAAGCTAGGGTTCTGCAGTTGAGGGAGTAGAGAATGGGAAGGAGTAGCTAACCGGGAAAAGAATCGGTGGGGCAGGACTGGCCGGAGACTCTTTAGAGAGGATGCTGGAACACACAAGAAAAACAACGAGGGAAAAAGAACCCAAACGGAAGGACACCCCTATCAGACAGATCAAGCGAATGACGTCTCGAAGGGAGCATGGTGGTCGTCATCGAAGTGACCGGGGGGGGAAGAAAAAAATTCGGCCGTACGGGTGAACAAGAAAAAAAACTCCGGGGGAGGAAAAAATGGTGCGAGGACACGCGAGAAACGTCGAAACAGGACGAAGACGTGGAAAGGCGGAAAGCAATGTTATAAAGGAAGAGATGGAGGGGACGAAAGCCGAAGGATCGTATCACAGCACGAGAAAAATACACGCGTGGGGGGGGTCTTTATGAAGGGCTAGTAAGTAAAAAAGAAGGAAAAGATAAGAAAGCGAAAAAGAAAAGAAAAAAAAAAAAAAAAAAAAAGAAACAAACCCACCCTCTACTTACGGAAAAAACGGCTTCTCTTGCGGATAAAAAAAAGGGTTACATAAAACTTGCAAAGGCAAAAATCTGATCTAACCTCCAGGGAAAGGCTCAAAATCCGGGTCTTCAAAGAGAGGGGGAAAAGAAATCTAAAAAAAAGACAAATAACGCTTTCGGGAAAAATGGAGGACCCTAAGACGGAAAATAGGGGGAGCGCGGGTAGGCATCGGGGGGGGGGGACTCAGGAGGGAGTCAGCATCTGAGGGGGGTGCGATGATCTCAAAGTTGTGTCCGTTTCGAAGACAGTGCTCTCTCATCGGAGCCACGCCTGAGAATCGCAGTCCTCATGATGCCAGAAGCCAACAGAACAACAACAGATTTTAGAGAGACGGATCGGAGCAAAAAAAAAAACTTTAGGAGGGGATAAACTAGGTAATATAAGCCAGGTTTTTGAACGGAAACTTTAGGTGGGTTTCTTCAGGGAAGAGCAGGAGGGACGGAAAAGAACCGTTGAGAGAGGCAACGAATAACGAGAGCAGGCGGGGCTGCGAAAAATGAAACTCCAGTTTGACATAGGAGGGTCATACTCACAATCAGGCAGAAAAGTACATCGTTACGTCGAGATCACAAAAAGAAAAAGGCTGTCCTTTACTGGGAAATGAAGTAAAACTCACGAGATGAAGGAAAAGGCAGAAGTAGAGAATTGGGCATTCGGCGAGGGAGGTACGACACATTAGGTAGACAGACACAGCAAAGAAGTAGCAAAAAAGGCCTTCGAGCTCTCAGACTACGAGCATCACTCACGGAGGGATCGGTGGCGGAGGAAAGATCGGTGTCGCGTCTTATCGAAACTACGAGGCCGGGGAATCAGAAAGAAAAACGATTTGTAGGGGGGAGTTGACAAGGCGGCACAGGCCGATAGTCTATTTGACCTCTGCCTAAGAAAAAGAGGAGCTACAACAGAGCTAAACCACAGAAACCTCGCAATCTTCGGTTCACGGAAAGAAACGGCCGGATCAAAGGAGACGTCGAAGCACAAGCAAAGAGGAAAAGGGCTGCGGGGGCTCGCAAATCGCACTAGGTACAAAAGAAACGAAACATAGGGCGAAATACGGAGAATAAACCATGTTAGCGGAAAATAGTCCTGCCGTCCAAAAAAAGGAAAAAGAGGGGAGGACTAAAAAAACATTCTTGCGAGCCGAACCGGAGAAAAAACGAAGCGGGAACAGTCACAACGGCTTCCAGACGCGAGGGAAGGAGCAAATCTTGATACCTAGGGAAGCAGAACGAAAGAGGAGGGGTGCAGAGAACTTATTAAAGAGGGGAGAGAATATCACAGAGGAAAAACCAATCGGTAAAGGTCGTGAAGGGTTCTCACAAGGATTCCCAAAGAGTCAATAGGAATTAAAAGTGGGGGTCTACGAACGAGTCGAAGGGGGAGAACCTCTTGAAAGAGTCGAGCATTTATTCGGGGCATGGAGAGACCGCCAGATGGGTAACAGGGAAAAAAAACTGCCGAGGATTGAGGTGAGATAAAAGGTGGCTAAGGACTCTAAACTTGGGGGCACGAGGCTGAACCTCCGAAAGTCGGGAGGAAGATCAAAAAAAAAAAAAAGAAAGAATAAAAAAGCCGACTTGAGTGATGGGAGGGTGTTCACGGGCACAGAGGTAAAAAAAAACAGCGACCGCATACTGGCGAAGGGAATGCGTTCTGCAGAGGAATACATGTGAGAAAAGGACACGTGGCCGAGGAAAGAGTCCAGGAATCGCCAGCTCGCTGTAGGGGGTAAGCGGATCAATTGTCACGGGCGGAAAAAAATCGGGGGGGGGATAAGACTGCAGGATGCGCGCGTCTCAGTACTGAAATAGCACGATCACAAAAGGAGTGCGCGGGGGAAGTAGGGTGAGGGGACTCTCGGGCAAAGTCCTCGGAACTTTGACTAGAGGAAGAGGGGTTTCGCGGCGAGAAGAAAGTGGAGAAAGAAGTCTTCGATAAGGCGAGAAGAGTCGAAGAGTTCGAACAGCCACACAAGGGGCCCCCTAAACCGAGTGATCGTCGATAACTGGCGAGGGACGATAGGAACAGGACTAAGCTGCTTGATAGGCTCATCAAGGCAGACTGACTCTTCAATCGATGGTTCGGAGATTAGGTAAGAGTCCCTTACACGCTACAGGTAATATACTCATCTATCTGGGGAGCACCCTCGCACAAAGTCAATACAGATACTGCAGAAGGGTTTAGTGTGACGACCCTTAGAGGAGGCCATAATCCTGAATTTGGCAGAAGATAGGATATCTTCTCAACGTGGATGGTGGCCCGCAATCTAAACTAAGCAAGAAAGAATCTCTCTCAAAAAAAAAAGAGGGGGTGCACGTCTCCTCCTGAGGGAGCTTAAGTAGGGACTCTCATCATGGGGGCGAAATCTAGAGGGAATGAGTCGCCAAGAAGAGGGGTTCTGCCTCGGACGGACAGCATCCATTTCCTTAAGGGAGCGACTCGAACAGCTCTGTGAGAGGAGAAGAAGACAAAGGAGCTCCTTCCGTAGCGCTCTATGAGTAGGGGCAACTCTTGGAGAATCGAGTGCCTATTTCAGGAGAAAATAAAGAATAAGTGATTCGGAGAGCTTCTCGTCCATTGAGATAGCGAGAAGAAAAACAGACGGAGGAAAAGATAGGCGTTGCCTGGGGCAGTCACATGTGCCGGAGAAAAGCTAGTCGATCGCGACATCGTTAACGACTCTCTCACCACAATCTGCACCAAGAAGAGCGCAGAGGGAGGGAGGGGGGGCATGTAAAACGCCGAGGAAAAGGTCATCGCTTCGGAAGCAGCCCGCCTAAATGGGAGGGGAGGCCGCGGAATGCAGCAAGAGTAAGACGGCAGGCGATCGCAGTAAAGCTCGTCTTTCGCTCAGGAAAGGAAGCCAGAGTAGTCCTCCGCGGAAGAGAGTCGGGGGGAAGACGAGTTGTCTGCAAGAGCTAGGTGCGGGGAAGTGTCGTCAGGAGAACAGAACACAGCACGTGAGAAGAATGAGAAAACACGAAAAAGCACGCCCGAAGAGCAGATGGAACCGAAAACCTGAATGGGAGCAAAAACTCAAAACCGACGCGCTTTAAGGAGGGTACGACAGAGAGAACTCGCCTTGCGATCGGAAAAAACTCGTGTAACAAACGTGTCAGGGAAAAGGCTTGAGGGAAAGGCAGGAATCGAGAAAATAAAACGCAGGAGGTTAAGAGTCCGGGGGTAAATCTCGGCGACAATCCTCTCGAGTCAGATCGCAGATAAGGAAAGCTCACGAGGAAAAAAAAAAAAGAGGGGGGGTTCTTCAGGGGGGTGGGGATGAGGAAAAAAAAGGAATTACATGAGTATGCCTGAACGCCATTGGAGCGAAACGAGCCATGTAATAACGCGCGGAAACCGGCTCCGAACAACCAAACTCGCAGATGGCGGGAAGGTGAGGCGAATCGTCGACAAAAGCAGGGTGAACTCTCAGAAGAGAAGAGAAAACAAGGGGGGAGGAAAGCAGAAGGAACAAGCTGTTTAATCAAACCCAATAAATGGATGGTCAGGAAAAAAGACGAGCACGAAAAACCGGGGGGGAAGGACGGGGCGACATGGCAGGACTGGCGACCGTTCGTAAAGGAAAAAAAAGGGGGGCTGCTTGGCAAAAAAAAAAAGAAGGAAAACGCAAAAAAAGAATCTCGAAGAAGACAGGATGAAAAGGACAGCCAAGATAATTCCGAAGCGAGGAGGGAAAGATTGAATAAAATCTTATTACTCTTTTGAAAACTCAGAACAAATAAGGACCTAGAAAAAGGGAAAAAAGTGGTGGGGGGGGGGGGGGAGACGCAGTGAAACTCTCGATACAATCGGGAAACGAGATCAGAAAGCTATCACTAAACGAAGGAGGACTTACGGGCCAGTAAAGCGAATTCTTGCTTTTGTGAAGATTTGGAAAGGAAAAAGAGCATCAAAGTCGAGGAACCCGGAAAAAAAAGTCCTCGTCCTTCCTCTGAGGCCTTCTCCTCGCTTGGGGGGGGAGTCAAAAAAAAAGGTTTCCTACTTTAGATTGGGAAGAGGGAGTAAACCAGCGAACTCTTATAGAGTTGACTTTCCTACAGGAAATCGGCAAACGCGAGGGGCGGGAGAATAAGCTTCTTGGGTGAGAAGGGGGTTCTCATATCTAACAGTGAACTGAGGAAGGGGCATAAGCAAAAGCTACGTGAAAGGGAGGAGGAGATAATTGGATCTGCTGGGGCGCGCGAACAGGAGTCGTTTTAAGGAACCAGAAGGGAGGCAAATATTTAAATAAAAATGACTTACACTAGCGTCGGGGCGGGGGTGTGCCCAAGTCGGCATAGGAAGTCAAAGCCTCACAAGTCGAACGGGAGAGACGTCACCTTGCTGAGAAAAGTCAGGACGAGATTGGAAGGACTGGCAGGGGGAATAAGTTCGGGAAGAAACGGGAGAGGAAGAGAAAAAAAAATAACGACCCGCGACAGGGATCCTTAGGGAAAAGATTACGGAGAAGTTGAAGGGCCTAGTACCATCGTCTTGTGTGAGGGGAACGTACTTCCTGGGGGAGGGGAGGTAACCAGGGAGCTAAAATATGGGGGGAGTGCTGAGTAACTTTTAAGAAACGAAAGCTCCTCCAACAAAACGGTCTTTTTCAGCAACCGCAAGGGAAAAAACTACTGAAAAAAAAAAAAACAAAACCCCACGGAAGGAGAGGGGGTGCAGCGACGTAATCTACCTCAAGGTGGTATCTTGGGGGGGGGGTGGCGGGACGCGACATCCTGGGCGTCAAGACAGCAAATTAGAAGATAAAACCGGAGATAGAAAAATGAGGCAGCAAGTCCGAAGTCAGGAGGGGGGAGCGTCTGCTCTTTCGCGCGGAGGAAAAATCTATTCTTGCATCAATAAGGGGGAACAACAACAACCAACAACGGAAAAACGCACGGGGGTCTGTTCTTCAGAAAGAAGGGCGCTGCGCGTTCCTAAGGAGAAAGACCAGAAAAAAAGAAGACGGCGGGGGGGGTACTCATAGAAACACAAAAGACGTAGAAGAAATAGAGAGATACCAAGCGGGTCAAAGGAGCGTGGCGTCGGCAATGAAAAGGAAAACGACGTAAAAAAACGGCGAGCAAGAACTCGCACGACGGCGGAAGTAACATGAAACGCACAGGAAAAGGGGTAAGAGGCACGACTCCAGGCTATATAACGAAGAAAAAGAAAAGCGGCGTGCGAACGCCCATAACATCGGGGGGCCCAAGGTGGAGAGCTCGGACGCAACGGTAGGGATAGAGGCAAATCTACCATAGGAATAAACAAAAGAGATGAAGAGAGTTATTGGGGGATAAGGGGCCAACATTGAGATTATAACAGCGAGAGAGTCTCTAACGGAAACGGAGAAAGCCGCCGAATTGTTAGGTCTGGAAACTCAGTTTGACGGATAAAGAAAAAAGGACACGACGCCGGGCACGCCAAGATTTGGTTAGCGTGACGGCTGTGAGGCGATGCCGAGAAAACAGCCAAGAAAGGAAAGAAAAAATAAGGGGAAAAAAGGAAAGACCAAAAAAACACAGTAGGGAGAAAAAAAACCTGCTTAAGACTACATTCAACGCAGGATCATCCGAAGTCAAGGAACTCACGGCTAACGTCCGGAAAAACTACAGCATGTACGGCGAGGAGAAACTGAAAAGAGGCTTAGAGACGGGTAAAAGCATCGCGATCGACGAAGGGCGAGGGTGGAAAGCTTCAAGACGGGTGAAGTCATGTGAAAAAAATAGCTCCGAAATCGGAAAAACGAATCTTGGGGGTCTCGACAAAGTTACTCAATGGAAAAATGAAGAGCCAGCACTGAAAAGAAAGCGGAGTAGGGAAAAAAGAAGTTCAAACGAAATGAACTAAGAGGAAAGGAATCGAAAGGAAACCTCGACTACCTCGGGTTACTCCTCTTATGTCAGAGGGCGGAGGGGGTTCCTTTTCCCAAGAAAGGGAGTCCACAGAGAGAAGAGGGCGCTTGGTGTCGAGCGGTCGGCCAACTTACAAGGTGCAGGAAACAAAAAAAATGAACGGCAAAAAAAAAACGGCGAGAAAGAAGAAGACGCGTAAAGGCAAAGGAAGGGAAAAACGCCATGTAGAAGTAGAGCATCTGTAAGAAGAGAAAGGGGTACTAAGGAGCGCCGTGGGGCTTCTGTAGTATTGATGGAGGTAATGAAATGAGAGGAAGAAGAGTTTGGCAAAAGATGGTCGCGAGAAGCCTGAGGGGAGGACGGAAGGAGGGCAGGGGGGGAGGTAAAAACGTGGGATTGTAGGGGGGTGGTTCAACTGAATAAAAGGGGGGGGGTCAGGACAGGGGTCAACACGCGGTGGAGGGGAAGAGAGGGGGAGGCGAAACCTTGTTCGTGCAGCAAGAGGGTTCCTATCATGAAAAAAGTAACAGAGCTCATAGTGGGGTGTCGTCGCTGGGTGGGTTGTGTGCGTGGGGGGGGTGGGGGGGGGAGAAGGAGGAAATGGGTGGAGGTCTAGAGAAAAAGTAATCGGTAACTAGTCAGAGGAAGAATAAGCGGGAGGGAAAAACTATTAAGAGAAGACAATTGCTACTCCAAAAGGGGCAGTGGGGGGGGGGGGGGGGGGGGGGGACGTAGACCTAGAAGGTCTCGAGAGGCGATTTCCCTATCTAAAGGTCCTTCGGAATCAAAAAAAATAAAAAAAACACTAGAAGCGCCGTTACTAAGATAAAAACAGAAAAGAAGCAACACATTTAAAAAAACACTATAAAATGGGTAGTGCATCTGACTATAATGAAAGCGACTGGGCTCGAGGTAGTACGGCGACAGTCTATAATCTACGTAAGAAAGGAAGAAAAAAAAAACAGAAACGACCTTCTTAAGCATGGGGGTACAACGCCGGGCAAGGGGCTACACATTCCTAGGCTCCAGTGAGGAATGGACCAAAGATTAGATAAGTCTCCGTAAAGGAAGACTCCGGGTTGAAGTGTGCGTCCATGTCGGAGCAAAGAAAGGGGCCGGACTAAATGAGGAGAAAAAAGGCACTTCGGGTGGCAAAAAGAGAAGGAAAGGCGAAAAAAGGGGAACGCCTCGAAGAAAAAAGAAGTGGCACGAAAGATCCTATGCTATGAGCTGAAAGGAACAAAAAAAGGAAGCCTGATCGGAACAGCTATAGAATAAAGGGGGAGGCCTAATCCGATGGTTTCCGGACAAGCGGCCGTCCTAAAAATTCATTCGGCTGCAGGAGAAGAATCTGGAGGCTAAAAAGATAACGAAAGGCCTCGAGACGAAGGGACCGCTTGATTGCTCGTTTGGAAGGCAGAGTGAAGTGAAGAACTACGAGTGTGGACGGCACCTGCGCTCAAAGGATAATCTAAAAAAAAAAAAGGGAGGACGTGGAAGTGGGGGAGGGGAGACTGTCCAAGCATCAACGAACTGTCTGATGAGCAAAAAAGTCGGCAACGAGTCGTCTGACAACCATGGCAACCATCGAAGAAAGAGAGGTGGAAGTCGATGTTCAGCTAGAATCTTAAAAGAAATAACGCCGGACCTCATCCAAAAGGATGCGAGAAGCAGGGGCGGACTGGAACAAAAACTACTACAGGTTCCGCGGAGATCCCCGGTCAGACTCCGGAGTTCGGGACGAAGGAGGGAAGAAGTCTAAAACTATAGAGAAGAGGAGGTATAGATCGGGTGCAAAAGGTTGGCGCGATAGAGAGGGCTTTTCGATTTGGTCGTAGGAGTCGGAGGTAGCCAAATCACAGGAGGAAACGAAAGGGGATCGTCAAGGGAAACGTCCTCAGATGATGTGCAGCACTGAAAAGGGAGGGTAAAGGAAAAGCAAAACAAATGGAGGCGTGCGAAAGGATGCATAGGACGAGGGGCAGCTCGAAAGGAAGAAGAGACAAGAGGGTCGGAACTTTTGAATGAAGAGGAGGGGCCAAGAGCGAAGGGGAAAAGAGACTTGCAATCGTAAAGTAAGTTAATCTGGCGGCGTCCGAAAAAAGGTTCGGATCGCAAGAGAGAGGAAGGGAGAAGTCCATCAGAAAGAAAAGTAGAAAAAGCAAAAATGAAAAAAAGATGGTTGACTGTAAGAGAAAGGAATATCTTTGTTTCGGGGCCAAAGAAGGAGCTCTTAAGCGAGCGTTAATCCTCTTACTTAGCTCTGACGGCAGATGGGGGAGAAAAAGCGAAAGAAAAAAAAAACGCAATCGACGTAATGCGGCCGAGCGTCGCAACAAAGACAAAGGGGGACGTACCAGAGGAAGAAAGGTAACAACGCAAAGAAAAAAATAGGGACGCCTATCCTGAGAGTAAGGGAGGAGGGAAGTCCAGAAGGACTGAGGGAGAAAAGAATACCTAAAAACACTCACAAAAACAAAGGAGCACCATCAAAAATTTCACTAGCTCGGCAAAGGGGGGGGTGACGGGCAGGGACAAACGTAGACTAGGAAAAAGAAATGACGAGAAAAAACATAACCTAATTCCAAATAGGCCAAGGCTGGGAGAGGCGAGGGTCGAGAGACGGAGGAAACGAAGTAGGAAAAAAAAGAGAAGAAAAGAAATAGCTGCAGGGGAAAAAAATTAAGAAAAAGAAGTCTGATACGCCTTAAGCTATCACAAAAGCAGAAACCTAAAAGGGGAAAAAACAACATTCTGCACAAAAACGGTGACAGCCAAGAACCTAGGGGGCAGCTTTAACTTCCAACGAGGCGGGTGGAAGAGATAGAAGCAGGAAAGTCGAAGAAAGACGCGGCTTCAGCCGGTCTCAAAACGGACGGCTCCTGGTTCAAATGTTAGTGAACAGGAAAATAGGGAAGATCAGGAAAAACAGCGCATCGGAGAGCGCGGGGAAGGGGACGGATGGAGGCGCAGGGAGGAGGGGAAAGACGGGCGAGGCAAAGTCGTCCTGTCAACTGACTGCCTAAGCTCAAATAGAGGCTGACTAAGAACTCATCGTCTGTTGGGATCAGTGGAATTATCGGAAGGATGGCTCAGCAGAAAGATTGAGAACAAGCAGGGCGGGAGGCCAGTATTGTACGGAATAACATGACGGGAAACTATGCTGAGCTCTGTCCGGACGAGGGGCGAGGGGGGGAGCGATTCCTCGGCGGGCTCGTTGTTTCATCGTGCTAGATACAGGGGCCCTGAAGGCTAAGAGGAAGGAAGGGCACGACGGTCCTTATGAGAGGGAGCTTTTTCTTAGAAGCTCGATAAAAAGTCAGGGACTTATCGTAAGACGTTCTGAAAGGATTAAAGACGGCTTAAACCATAGGCTTTTGGTAAAGAAAGGCGATAATCAAGAAGGATCAAAACAATCGGGGATGGGGTAAGTCGGGAGGGAAAAAAAATACATACCCAAAAACGAAAAGCAGGGACAGGAAAGGTGGAAAAAACCCAACCCTAGT
>Ga0179593_1262624_pt1 | contig 11405 bp, 18 predicted proteins | sample CZODoug2_1_08_16_FD_185931 | JGI IMG/M metagenome (GOLD analysis project Ga0179593, IMG submission 185931) | Vadose zone soil fungal communities from Angelo Coast Range Reserve, California, USA - CZODoug2_1_08_16fungal (PacBio error correction) | ecosystem: Environmental > Terrestrial > Soil >...
TCAGGTAGGTTGCAACGGGACCGGCAACAAGCACAGGGTTGAGGAAAAGGGGGGGGGGAAAGTCGCATTTGGTTCTTCTTTACGGTTGAATTGGGGGAAAATAAATGGGGCCGCCCAAAAGGGTCCTCAAGGGGGTGACAAACGCCATCTTGCAAGGTTCAGAAAAAAAAGAAACTTTAAATGGGGCGTCCACAGCAGGGAAAGAACCGCGGTCGGGTTCAGAAAAAGCGAAAAGGATAAAAAAGGACATAACGGAGGCATGGGTATAAAACGGGGGGGGTTCTACAAGGAATTAAATAAGGGGAAAAGGGGGGGGGCAAGGGGAACAGGGAAAGTGATGCTGCCGGCAACGGGTCCTTGTAACCTCCTTCCTTGATAAAAAAAAGGGTAATATAAAGCAAAAACACGTTGGGAAAATGGACGCGGAACAATCGGGGGTCAAAATTCAAAAATGGTGCCCACAACTTACCAAACACCCAGTCGTACCCACAGACAAAAAAAACGAGCTGGGCAAACCAGCAGGGTCAAGAAGCATAAACCCCCTGGCGGCCAGGGGGTGGGGGTTCCCTGGGGGGTAAAGGCGTACATTGGCGCCAAGGAAAAAGGGGCTTTGGAGGTAGGGGGAAAGTGGGCGAAGTACAGAGGGAAAAAGATTTTTGTGGGTGGGAGGGAACCCAAATGGGGGAATTGAAAAAAATGGAAGAATCGAAAACAAAAAAGGAGCGGGAGGACGGACTTGGGAGTAGGCAACAGGCCAACTGGTACCGTGGGGAACCAGGACGAATGGCTGTCGTACTTGTGAGCACCGCCCAGTTCCGCTTACATGAAGCAAAAAGAGGTTGTTGCCTGGGGGAAAAAAGGGGACGGATGAACCTGCGGGGAACGGCCAAAAAGAAGGGACAAGAAACGGGGGGGACGTTTTGCAATCGGAAAAAGCAAGGGCCTTACAAACTTTTGGAGGCCCTTGACAAACAGGAGGGGGTTTATAAGGGGAAGAGGGAGCCGAAGGTTTGACGGACGCAACAAAAGTTGTTGGAGATGACGTTTGGGAACCACGAATAAATGGGGGGGGTGCGGGCACGCGGGAACCACTTCATCATTGAAAAAAAACGCCCAGAAAATAAAAAGTGTCCCGGGGACCTGGGGAGGTCCGAAACAGGCCCAGGGGGGGTCGAATGGGAACCAGCCAAACCACCAGGTCAACTCCTGGCAAGTTGGATTTGGTTAAAAAAAAAAAAAGTGATTTTGAGGAGAGCCGGGCCCAAAAATGGGGGGGGGGGGAGGCAGCCGTTTGGCTCGAACACGGGGAGGGGGCCAAGGGGCCGAACCTGTGAAAATGTTCCTGGCCACGCGGGGGAAACCTCGTTGAAGGCAATTGGTGATGGGGGGTAAAAAACAAAAGGCACTTTGGGTAAAACCTAGGGGAAAACGGGGAGGTGTGTGGGGTTTGAAAGCGGCGAGGGCAGAAGCCGGCAAAAAAAGGGGGCAGCTGTGGGGGGAAAGAACAAAAACTGTTTGGGAAAAGGTAAAATTCTGTTCAAAACTTACCTGGGGGGTCTCACGTGCAGCCGGGCGCGCTTGGGGGGCGCCGCCCCGCAAGACGGAAACGATGAGACGGCAGACGGGGAAACGTGTACACAAGAGTAACCGAAAGATTGAGTAAGGGTCAGACAATCGTTGCCCCCTCAACAAAGGAACACGGAGTAAACTAAGGCAAAAGCATGGGCTGGACAAAAATGTTGGTTTACAAACTTGCAGGGAGTGGTTCCAAAGGGTCGAGGAAGCTCATGAAAAAAACGCTCAAGTGAGATAATTCCAGACTAACCAATCAAGATGACAGCGTAACGCCTCACCACAAAAAACAGCTTTGATGACGAGTGAAAAGGGACGCAAGGTTGAGAATGACCTCGGCAGTGGGAAACAACACGGGAAAGATCGGGGGGAACAAAACAATCCCGAAAGGGAAAAACACTCGGGGGTGAGAAACGAAAGGAGGCTGGAACTGGGCGTATTTCTCGACATGGAAAGCGCGGGGAGTGTTCTACAAGGAAAAAAAAGCCAAAAAACACCTGTGGCAGGTTGTAAAAAAACAGGAAAAAAAAACACAAGAAAAAAAGCAAAAAAACTAAAAACTCCTTTGGGAAAAAAAAGTTGGGGGAGTACTGCGGGGGACCGGTGGTCAGCTGGGAGGAGGGGGTGCAAAGCGAAGGCAGTCTGACATCAGTTGCCAGGAGGGGAGAACCTTACATTCTCACCCAAAAAAAAAAAAAAAAAACAAAAGGGCTCGAGCTAATGCAAAAGGGGGTAAGAAGAAGGGCAGCCGCAGGAAGAAAGCAATACGTTTTATGTTCACACCTGAGAGAATCAGGAGACGCAAAAAGGCTGCTTGGGAAATAGAACAAGGTCGCCAAACAAACTCTTGAAAGGGGAGGGGAAGGGGGGAAATAAAGGGGTTTGGTTTGCGCGGGGAGATGCGAGACCAGGAACTGAGAGAGGGGGAACCCCAATGCAAGTAGGGGAGGGGGGGGGGGGGTCAAACGACTGAGCAAAACAACGAGAGAATTCGAGAAACGGTGAGGCAAAGTGATGGGGGGGGGGGTAAAAGTGGAAAGTGAAGTGTCCTTGAAGAGCCTTCCCAAAAAAAAGAAAAAAGAGGAAGGAGGGCCCCAGAAGAATGGTCTGGGAAGGGGGGAAGGATTGCCCGATGATCAGTGGGACACAAAAAAAGGAAATAGAAAAGTGTGGAAAAAAGAAAGTTAGTGCATGGAACCAGGGGACCCCTACGGATATAGTTAAACAAAAAGAAATAACGGTCCAAGGGGGGTTAAAAAAATTCAACAAGGTTGGGAAGAGGATCAAAAAAAAAGAGGGAACGGAAGTTAACACATGCCGGACTTCCTAACAAAAGTCGGGGAGGGGGGGTGGGTAAAAAGCAAAGGTGGGGTGGATCGCTTCTCTCTGAAAAGATTGTTGAAGGGGATCAAGATTCAAAAACCGTCAAATTAACGGGGAAAAAAAGATGGGTGGCCAAAAGGAGAACAGGACGCGCCACAACCTGACCCGCGAACAATCAAAGAAGAGATCAACAAAAAAAAGGCAAGGAGTAGAGATGTTAAAGGGGTGGATCAGGTCCCAAAATGGTGCAGCAGGCAGAACCCCGGGAGGGCGGAGGGGGGGGAAACCAACACATCGGGGGGGTGAAAGGACAGGCGCGAGCTCGCAGAGGGGATTCTGATCCCGGAAAGACGACAGTAGAAGCTCCTGCCGGAGAAACCCAAACTCGGGGGGGGACCCAATAAACCTAAGAAGGGGTTGGATAAACTTCTAAAGGACATGGTTGGGAAAAGGGGACCCGCTAGACGAGCACCTGCCTGTCCGAGAGAAGGGGTTACCCATTGAAAAAAAATTGAAAGGGGAAATGGGATTGTGAAAAAAAGTGACTGTCGCTGAAACGGGCAAACTGGTCCCCTAAGGACCCGGCTGGGTGGACTTCCAACCTAAAGGGAACCAGATGGCGGAAACACCAAGCATCGGCGGCGAAAATCGCAAAAGTTATGACTAAAGTCAGGCGTCACTGTTTTTGGGGGGGGACAGCTCGCGAAACGGGCACAGAAAAAAAGGAGTGCCTATCAAGACACGGGTTGGAGAACGTAAAACGGGGACTCAGTCCTCAGAGCCCAAGGCATAGATTGGGGGGGGGGGGATAACGAAGTTTACTGTTGCGCCAAAATCTCATCGGAGACCATCTTCTTGGTCCAGACCAAAAAAAAGGGAATAGGTTGGAGAGCGGGGCGAAAGGGCGGTCAAAGCACTCACCGGTGGTGCGAGAAGGGAATTTCAACAGTCGCCCCAAAGTGTTGGATCGAAGCCCGCGTGCAAATGGTAGAACGGGTAACAGGGGAGCGCCTAGGAAAAGAGGGGGGGGAATCAAATTCCGAGCGACCTCGACCAAAATGCTGTTTAGACTTCAGGAAGGCATGCCAAGGGGAACACCCCGAAGAAAAAAATTCGCCACACCAAAAAAAGTCAGCCCAACTGGTAACAAGGGTTCAGGTCGGCCACGGGGGGACAGTTTTGACCAAAGTGTGGGGTAAGGGGTGCCTCGAGAAAAACCCGGAAAAAAGGGAAGTGGGGGGTCAAAACTGGCTGTATAACACGTACCAGAGCTGAGGGGGGGGTCGCTAAAAAATCGAGCCCGCGAAGAAAAAAAAAAAAATACATCCAGGGTATTACGAAGAAAAAAAAAAAGGGGAGGGGGAATTTGTCGTGATTCACGACGGATACCTTGGTTAACGAACCGGGGGTATTCGGACACTTCTACAGGGAGAGGGGCCACCGACAAAACAACTGGTAGCACTCACTCAGGGGGGGGTTGGGCTTCTGTTGGAAAAGCATCTTAACGGGGTTAAAACGGAGGAGACTGACTCTGAACGCTAAACGAGACGGCGATAAACTCCAAAAGTTCGAAAAAGGGGGGGGAAACTTGAAAAAAAGAAAAAAAAAAGAAACCCTTGACAGCCACATGGCTTGGCAAGGTTCTAGTATGAAGGGTCAGGAAAGAGGAATATTTGGACAGAACCGCTCAAGCATCGGCGGTGTCCTATGGAAAAAAACAAAGCGAAGAAGCTCGGGGAGAAATAAAATGCGAACAAAAAATGAGCGAAAGGACACGGCGGGACACGAAACAAAAACTAACGTAACCCGAGGCCAGAAACCTCGAACACACAATTCAACGCGCACCGCGGGCGGCAACCCTCCGCGACAAAAAAAAAAAATAAACGCTGTCAAAGGGCCAGCTCGGTCTTAAGAAAACAAAAAAAGGAAGTGCCAAAACAAAGGGAAAAGCCCAACACCAGGAACTTTCAAAAAGTAGCGAAAAAAAACTCTTTAATAGTGGTGGGTCAATTATTGACAGAAGGAACCGTTAAGGCAAGACTAACCAAAAACCCAAAGGAGGTAAACCACGCCCCTAAGACGGAAAAAATGGCCAGTATGGGCGTGTCAGGGAAAAAAAAAACGTTCCCGCCACAGGGGACCTGTTCAGTGAAGAAGCTTGCCCCAGGGCCAATTTGATGTGGAGCAAACGCGATGGATGGGTAAGGGTGGCCCCCAAAACAAAAAAAAAAAAACTAAAAAAAAACAAGGAATCAGTGTGCCACAAAGTCCATACGAAGTGGGAATAAAAGTCAACCCAACGACATGACCGAAGACTCATCTTTCACCTTCTACCCTCGCTCCAAGGGAACAAGTGGTCGAATCAAAAATTTCTGACAAAATCGAGCCCTTACCAAAGTAAATGGGGTCAAGGGATGGTGCAGGAAAATGCAGGGCCAGAAGGAAATGGGGGGAACAAACAGACAAACACCTATACGGGAGACAGCGAAAGCAAACTTGCGGTGGAGTCACAAAGAGAACCGCCGATCGGAAAACGGAAAAATTCAAAAGGCAAAAGTGGGAAGGTTTGCCACAAAAAACCGTAAGGAAGATCATGCACGAATCTACATTTGACATGAATACAAAACACTGGGCCGGGAGGACCACGGACAAACAAACCCACACAGCCACCCTCTTACGTTCTCCAAAAAACGCACCAATAAACAGCAAAGGGTGGAGTTTGGTTGCTGAAAAAAAGAAGTTAAGAAGGAGGCAGGCAAAAAACCAGGACTAACAAGGGCCGCGCCACGGCACCGCAAGCTTGTGGAAAGCGGGCAAAAAAATACCAGTTTTTTAAGGGGGCGGCCAATCATTGGAAGTACCGAGTTGGCAAAGAGTCAGTGTGGGTCCAAGAAAAAAGTGCCCATTCGTCCACGTCATTTGAAGCCGGGACAAGAAAGTTTTGCCGGAATGGAAGGGATCCCGGGGGACGTCCCCTGTAACAGTATTGAGGGGGGGGGGGGAGTGTCGACCACAAACAGGGCAAAAGGCTTAAAAATATTTCCCCCGATTGGCCCGGGGGGGTGTGACATACTAAATAAACCAAATAACGAAAACAACGCCAAATAGTTCGGGGGGGGGGGAAGGGGTTGGTATTCGCCCATTGGCAAGATTCAAGGGAAAGATGCGAAAGTCGAAGGTGGGGGTGACGTACTTTCTTACCTTTCTGTCAGGAAAAACGAGACTAAAGGGCGACGAACAAGGGATCAAACTCACCGGTGCACGGAGCCCCCCCTGCATCAAAAAACCTAAACGGACTACCGAAAGGAAACATAAAAAAACCAAATCGCAAAAAACACTAAAAAAGCCCACCAGAAAAAAAGAGGGGGTCAGGGCTGAACACTGTTCAGAGGACAACTGGAGTTTCAAAACTGGGCGAAGGAAAATTCAGTGAAAAATTAAAAGATCAAAACTCGATAGATCTAAAAAAAAAATCTTCTGGCTGGCACCGACCAGAAAAAAAGACCAATCAAAAAAGCCATAATACAGACAGGTGTAAAAAAACAACCGGGATTACTCAGGAGGGTGTCATCAAAGCTGGGGCACCAGTTAATTGGTAAAGAGGGGAATAAAATACCCCTCCTAACTGGGATAAAAAAAGACCCAGGGAATCTCTTAGGGACCAGGTAATGTACTAGATATGAGGCACGTTAAGTCAAATACCAGCTCTGAGTGGTGTGGAGAAAAAATAAGAAGCAATCCAAAAACTCCAACATCAGAAACAAAATGTTTAACTGAAAAAACACGACGGAAAACAGAAGCTGTTGAGCCGCGAACAGTACGGCGGTGTGTCGACAAGAACAATCGGTAAAAGGGGTAGGTTCATACCGGGCCTGTATAAACGAGCAACGACCGAAGCTTCTGGAAAATCCGGAGAAGAGGGCCAGGTTTAGCAGGAGGGAACGGGAAGGGGGGAAAACAAAGGACGAAGAGTCCGGATGGATGTGGCATAACCATGAAGCCCCCCTTAAGTTGGCGCCGTATGTGGGGGTCACAAACTTGGGGGTGAAGAAGAAAAAGAACATAAAAACGCGTGGCATGAAACCCTCCCTGGCTGGGGGGAATCCCTCCACCGGGTTGGGGGATGTGAAAAAGGTAAGAAAATAACAAGGAACGGGAGGGGACCAAAGGTTCAAACCATGTTCAGGAATAAAAAGCTCCTCAACAACCACACGCGAACACAAGCGTGGGGAACGTGTTGGAGGGGTACGGCAAGAGAAAAAAGTCGACAACTATGTTGGCAAAAAGAAAAACTGCACCTCAAAGTCCCAAAAAAACAGAAACTAAGGGACCCATGGATGAAACACCGGAAGCTCTCATAAAACAAAAAAAAAAACGGGTATGGAGGAAAAAAAATAGAAAGTCATTGGGGAAAAAATCCAGGTGATGTGAAAAAAAGCCACCTGGGTTAAATGGTTGCAGGGAATTGTGTTCTGAAAGTCATGGTGGCGACGTTCGAGCCGAAACCACGCAACCGGACCACCAAAAAGGCAAAAAAAAGCGACAGGGGTTACCAAAATGGGATGATCAAAAAGGAAAACAGGGTCACGTGAATGGGGGACAATCGTCGTGTTAGAGGAACATGGTTAAAAACACGAGGAAAAAAAAGGGGGTGCTAGGCCACAAGCGGCGTTGGGAATCCTGTTTGAAAAAAACACGCGGTTAGCTGAAGTGACAAAGGGAACACACATCCGTGGAACACACACCACTCAAGAACGTCGGGCAAAAGGGTTATGACAGGAACAAGCAAAAAAAAACCCGAGAGGCAGTGGGTGGTCCACGAGCACAGAATCACAGCGAAAAAAAAAATATCCAAATCGCGAAACGCAGGAGGTTGGAGGGGGGGTGGCTCGTAATACATGGCCCCGTTTGGACACGCCTGGGGGGTACCGTTTTCTTGTAGGGCCCCAGCCGGAAAAAAGCAAAAGCACGAGAGTGGGCAAGTGTCAGTTGAGGACAGCGAACGGTCGGCTGTGTGGACTCGGAGGGTCAAAAAAATTGCCGAGCGATTGAAAAACCTTCCGGCACCAACAGCCTCGTAACAGAGACGCGCTGACAGAAACCGGCTGATCGGAGGGAACGCCGTAAAACCTAACGCAAAAGGGGTTCATACGACAGGGCCCCAAAGCGCGGGGACCTCCATCCAAAGGCAAAGGAATAAAACTCAACAAAAAAACGGTTTGAGTCCTGAAAACTGGGCTGGTAACCAATTTGCGTGCGGGGAAGGGGGGGGGGCCCTTTGTTACATATGTGCGATGAGACCTCCGTGGGGTAGCACACTTTCAGCAAATTCCAAGGCTGCAAAAAATTCAAAGGGTGGCAGGCATACAAAAAAAACCCCGAAACAGGGAGTGGAGTGTCAGGGTTGGGCGGTTATAAAAGTAGGTGGCGGCAGGGAGGGCGAAGTGGTGAGAGGAGAAGGGGGCAGGTCGCCGGGGGGCCGTGAGCGGGTTTTCACGGGATAAGGGGGACACCCCACCACCGGGACTACAGTGGAAGCATCTGGGGGAATGAGTCGGGTCCCAGGGGGGAAATAAAAAAAAAAAAAAAAGAACTTGAAGAAGCCAAGGGGAAGGTTTCGGAGAAAAAACCGATGACCCAGAACCAGACATATAGAGGGACACAAAAGCTGTTTAACTGGGGGGTTGTCGAAAGACAAAGAATAATGGTGAAAACGCAGAACAAAGAAGCGGAATCTGGCCCTTCAAGGTTCTTGTAAAGGCTTCAAGGCCGGGGAAGCAAAAAAGAAATATGGGAGGGGGTTAAACCTGAAAAAAAAAACAAGAGTCCTTCACGAATTCCTGTCCCTGTACACCACAAAAGGTCTAAACCATTGCCAGAGGAAGAAAATAAAACAAGGTCAAGGGGGCGCGGTTGTGTGAAAGGGCCGGCGGACGGGAAAGCATAACACTGGGGATTTGGGGGGGGGGTGGCGGTGGTCTAGTACGAGGGAACACGGTGGGTGGGGGGGCGTCGCAGGAAAAGGGGTTGGGTAAACTGGGGATAAAAATGAAGGCCGGAAAGTCTAAAAAAATTAGAGTCAACAAATCAAAAAGGGGGGGACGGGGGGGTCAAAGGAAAAGGGGAAGATCAGAAGGCATTTCTTGGGAAATCCCGCACCAGATTGAGGAGTGATTGGGAAAAAAAAACCGGGTTGGGATGTTGAAACGGGGGACTTATTGAACTTCATTTCCCAACAGAAGTTGTCCAGAGTAGGGGTGGGGGAGATCGGGATTTCCTTCCAAAACATTGAATGCCCAGGGAAGGGGGAAAGGGGGGGGTGAAAAGGTTCGCGCCGTCCAAAGTGGAGGCAGTCAAAACTTTTCGAGGGGAAGGGACACAGAGGTGGTGTCGGGGGGGAGGGAGTAACAACTGTCATAGTCAAGGATCCAGACAAATTTGCCCTGGACAAGGCCAAACGGAACGGGATGCGCAACGAACGGAAAGAAAGAAGACGGGAAAATTTTTCTTCAGAGCAAAACCACACGTAGGGGGTGGGTCGGCAGAACGGCAAACGACAAGCGGGAAACAGACTTGACAAGGGGGGGCGCCAGGATCAACCGCCAAAAGGTGAAAAAAAAGGAAATGTGGGGGGTGCAAAAAGGGGAAGGGAGACGCCGCACTTTGGGTTTCGACACAAGGAAAAAAAGTGCAAACACGGGAAGGGAGGGGGTGTGGGGGGGTTGGCCAAGCGAAAAAGGAAAGGGGGGTCCTAAGTGCGGGAAAGAGGTGGGTTTTCGCACAAAGGGGGTTTAGCTGCGGGGGGTACGTACGGTCGCCACTGGGTCGCCCAGGGGCTCGTGACGCGAGGTTGGGGAGCATTTAGATACGGGGAAAAAAATATGCCGGTGAGTTTCCTCAAAAAAAAAAGAAACCCCGTGACACAAAAGTTAACAAGCCCTACTATGGGAGTCAGTCTAAAACAGAGTTAAAAAGGGAAAAACCCAAACTCACAACCGCAGGTTCCTACCAAGCTAAGTAGAACAATTCCATCATTGGAAGGCAATTGGGGTGGTTCTAATTGCATTTAAAGTGTGTCAACCCCACGGTGGAAAAGGAGGGGACGTGAAGGTATCCTCTCGTAGCGGGAAGGGTCAGGGACTCCACGTAACCTATAAGTGAAGCGAGAACCCGACCCAACCAAAAGGGGGGGTGAGGGAAAAGTGAACTCGGGGAAGATACAAGGTGGGGGGGGGAAAAATAAGGGTTATCAAAAAAAAAAAAGCCGGCGGGCAAAGGGGAGACGTCTGCATCACATAATCCCGACTTCCCAAACTTCGTTCAAATGGGCTGCGGAAAGATGCTTGGGGAGGAGGCGACGGATTGGAGTCGACATCATCTCTGGACCAAAGGGTGGGGGAACGAATCCGCCAAGGGGGGATCACTAATAAAAATTTGAACCTGCGGCGAATCGAGCCAACAGAAAGGAAAACCCGGTGCAAAACACCGAAAAAGAAAGACTTTTTAAATTTTTCTGTACTGGGAAAAGAGTTGCGGACAGGCCAGGTCGGGCAGCCCGTCGAACAAGGTGGGAAGAGGGACGGTAAAAAAAACAAACTGAAAACCAGTCAACGCCCCAGAGGGGGGGCTGGAGGGTTCACTTTTCTACGAAGTGGAAAAAACCAAAAGAAACGGACGCACAAAGGGAACGCCTTCCGAAAGCAGGATCGAAAAATGGCGGGGAAAGAAAACAAAGGGGGACTGAAAGATCAAACCTCTTTCAGGGGAGGAAGGGGAGAACCCCAATGTGTTTTCGGCCAAGCGCAAATTCCAAGGACGACGAACGGCCATTCGGAAGGGTCGAATTGGGAAAACCCGATCTCGTCAGCAAAAGGGGGGGGGGAGGGGGCAAGAGGTCACTCTCCGGTACGGGGACGTGCGCACGGGGGGGCAACAAGAACGATCCGAGGGCCATCAAACTTCGGGCGGGAAAAGACCAAGATGGACGGGGTAACCAATCGGGGGAGAAGGTGGAAAAGAACACTCCCCTGGGGAGGACTGGGAACAAGGCCGAACGCCGAACAAACTTCCGGGGCCAACTCCCTTCCCAATGAACACCTTCCGCGACAAGAAAACCCTGTGGGAAAAAAAAAAATCGGCGGCCGGGTTAAAAAAAGAAGGGGGGACGGTAAACGTAAACCAAGGGGGGGGGGGGGTTTTTGTTTTTTTTTTGGTGGGAAACGGGGGGTTTGGGGTTTTGGGGGGGTGGGGGGGGGGGTGTGGGGTGGGGGTGGGGGTGTGGGGGGGGTGGGTGGTTTGGGGGGGGTGTGGGGGGGGGGGGGGGGGGGGTTGGGGGTGTGGGGGGGGAGGGGGGGGCGGGGTTAAAGGGGGGGGGGGTGGGACCAGCCGGGTGAAGTCAGCAAAAAATGATGTGGACAGATGACAAAAGAGCCCCGAAAAAGATCCGAAGAAATGCCGGGCAAACCGTCTTTTCCATTACGAAATTAGCTTGCCCACCTGGGACCCCGAAC
>Ga0179593_1310170_pt1 | contig 11405 bp, 12 predicted proteins | sample CZODoug2_1_08_16_FD_185931 | JGI IMG/M metagenome (GOLD analysis project Ga0179593, IMG submission 185931) | Vadose zone soil fungal communities from Angelo Coast Range Reserve, California, USA - CZODoug2_1_08_16fungal (PacBio error correction) | ecosystem: Environmental > Terrestrial > Soil >...
GAATTAGTCCTCACTCGGCGGAGTTTTACAAAAAATTACGATTGAAGAAAAAGGAAAGATTTCCTGTAAAGACCTGCATGAGAAGAAATCCGAGGGACGGGTGAGGGGGAGGGGGGAAAAAAGTCAGACGGGGGAAAGAAACATTTTGGCCAGGCTTCAGAACATGGTCGCAAAGTAAGCGGGAGGAAAAGAATCATGACGAAACTAGTTCTTAGGGAAGGGAAAGGCAGCTACGCCGAAGGGAGGCTGTGGGACCGAGACTTCGGTAGGGACGGGGGGGGGAAAATCATGAATCCTGAATTGACCAGACCTAAAAAATAAAGAAGAGGAGGGACATGAAGCGAAGAGGGAGAGTCCGCAGCATTAATGAGGTTGGACCGGTACCGGAGGCGTCTAAAGGCCGAGGCACTGAGGAAGGTGGACAGTGCAAAAACTCATTGGAAAAAGGGGGCAGAGGGGGGGGATGGAATAAAGAGAGGGTCTCGCAAGATATTAACTGAGCTCCTGCCTTCCAAGGTCATTTTGGTGGAAACGCGAGGCGTGCGGAGGAGAAGAAAGGGGTTCAAAAGCGGGAAAAGTAAAAAGTCGTTTATAAAAGGGTGTGGGGGAAGGAGAATTGTGAAGAATTTCAAAAGATCCAAGAAGCCACCGCCTAGAAGGGTACAAGCGGACGAGCGAGATGGGGCGAAGGGGAGATCAAGAGGTGAATGAAAACCAAAAAGTCTGTAGGAGGACGTCCAAGGGGGGACAAAACAATGAAGCAATTTCAGGATCATCTCGGCGTCCCCTTTGTAACGAAAGAAAGCCTCGCAGGTAAAGCTAGAGTGGATTGAAAATGCATGTAAGAGAGACTAGGAAAACATCGCAGGGTCTGGGAATTGGGGGCGAGGAAGGGAGGAGAGAATTCATGAGTATGAAAGAAAGGCAACGGACAAGTATGGCGACTTTGAAACCTTGAACGCTTCTTGGGGAAATGACGAGTGGGAAGGGAAAGGAGCGTTGGGTGAGGTTTAGAGCGCTCAATAGCCTGCCGGCTACAAAAATGACAGTCGCCAAGGGGGGGGATTAGGAAAGGGACGGATTCGACATGTCGTTCAGTTCGTGTCACTGGGAAACCATAAGAAGCCATTGGGCAGTGCAAAACAGTAAAAAAGGGAGAGATAGTACAAGTCTCCAGGAAAGTTAGGAAAACTCAGTGAAAAGGGAGGGCAGAAAACGTGGGCAGCGAAGAGAGATCTCAGTTTCCTGGGGTTGTCACATTATGATAACAATTTGGCCAAAAGGGTCAGAATAGGAAAGGGGGGGGGGGGGGAATGGGGAGAGGCTAAAAGATGACCCGGAACCTGTTAGCAAAAAAAAAACAGCTACGGCAATACTATAATGGGGGACTAACCGTCAGACCAATGCTGGACGGCGGGCACGGAAGCGAGAGGTGAACAAAAAAAAAAATAATCTTACAAATAACTGCATCAGGTGGTAACCTGGAAGCAATGGCTAGGTGAGGTGAGGAAAAATATAATCCTTTGCACGACAGGAAGACTCCACTTCGTGCGAAAAACAATCAGAACGGGCGTTTTCAGACACTAATAAGATCCCACCAAGAGAATGGGGATCAAACATCAAGGGTAACAATGCTTCTCCACCGTCAAATCAAAACGAGAGGGGGAACGGGACGTGCGGAATAAACATTCCCAACTATCGGGAATCAAGTTGATCTCAGTTCTTTACAACAAATAAAGCACGGCAGAAGTTAAGATCTACATGAAGAGGAAATGTAAAAAGAGGGGGGGGGAAAGGCGAAAAATCAGGGGTTGGGACAGGGAACAAAAAAGAACAAGAATATGGCAGGACGGTGGGCGGAGGGTTAAGTCTGACGATACTGGCGGCTTCGTATGGCAGTCGTTTGGGGACTTAGTGATCAGAGGGAAGAGGCAGCAACAGGCTTCAGACCAATGACTGGCTTCAGCACTTGGAAAGGGGGGCAGGGACTGGAGTGATCATCTATCCGAAAGAAGACGAGAAGATCTTTTTATCAATGAGGGGTAGTATTCAGGCAAACTCAGTTCAAACTACAGGGAATGGACGGAAACTCTTCCGTAAATGGGACAAAAAGAAACATCGGAACGAGCAAAGGACTTCAAATCTGGAGACGTAAGAGCGTGACGGACAAAGCCCAGGAATAGGAACAAGTGCAAATCGGGGGGGAACCTGGGGAGGACTTCGGGACCGAATTTCCAGGGACCTGCAACAAAGTTTTGTGACACACGAGATCATCAGACTGATCTCTCTCAGTAAGGCGAAAAAGAACATGATGGAAGATACGATCGACAAGTCGAAGAAAAATTGCAATAGAAGAAACGGTGTTAGGAGGATTAAAGAGGGCAAATGCACAAAAAAAAATTGGACACCGAAATGGATCAATAAAAACAACTGGGGGCATTGAGTCCCGAAAGAATGGGGGAGGTTTACCGATTTAAAAAGCAACATATTCGACCATCTTTCAATAAGACTCATTGGAAGGAATGGACAGCGTACTGGGAGTCGCGGAAAGGGACTCTCTTCTTATGGAAAGTCAACTACCTTGTCGACGGGGTCGGGGGGTGGGGCCGAACCAGCTGTGGTGTGCGGGCGCATGTGTGGGACGTGCGGTGTGAGGAGGGGGCGGGAAAAACCAGTGGGGAAAGAAGAATCAAAGAGATAGAAAAAATCAACAATGTGGTGTGAGGGGGGGGCAGAAACGAGGGGAAGAGGGGGGATAGAAAACGGAGGAACGAACACGAAATACAAGGAGTGCTTTCAGCAGAGGGCTCGACTCCACCACACACCCGAGGAGGAGGAAAGGGAAGTCGGCTGAATAAACACTTGGGAAATCTGCAAAATAAAACGTGTAGTACGGCGACACAAGAAGAAAGTCAAAGTTGAACGCACAACCAAGGTGGGAATCATTCAAAAAAGTATTCTATTTGTATTCTAGGGCAACTAGGCACAAAACAAAAAACAAAACAAGGAGCAGAAGGGAACCGAGGTGGTCGGTGACCACCAAAGTGGGGGGGGCCGGGATACGGTTACTGGGTCGCAAGTGAGGGACCAGACTCGCTTCCGGAAACTGAAAAGTCTTGTGCAAGGTAGGCAGGAATGGCGAAAGAAAAGAGGGGAAGGAGGGAATCACCCAGGGGGACTTGGGGATTCAAGCGCCAAGCGTGCAAAGCCAGGGTTGGGTTCATATTAAGTGGAAGTGCTAAGTCTCGATAAGGAAAACGCTTCCGTAAAAGAGGAGCTCCGAGAAAGAAGTAGGAACGCGGTCGGGGGGGAGAGCACCGAGGAGAGGGTCGGGCGATGCGTGTGACAAAAAAACGGTTAATTGCGCCTGAAGCTGACGGGTCAGAAAAAAGACCGACCAGGCTTTCAAAAAATGATGCCTGAGAACTCTGAACGATGGCAGTTTACGAGCATTCATCATCTTTGGCAGGGACCGTTAGACACGAGCGTAGTAAGCGGGGAGAGGGGAGCAAAATCCGATTTCCTAGTCAGGGGAAAAGAAGGCCACCTGAATAATTCTTCAAAAGAATGGACCCAGCTGAGTATAGCATGGGACTCCGAAAGCACACGTCCAGGTTGCACGAACCTAAAAGACTCGACCTTACGGTTATCATGATGGGCAGGTGGGGAAAACGGCCTCTGTCATATTCAACAAGACGAATCACAAAAGAGCCAAGCCGAAAAAAAATGTCAGGAAGAATAAAACGCCCCGGGGAAGTACACGAAAGATTTAGTGGCTTTGGGGGGGGGTCAAAATGTCCAACAGGAGTGCCGGACAGAACGCAGAAAGGGGGGGAACATCTCTCAGATCAGTAGCTCTTGAACGTTGGAAGCTGCCGTCGTCTTCTTAGGGTGGGGAGGAGCAACGCGAGCGAAACGTGGGCGCAGAGGGTGGAGGAATGACAGAAGAAAAAAGCGGGTTAAGCAGGGGGGATGGGGTATTGAGGTGATCAAGGCCTCGGTGGGATCCCGAGAGGGGGTATCTACTCATGTGGGGGTTTATGGAAAAGAGGACGCGATAAGGGGGGGCAATGACAAGGAGCTGGAGAAGTTGTGGTGAGAAAACAACTACCTCTTAGGGGGAAGGGAGCGGAAATCTGCCGCTATGTTTGGGGTTGTTTCCATTAAAGAGGAAGAACTCGCCCACGGGGTACCTGTTATGGGCAAAACTCGGGGGACGCAAGACTAGGGGGTCCTTTAGTCAAGGAAACGGTTAGTATAGGGGCCGCAGTCTTCATTAACAATAGGGGGAAAGTTTACATTGGTGTCATGAGGGTGAAAAAAAAAAAACCGATAAACTCAGAGGATTAAGCTGAACCTTTTGCGATAGGAAGGATCAGGGGGGGAAAGGGGGGGGGTGAGGTGAACATAACCGTTAGAGATATTTGAAGTATCGGAAAGCAGGGAGAATTTTTACGGGTGAATTGCCAACTTGCGGGGGAGGAAAGGGGAAAGGAGAAAAAAAAAGCCACCGAGAAGGAGACGTGAACAAAGTTAGGATTTTATAATGGAAAAGTCATCCTAAAACCGGGTCACCCTCGCCTAACAGCCTCGGACAAAAATCTGGTTCAATCGCCGTCAAATATGTAAGTGACGGGGTGGAGGGTAATCATAATCGATGGCATTAACCCTCCAACGGGGGAAGGAAGAATAATCGGGGGTCCTCGGAGGCTCTAAATGGCACCGTTTTAATAAAACGAAGGAGCTTCCTTCGATGAACGCGGCACGGGGGTTTACCAAAAAATTGCAAATCACCCGCCGATATCTTGGGAAGGGTCAAACATCTTTGCCGCAAAGAAGAAAAGAAGGGCAGAAATCGATCAACGCGGGGGAAGGGGAGGACTACATCTGAAAGAAAAAGGAAGGAGCATGGGCCCGAAGGGAGGGGTTAGTAGGCTAAGCTTCACTTATGGGGAAAGGAAACGTCGAAAAAAACGGGGGTGCAGATCCTGTCGAGACGGTCCCTCCATCCCTCAACAAAAATTGAAAGCAAGAGACTCGCTGTGAAAGAAAAAATCTAAAGATCAAAGCAAGATCAAGGAGGAAGGAGGAAATAGTTAAGGCATACAACTAGAACCAAGGAGATGTTTCCATTGACAGCTGAAGAGGGAAAAGTCCTAAGGAAAAAAAGGAGGGACAAATGAAACGGCCAAATCATTCAGAGGAGGCCGAAAAGGCAAGGAAATCAGATTCGGAAGGGCGTTGCGGCCTGGGGGCGACACAGATCCAACAAAAATCATCTCGGATAGTCAGCATTTTGCGACTGCACGGCAAGCAGTTAGACTTAAGGGATCCTAATTGGGGGGTTCGAAGCGAGGAAATATTATATGCAATCTGTGCAGGCGAGAAAAAAGGTCGGGGGGAGCCCATTGAATAAAAAGGGGAGACTGAACCGATTCCCTCTGAGAAAAGTTCGCCGATTCCGCCGTTCTGGGCCTAGTCGTGGGGTGGCGTAAAGGAGGTCAAGCTTAAATAAAAACTCGATTTGTGCCGATGGACGTTCAGTGTCTGACACCGAGCAGAACCGTCCGCACCGTCCAGGGGGAATCCTATTTGAGGGGAACCAACATGCTGCTGTGACATGGGCGTAACGCCCGCTCAAATAAATGTTACTGTTTCCATGTTTTGTTTCTTACTATCGAGCCTCCAGGAAGGGGTTACGCCTCGATGTTAGCAGTGTGTTGGTTACCTACTGTGCCTAGCGGAGTCCTTGCCCTGCGTCGCTGTAGAGGAACTATAACTAGTGAGCAAAAAAAATACAGAGGGCCTGAGCGGAGCAACGAAAAGCAGGGCGGAAGTTTTCCCTATCCATGGACATGACCGAGAGTTGCTACACAGAAGGGGTCGTGGGGGGGAAGGATACGTTACTGGCGATTGCCGGTTTTCATGGCGCCTACAGGGGTGCAAAACTTTTACCTGTCTTTGCAATTTTGTGAAGCAAGCAAAGGGCTCACTGGACAAGGGGGGTTATGTAATCTAACTACCATGAGACTACGTTTGCATAGGGCATTCAAGAAATAGTCGGCCGAGTAAAAATTAAACGGACTGTTAAGAAAACTAGGGTCTGAAGGTGGCCGTACATAATCGCGGCGGGGAGTCAGGTATTGCCGAACGTGGTCACTTGAAGTGGCAGAAATCGGGGCCTGGTGATCGGCGGGTCTAAAAAAGAAACTGAGGGAAACGGCAGGGGCCCATCCGCTAAGAACGCGAGGGACCGAGATGAAGGAAGGGTTGAACGGGGGAATTCCAGAGTCAGAAGAAAGATGGAATTGAATGCAAAAGGAAAAAATCCGAGGTCAATCAACTGGACAATATCGACCGTGGTCGGGGGGACTGTATAATCTACTTTAGCGAAGTTCTCAATTGGAAATCTCCGACTGCAAGAGTTTTGACAGAGCACGGAACGAGGGGAGCCTAAAAAGTAGAGGAGATCGCAGAAAAAGAAAGCCTTGGAAGGAACTACGTGTGTTGGGGGGGGGGGCCTCGAATGTGGAATTGGGGAAAAAACGGGGTCGCAAAGCACCAACGCCGATCATTTAAAGCGAAGCTGTACGAGAAGGGGACGAGGAAATAAAAACAAAGATGAAATCGCACTTGACGCCGCCAAAAGTGAAACTAATGAGGGACAACGATTTTTGGCCGCACAAACACGGAGGCACATTTGCATGAGCTTACTCGGCGAAAAAGAAGAAGTTGGTAACGGGAAAGAAACATCGGGAGACAGGGAAAAGGGTACAATCAGTTAGGCGAAAGCAAAGCCGATCTTCGGAAGCTGCCATCCGTTGAAGGATGAGGTGCAACGGGAATAAGAACCCCGAAAGCTATTGGACGTGCGAATAGACTTTAAAAAGCGGCGGGTGCTCGCTAAAGTGCAGTCTATGCCTTTTTACGGAGAGACCGCTAAAGAAGGAAGTCGAAAAGCCACGGGAAAACGGGGGCTTCTGGTCACGAGGGGGGTCGAGCTGGCGTTCAGTCGGACCTTGTGGACCATCAATGGGGCAATTATAATATTCAACTCGGATGGTTCCTATAATTACCTATCTCAGGAACGGTGGGGAAGGGTAAAAAAAAATAAGGTAGAGGGCAAAAAATGAGAGGTAAAAAAAAAACGTACAGCAGAGGAATCGAGCGGGGGGGTTCCTGGTGGTGAAAACTCATAGGGCAAGCCAGGTGGAAAAAAGAAAAGTCATGAATGAGGAAAGAGGAAGAGTACCAACTGTTCACCAGGGAAAGAACAAAGCATCTCATTAAAACGCCATTGAATAACGCGGAAAGACACCTGCGCGCGGGAAAATGGGCGAATGGACACAACAAATAACGGGAATATGGCGCTCTTGTGAGGGATTGCTTAACAAATCGAAGACAGGCATAGAATAAAAAAAAATCGGCATCCGTCATCCGTGTCAACGGCTTAAGAGAGAAAAATAAAGATAAGGGACGAAGAGCCGCAAAGAGAGTGGACAAAGCATCGTCGGGAGAGACCATGGCTTAAAGGTAAAAGTCTCTAATGTAAAAATACACACGAAAAGTTCAATATAGTCTACTGAATGTCAGGGAGGGGGGGAAAGTCGAGTTTGGGAAAAAGCAAATTCGGCGGGTGGCCAGTGGGACCAAAGGGCAAGACGATGGAGGGGATTGTAGCTTGGAAGAAAAATATATGGGGAATATGCTATGTAGAATTTAAGAGGGGGGACTCAGGGGAAAAAAAATCTTCAAACACGGACTAAGGAAGGACCCCGTGCAAACTTGTCGGAAACGGAAAGGGGGGGGGATGTACTAAGGGAGAAAAAAGAACTGGTCAATCTTTTTGGGAAAAAGAGACGTTTCAGGCAGGACTCAGTGGAAACTACTCAGGGGAGTTCATCGGAAAGAGGAAGGAGGTTGCATAAAAAGCTTAAAGAAAGATAACCGGACTAACAAAGAAACACTTTTATCTAAGCTAGGGAACTCAGCTCAGCGTCGACGTGCAAAAAGGGGTTTAGAAGGAGCCAGGACTTAGAACGAAAGGGAAGGCGCAAAATTTGGGAAAAGAGAGCTCCGCTGAGGTCTAAAATAAACACGTTCGAAGATGAACGAGGAGTCAGGGAGCGCCGCGTAATTAGAGAGAGAGAGAGATTGGGACCATCGGGAGGGGACACAAACCGGGGGGGCAAGACGAGGCGCTCGCAGAGAAACCTTGCATTGATTCACCATGAATCCCGGTTTGAAGGTCTTTTCACCTTACCCAAGAAAAATCCGGGGTCAAGAAGCAGGAGGCATGGGAGAGTATAAATCCTGTCAAAGAAAGAATACGCTAAGCCCATTCAGAAATGCCTCTGGGGGGAAACGAACAAGCGGAAGGGGGAGCGCTAAGGTTTCTGCGGGTTGGGGGAGGTCAGGCAAGAAAAGGTCAAAACAGAACCAAGAGAATACCGTCCGTGATTCAAAAGGGGGGGGAGGGAGGTATAATTGACCAGGGATACTCGTGGGGGCGTAAAATACACTCTGGGTCGCGATTAACAAACGAGGAGTTCTTCGCGACGGGAGCGAGCTCAAAAAAAAAAACCACCACACGAGGAATAGATAAATTCGGCAAGAACCCTGGCAGGGGAAAAAAAAAGACGTGGAAAGTAAGCAAAATTACCGAGGTAAAGGAAACCCCACAACCATTGGTGAAGCGTACGGACAGGTAAATATGGAGGGGTAGCGGAAACGAAAGACAAAAAAAACGCCCGACGCAGTTCAAGGGTTCGTCCACCCATAGAAAAGGGAGGTGCCGGGGGAAAGGCTTTCCCGTTCGCATGGGGAGGATGCCAGATACGCGGGGCCCAGGCTTCAACTTCGTTGAGAAAAAGAACAGGCAAGTGTGGAAAGGGTAAAAGAAGTAAAGGATGAATTAAAGCAAATGAAAGGTGGGTCTTGAGTGAATCGGAAAGCGGAAAATCCTTTTTGGGTGTGCATTTGGAAGATTACTTTGATAAAAGGGATCAACGCTCTCGAATAAGAAGCGGACTCAGGATTAAGCAAACGATCTTGAACATGGGTGAAAAGGGGTTCGACCCTGCACGAGAGAGAGGGGGAAACGCGTGAGTAAAAAACGTGTGCGCAGACAGAATCTTCGTTCTAAGGAAGGCCGACTGTGCAACAAACTATGGAGGCAAGGTCGTCTGAGCAGGCAGGACGCTGTGGAAAGCATCTTTGGGACGGTTGAAGAGGGAGTAGCGGTAGGTCAGGCAACCGCCGCAAGGTGAACAGTCACGGAGTAGGGGAGGGAGTGCAGGGCCTGAATCGCTATGGATGAAAATGTAAAGGAGGAAAATCGGTCGTATCTATTCAAAGACATACCAGGCACGATGACTCCGGAAAGTACGGGGGGGATCCGGAAGGGAGGAAGGGGAGACGGCTCTGTGAGAGAGTCAAGGCGAAATCGGCAATCGCCAAAAAAGACCTCTCAATCCCACTCAGGCCCTTGTCCGAAAGGGGAGTATTGGCGTTGGAACTGGCAAAAAAAAAACCTTAAAAAAAAAAAGGGGCACACTATCGAATGCATAGAGAAAAGTAGCTACTTTACAAAACTGAGGAACGGCTGTTGGGGGTCAGGGTACCAGAGGGAGAAGAGAACGAAGGAACGATAGTTTGGGAAGGGGGCCGAATCTGCGTTGGAAAGGAAAAACGTGGGTAGCGCGTAGGGGGCTGCAGTAGAACTGTTGTGATCACCTGAGTCTCTGCGAGAGAGGGGGGTGGCACTGAAAGGAAGCTGCAACGGCCGTGCGGGAAGGGGTGCCGCGTGAGTGTGGTTTAAAAAGGAACGATAAGTCCTAGAGAAATTCCTCGATTTTGGGTGTCCATTGGGCGCAGTCCTAACCGCGAAAGCCGTTGAAAAAACAGGGACGTGGGCCAATTGGGAGGGGGGAATATAAATCTGGTGGTCGTCAAGGTTGCAACGGTGAGAAGGGAGTAATGCCAAGGAAAGGTACGAGTAATAACCAGGGGGATTTCCACATTGGGGAATAAGAAAAAGGAGTTGTGAAAAACCAGGAAAAAGTAGCCGCGGAGGATGAACGACTGAAACATGAGAAATATCCTCCCGAAGGGGTGACCTACTCAATTCAAATTTGAATCTAACCGGGGTGACGGGAATGAGATGGTAATGAAATCCGGTCAGGACATGAACGGTGTTCACGGGGGTAACTTTACTAATAACCTGGAAATGGTGCAATTAAGGGGTCCGCGACGCCGAACCTAAAAAAGAACGCATCACCTACAGATGTAGGCGACCTCTCGACTGTAAGCAACAACTGAAGGTATGGTAGAAGGGGCAGTCCGGGGGGAGGGACGAAAGAACCAAGAAGGAGGGCACGACAGAAAATAACAATAAGCGTTAAAAAATTTCAAGGAACCGCCATAATGTCGGATGTGAGGATGCTAGTCAAAAAGACCGCTTCCTACAAACTGTGGGGAAAGACGAAAGAAGAGATTTGGAACCCGAAAAAAAGCTATAAATGCGTGGGAGAGAATAGGACCTTCCGATGCTTAGGGGAAAAGTAAACACTCTATTCAGGGGGGGGAGCCTAACCGAATGAAATGGAGGAGGTCGGGGAAGAAAACATAGGTGACCAGAAACCAAGGGGAAAAAGGAAAGGGAATCACTAGGGGGGAGACATCTCATCGAAAAGCAAGGTCAGGGCTTGTCCAGGATAGCAAGGGGGCATTATCAACAAATAAGGGGTATTCTTCAAATGAGAGACCAAAAAAGTGGAATCCAAGAACGCCCGACGAGAAAAGCAACATGGGGAGGGGCGCTAGTCGCCTCGAGAAAAAAAGATTTTAACATGGCAGTCAGCATTCACTACTCGAGAAAGGGAGATTAGTCAAACACTCGGAGGAAAAAATAAGACTGTTCCCAGTGACTAAACGCGGAAGGGAAACGGCCTAAGTGCCAAGGAAAAGGCGAAGTACCTTGTCAAACGAGTTCATTCATATTACCTACTAAGCGGAAAAAACGGATGGGGCAGCTGGGGACGGGTAAAGACGTGAGAGGGGAGAACTCCAGATGCAAGTAGATTTAGGACCAAAAGGCATAAGGACGGTAGAAAAAAAACTTGGGGGACCATCTCCTGACTTCTGACTTCCCCATGGGAAAGAACTCGTTGGTCGTTGACCAGTCAGGTCTTGGGAATCATGGCGAAGGATTTGGGTTTAAAAATGAAGGTGTAGGGGCAAAAAATTAGGATTGCCAGAGGTCCTGGGAATCATCCTCTCACGTCCTCGATTTGCGTGGGCTCGACAGGCGCAGGACAATGGGCTAAACGGCAATCAAAAGACTTGGAAATTTTTTCGAGGGAAAAACGCGCATGGTCAGGGGGGTCAAAAAAGCATCTAATGGA
>Ga0179593_1474417_pt1 | contig 11405 bp, 8 predicted proteins | sample CZODoug2_1_08_16_FD_185931 | JGI IMG/M metagenome (GOLD analysis project Ga0179593, IMG submission 185931) | Vadose zone soil fungal communities from Angelo Coast Range Reserve, California, USA - CZODoug2_1_08_16fungal (PacBio error correction) | ecosystem: Environmental > Terrestrial > Soil >...
AAGGGAAAGAGAAAGGGCTGTTTCCGGTGACCAAGTAGACGTCCAAAAAGAGAAAAAAAAGGGAAAACGTGAGTTCAAGAGGGGAACTGAACTTACTTAGGTGAAAGAGGATACTTTAAGCACCACATGAAGGGAAGAAAACGGTTTCGGGGGCCTGGGTAGGAGCGTGGGAGACAGACAGGAGAAAAGTGGTAAGAGGGAAGGAACGGGGAACCCCGGGTAGGGGACGTTAACAGGCTTGTCGGTGGAGGGGTCAGGGGGAGGGTAACCAAAGTAAAGTCGGGAAACGGAACCTTTTCAGGAACACAAAAAGAAGTTGGGGGGGGCATCAAAGGGACAAAAGAAGGGCCAGGTCGAGTGTGTGCTTTGGTAGTGTAACCAGAGAGGGGTTTGGAGGTCACCGCCTTAACCATGATCGCAGAAAGATTCTTATTGGTTGTAAGTCCTGGGGTGGCAAGGCCGTGGGGACGGTGGGACGAGGGGACCTCTGAGCATAAGACGGGAACTGGGGGTAGTGTTCCAGCAGTTGAATGAAAAGAACTAGGAGGACTGACCGGAAAAAACTACGGCACCAGACCCGGCAGTGGTGAGGGTTCGAGCACGTTGAAAACGCGAGGAGGATAGACTAAAAGGGGGGTAAGCCCTATTGGTGGCAAAACGGGGGAGGGGGTTTCTCCTTCATATATTCAAACACGGTCAATTATATCTCGGAGACAAAGTGCCAAAAGAATGGGGAGCTAAGCGACAACGGGGCGGCAGCGCACATTAAACACACACAACCCTACCAAGCGGCCCACAAGCGGGGGTAAGAGCGCCTGCGTCAGGCAAGGTAAGAAAAATGGAAACAAAAAAAAACTAAGAAAAAGCTATGACCTGTTACCTCACCGGGACGAACAAAAAAGTTGGGAGGACAGACCCAAAGAAAGAGCATCGAAAAAACCAAAAAAAAACGGAACTTTGAAAAGGAAAAGAGAGAGAATCGGTTACTTGGTCCACCCGTGGCCAACGAAAAAAGGAGCGGGGTAAGAGGGTGCCAACGGGTGAGAGTCGGAGAAGTTCTGGATGGAGAAGGAAGGGAAGGACGGGAAAACCTTGGAAGCGGGGGTCACGGGTACGCCCGAAAAGAAGAAAAAGAAAAACGTGGCCAGAGGAAATACAAAAGAAGGCCAAGAGCATGGAAAAAACGGGTAATCGACAGAAGCGATAAGAAAATCAAAAAAAAAAAAGAGTCAAAGGACCAAATTGGATCGGTTGCAGGCTCGGTTCAGTCAAAAGACTACTGGGGGTATCAGACAAAAAAGAAGGGCAGTGAGTGCTTCGGGTGACCCTCCTCACTAAAAAAAGCCTTGGGGAAAAGTCTTAAGGAAGGGGTTCCAGAGACAGAAGCCAAGCAATGCGGACCCTTGTCCCGTTCACGAGGGACATGTCCAAGGGGAAAAAACCCTGGGATCGACGAAAACCACACCACGCAAACCTGCCAACGGCCAAACGACAAACCCACACTACTAGCTGGCTCTCCAAAAGGGGGTTACTGCGGGAACACATGAAACATCAGGGGAGAAAAGAACGACCATCAAAGGTCCAGGGGACGTTTTTTTGTGTAAGTCGGACTATGGAACGGTTTTTGGGGGTGTGTTTTGAAAGGAAACCAATTGAAGGACAAAAGACGGTTTGGGGACCCGGCCGCAAGGACATGCCTTCACACTACGGGAAGCACAAAGAGGACCCGCTACAAAGGTCAAAAAGGGACGGAAATGTCTAACACGTCTCCGGGGTTTATAAAAAGCGGAAACATGTCCCCGAAAAAAAATCCGGTCAGCATGTGGGGGGGGGGCTGGCAAGAAGAAAGCACGAAAATGCAGAGAAAGTTTCAGAGGCTTCGTCGACCGTCAACGGCTTTGAAGAAGGGGGTGAAGAAAACAATGTAAGAAATACCTTCAGGGAAAACGTGAGGAGGGGGGGGGGACGCAGGGGTGGACATCACAGACCTGCGGGTCAAAGTGTTAAGATTACCCAGGGGGGGTAAGGGGGGTGTAGAAATTCGTCGACAAGGGGTCGGGGAGGTACTAGCACAACGTTTTTTAGAAACCGTGCAGAACCACAAGAGCAAGGGCAGGCGGGACTAACCTCACAGGAAAAGTCGGTACTAAAAGGAGAACGTGGATCCGCCACGCGAAAAGAACTCGAGGACGTGGGACAAGGGATTGGGGACATTCGAGAAAAAAAACCGGCGGACAACTTGCAAACCTGCAAACGAATCAATGACCCCGAAGGGGGAGACGTGTCAAACGCTGCCCAGTGGTAGATGGGTTGAAAAAGAACCGGAGGGGGAAATAACGTAAAACACACAAAAATTAGGGGAGCTGCCAGGGGACACGGTTGTGACCTACGAGTGAAAAAGGGGTTCCTGGGGCGGCGCTACAAAATGGGAGGACAACCGGCCATCACTCAAGGGAGGCTCAGAAACCAGTGGTTGAGCATCCGGGGAAAAGAAGAAAAGGGACATTTTCGAAAAGCGGTCCTCGGAGACCGGGGTCCACCCGGAGGACGCGAAGACTTACTAGCAACTAATTCTGAGGGGGGAGGCCAAAAAAAAGCCACTCAAGAAAACACTGTACCTTTAATTCCGTTGGGAAGTGTCTGGGCGGTTTTGTAAACACGCGTGGCCCCGCTTAACAACTGAGGATATCGACCCGGGAGACACCGGTGTCAGGACAGGGGGGGTTTTTTAAAACCGCAGTAGGGTGTAGGAAAAAAAAAAAAAAAAAAAAAACAGGTCTTTATCAAAATTCCTGTGAGATGTAAAAAGAACCTGTGGAAAAAACGGGCGGCGCAAACTTCGAATCAGGCCAATAAAGAAGAAGGACAGAGTTTTAGACCAAAAGCGGAGTTCTGCGGTGGGGAACAGAGAAGGGGAAATTAGAAAGTTCGAGAAGATCCGGAGGGGAAGGGACCCCTGTTGACCCGACCCGACCGCCGTCCTAAGGAAGATTCAATCACAATTCTTCGGGCTACTACCAAGAAAAAACCCAAAGAGCTAAAAAAGACCAAAAACGAGCAGAAGAAAACATAAAGGGTCAAAAAAGGACACTTCCATAACTGTCCAAGGATCAATCGACAACGGGAAAATCCGACCTGAGTTCACGCCGGGGGAGGGAGAAAAAAGAGGTGTTCTGGTTGAGAAAAAACCAAGGGGGAGCTCAGTCCCGCCAAGGTCACCATTCAGGTCGAGTTAGAGGTTGGTTGTGCACGTGCTCGGTCGCGTCAAAAAAGCCGGGGCGAAAAAAAACAGAGGTCGCCGGAAAAGACTAGGGCGGGGTCAAACTACAGATACATGGAAACTCAGGGGGTCAAAACCGGGAAGGGGGAGGTAAGAAAAGAGGAAGAGTTTGACAAGAGGTGATGGGAACAGGCGCAAGCGGTTGTGGGGTGGAGAGGGGCAAGATAAGTGACAGGGGAAATTGGCGGAAGTTGAGGCCCCAACCGGTGTGAAAAGAAGAAAAAGGAACTAAACAGATGGAAGGAAAGTAAAACCCTGTACGAAAACGAGAAGGGTACGCGTTTTGCTGATAATGGAAAGCGGGACCCGGGCCGGGTTTTTCAAACTTTTCGGCGGGCGCAAAAACAGGGTTTTGGCGGGTGGACAACGGCAGGGTGGAAGCGCCGCACACAGAAGGTAATTCGCAGAAGTGACGGTGGGTCCGAGGGACACAGAGGCACTAAGACCGGTGCTCGGGGGGAACAGAAGCAGACTTTCAGGTTCCCCCGGCAGAAAAAAATACGGGACGCAACGAGAGTGGGATTTTTTCGGGCAAGAAGATATGGACGACGGGCTCACAGACAATTCGGTAAAACACGGAAAAGACCAGAACTGATCAAAAGAAGGGTGGTAGAAGAGACTAGGGAACACCATCAGCCACCGTGGTCCAAAAAAGAGATTGAAAAAAGAAGCTTCCCACAAGGACCCCAAGAAGACCAACAAGGGTAAGGGCAGGGGACTTGGACCAGGGAAGTCGAAAATGGAAAAGAACTAGTTCCATCAGTCACAGGAAGAAGGGACCAGGTCTTCACTTGGGGTCAGAAAAAAGGGGCCCGTCGTTCCTCCAAAATTCCAGAGCCAAGCTATTTAGAGCACCATTGGTGGAGTTGAAGATGTCACGGGGTCAAAAAAAGAAAAAAAAAGGGGGGAAAACCGAAACCAGAAGGAAAAAAGGACAGCCCAAAAACCAGACCAAAACCTCAACCTTCCCCTTCCCGTGCCGCTCACCCTTGGCCAAACCCAAAACAAACTCCTAAAAAAAAACTCAACGCGGAAGTAGTAAGGCACAACCTTAAAAAAAGGGGGAAGGGAACCAAGAGTAAGGGTGAAAACACTGAGAACTCCCTGTTTGGTGGGAAAAAAACACCATTAACAACAATTGGTTCATCCCACTTGGACACAAAAAAAAATCCCACGGCGTCACCGGGGTCAAAAAGTTTCCAGGGTTGGAAGAGTGGGAGAGACCACATCCGTCAAAGGATACAGGAAACGTTTTCTATAAGTTTCGTACAAGACAGTTGGCACCGGCGAGGTGGAGGACTGCCCGCAAAGCGGGGAAACCGGCACGTTGACGAAAAGGATACGCCAAAAAAAAGTGGGAGGAAGAAAGTTGTCCAGCATCAAAGTGTTAAGAGGAAGATTTGAGAAAAAAAAACAATTTACGCGAGAATATTATCGTACGAAACACGGAGTTGAAACAGGCCAGAACAAGGGTTTGTAAAGGTGAGAAAACCTAACTCGTGAAAAACCCCCCAGGGTTTAGAGAGAAAAGCTAATGAAGAACTTCTGAAAAGGGGGGAGGCACAGATCGTTAGAACCCACAGGTACGTGAATGTTAATTGGAAGGGGGGTCACCTCCCGAGGAGAAGAAGGTTGGCCGGGGGGTAACCACAGTTCGGAGAAAGGTAGCTGGGGAGAGGAGGAAAGGTGGGAAAGTACTTTTCGTTGGCATGTGTACACCATGTGGAGGAAAAAAACGATCTTCGGACCGCACTTTTGAAACACCAAAGGCCGTTTCATAGAGTGGTCCTCAAGGTTGAAGGGCTACGTGAGGGGAAAGGGTCCCCCCGGGGGGGAGGTCACCCATCCAGGAAGAACAGGACCTCAGACCCAGTAAGGGGGGGTCTTATGTGTGAAAACTTGAAGCTGAGTGGGTGGAAACGACGCCTCATGAGTGCCACGGAAAACATTGGTCACGTTCTGAACGGGGACAACCCCCTGCAAGAAGGGTCGGGGAGCAGGAATTGTAAAACAAGACAATTCCCGCCCCAGGGCCGTTGGTGATGGTGGGAAGCGGTCCAAAAAAATCGGCGGGGATGTCCTTTGAGAGGACCGAAGTGGGGGGGAGGAAAAAAAAAACCGGGAGGGTTCTCCTTCATAAGGATCACCACTTGCCTGAAAGCTCAAAATGGAATATGACAAGAATGCAGAGATTGCCGGGGGCAAACTCCTGACCGGGCAGCCGACCGTACAGGACCCAAAGACGCGGACCCAAGGTTCCACAAGCAGGACGGCTGCGCCGAGAAAGCCCTTAGACGCTAAAAAAAAGACGGTAACAAGGACAAGTCACGCCTAAAGTTTTTTTCTTGGGGCGAAACCCAATAAGATCGCAGAGATCGAGAAACACGTAGGATAAAAAGAGAGAGACGGGACATTGGGAAGGTGTGGGACAAGAAAAAAGGTTCGCGGGAGGGAACCAGGGAAAGAAGAGAGAAAAAAAAAAAAAAAATATATGGGAGAGACGAGAAGTTTTGATCTGAAAAAAAAAAACGAGAAAACGCGACCGGGAAAGGGAAAGGGTCGGACTGAGGATGAAAAAACGCAAAAGAGAAGATCAAAAATCCAAAAAAAACATCGGCCAACTTTAATACGAGCCCGAATATCCAGCAAAAGTGTCTTAACGGATAAACCGAGGGGGGAAGAGTACAGGCGGATCTCAGAGAAATGGGTGGAGAGGCCACGTCTTTTGACCGCTCGACCCACACACAAAAAAGAAAAAAACCGATGCCCGGTCAAATGTGGTGGGAAAAAGCAAGGGGAAAGCACTGCGACCCTTGTGTGCCCGGGACAAAGGAGAAGAACATTTCCCGGTGGCGCCCGGAGGAAGAAAAGAAACCAGGCCAACCATCTAAACCAGACGGACACCAAACAAAGCCCCAAGGAAAAAAGAGGTCGGAGGAGAAGGGTTTGACGGCAGGAAAACGCCCACAGCTTGGAAAAACCACTTAGACTGAATTCCAAACGGCCGTTGGGGTTAAACTTGTGGGTGAGCACCAAGGGGCGGCAAAAAAAATAAACGTGGGGGTAACTTGAACCTAAACGACAGTCACCCACGTTCCACTACGCAACCGAAAGACTCATAGAACCGGTCGGAAGTAAAAGCGTAAAATGGCATCAAAAAACCGGGAGAAGAAAAGCGACCGGCCCGACCCAAAAAAAGTTAAACTGTTTTGGGGGAGGCACGGATTGAGATAACCAATAAGAAAGGGGGCAGGAAAAAAACTTAAAGACAAATCCGCCCACCTTCAAAAAAAGATGGGAAAAGAGGTGGGAAAGAAACATTAGACTTGGACATACGTCGCGGAACGGTAGGGGGGGCTGCTAAATCCGTGCACACCGTGGAAAACGAAACAGTATGTTGGGGGGAGCAGAAAAACAAACTGCGTCCTACACGTTTTTGTAAAGGGGTAGGAAAGGAGCAGTGAGACAAAAAAAAGGGGGCTACCAAGAGCGGGCTGTGCACGAAAAAGACGCAAGAAAGGGTGCCTTGGGTAACTACAAAAAGGGGGGGTAATCGTCCAAACAGGGAAAGTATCGCCAAACCGGCTTTCGAGACACAAAGCGGGTGCACAAAACAACGCCGGGGAAAACTAAAAGGGGACACAAAAGCGAGGGAATCACGGCCTAAAGTGTTGTCAGACGTTGACAAGAATGAAGAGAAAGGGGTCACCCTGTTGGGTCACAAAGCCTTGTCACCCTCAAGGACACCAGGAGAAGTAGGGAGCCTAACGACTTGTAAAAGCAAAGATGGGGTTGACAGGGGGACACCCCGGTGAAGCTACAAAGCACGACCCAGGAACATCTTTAAAACGACGACCCTTTTTGATTCATCAGGAAGCTACGAGAAGAAACGTCCGAGTTTCGAAACCAAGTACAAAAAAAATCAAGAGTCAACAAGTCGAGGCCGCGTTAAAACGAAAAAAAGAAAAAGTTCCTTCCAGAGAACTTCCCTTCAAAAAGTCCGCCAACTTACGGGGGAGAAAGGGGTCTGGGTTCTTTTAAAGGATCAAGGAGCGTGAAGCATTGCACTTCCTAATCATCGCCCTGTGGGAAAAAAACACATTGTTCTGGGGGGTGTTACAGCGGGTGTGGACCCGAACAAAAGATCTGTTGATCCATTGTTCCAAGTTGGGGGGAGAGTTTACCTGAGAATTTGGCGCACGGGGACGAGGAAAAACAAAAACCACCAAAAAAAAACCACCAAAACAACAAAATCAATGAAAGAAAAGACCAAAATCTCTTGGCGCCAAAAAAGTAAGGGGGGGGGGGTCACCCTTCTGGGTAGACCGGGGGAAGGAGGAAAATTGGCGTTCGTCGCCAAACACGGAATAGGGTGATGGCCTGAGCCCCAGTTGCCCATACCAAACATCCAGAACGGAGATACAAGTTCGGAGGCCATTTTACCACACCTGAAGCAAAGACTCGGAAACTACCGAGAACGGCCTCAAATGATATTGAAAAACACTAAAAGAAAACCGGCACATGGACACTCCTGCCCTATCAGCACCAAACTCGAAAACTATGCTTCTTCAACCACTGGGTCCGTCGAAACCAAGAACTGTCGTGATCAAAGTTGGTTGAAGACAAGGACACCAAGCAGGCCCCAGCATTTTAGCCTCTAAAACAACTCTTAGAAGGAACCATACGTTGTCAACGTACGATGGGCTAAAAACAAAGGGGAGTAAAGAGAGATCAGGTAGTTGGTAAACAGAGTCCTGGGGGAAGAAGTAAAGAAACAGAGGTGTTTGAGGAACGGGCGGAAATGACGGGGCCTTGGAAGTTGAAGCAAAACCCAACGTTTTTGCTCAAAAACCGAACAGCGGGGTTTGAGACCGACCAGGACGCCGGTTCGAGGGCGCGTGGGGGGTGGACATTGAGAGGTCAGCTTGCAGTGGCCTTTTGGGGCACCAGAAAGCGGGGGGGACTCGACAAAAGAAGGGTTTTGGGGTCGGGGGGGGAAGGATTGGAACAAGCACGCCGCAAAAACTACAGGTGAGGAAGAGAGCGGTGGGGCTCTGTCACCGGGGGCAGCCGAAGACACTTGGCGGAGGAGTCGAAGGCAAACCTGAAAGTTCACCGCAAACACTCAGGGCCCGCAAACACGGCGCCAGGAAAAAATGTTGTGGCACGGGAAATCGCCTGCGCTCAACAGCGCTGAGGAACAACAACCCACCTTTGGGGCCTAGGGATGGTCCAGGACGTTTGGTCGGGGACCAATAGATTGTACACACCCATCCATCCCCGGTGTACAAGCCGGGGGAAAGCACGTCAGGAGGAAAAAGGAACACGCCGGGGAAAAAAAGAAACAGACCGCCGGAATGGGGAGAGTGGGGGGAAAAGTGAATAATGGAAAGTAAAAATACGTAAGTGCTTAACCTTCCTGACCAGGGAACCATGACCGGGGTCACTTTGTCAACTTCCCCGGTAGTTATAGTTCCAAAGTGAGTCGATGATTCAAAAGAGGGTTCAAAGAGGATGGGAAGGGAATGGACCTTGGTCCGGAGTTTATAGTGCCGAAGGACACCGTTTCCAAAAGGAAGGGAAGCCGCGAGTCCCGGGTCAAAACAGTCCGGGGCGAGGAGAACGGCACTGGTTGGTGAAAAAAACAACAGGAACATTGTTCAGCGTGCAAAGAGACCTACAAACGTTCGGAAAAACAGGGGCGCCGTTGGGCAAAGTGTTGTTTAAAGAGTGGGGCTCTCAAGCCTGTTAGGCGGGAAACAGGAAAGTTGGGAACAACACGTGGGGAGTGGTAAAAAACATGGGACCCGTGCGTTTTTGGGGGGGGCAGGAAGGACTACATTTGTCTACACGGCCGGGGGGAAAAAGGTGCTAACCACTTGGGGGCACAGCCGAAGGGGGTTCACTGCAGCCCATGGCGAGTAAAGGGGGGCTTTACACGTACGAAAACGAAGGGGCAAAGACCCAGTCCACACACCGCGTACCTCCTGTCCAAAAATAGAGGGGGAAGGCCCAAAGTCACCTACCCGTTGATGTCCGGACGAAAATCAGTGCGGGGGAAACCTTCCGGGAAGATGCTGGGGGCCAAAAAGGGGCCAAGGAACAGTGGAAGGACAAAAACCAACAGGTACCAGGCGGTGGGGTTGGGAGGTCCTCAGCTTTAAGCACGGAGCATTGTTGGAAACGGAGAAACATGACGGGTAATGCGGTCGAAAAGGGGCGTGGGGGGAAGGGAAAAGGATGTGAGGTTTGCAAGGGCACAAAAAGGTAGTCCGGGACCACCTCCCTTTGGGGCTAAAACCCACCTTTTCACAGAAATCAAGAACTGGGGAATTCGACGGAACTGGTCCGTACCAGCGGGGGAGTCCCAATCCTGAAAAACGGCACAAGCTCACCTACCAAAGAGAAAGGATTGGGAGGGGGCATGGTGCCGGAAGGGTAAGAGGGGACTTTTGGGGAGTCAGAGCTACATTGAAAAAGGGGTAACGGGTTCGGGGACCGGAAAAAACAGGGAGAGAGTCGTAGCGATGGAAAAACCAGACCGCCCAAAGGACAATTGTGATGGGGTCGAGCGGTCACCGGAACAGCGAAAACACCCAAAGGTTTCTCTAAACGAAGAAGTGGTCTCACAAACAACTTCCTGGGGGGGGTGGGTGGGGGGGGGGGGGGGTGTGAAAATCACTTGCAGCAGGGGACACCAAACGTGTGCCTAGTAGAGGAACGGAGATTACCAACTTGCCACACGAGCCTTCCGTTGATCGAAAAAATTAAGGGGTCTGGAAAAAAAAGCGGAACAGTGGAACAAAACAGGGGGAACCACCGCGGACCACCAAGGGTCAAGCTGCGGCTTCCTCACAGATAAAGGACGACAAGACATCTGTGTAGAGGTAATCCCGAGACCGTGGGTGTTGGACCAGACCAAGAAGATTCGAGCGCAAACAACAACCACTTGAGGGGATTAAAAAGGATAGAAGAGCAAGAAGGGTAAAATGGGGTGTGCTGTAAACACGCACCCAAAGTTAAAAACCAGCCGGGAGGTTCCCCAAATGTCAGAGATGTCTACGGGCGAGATTGCTCAGGAGAGACCTACAGGGTTGACCCCTTTGAACCGGCTGGGGTTGTCGGGAAGTGGGAGAACTGGGTCCCTCAAAGCCGCCCGCAGGACCCACTGCATGAAAGATCTCCACAAGGGATATCACAGGGCACGTGGGTGATAGAGGAAATGGAAGGAGAACCGCATTTTTTAGCAACGCACTTACTGAGGCTCGAAGCAAGAAAATGGGGGGGCGCGGCTGCAGGGAGGTGGGGGACCGCTTCGAAAAGACACCACACGGCCAGTCGGCAACGGTGAGGGGGGTTTCCAGCGAAAAATACCGACAAGCGCAACCAAACGGGGTGTTCCACCCGGGTAACTGAACCAGACCAAGGTCGAAAGAGGGGAAGAAGTGAAAAAAAAAGCATACGCCCACCTTCCCTCTAGAGAAAGTACTGAAAAAAAAGACAACCAAAAAAAAAAGCAGGTGGAAAAAGGGAAAACCAGTTGCGGAGAAAAACCCGCACCAAAAGAAGGGGAAAAAAGACATCGTCTCCCGTGGGGGAACCGGGCGGCAATGATGAACGTGGTTTGGGGGGGGGAAGGGCCAAGGGGAGGCACAAAACTACTGAACTTTGGGGTGTCCCCTGGAAACCGCACAACGACAGAAGGTTGGACCAAGAAAGGCCAACCGCCGAAAGAAATACACGGGTCACCAGGCTACTGGACAACGGCGGCACGGGGACTCAAGAGCGACAGGAAAGAAAGCACGCAAAGAAAGGGGGGCACGGCAACTAGAGAATCCCAGCAAGAAATGACAATCTATTGCAAGACAGCCGGCAAGTTGGTAAGAGGTGGGGAAACCGAGACTTGGGAAGAAGGGAATCGGAGAACTCGGAGAAGGACCGGAGTCAACGGTGAAAGCTCCACTACAAAGGGTCTAGGGGAAAAACCAACCAAAACCGGGTTGGCGTAACGGAAAAGCACACGTTACGCCAACAGGTTCCAAGGACCACCAGCCTTTGAGTCATCCCACAGAGCTGTCAAAAAATGGGGGTTAAGAAAAAGAAACGGGGAGCCAAAAGGCCTGAC
>Ga0179593_1481892_pt1 | contig 11405 bp, 10 predicted proteins | sample CZODoug2_1_08_16_FD_185931 | JGI IMG/M metagenome (GOLD analysis project Ga0179593, IMG submission 185931) | Vadose zone soil fungal communities from Angelo Coast Range Reserve, California, USA - CZODoug2_1_08_16fungal (PacBio error correction) | ecosystem: Environmental > Terrestrial > Soil >...
AAAAATATGACGAAGTAGTGCGGAGGAAAGGTGGGAGAAAGGGGTGGTCCAAGCCAGAAAGTGTTCAGCAGGACAACCGGGGAATAACTGAACTCTTTTTATCGGGGTGGGGGGGTACGGATGTAAAGAGGCTCTGATGGGGGAGCGCAGTTATGGTAGAAAGAAGAGGGTACCTTACTTAAGGAAGGGTGATGTCAATAAAGGCTCCTGAGAGATTCCGAAACCTATTTCTATTAAGTCTAGGGGGAAAAATTATCAAGAAATTGAAAAAAAGAATGAAAGGTGAAGGAACTACATTAGTAATATGAAAGAAGTCATATTTACGCGAGGAGAACAGGTGGTTCAGACATCATTTGCAGAAGGGCGGTGGGAAGTTCTGGAACATACGCAGGGGAGAAAAATTCCTGGGGAAGATCAGGGGTCTTTATTCGGAGCAGGTCGCATAGCACAGGAGAGGGGGCGTTGATGTCTTACAAGGTCTTCAGGTGACACACACAAGAAAAAGCCGCCAAGCCGGAGGATTGGCAGAACATCGCAAAACCGGGAACTGGGAGGTAAGTAGAAACGGAGGGCCGGGAGCACCAGGTCAGATCCCGAGCACGACATAAAGACAATCTTCTGAGCGTCCAGGACAGGAAAAGGGGAACAAGAAATGCCCTTAACAACCTAGGGGGGTACCCGTTCATAAACAGTGTACAATCGGGAAGTAAGGGCGAAGATATAGGAAGGTGTGACAAGAAAAGAAGGGATAAGTAAGGAATTGTTGAGGGAAAGGTACTCGTCCACGTGTGACACATACTTTGGTGGGTAGAAGGTGAGAAAAAAGAAGGATAGTGGTTAAAAACACTACGCAACTTAATCAGGTGGTGAGGGGATCAGTGAACGAGTTACGTCCTAAAAGGGCTCCTCTTTTCGCGGAAAACTTGTAAGACCGCCTTCCGGTGGAGCGGGAGCGAAGACAGAATCGGTAATGGAAATGGGGAAGTACGCCCGGCAAACGAAAGTCTCATGAAAGTGAACATCATCGAAAGTGAGGGGGAAACAACAAAACAAAAAATTTAGAGGAAGAAGGGTCGGGAAGCACAATTACTGTTGAGAACTGAATGGGAAAGGTACCGGTCGTCTCAGGCATAGAGATCGGAAAAGAAAATTGAAAGGCTAAAGCCATGAGTGATTCGTAAGGGCCCATTCCGAAAATAATAACACACCCATTCCCCAAGTAAGACTACCCCATGGAGAAAGGGAGATAATCAGATAAACGGAGTTAACATCGAAGACTGGGTAGGTAAGATGGCAATTCACGGGTAACAGGTGCCCGCTGCATACTCGGCCAAGCATTGACGGGGGGAGTAGGGCAAGAGAGTCACTGGGGCAAAAACGTCAGTGTCCATTGGGGGGGTCCTGTGGAGGAAAAACACGAGAAGCTCCGTCCGATGAGTAGAGAGGGGCAGGTCGAAGTAAGGCAGGGAAACCGAGGCGCGAGTTGGAGTAGGTCCATTTGAAAGCTATCCAGACCGGAAAGAGCTTAGGTGAGGGTAGGCAACAAAAGGAAGAGGGCTGAAAAAGAGCTTCTTACTCAAGCGCGTACCTCTAGGGAGGAGGAACACGAAGCGTTCAGAGGGAGTAAAATAAGAATACTGTATCTTGAGGAAGAAAAAGCACGATGAGTCTCTGGTTCGGCCTTGTAAAATTCTCTAAGAACATGTATAGATCTTAAATGAAGCTAATTCGCGACGCGCCTGTGGAATTCCGTGAGGGGGTCTAGTCGCTATACATTTTCCGTTTCTTCTGGAGTACAAGGGCCCAAACTGCGGTGGGAGGGGGAGGGAAACCCTTTAAGAGAGTGTGTGGGGCAGCATACCTCTACGAAGGAAAACTCTACTCTGGCAATCAAGGGGAGGGACAGGGGGGGGAGAGCAAGGTCGGGATAAAGAACGGGTCCTCTCTAGGGGGGAGAAATGCATCCATCAAACAAAACGAAGGGCAAGAACAATTTCTAGCAGGTTTCAGGACGGAAATCTCACTTACCTTAGAAGGAAAGGATGAAGACAGAAGTTAGGGGATTGGGAGGAGGGGGTGAGTCAGACAGAGATCGTTAAAACGACATTTCTTGAAGGGGAAGTCTCTTTCTACTTAAACCAAAGAGCAGCACCCGCGAAAACATTCTGTCAAGATAATTGGGTTTGGAGACGGAGGGTGAAAGGAGAAGAACACCTTTGCCGGGAGATCGAGGGTGTCTCATGACTGCCGGTGAACAGATCCCTAGCACAGCGGGGGAAGTGAAACTGACAACACTGATTGAGCAACTAAACGCATGTGGCGGGACATAGTGTAGAACATTCGGGCCTAACAGGAAAAACGGGGAACGGGAGATAGGGCTAAGGCCTCATCTAGGGAGGTAAGCTTCAAAATCGAATGGACTAATGAAAACTCGTTTAATATCAGACTAAAAAGAAAAAAAAAAAAATAAAAATTAAAAAATAGAGGTTAAATAGGTGACGTGTAGAGCTTTTCTGTGACTATCAGGGGCATCTTGGCAAACAAAGGAAAGGAACAAATAACAGGGGATTGGGGGGGAGCCAGCAGCAAATTGGTCGCAGATGAATAGTCAAGCTCGTGGTGGACTCCCAGTCAGGGAGAGGGGGGAAAAGACCGGGAGAAAGGAAATTTCAGCATTATAGGCACTCATCTGAAAAACTCGACATCCATAGTCTAGGGGGGGAAAATTCCTAGAAAAAAAAGGAATGGGGAAAACGAAGGGGAACTAGTTCATATACAGACGCTCAACAAAAAAACACGAGGGCTGAATATACAACTTCGGGGAAAGGAGGCCTGTAGAGACGAACAAACTAAGAGGGGATGGGTTCTAGGTTCTAAATGGCACCAGCGCTACGTTCTGCCAGTAAACCGGACTGAACTAACCGGAGAACGGAGAGCTACGGAAAGAAAGGGCAACTTTAAGAGGGAGAACAAAAAAAAAAAAGTGGGTGGACGCTGGAGTTCAACCGTTCAGGTATTGACACTTGGGAAAAAAACGGACAGGAGTCAGGAGGTATATACCGACTGGACGTCACCTATTTCAAAAAAAGCATTTCCCGCGCGAAAAAGGTGTCGTGGCAGGAAAGGAAGTCCAGAAAAGAAAAATGAGAAGGGGGGGGACTAGAGGAAAACTAGCGAGAGCTGACTACTTCTCGCTTCTCAAAAAATGGGGCGGGAAAGTGGGAGTGCAACAAGGGTTAAGACCAGGACCGGTCAAGGTCCTGAGGAGCCGACATCGGTGTAGGCAAAAAGACGCGCTTGGGGAAAAGGAGGGGATGGTGCAAAAAAATTCAAGATCACAGAACCATAGAAGACTTCCCAAGGGTGGGGGGGAGGGAACACTTCTAAAAGACGAAAAGAACAAAAATCATGAATGCCGAGGGGAGGGGGACGTAAAAATCCGGAAGAGAAGAAATGGGAGGGGGGTACCTGGAAAAAAGACCAACAAAATCTACATCAAAGAACAGTAAAGGAATGTGGCTGAAGGCCGTGATAACGGCTAAACGGCCTGCGACGACTTAAAGGTGTGAGCCATTCTACTTCGGGATGAAGGGAAAAAAAAGCAAAGAGGAGGATCAATGGGCGCAAGGGGGAAAATATAAACGGAGGGCCGCGTCGAAACTAGAGTTCAATTAAAAAGCTTCTTCGCGTGACCGGCCAAAACATGATCTACTTCGGGAGAGCCCGAAGAAATGGAAGGGAGGGCAGTGAGACGGTAGCAAGAAACGCCTGGCAACTTCTGAGAAGTAAGAGAACCCTCAAGGTCAAAAAAAAGCCTCTTGAGCGATCTCTGGGGCAGACTCAATGGGGAATCCCCGTCCGCTGTACCCGACAGTTGGGACCCTACCTCCAAAAAAAAAGAGGAGGGAGGGGGGGGGGGGTCGTTGCTAATACTGGAGGGACAAGCTTATATAAACCTTACAGGATGGGGTAATCGGACCCCTAAAAGCGAGGTAGCGCGCCACGGGGACTGCCGACTTTTCCTCCCTGCTGAAGCAGGAGGGCCAGGGAAACAGACACAAACGAGAACAGGGGGGAAATGAGGATAGAACCCAGGGGACCTGGCGGGACAGCAAAAAAAAACGGCGGCACAGAACTTGCCGGCCGCTACCTCCTCGACGGGGGAAGAGGACGTAGAAGTCTGCATCCAACGGGTCGCCCCACTGTACGTTTTTATCTCCCACGGCTGAGGGGGAATAAAACTGTGACAGGGACAAAGGAGCTGGGGCAGACTAAAGAAAGCAAGGCAAATGTTTAATCAAGGCAATGTCTAAACGCCGTGCTCAGACTTCGGTTCACTCCTGACCAGAGGAGGGCTGGGGATATAAAGCATCAGTCAGGAGAGAAACGGGGGTTTGGGGCTTATTCGTGGGTGGGAGAGTGATATTGGAGGCAGGAGGTAATACTACAGGTAAACGAACGGACGGAAGGGGGTGAATAAATAACAGTGTTGACGGCAAGAAAACTTTAAGGGGCACCTTGACGGAGCACGGACAGTTCAGGGACAAAAAGAAAAAAAAAAGGCCCTATCCGAGGTCTCAAATTGTGAAAAAAAAGGGGGAAGGAGGTAAAATCAATTTGGGACCCGGCGACCCGGAGAACGGATGGCTGAAAGGGAATTAGAAGGGCGGAAAAGAGCTCGCAACATCCCGGCAGGGCTACCACAGTACCGCAACTAACTTACACTCTTAAGCAAAATCAGACTAAAGAGGGAAAAAAGGGGAAGCAAAAACAGGGGGAAGGTAAGGGGACGGAAGCACCCTCCAGTGCTCTAAAGAAAGGATTCGAACGAAAAAACCTTGAGGGGAGACAACCTCTCTGGGACGAGGAATCCCACCAAGCTACTCTCTTGAAAGGGGGGAAACGGAGGAGAAGGAGAAACTGGGGGAAATTTCCAAAAAAAACGGGGCTTGGGCAACCTGCCTCAGAAAGGGGGGGGGGGTGGGGGAACAGCCCAAGCGTCATGTCCTTCTGGTAATTGGCGACAATCCTTGGAAACGGATGTCCGTCATTTGAGGAGGGGAAGAGGGGGAAAGTGTCTCCAAGCAACGGGAAGCGGCACCGGCTTATGATCCCGTCATGTATAAAGGGGGGAGGAATGCGCTAAAACTAAGAATCAGGCGCTTCAGTCATAGACGACATGACTTCTCTCCTACCAATCATACGCGCCGGCACGACATGGGCCGCTCGACGCACGCAAAGATCCCTTACCAAGGCCTTTCACTTGATTGGCGGGTAATGGGCATGAATAAATAAGCGCAACCGGGGACTTATTGGCAAGTGTACCAGACTGGGGAAGAACGCGACTGGTACATCAATGACAGGCATTTTAATAAGGGGGGCTCCTTTGACGAAGAGAAAAGGGGAGTCCTCCGGCAACGGACAGAGAGAGACGTGCCTAAGAGTATCTTCCGAGAAATCGGCCACCTGTATCGAGCAACGGTCAAAAACTGACGAACCGCTCAAGATCCTTGCCTTATGAACCAGAAAAGGAGAATTCGAGAAAAGAAAATCAAGAGGGACCAGCAAGGCAAAAAGAACAATTGAAGTTACTGGGAAGAACGGGGAAAGGCTGAACGCCGCGTAGGATGGACACCGATTATCCAAACCCGACCCAAGCCATCCTGAGGAGAAGGAAGAGAAAAAAACACGGGGATTGAAAAGTATATGCGGGAAAGAAAGGATTGGAGGAGAATGTTTCGGGGGAGGGGCGACGGGTGGTGGAAAACCATCCTATGCTGCGGTGGTAAGCTTGAGCCGTCTTGGAAAAAGACGGGGTACCGAGGGGGGGGGACAGGGGGGGAGGAGGGTGCAAAGGTAGGATGCTTTAGGACTACAGGGCTGTTCGAAAAAGAAGGATGTGGCTAGGGATTTCCCGGCACTGGGAGACGGGGAAAGAGGAGCTAGAAAGGGCTTTAAACATTATAGGCAGTAGCTAGGTACCGTGAGGTATGCATTCACATTGGGCATGCAGAAAAAAAGGAACCAGTCACAAAAAAGGGGTCCCCAACAGGCTCTTTAAACAGTTGTCAAAGCACCAACGTTTCCCTTGGGCGAAGGAAACAGCACCGAAAGGAGGAAAAAAGGGGAAGAAGTACGGAAGGGGCAGAGGGAACTTTCCATGCGAATGCAAGGCGCGGACGGGGTAGGGCCAGCAGGGGAGAATGGCAAACGGGTAAGAGAAGCGGGGGGGAAGGCAGAGAATCCAGGAATTACTTGGGGCAAAAGATCATCACGCGGGAAGGCAATGCGGGTTAGCACAAAAAAAGACTCTCTCATAGACGAGAAGACATCGCGAAAGGGAAAAAACCTGGAGCCACATAGCACAGGCACCTGCCAACGCAGGGGTGTCTCCAATGAATGGGTAACAAAAAGTCAGAAAAAGCACTGGGAGAAAATCTCTCGAAGTGTGGAAGCAATAAAGGACCGCGAGAAGTAGCCGGGAATTTCCATTCTCGGAGAAATAGGTTTATCAACAAAGAAAAGGGGGGGGGTGAAGAAGGGGGGGGAATAGGAGGGGGATAATGGGACTCCCTTCGAACTTTCTTGTCTGCCTCTTTTGCCGAGTGAGGCCTTAAAGTGAAGCAGAAGACTGGGAAGGCTGGACAACTCGTGTTTATTCATTCACTGCCTTTTAGATGGAGATACTTATCCGGAGGAATTATTTACAGGGGGTGATAGACTCAAATTCCAACTTCTGGATCAAGGGGGGGGGAAAAAGGAGACAAGTAAGCTCCTTGTGATGAACCCCTCGTTCAGTAGGGACGTTAGGTTGTTCAGGGGGACACAAATAGAAAAAGGGGGGGAAAGGACCTGTCGGAGGAAAGAAGAGGAGCCCCTGCCAGGAAGGGGACGTACACGTCTTTGCTTCGGAAATTGGGGAGAAAACATTCAACGCCAAGCATCAAAGAAAAGCCAAAAAAAGAGAGAAACAATTGCGATCTGGAGCCGGACAGCGACGCGAGTGCTGAACATCTAACGTGAGACCGGAGTGGAAAATCCTTGGGAGAAGTGCACGGGCTTCATGTCGACGCAGCGACTTTCTCTGGAAGCACGGAACGCCCCGTCTAAGAAATTGGCGAGGAACAAGAGGGGAACAGGGTGGGCGAATGAGTAGGGGTAAAAGTCATAACATCTCGAGCGGGGAAGGTCGCAGGCAGCCATTAATTGTCCTCTCGTCGCCAGGAGGGGGGGTCAAGAAAAACACATCAAGGTGCAGCGGGTCTGAACATGCCGGTCTGGGGAGCTGGAGGGGAGGGGGAGCAAACTGAGGGATGGAAGGGCTGCCCACGTCTCCGACTCCTGGCCATTACCGAGGAATTGTGTTAAAAGGGAGGTTAACGGTTTAACGACTAAGAGGCTTTAAGGCTTCTCAACAAGAGAAAGGGATGAGAAGGACAAAATCAGGGGAATGGGATGAGAACTGGGGGCTTCCGGTCACCAAGTGGGACGACAGCGGGGCAATGGTAATCGGAAAAGATTCAAAAATTAGCGACAGGAGGCGGGTGGGCAAAGCCTGACGGGGGAGACGCGGCATAAGTGAAACGGGCAGGAGGGATGACGGGGAGACCCGTCACGCGGAAAGTTTTTCAGTGGCGTGCGCAACGAAAAGGGGGGGTTGACAGCCTCTAACTAAAGAAGTCCTCTTACAGACTGGGCTTCCGCGGAAATCACTGGGGGCTCTTTAAACGGTTTCTTTGCGCCATAAAAATCATATAGGTAGGGCCAGAACATAGAATCAGAAGCAAGAGGCCAAGACGTTTCACTAGGCAAAAGGCAAAGTCATTGACTTCCACACATCATTCAGAGTAGGGATCTGATAGCAGTAGTAGGGGGTTCTTTTAGAGGTGGGTTGGTAATTGGCAGAGAGGGGGTGAAGGAAGACCTGAGGAATCTACGGCGTATTCCTAAACAGCAACTCGACAGAGAGCAGGATGCAGGCAGGATGGGGGGGTGGGTACGACTTAGAATGGGTGCCCTTGCATCACCAACCAGTTTTAAGTCTCTAGGGGTGTCTACGTTGAGTTCTTTGCCGGGGTAATCACCGCCATCTGCAAATAAGCGGTAGCGGGCCCGCCACCACGCGTATTTGGTAGGACGGCGCCGGGTGAGGGCGTGTGAAAACCTGGTCACTAACAGTCAGAAAGGTTGGCAGCTCGAAGTTAAAGGGGACGGGGGGAATATTGGAAGAGGTACCTATCAGGGAAGAGTTCGGGTGGGAAACTGGGAAGTCTAGGACAGCACTAAGAACCCCCTTGGAGGAAGAACGTAACAATTCTAGGGGGAAAATGTCTGGGAGGAAGGTCCAGGAAGGAGAAAGCGCCGGGGGGAAAACGAACTCCCTGCTCCAAAACAAACGGCTTTGAATAACACATACTTTTGAAGAAGGAGGAGTATTGAATTGGGCGGCGATCGACCAGGCCTTAAGGGAAAAGTAAGTAAATGACTGAATGGAATAGCATAGAGGGGAGAAAAGTACTCTCAACCGGGGAGACAGTCCAAATTGTCTTAAATGTGATTTTCCTCTACCTTATATTTAACCAAGGTGTGAAGATCTCGAAAAAACAGAAAACACTTGAGGTGGAGATATATTCACTGCGCGACAGTACAAAGAAAAGGTCTATCACAGGAACCCTACTATTTGGGGAGGCTTTGCCCGGGGAGGAGCGAAATGGGTCTGCACCGGTCTATCCGTACTGTGCCTAGTAATCTCGGGAGACGAAAAACTGACTATGAAGAAGCGACAATGTTCTGCTGGAAGGTCAAGACCCGTTTCTTGGGAGAAGGGGAACTGTGCGTTCCGTAGTCGGCTTCTAATCTGAAAAAGGAGAGAAAATTGGAAAAACATGTTGCACAAAGGGCTCATGTTCCAGTCACGCACCGTTGGGTTTCCGGTTCAGGGGCCTAGAACATTGGGGGAAGAGAGGGGGCAAATTTAGGGGAAGAAAGCAGCCTGTGCCACTCGAGGCTAACGGAGCGAGGAAGGAGCCAAAATTTCTCATGTTCACCAGTTCTACACGATTGAGCCTCTTGTCTGCTCCAACAGTAGTGGCGCGGGCCCAAAACGAGAAACTTTTGAGAGGGCGGTGAGGTAACAAAAACAAAGACATCTAAGGAGTCAGCAAGAATAGAGAGAGGGCCCACAGTTTGGGAAGGGCAAATGTCTCAGGTAACAACACCAGCATTGAGTAACACGCACTGTAAACGAGGGGGCTCTTAAGACCACTTAAAAGACAGCCCTTGGTGGGAAGGGAGAGAGCCTGAAAAAACACCAGAAAGACGCCCCAAGCCGACAGATCTGCTGAAGGGGAAAAGTTCGCCTCCGGAAAAGAAAAAGGCATTAAAGGGGGGCGGGGCCCTCTGTCATGCTGGAGTACATGGAGGCCAATCGGTCGGTACAGGGGACAGTGTAACTAAAGGTAAGAGAATCAAAGTGGGACACCATAGCTCCTAACAGAAGCGTCATTAAAGTAGGACAATCTGCGTTGCGGGGGAGATGCGAAATGTCTATAAACTTGTTCTAGACAGCCCTTACAATGGCCGGACGTCCGGATCGGGACGCGAGACTCCCCTTAAAGAAAACGGCTCTCATCCGACCCCCGTAACTTCTGTAAAAAATGAAAGCTTCGGAGCTTGCTCTAGAGGACTAAATTCGATAACGAGTGCTCCGATGTAGAAACGACTTTTACCCTCAACCCCCCCCCCCCGAAAGCTCAGAGCAGCTATCTGGAGGGTAAGTAAAGGAGATCAGCGGGCTTACAGAGACAAAGGAGGGTGGGGGGAACATGAACCTCCCATCTGCGGAAGCGAAGGGTCTTCGAAACGTCCGGGGGGGCAGAACAGAAAAGGTCCTAAGTCTCCTACCATTCACTCCTCTGAAAGAAAAGGAGATGAAAAGAAAGAAACCCAAGAGAAAAAGTTGCTACACTCAAAACGATCTATCTGAATACCCTTAATCCTATAAACGCCATCCAGAGAAGCTTCTCTAAGAATGAGGGATCTCAAGGGAACGAAACACATTTCCGGGGAAGGAATAGGCAACCTTGCTGACCTTCAAGGACCGTATCCATAAAAATTCATGCTCCTGGAAAGTGCACAGGGGGAATTTCGGCAATTGAGAAATCTGTGAGCCAAACACGACGTAGAGGTTCACCGTCCGCCGTCTCAGGGGCTACGAAGGGAGTAAATACGAGGGGGGGGGGGTCTCTGAGGGGTGGGGGGGAAAAGGGGGGGGGGAGTTCGGCGGAATTAAAGCAGACAACGGGGAAGATAACTTCCCAAAATAAAGACTTTCAGGGGAAGTAAAATAACAGGGAACGGTCGTTTCAAACTTAAGGGGGACCTGGCAAAACAGCCAGGAACCGATCCCTTTAATGAGGGGTGAAAAGAAAGGTATCATGTTAGCACTGTTTACTCGAGTGCGGGGAGCATGGGCAACGGGGGGGGGCTAGGCCCGAAACGAAAGTCCGAGCTCCTCAAAAGGAAAGGAAGACCCTCTACAAAAGGACCATCAGGAAAGTAAAAAAAGGATCGGACAGCAGACGCCAAAGAAAGAGGTCTGTGCAAATCACAAACCTAGTAGGAGATCATTCAACAACCCCAAGGTGACTCACCTCGAGGAAGGGAAGCGTATCCGTCAAATAGGGGAAGGGAAGGGGGAGGGAAAAACACACGTAGAAAGGAACCCAGAAGTGCCAGAAGGCGGGTTAAAACAGGCCTCTCCCGAAGAACACAAGGCGGGAGCGAACTTGAGAAATGTGTTCTACAGGAAAGGGATCCTATGTTGCTTGAATGCATCAGAAACTGGCCTTGCACTCACAAAGGCAGTTCCGGCGCCTCGAATAGGACAAAGCCCTGAGGGGCTATTAAGAAAAGGCGGGAGAGGAATACACTCCAGGAGGACGATCAGCCTCCGCTTGGATCGAAATGGACGTCTAGAAGAACGAAGGTATCCACGGAAAACTTCAAGGAACGTAAGGAGGATGTGGCAGAGCAATCCTCAGAAAGGACCAAGCGAAATTGGGGACCGTGACCAGGAAAACGACTGGTGAATCACCTGACCGGCTGGAAAGAGGTGGATCCTTGGAAAAACCGTCAAGGGGGGCATGCCTCCAGGAAAAAGAAATAACGGAATACTTGGGTGAAGGAAAATAAAGCTGCAGGACCATCTAACGAATTAAAGAGACCCTTGACAGAAAAAGAGAACGATCCTGTCCTTCTTCGCCCAACAATGCGCAGAAAAAAAAGAACCGAAACTGGAAAACAAGTACCAATAAAAAGGTACGTTCTGTAAAAGAAGGGATGAACTCCTCGGCAGAGGGATGGCACCGCCGGAGCCTACACGAAACCGCCTACACATACTTAGA
>Ga0179593_1571974_pt1 | contig 11405 bp, 17 predicted proteins | sample CZODoug2_1_08_16_FD_185931 | JGI IMG/M metagenome (GOLD analysis project Ga0179593, IMG submission 185931) | Vadose zone soil fungal communities from Angelo Coast Range Reserve, California, USA - CZODoug2_1_08_16fungal (PacBio error correction) | ecosystem: Environmental > Terrestrial > Soil >...
GCTGGGGAAAATTAATTAACCTTACGATATATCTTGCATTCCGTTGCCGCAAAAATGAGGGGGGGGGGGGAAAGAGGAAAGGGGGGGAAAGTGCGTGGGGGCGCGCTTGTTCCCTCCACTTCAAGGCGGTCGTGCGAAGCCTGAACCAGGGTAAAAGACAACACAAACGGAGGGAGGGGGAACAGAGGAAATGTATAAAGAAATCAGATGGGGAAACAGCTCTCCCCAAAAAGGATCAACTGCGCGAACCGGAAACATTTTGGAGGAGGGGAAAAGGAAACGTCATGCTCTCTGATTGGAAAAGCAAAAGGCACCATCCTGGAAGGGAAAGGTGACGAACAAAACCGGTAGAAATTACTGCACACTCTCTGCCTTTCCCGTCGAGCTCAGGCAAACTACTCGGGAAAAAAAAGAAGCAAGGAAAAATAATCTAAGGCTTGTCTCATATCGGAAAAGAGCATGAAGAATGGGAAATCGCGGTAAGACGAAAGATAAATATGACGAAGCAGGAAGTCAGAACGAATACCAAAAAAAAAAAGAGTGTACTTGGGGGGATGATTTCCGGAAACTGCTTTCTCAGGTTGGATCGGATCAGAACGGGGGGCTTTCCTGAAGAAACCAACGCCTGATGACCGACGGGGAAGAGGCGACCTAGGTTGATCTCTTGGGTGAACTAATGCTCTCCCTAAAAATAATGCCGACAGTCTCCGAGGGACTAGCAGTAAGGCTAGTACGGGGGCAGTATCTACCAAGAGATTTTCAATAAAGGAAAATCATCTGAAGTTGGGAGGCTTAAAAAGGAAAAAGGGGGTTGGTCAAGAAATCTCAATAAGTCGCCGAGGGGGGAAAGGGGGTCCGCAAGGGCGAGGGCGTGGATCGGTAGATTGGACCGGACGCATACAGGCGCTGCAGCGGCAAAAAAAAAAAAAAAGCGATTTGTAGGGAAAAGAGTCGAAGAAACTAATGGAAAGGGGGGATCGAAAAGGGCTGATTGGCACTGTTTTCTTTTAAAGGCTGATCGCGCTCGGGGAAAGGGGGAGAATCTAAGGCACATCTCATGGGGCATCGGAGGCAAGACATTCAGTCATACCCGAGGAGTCAGGAAAGAAGAATGAAAAAAAGAGGCAAAGAGGACAATAAGGTCACTTTTCACAAAGCCCACGATCCCTTTGAAACCCTCGGGGGGATGCGACAGAGGAAAGTTAAATGGTAGGGAGGTCATACCTGACAGAACAGGTCAATTTCGCAAAAAGAGACGTGCACTACCTCAAGAGGACCGGAGATTAGAGTCCAAGGAGATCCGGCAGGAGATAAAAGGCAAAAAAAGGGAGATTTAGAATGCTTGAAGGAGAAAAGTTGGTCCGAGGACAAGATGCCGATGGGAGGAAAAGAAGGGAACCCGTCACAAGAATGCAAAGAGAACCAGGGGATTGTTGTCTGCACCGGCCCACTTTTATATTGAAAACATGAGCCGGCCCGGCAAACGAGGAGGATCGGGCAAGGAAAAAGAAAGAGGGGGTTGATCAAACTCCCTCTCGGAGTCGCTCAAGAAGGTGGGCAGCAGAAGAAGCCGACGCAACGAGGAAGGATACAGGGAGGGGCCAAAATGAAAAGGGGGGGAGAAAACAGGTCACTAGCTTGTGTAGAAACTTGAAACCGTAAGGATGCCGGCGGTGTAATTGCATTGCCCAGGAACAGGATTCGCAAAGCCGTCAAATAAGAAAAAAGGTCGAGGGAAGGAACTGCCTCATCGTCGATTCAAGGAGCATCCCATAGCGGTAAGGTCTCCAAAGGAAATTCCACACATTCTGGAAGACTTTGTTGGTCTGATAGGGTGGTGAGAAAGGGGAAGGGAAGTCTCTTATATTCTCCACGGAGCTCCAAGGCCTGTCAAAACTCACGGGACGGAGGTACGGAAGAACGTAAAAAAGACGTTTGGGGGGAAGCCGTATAAAAAGAGATTTGTTACTTGGGCTTGTAATATTTGGACACGATCCATGCCAGACCGGAATGAAGGAGGGGGGAAAAAATCACTAGGCCGCGGAGAGAAAATAACAAAAGAGTCTTTGAAAAAACCCCTACTCGCTCGCACCCGGTGCCGGCTGGGCATAAGAAGCAAACGGGGGTGTGGGGTTCGTGGGTGAAAGCGAGATGCTGATCTCAGAAGTGTATATCTTACTCCTCGGCAATCAGAAAGTAAGCTCTTCGAAAAAAAATGAAGGGGAAGACAGTGGGTTTGAAAAGGGGGGGGGGGGGGAGCGGATGGCGTTGAAAGGAACAGAGATCTACGCCCGGGCGCACAATTTAACTTATTCGAGTTTGAAATCGACCCAGCTTTTCGATAGAAAGCAGGGTGCCATGGCGGGGTCGGGAAAAAGCGAAAGGGAAAAAAGACAAGAATCGGGGTTCTGCAAAAAGACGCCTATTTTCGGCAGAAAGACCATGCGTGGAAGGGGGTACAAAAAGTTTAAGTGCCACACGACCTGTGTTATCGAAAGAAAAATGAAAGGGGAGGGGGAAAAGGAGAAAAAAAACCTCCGCTTTGGAGGCAACAAGGTTTTTGATGCATCCAGGGAGGAGCCCGATGAAGAAAGGAAGAACATTAGTGCATCACAAAAGAAGAGAGTCTATGCAGAGGTGCAAAGGAGAGAAAAGGGGGGCACTGGGGGATGATATCTGACCATCTCTTTGCGATTTCAAAAGACCGATCAAGTCAATTTAAGAGACGAAACAAGGCGTCGGATCGCGGGAATAGGGAGAATAAAAAAAAACGGGGGGGGAAAAAAAGACCAAGTCTACATCTTCACGCCGCAACTTTACAACTGTCCGGGATTCCCCACACCTTATGGGGAAAAAAAGGCGAATAGCTTCTATGGAATGCGAACTTATCAATGAAAATCACTTCGGCAGGGAAAAAACTAACCGGGCCAACAGGCGGGCCGGGGGTTATGAAAGAAGGATCACTGGGAGAGGGTTTGAGGAACCAGGGTGGAGGGGGCTAGAAGCATCTCTTAACACGCTGGCCTATCCGGGAAGCGGTGATTGACCCTCAGGGGCGACGGACGGGAAGGGAATCAACCGAGAGCAAACTTCAAACATCTCTTCGCATAGTAGATACGGGAAAATCTCGGCACATCGACGGGGGGGGGCGTTTGGGCAGTAAAAGGGGGGGGGGTGGGGGGGGGTGGGGGTGGGGGGTGGGGGGGGGGGGGGGGGGGGGGGGGGGGGGGGGGGGGGGGGGTCTTATCTCTTCCCCTTATAAATCAAGCCTTGCCTCAGGAAAGAATAGCAAAATGCCAAATCTTCTCACAACTATTACCTGCCTACCAAAAAAGTCTTGGCCAATATCATTGGGGTTCTACAGGGATATCGGAGAATCTATTTTTTATGCCTTTTCCTCTAAGAGTCGTTGCCGTTCTAATCGCTAAACTAAAAAACCCGGAGCCTTGGCGGGGGCGAATAGTTGGATGGAACCTTTCCGAAAAATGTCAATTAACACGCCGGCATTACGGGTGTTTAACGGTAGACCCAAGTACATAGAACCGAAAGAAACAGCGCTTTTTTCCCAGGAGTATGTTCCTAACTCGGACAGGGGGGCTTATGAGAATCGCGGGGGAGGGGAGCAAATGAAGGGAAAAAGAACAATTGTCGAAGGAGTAACGCTTTGGAAGCAGCCGCGGGATTGCGGACGTGGGGCAGGAAGCGGGTTCAAGACAAGGTACGTGAAAAAAGAGAATTTCATCTGCCACATGGTCGAGGTGGCAGCGGGGCAGCATCTGGGGGCCGAGGGCCACACAATGACAAATGTCCTCGACGTGCGTAAATTCTATAATACATCTAAGGTTGCATCCAGGGGAAGCATCTTGTCATTCTGCAGTATCGCGAATCTTAAGGCGAAATGTTAGGAAGAAGGCTAGGGCTTGAGGGTAAAGAGCGGAAACGCTGAAGGGAACAAAGACATCCTCAACATTTCCTGGGGTCTACGCTTGGGGAGGGTCGATCAAAAGAAACAATTATAATTAAACATGGAGGGAGAAGCCGCGCAAACGCTGCTCTTTACAGTCTCGAGATTGAGGGACCTACGCCGGCGCGGAAGGAATTTCGCGGAGGCATCTAGTGGTTTTAAGAAAAGGAAACCGTACTGAGCTTAAAAAGGAGAGGGAAAAAAAAAAACCGCGATTGTCATAAAAAGTCTACAAAAAAAAAATCTGACAAAGCCCTCTCTCTCTCAAGAAGTCTCAGGTGCTGGAAAGGTTTGCACCTCTCCTGTCCTTTCGACTCGCGGGGCGGCGCGGTGTCTGGGAAAAAATTGAAAATGCTTTCCCGCCACTCATCGTCCGCCTTCGGAAAACCAACACTACCGGAAGGGAAGCGTCTCCACAACCGACTCGTCCGGCCAGCATCAAAAAAAGGCAACATCTGGGAGGTATGGGAACCAAGGTCGGCGAGAGAAGGTCCTGCAGGGATCGAATCAAATCTTCAATTGGAGAAGACGGGAAGGGCATCCGGGACCGGGGGGGGGGGAAGGGGAGGGGAGGGACACATCCTCTATAAAGTGTCCCGGGAGAGGGCGCTGGCTCAGGGGAGAGGTCAGCAATAGCCGTTGGGGTCAAGCTTGAAAGGAGGACTGGAAAGCCTCCTCTTCATAAACCCGCCATTTTCAAACCGGTGGGTCGTATTCAAAAGAAGGTCGAGTGACGACAGGGTCTCTGAAGCCTGCTGACGCAATATCGTAAGGAGCGCGGGCGAAAAGGGTCGGGGGGCAAGTGGAAGAATTTGAGCAGGAGGAGTGGTATGAAAGGAGGTTTTTCTGCAGGACTTGGCAATAGACGGGCCAAAAGGTTTGGTGATTAAACCCGAGTTCGGGCTCTAGCGCAGTAGGGTGGAGGGGGGAGAACCGGCGCGGGGCCTTCTTGTTACCGGGAAAGGCACGCGCCGGAAGGAGGAGGATCTGGAACGAACCGGCTTGAAGGGTCAAGGGCCATGTTGAAATCTTTTTTCTGAAACGAGCTGTGGGGACCTCCACTAAGCGGGGTCACGGGGATCAGGACCATATATAAGAGCTCAAAGGGGAGGGGAAAAGAGATATATGGGGGGACCGGTTTCTTCTCCGGCTTAAAGAGACAGCCGGAAGGGGGAAACAGAGAAATCAAAACGTAATTCAGAAAAGCAAAAGGAAAGGGGTTTCGTCATTGTCCAGGATATCGCAAGGTCAGGGCGCAGCTTGATTGTCAGCAAGGGAGTACGAAAAAAAGAAAGGGGGGGGATGGAGGAAAGGGAGCTAAGCGAATCAAAGGTCAATCCTCAACAAGCCGTCCTCTTGCCACGTTCTCTAAAGGGGACGCAAGACGGAAGGAAACAAATAGTTCGGGAAAGGGAGACAAATTGGTGGGCTTCGCAAAAAGCATTACGACTTGGTCAGAGGCGAGCTACCATGCATGAACGACGCGCGACCGTCTCGATCCGAACCCAAAATTTGACGGTCCAGGGTGAGGAGGGGACGGGGCGGCGGCATACCCCTGAGGTGGATCGGATGGGCAGGCAAAAACGCAAGGAAAAAAGTCATGTGAGCCCTCCGTGCAACGTGACGGATTGACTACATTAATAGGCGCCCCGAATGCACGGGGACTGGGGACTCCCGGCGAAGGTATTCCCTTTGGAGAGGCGAAGCATCCCAGGATTGGAAACCGCCTCAGAGACTGAGTTGTTTTATGGCGGAAAAAGGGAACAACGTCGGTTGGGGACAGAAGCCAATCATACATTCGTTTGGCAGGGGGGCGAGGCGTAGGAAGCATTGTACCTGGGAGACCCAGTCGCTTCAGAAACGCAGCGACCGCGATGGGGAACTGCCCCTTCGAGCGCGAAAAAACAATCGATAGAAAGGCCAACAACGAACGGAATGGACAGATGAACGGGAAGTTGTCACGTGTGCGATTGAGAAGCTAGAGGGGAGGCGGTGCTAAAAGAAAAAGTGCAGGGGAAAACACACTCCTTCACGCATCGATCGCGGGCGCATCCGCGCAGAAAGACGGAAGGGGACACTCTCAGGGGAAAGAAAAAGGGCCGAAGGGGTCGTGCGCAGAGGGAGAATACAGTCTCTTTTGAAAGCCCCGATCCGGTCACTCCAGGTGACGTGGGCGACGACAGCGTCGCAAACTTAAAGGTTGCGGATGACGGATTGAAGGGGAGGGGGACCTAGGACTACTAATTTCGATTCCAAAGGCGGTCTACCTCGGAGCAAGGGAGTCGCGGGAATGCAGCTGACTGGGGAGAGGCGGAAAGCAAGCATAAGTCGATGTATATATTCTTCCTCTCACGTGGTCGAGGAAGCCGAGGCGTGGGACTCCAGACATTTCCAAAAAGCAGGGAAAAAAGGTGCCTGGGGGGGATGCGGATTTCGCACCGGAAGTTGCGGTTATTTAAAATTAGCCAGGCCCGCAAAAGGCATCCGCCATCGGCCGATCGGAAAAAATATCCCAGGAAGGGGTCTGGTTCGGACCTTGGCTCACTGCGGGCGGCGAGAGAAACGAGCGTTAAGAAAGAAAGCCTACAACGGGAGGGTGCATGGAACCAAAAGCGGGTCCTTGTTTATGCCCTTTCTGGTAGCGCCTTGCACGGGGCGAGGGGAATCAAGCGTGGTTAGGTTGCCCTTCCCCGGACGGCTCCATTTCGGGTCAAGGCAAAGCACGAACCCACCACAGGGGGAGAAAGGGGATCTAGAAAAAGGCCTCCCAGTCTCTTGAAAGGAAAAAGAATCGGGGGGAGATGTGCAAGGAGAAAAAAATAGTGCCGACGGGGTTGGTCGGAGTCGTAATTGTTGAGAAGTGGGGGGAGTGCGGGTGGGAGACGTAAGACAACGGAGCTCCCAGGGACGGTCCTCCGGGGTACGCAAAATGCGTATTCGGGAATAGAACAAAGCCAAAAAAGAGTTTTGCCAGGGAGGATAGGGGGAAGAAAGAGATGGGGGGAAGGGGGGGCTAAAACACAGGCCCGTCCCGAATTAAATGAGGGGAAAAAAAGCTGGAAAAGTCGGCCCGGGCTGATCAGAAAGGAAAGGCGAAAAATCAACCGGTGGGACGAACAATAGGCCCCTTTATCCGGCGCAGAACCACCGTAAAACGGTGGAGGTGGGGGGTAAAAAGGGAACAGAAGGGGAAGCAGAAGCTGGAATTGAAATATCTTAGCCGTCGGCACACATAGAAAAGATCCGGCCCATGAAGGGGAGGGAATACGCGGGGGGGAGCGGCGGTGTTGGGAAAAGTGGGGGTGCTCGTATGCGTTTATTTAGCCCGAGAAACAGATCGACGCCGTGAGGCGGGAGAATGAACTAGCGTTGACATCGACGTCGATAAAAACGCTGGGAATGAAAGCGCCGCCGAACTCGAACTCGATCTACGGTTGAAAAGAGGGCGGCGTGATAGGGAATGCGGACAGCAAGATGCGATAAAAGGTTCAACACGCCCATTTTCCACCAGAGGAGGGGGGGGGGGGTGGGTATCAAAAAAACAACAAACTGAGGGAAACGATATATATCACAACCCGGCCGCGGGTGGAACATGGCAAAAAGGGTGGGGAAATGCCATCTCATGGTCGGTCATCAAAAAAAGGGGTTAAAAACGTAGATCGAGTTATCGGGGCGGCGCTTTGGAAAAGACGACAAATGCGAAGCCACGGCTGATAAAACGAACCGCTGGGGGAGATGTCAAAAGCAAGGGGTAGGAGCGGAAAAGGGGCGGGTCAGGGGTTCTACATGGAAGCATCACGAGCCGACCAAATGCTACCACAAGAGGACAATTGACAAGCTTATTCAAAGAAAAAAGAGCGGAGGGGACGGGATTGCCGACTGAGATACAATTCAAAAGAGGGGGGAGAGAAGCAGCGAGGACTCGGCCGATGATTGAACAAAACTCACATGCTAAAGGTCAAGCCGGCATCACGGGGTCTTGGTTAGGAAAATGACCGTGAGTGGGGGGAGGGTTTCATTCAGTCATCTAAGCTGGGTCCGAAGGGGAGCGGTTGCCCACGCTTTCAATTAGGGACGGGCCTGGAGGTGAGCAAATATTAAAACTAACAAAAGGAGAGCTGCAGGGACGGAACTGCGATCCTCTACTTCATCTAGCTTGGCGTTGTGTCGATGGAAGGGGATTACTCACGGAGAAACCTCCTGTATCTCCGTTTGAGAGAAGTACGACGGTCTTCGGCAACGCCAGCGAAAAAATAAAATAACATACCAACACGTCTGCATAATGTTTGGTTATTCCGTTTAATGGGAGAGATCACAAAAAATCTCGATTGGGGGTCCTTGCACGAATGGGAGGGGCGCGCTATAGGAGGAAATAGAGAAAGCAACGGCTGCTGGCCTTGACCGATCGGAATCGCAGAAAGGGGGGGAAGGGCAAATTGCCCAGGGGGGAATGCGGTTTTCCCGGCCCAAGCGGCTTCAAGGCGACGCGAAAAGAATGGGAAACAAGGAAGGTCTCTGGGAGTAAGGACGCTTAGGCGTAGGATCTTCTTCTGAAAAGCGTGGAGAGAGGCCTGCGAGTGAGCAATAACAAGGGGGAAGATGGAACGGGAAAGGAAGCGAAAAGGGGACAGTCCTGCTCAATGGGTTCAATACTCAAGTGAATGTGCGCAAAATCTCGAGGTCACCACATTGGTCAGTGAGGGAGAAAGGGATCTGGAAAAGGAGGACTGGCGTCCACGATCTGCTACTTTGGGCGACCACGGGAGCAAGCAGCTAGAAAAAAGTATGCGGGAACGGATAGGCGGACCGGATCAAGAGCGGAGGGGATTATTCGTCTGCTATACGAATCGGGGAGGCGGAAGAGTTAGCTGGCAGGGAAAGAAAGAAAAGCCCTCTGCACACGAACAAAACATTTCAGGGCGAAGCTGTCGCCGCAATGGCGTTAAAGGGAGGGGCGGCAAGTGGCGGAGGAGGACCGCCGCTCACAACTCTTCTAAATAAGTCGTCGAGAGGCTAAACGAAAAAGCCTGGATCGGCTATGATGTCCGTCGAGGGGAGTGTGTTGGAGAGCAAAGATGATGAGCTTAAAAAAAGACAGCGATTTCAAGCGTATCAATCTGCCCGCGACAGACCGGTAAGCGGCGATCGCAGTCACAGTAGAAGGTGAAGGGAAGACGTGCTAGGCCGCTTCGAAGTAGAATGAGTCGTGCGGGAGCTCCTTGTTCTGCTGCCCTGTCCAATGCTTTACCGATCCAAGCATCGACCCGAGTCGAAAGATAAAAAATAGGGCCTATATTGATGCATTCTCCCAAAAAGATTACGGTGAGGACCCAACTTCAGATCGAGGCGTTGCAAATGGATAATGCGGGCGTAGAGAGCCTGAGCGATGTGGGGGAGGGATCTCATGGAGGATGGGGGGGTCATTCGGACCTTCGGTCGTTAAATCAAGATCCACGGTGAAAGGAGGGTCGCTGTGCTCAGGTCTGATGTCAGCAGCAGGACGGCTTCCTCAAGAAAAGAGGGGTCCCCAAAGGACGCCGCCAGCGGCCCGCAACCCTGGAAAACATCCGGGCGGGAGGGGGCTAAACGACACATAGGGTCGCTTCCTGCTGAACCAGATCGTCATGCTCTCGGGCGGGAAGTCTTCAACCAGTTGGGGAAGAATGGGGGCGAGGGGAGGCGGGGAGGGGGAACTCCTACGTGAAGAGGGAACGGGTCTTTTTGAGGGATTGACCCTGGTTTCGAAGGGGCGCTCTACGAAAGAGGGTGCGCGGAGTAACCGGGACCCTCGGGGACGGGATCAATTCAAGTAAGAGAGAAAAGGGATGACTCGGTGCCCGCAAACCTTGCTGTGTCAAAAGCAGCGGCGCAAAACGCCATGTTGGAGCTTGGGGGGGGGAGGGGGCGGGGGGTCCCCTCCACTGCTGTCGTGTGGGCCTGGAGAAAAAACAATCTCGGAAAGACAACAAAAGGGGTAAGACTGTTTCAGAATGGGAGGAAAGCAGCGGAGAAATCGCCCCATCATCAAAAGTCAAAATGAGGCAAGGAGGGCACCTCAACACAAAGATGATCGAAGGAGAGGGAAGATTGTAGTCAAACGGAAGGTGCCGAACATCACCTAAGGTGCGTAGATCGCTAAGTAGAAATCCAGGGTCAAGCAGGGCAACACGCCCGGGGAAATTGCAGTAGGGTTCGATAGGGAAAGAAAAAAAGATCGAAGGAGAAGGTCATCCAAAAGGGAACTTTGTCGAAGATTCTCCCGCGGAGGACGATCTTGGTAACCTCAAAATAAGATCACCCGCCCCTGAATCCGAACACGGAGGTGAAAACTGGCTTTGAGGAAAGGTCACGGGGAAAAAGGGGGGGGGAGTGCAATGGCGTTATTACTCAACTGACTTTCTCACGACAGGAGAGCGAAAGGAGGAATTCACATAGCGGAGGGATGCGAAACGAATTCACGGTCTCCGCCCTCATGACTATGCCTTTGATGCATTGGAAGTCGGTAGAGACCGAGGAGTGGGGAAAAAAGACCAAGAGAGGGGGGAGGGGGATGCGAAAAACGTCGTTTTGGAAGAAGCTCATATCCGAGAAGTGCGCTTTGGCCGACGGAAAGGGCTCTGAGGGACCGGGGGGAAAAAAAGAAAGCGAAGAACATTCGATCTGCTAGGGAAATCTATATGCCTTCTTCACAGTGATACGTGCTGAGGAAGAGGTGAAGGTCTTAGTTGAAGAGGTGGGATTGGGAAAGATGGGAAGGGACATAGCAGGAGTCACTCAACTATTCCTGAATAGGGGGGTATACTTCAAAGCGAAAACAGCGTACTTAATCTCTACTAAGGACCGGGGAGCAATCTGGGGGAGCGATACCTGAAGGGGAAAAGGACATTTCACGCCTTTTGAAAGTGATTGCGATAAACAGCTTAAGGAAAGGGAATGTTGGGGAATTCTTTCAGAAAGGTGGCGCGCGGACAGAATGTCGCAGCCATACTCGGTCCTAAACTCGTCGAAGGGAAGAATGTATAGGACTACTTGAAAACTTCAGGAATCCCCTGGGGGTGTTTACCACCGACATAGCGTGAAATTTGGATCGGGGTCAGAGGACAAAGCGAGGGCGTGGCCGCGAACCTGGACAAAAAAGATGCCACATCGACAAAAGAGATGGAATGCGAGAGGGGACCCGACAACGGGGAGGTATTGAAAAAGGGGCCTGAAAACCACAACAAGCAAAAAAGGGGGAGGGCCCTTCCCATAGATCCATTAAGAAGGGGGGGTTCTGTTCGGTCTGGGAAAGAGGAGACGCGCGTGTAGAATCCTACTCATGACTATGAAGGAATCGACTTTGAAACCCAAGTGGTCGTGTTGAGCTTCTGGGAAGAGCGGGGAAAAGAAGCTTGGGAACGCAATGAATCTTTGTGGAAAATGGGGCATTGGAAAAAGCCCC
>Ga0179593_1590699_pt1 | contig 11405 bp, 9 predicted proteins | sample CZODoug2_1_08_16_FD_185931 | JGI IMG/M metagenome (GOLD analysis project Ga0179593, IMG submission 185931) | Vadose zone soil fungal communities from Angelo Coast Range Reserve, California, USA - CZODoug2_1_08_16fungal (PacBio error correction) | ecosystem: Environmental > Terrestrial > Soil >...
AGCGACCCAATGAACAGAACAAGAAAAAGTCTGGGCCAGGGTGATATGGGCAGTCAGAAGACTGGGTTTGGAGGTCTATCCGACTAGAGAAGCGCGCGTGCTCAGGAAATGACCGCGGCGCTCGGGCCCTTCAGGAAGCAAAGTGGAGGGAGGGCGAGGCACCATGGCGAGGGACTGGAAAAAAGGGGAACCTAGTGAAGTATCAACATGTAAAAGGCGCGAATCGAACGCCAGACTCAAGACCGAAAAAAAAAAATCACCGAAAAAAGGAAGAAAAACCTTAAGGGATTTGCAGGCAGGAAATCGCAAACAGGAAGAGGTGTGGGACGGGATCCGTCGCTTTTGATGAGAACTCTGGGCTGACTATTAAACCGAGGAGGGAATGTAGACGACCAAAAAAGCACAAAGGGGACCAGAGAAAAGCAAGTAATTTAAAAGCAAAAAGGAAGCGAGCCACCAGTTGGTTGGGGAGGGAAGAGCTTATGACAGCGTGAAATTCTTGGGTGCCTTTCGAATATTGGAAATGGGGAAAAAAAAAAAAGGAGGGAGACTTATTCGCGGATGCCTTAGGCAAGAAGGTCAGATAGCATTCAAATTCCGAAACGGATCCCGACTGCACTTTGGAACTTCAAAGAAGGCGGAGGAGTGTCAAACTGAGGAAGAATAAACGGGGAGCAGGACAGAAAACAATATCAATACCTAAGATTTGCATATTTCAAAGGGGGAACAGAAAAGGACGGAGTCTGAAGGATGGAGAATCTTGGGGGCCAACAGACGAGGACGCGTAAACTTTCCGGGTCAACTGCGGCTGAGAAACGTCCTAGCTTCCTGAAAGGGGAGAAGTACGGGTTGGCACGAAAGAGCCGATGGAGCCAGACCATGTCCCATGCCGCCGGTTCGCGGTGCTTGAATACAGCGGGGAAAGGGGGGATTGGCTATTGAAGGAAAAAGACGGGCTCCTCCAGAGCGTTGAGGGATGCTAGCCAAGAACAAGTCGAGACTACAGGGGAAGGGGTGGACCTTTAACGATTAGGATCTAGTCCGAAAAAAATCGGCGAAGAGAAAAGCCGCTTCGAAGAAGACAGCTTATCGGGGGGGACTGCACGCCATCGTGAAAATTGCCCATCCTGGCGCAAACTCGAGTAAGGGGTGGTGGAAAAGGGAAAAAAAGGTAAACCATCTGAATAAGTGAAAAATTCCGAAATCTTACCTAACCTCCACTATTCCGAGCTCTGGGGCTCAAAACAGAAGGAGGGAAAAAAAGCGGCAACCGGGACGAATGGGGGGGGAGGGAGGGGGCAGGACTGGTGCCGCTACCCATGGTCACCGTGGCAGTAGTCGTTGGCCTTTTGTTGCGTCTGACCGCAAAGAGAAGGAAGAAAAGGTGGGCGGGGATGGCCTAGGAGAAAAAAATTTTTTTTGTGGGGCCTAGGTAGGGGTCACTGTGATACTCAAGGCCGCCGATTACAAAGGCACAAAATGGAAGAAAGCTATACGCTACGCTCTAGAAAAGGTAAGGCCTGGCTGCGCAAAAACCAAAAGAGGACTGAAAGACAAGGGGGCGGGGCATCGGAATTAAAGTGAAGTGGAAGGAGGGCTATCCTGAAAAAAGGGGGGGGGTCATGGGTTGATTCCAGGATGATAATCTCCCAAGATGGGGACATATCATGGCGCTTGAAAGGCGCGATAGAGATGCGCTTAGCTAAAGGGGGCATCTTGGGGGTTTCTGGGGCTCTCAGTGGGGGGAAAAGAGCAAGGTACTGGGTCAGAAAGAACTGGTTTAGAACGGAAGGACGGTCTATGGCGTCATGTCGATACTTTATGTCGCTTGGACTAGAATATAAGCCCAGCAACTATCCGAAAGAGGGGAAGGGGGGGCGAGATCCAGGGAGTGATGGGCTCGACGTTGCGGGGTGGTCTTCGCTTGTGGGGGACTCAGGGATGGGGGGAAAAAGGTCTAAGACGCTGGGATCGTAACATGGTCCATAAGCGTTGATGTTACGAGCGCGATAGGTTCTGAGGCTCCCAGCACGGGGTTTCCGGGAATGGTTCCCGGGGGAAGGGGACGAAGGTCCGGACAAGTATAAAAAACCGGGCCTGGTACTCTTGGCCTCTTCCTCCTCGCTCAGGCAACCGAGAGGGGGGTGCATTCGTATCTATGTGAGAAGAGGCGATCAGTGCGATAGCAGGCGGTGTTGAATACTTTAATCTCCTACGTGAAGAAAGAGATCTACCTAGGTTGACCGGTGCTTCAACTTGTTGTGTGCTTGGATGGTCACTTGGAAAAGCATGGACCTCTAAACTGAGACAACTTCAGAACAACGTGAATCCCATGATCCTCAAGACGAAAAAAAAGGGTCGGGTGTGGAAGGAGGAACTGCCTGGGCACGAGGGCAAAAGTGGGGGAAGTTACAGAGCTGGGCAGATTGGGGAGCGGATGGAGGGCGCGTATGCTGCATGGGCATGAAGGCTCCTTCCGGTCCCATCCTGCAGGATGAGGAACGCTCCGAGGAGGGGGTTCGGCTGAAAGCAGCGATTGCACGAGGTCAAAAGACAGCGCCTATAAAACATCATTAATCAAGTGCTACGCGTCGCGAACGGGGAAATGCCGGGTTCGAGAGAAAAAAACTGCTTGTCAAGCGGCAAGCATAAAAGACAACCTACCCAGGCGTGGCGGTCAAATGGTAACTAGTCAACAAGAGAAGCGAAAACGGGAGCCTCTCTACCGAGGTCCCCGGAGGCGAAGGACTGGAGAAAGAGGGTTTTTTGAAGGAAGTGGCCCTAATCAAGAGGGGATAGCGGGGGACCAACAGTATCCAGCCAACGCGGGGTCGTAAAGCTTGAGAAAATTCTTGCTTGGCGGACCGTAGCGTCGAAATGTGATGAAGGAGGAACTTCATGAATTCCTAAGGGGGTCAATCGAGAAGCCCAAAAAAACGAAGGTCAGCCTAGTGAAAATCGGAGAAAGGGAAAATAGTTACCGCTGAAAACGGGAAAACGGCATATGCAAAGACGCTATTTACAGGATTGAATTTCCAAAACCGCCCGGTGCCGAAAGCAAGACCACAACTAGGACAAACGTTAGAGACCGACGCACTCCGCTGTTTCCTGAAAAGAGAGTTTCGAAAGAGAGGAGAAAGAGCGAGCTACACAAAGGGGGAAAAGCCCTTGCACGGACAGGGTGAACAGAAAATTGCCGCAATGACAAAAACTTAAATGTGGTGCAACCGGCCTGGTCGGTCAAACATGTCTCAAGGTGACCGAAGTTTTGGGGACCACTACTATCCGGTCTCGGAAAAAAGCGCACATAGGGCTTGATTCAAAAGGAGAACCCAGGTTAGACTGGCGAAAGACGGGACTTCAGAGAGGGGTCACTAAAGTCTAACCAACCAATGGGTTAATTAAGAGGTGCTTAGACTAATGATAATCGGCAGAGTCCGATGTCATATCGAATTACACTGGTCTCATCGGTGAACTATACGAATCGGGTCGAAGTCCCTTGAAACGAAGAAGGTTCGCATTGTTAACAGGAAGATGTGGACATGCAGACTAAGGGTTGTTCAGGTAACAAGAGGGGGAGTCAAAGGGAAGCCAGGAAATGAAGGTCAATCGGGGAATTACTAAAGCAAGAGGTCAATTCCGGCAATCAGATCCGGGGGAACTATTGGATGTGCCATTGAAATGGAAGATCGCGGCAGAAGTATCAGAAAGGAAGAGAACACGATCGGTCCCTAGAAAACATTGGAGACCTTCTTTTGGGTAGTGATGCTGGAAAACTATTTCGTCGTGGACCAAGGAAAAAAGAACGCTGATCCCATAACGGGACCGACTGGCCAGCGCAAAGTAAAAAAAAAAGGGCAAAAAAGGGTCCCCCAAGCGAGGCCGGGCTGAACACGCTAACTCGCCATCCAGGTACACTTACCCGTCAGAAAAACTTCTCGATCCCGTCCGTCAGAAGACGGGATAAAAAGGGGAACTCGCTTGGCGCAGGAGGAAAAAGTTGGAAGTAGCGTGACCAGAAAATGGGTAGGTTGTGTTGCGCTGAAGAGACTCATCCACCGAAAGGTCTTCCAGAACTCTAGACCTTGCTTGGTCCTTCCTCTGTGCGCGGCGCAAAAAAGCAGTACGTTCTGTCAGGCCTAGCCATAAATACGAGGGGTCACCACAAAAAAAACGCAAGTGCATCCTGGACTGCAGAGGTTAAATTACACGGATAGCGCACTTCTCACCGAAGCAAGAGAAAAACAAGGCGTCAGCAAGTGGTGAACACTCTGTATAATTCCCACCAGGTTGTCGCGCTAGTTTCGAAGGAGGAAGGGGCAGTGACGGGTACACTAGGTCTGAACCAACCCGCCATGAGGAGCAATAGGTATGCTGGGGGGAAGGATTGCTTTTTGAGATGGCCCATCATCAGTCACAGAGAAACAGGCCCAGACAACCACAGCGGAGGCGGTTCAAAGAGTCTCTCGCAGTGATGTTCCAGGCCACCTCATGGCTCCGGCATAAAACGCCATCTCGCTCCATCAATTTTGCCAAGCCCACTGACCTTCAAACGTATACTCCCTAAAAATGGACCAGACAACGGAGGATGTCAAAATCAGCCAAAAAAAACAGACTAGAAGTTCGCGAACTAAAAGACCGAGAGAATCAACAGGATGATGCCGCAAAAAGGGTACGCTTCGGCAGTTCCATGGAGAGGCAACAAGACGTATAGCCCCGGCAACTCAACTTACCCGAACCCCTTGCGGGGAGCACAACAAGTTGTTCGTATGGAACAGAATGCTCAATCGATCATTGAGCAATAATCCACGATGGAAAGTTTGTCGAGGGTAGAAAAAGAAAAGGGGGGTGCGACGGAAAAGGCCAAGTGCAAAAACGTCCACCTAAGGTGAGAAGACCACAGGCCATAATCTACGCAGGCCATGCTCGATCGTACCGCGTTCGCGTGTGCAGAAGAGGGCGGCACAAACGATGATCATATAAGAGGAAGGGGAGAGGGGGGTCACACATCATCCTTCCGAGGCAGATAGCGGAAGGAAAGGCTCAAAAAAAAAAAAAGAAAAAGAAAAAAGAAAAGAACATTTGCCGAGGCCAGAAGACACTATTGCCACCATGTCCCCGATGTCGAGAACGCTAAATGGCTTGAACCCATCTGTGGTGTTGGCGCCAATCCGAGCACAGCCGACTATGTCATGAAGGTGGCAAATCGAGTGACGTCCACGCAAATCGGCGTCAGATTTGAGACGAAGCCAAGCACACCCGCATCACGGAACAAGAGAAAAAAGGCCGGAGCTGCGAAGCAGAGCGAACAACGGATACCCACCTGCCCCCGGAAACCGGCCGGTGATTTGTGTCAGCCCCATCCGGAATGTTGCGCAAACACCGTATCACGCGCGATGACAGGGGGTGGCGAAGTGCATTGCGAAGGAGATGAGGGATTGTGCACTGGGGAAAAACATCACCCGTCATTAGTAAAGCGACTGGGTCCCAGGGGGCATTGAATAGATGGGAAGAAAGAACGAAAAGAACGATCTTATGGGCGACGCGTTAGAAAGGCACATGTGTTCCCGACCCAGAGTGCGCTAATCAGGCGGGACGCTGGAAAAGCGATGGTTAGCACTAACGCTAAATGCGGGGGAGGAACATGGCTTGCCGGGTATTAGCAATCCCGCCCCCTAAAAAGGACGGGACAGACCTTCGGAACACGGACCTCGAGACGCTCTGTCATGAGGCAAAAGGTTGGACTAAACCTTTACAAAGGCACCAATAAAGGAGAGTAAGGGGCGTACTGCACGATGATGACTAAGGAACATTTCCTGCTCCTCCCCATCGATTCAGAGTTGGCTCACTAAAGCTCAAATGACTTCCTCACCTCTCAGTCTGATATGCGTATCCGAATAATGCAAAAATTCAAAAACGAGAGCACTCAGCGACCACTCCGAGCGATGACGAATGGCGCACTCGCACGTATCAGTGCAAAACTAACGGTTCTAAATGATTGCGAGAATGGTCAGACGTCCCGATCAGACATTCTTTAAACAGAGAATTCGAAAGCAGCAACGAAAAGCAAATTGTAGCATAACGCCGAATCCGTGCACTTGCAGAGGGGACGCGAGATCGTGCGGGCAAAGCTGGTCGATGAGATGGGGGAGAAAAAGAAAAGCCTTGGACGAGCATCATGGGAAGTTATTCGTAGACACGAGAGTCCAACCTTCCATGGGGCAGGTGTCCTGCCGCAGACCATGTCTTTCTCCGGTCTTGGCGGAGAAGACGGTCAATGAGAAGGGAGAGAGGGGGCCTTGGAAACCAGCGAGCCGCCTCCATAGTGATCCCGAAGAAAACGACGCGCTCGCCATTTGGCAAGGGGCATCGCGAAGAAAAGCGAAGGAGAATCCCCAACGAGCGGTCATTGTGGCTATTGGAGTTTGGCGTAGAACAACCAGACAACATCGCTGCCACCCTCTGATACCCAGATGGGTAGGTCGGAAGGGAAAAGAACAGAAGCCCATAAGGGGGGCTCAACGGGAGGGGGGGGAAAGTGGGCGTGATCGACACAAACGGGAAAGATGAAAAGAGAGAGATATCGCCTGAACAGTTACTCACACTGATGGGCTCGCTTGCAGATACCCTCTGGTGGACGAGAGGGTGGCATCCTGGGGGAGGGGAGGTCTGACTTCCCGGACAAAACTGGCGCTCAAAAAGTCCGGCCATGCGTATTCGGCGTCATATCCTGACCAGGGCTGGTGGAGGGCGATATGAGAGCAGAAACCGAGTTAAATCACCATATGGACGGAGGATCCGTGGGAACTCGCTGAACTAAGCAAATAGTCGAAAAAGGAACGAAGAAAACAAAAAAAACATCGGGATTTGGTGAAGGGAGGCGAAAAAAAAAACCTGTCAGGTTCGGACGAGGAAAGCCGTCCTTTTTACCTGGGGAGGAGGATCCTACTATTAAAGGGCAGGCGTTAGAAGCAAGCTGGAGCCAACATTCACTAGCGGACGCCTGCAGCAAGTAATTTCGCGCACGGGGTACTTAGCGGATAGGGCGTGGAGGGTTCTAATGGACTTCGGGGGCTCATGTCGAATTATAGGGTTTATAATGTCCAGGTTAGTGCTTTAGGGGGCCATTCGCATTAGGGCACATTTGGATTTAACTAAAATCTAACCCCCGAGCTGGACGGATAAAAAAGGAGTCATGAAGCGTCTTAGGTCAAAGCTGGCGCTAGGAAATTTGGGGTGTAGCGGAAAAACGAATATCAGTCCGAAATTAAGTCGTTGGCAAAACATCAGGCCGGAACTCTCTGCAAGAGCATGACTTGACGGGGATTCCTGCTCAACGGGTCGTAGCCGGGTCAAGGAGCAAGAAGCTTTGGTCGAGCGCAAAAGACCGCGCCACAGAATTGGCTCCGGACTGGAACCGAGGAAGAAAACGTGGCGAGAAAAGAACGAGGTTGCAAGTTGGGCCGGGGGGGGGGGAAGCTATTTACTCAATGAAACATGTCCTCCAAAAAGTCAGGGTCGATGCTAGCACGAACCTTTAAACCTCCAAGAACAGCAGGGCGTTCCGGGCGCACTCCGTTGGGGGTGGGGGGGGGGGGGGGTGGTGGGCTGGAGCGCTGCTTGCTCGCGCGCGGAATTTCGCCGGACAAAAAAATCCGGCTGCTGTGGCAGGAAATTGGGGAAAATTGCAGGGACGCAAGTCTCCGAGTAAAGGTATGTGATAGTGGGTCTTAAAAAGGGAAGTCGTACTACTAGAGGGAGAAGTCACTACCTTCGTCAGCCCCTATGTACGCAATCGAGATCAAAACGGTTCCTCGTGGTACCACCGACAGGTCATGATGGCCACATAATATGATCAGGCGAATCTGCGTGCTAATGGTGTTCGCTCAGTTTCAATCTGCTCGCCGGGGTGAGTCTGTTGGGGGTGGGGAGGGGTGGTGTAGCAACTTGGAAAGTTTGAGCACCGTAGGAACTACTTCCTAGTCGGCGGAGCGGATAGGAACACTTCGAAGGGGGAGAAAAAGGGCCTGGAAAACAGAAGGAAGCGCCGCCAGGGTGGAACGATCTGCATCGTGGCCGGCGGATGAGTGGATATCGCTGATCTGGTCGGGGAGGGTCGATTAAGATACGCCGGCGTCAAGCTTCGTCCCTTTAGGAAAGGCCGGGGGTACGATCGAAGAAAAGGAGTATGTGCATGTCCTCCTTCCGTTGGTCAGACCAGGGGGCTAGCAGTATGGAAGGCGCTGTTTTTCTCACGGTGTGTCTAAGGGATGGACTAATAGCATTGATGGATGAGACGTGAAATCGCACACGGTCGATAAAGAATGCCCGTCAGCTGAAGTACCCCTGGGGGGAAACGGAGAAGGGGTACTGAAGGGGGGGTGCGAGAAACTTGGTGATTAAGGGCTCCACTGGAAGAGATTGCGATCGTGGGAACCAAGAATTGCCTTAAGTGCTCGAGAAAGGGGGTGTGGCGTGCGAAACGGTCTGCCGGGTTTTCAGCTAATCACAAAAATCCTACTTGGGAGGTTTGGCGAATGTGGAAAAGAGGGACCGCTAAAAATCTACTCCGGCAAGAGGGCCATCGATAGCTCCCTAGAAGCAATTCCTGAGGGGGGGGGAAAAATTATGTTGTAAAAAGGCCCTTCTCTAGCCATGAGGTCTTCCTGACAAAAAGAACACGGAGTGCCTATACGTCGAACCCTGCCACCGGGTGGTTCGTATGGGATCCTCCTATGCTAAGGGAGCCTCGGCATTACTCCACCACAAAAAAACAAAGAATCCATGCTCCTCGGATGGGGGACAGGAGGCGAGGTTTAATCCGACCAACTGTTTCCCGCGAAGGGGGAAGCGCTTGTTACTACAGATGCTGTGCCTCCATATGCTTGAATGCTGATGGGGGGGCAGTTCAGACAAGAGGGATCATGGCCAGTGATGCGGGAGAGAGATGATGGTCTTTTGAGGGGTCGGACCTCAATCGATAGGGGTCAACTATGGTGCTCCAGACTATTGGGACATCAAGAAATATTCAAGAGTGTTACTCTTTCGTTCATCCTTTCGAACAGGCGACGCTGCCTTTCTCGAACAAAATCAACAACAAGAAGCCGACTTCCCTTGGTAAGAAGAAACCCGTCCAAGGCCCCTTATAGGAGACGGGAGGGTGGAGAAGTGCCAAAAATAGAAGGCCCGATTTCTTTCAGCTAGCTTCCGACTCAGTTCTGCCACAGAAGTTGTCTATGCGACTTTAACGGGGAGAGGGGGGGGAAGTTCGGGGTCGAATGCAGGTTGATCTCCAGACGTTCAATATCATAGTTGCAAAAGGGAGCAGAAAAACAAAAAAAAAAAAAAAAAACTGTTGAAAAAAACCCCGCATCAACCATAGGCAGTACGTGTCGTGAAGGAATCTTCATAAGAGATCTCTCGAGAGGGACGCAGCCGATTGTGATCAATGCCCATAACATGTCGGGATGCTTTCACGAGAGACGCTTTGCACGAAAACGAGGAAAAAAGGAGCGAATCGCCCCACCTTGTGCTTTTTGCGCCTGAGAGGACATTACTCAGGGACCGGATACGAAAAGTCACCGGCCATGTGTGACCCTCGGGTTTCAACAAGTAGGGAGGGAAAGAAAAAACGAACTTTCCGCATCAGAGGAAAAAACTGAAATAGGAGCGGAAGGCGCTCATTCTTGCTTTTGCTTCGACCCCAGTGTTCATCTGCGGAAATCGCAAAAAAGAGCCCTCGGACGTCGTATGAAATCTCTGACAACAACAACGGAGAATAGCTAGTTATTCACGGCAAAAAAAAGGAGCGGAGATGGGTCGACGAACAGGGAAAAGGGACGGATCGAGGGACTCCGACGTCCACGGTTAGGTTGAAGAGGTGGGGGGAAAATTAGCAGGCCAACAAAAAAATTTGGTACTTAATCGTTTCAAAGGGGACGGCACAAAGTCTCTATATTACGCATGGGGTCAAATCGGGTAGGAAGAATCTGCTCGGAGAGGACGCATCCCGGGAGACCTATTTTATGGCATAGGGGGAAGTACGAGAATAGCGAGCCTCAGAGACCCATACTGCGCACCTATGGCAGCGACGAGCATTCTTTGATTATTTGAATCGGGTTTAAAAACGACAGCAAAGGGAACACGGGAAGGCCAATACTATTCCAACGATAAGTACATGTCTCAAAACAGTTGAAAAGCGGAGCCGCTCTTAAAGGCTAAATCGGTAAAGCGGGCATTACTCCAAACTTTCAACTCCACCGTCCGTCGGTATAAATCGAAGGGGAGCGACCGGGATCGTACAGGGGGGAAAAAACGCCCGTGTGGGGATGTTGCTGTATGAGGGCAGCCAAATCTGTGAAGAAGCTTCTGGGGGGGGGGGGTAGTATCAAAGCTTTATTTGAGTGAGTAACTGCCCAGGCAAGAAGAAAACTGGGAGTTACTCTAGAGGGGGTACGAGCACCAAAGCGAGTTACTGAAGGCACTGGTGCCGATACGAGCACTTGAAAAAAGGAAAAAACAACCGACCATCGGTCAGGCCACCTCATGAGGCCCCCCAAAAAAAGGGACTCCCGCACGGCTGGCGGTGCAACATAGAGACGCTGTACCAGTTGGGATCGGGGGTTCTGAAGAAGATGGGCCCATCGACTACTAGAAGGGAGGAGCACACGACAACCAAGAGAGGGTGTCCGGAGAGGCAAAAGAGGAGGCTCTGGGGGGCCAACATCGTCTGGTGTTCGATGTAAGAAAAAACAGAATACCAAACGCATCCACATTGTAAAAAAGAGGGGGAATGAGACCTACGGAACGTAGGGCAATAGCAGTGGAATCGTAAAGGAGTGACCATGAAACACTCGCCCAAAATCATTCAAAGTGGGGAAAAACCAAGACTCGGTAACGGAGCCCATCAAAGATTATGAAGAGAGGCCAGCCCGAAAAGACTCAATCTGCAGCGAAAAGACTAGCAGGCACCCAAGGCAACGCAACCGGCCGACCTTTAAAATCCACGACCGGAAGCTACGTGATCACCCGGGAAGGGCACAGCTCAAAGAGGCGGCAGAAAAGAATAAAAGACTGCCATAGACAATGTCCTAATGGACCGAACAGTCGCTTGTGCCAGTCCGGTAAGACAGGATGGTGGAAAAAAAAGACCAGAGGCTCGAATCACGTAACAAGTCGGTAAGATGTAATGGCGGAAATTGAGCGATTCAACACCTGGTTCAGAAAACAGTCCCTCTATCGGAAAGGCTCAGAGAATCATCAGGAAAGACATGTTTAAGGACGCGGCGTGGCGTACATTAAAGGTTGTGGGGGGGGGGGACGCAGCACAACGACCTAAGCACAGGAAGATACCAGGAGTAATCGATTGGATCAACTGAATCACGCACGTCAAAAATTGGAAAACG
>Ga0179593_1599370_pt1 | contig 11405 bp, 15 predicted proteins | sample CZODoug2_1_08_16_FD_185931 | JGI IMG/M metagenome (GOLD analysis project Ga0179593, IMG submission 185931) | Vadose zone soil fungal communities from Angelo Coast Range Reserve, California, USA - CZODoug2_1_08_16fungal (PacBio error correction) | ecosystem: Environmental > Terrestrial > Soil >...
AGGTGATTCATTGGGGGACTTTCGTACAGTCCCGGGGGGAAAAACTCACCGGAAAAGATGGCCGTCGGGTACTATCCTGGAAAAAAGGGAGGCGGGATTTCTTGGGGAGGTTCTCGAGAAAAAAGGGGGAAGCTAGAGCGAAGGGAAGGCGTCGATGTCGGGGAACGTCGAGGGGAAGCAGAAGAGACAGCGCAGATAAGAGAATCAAGAACTGTTCATTTCAGCTGCAGGGGACACGCGCGGATAGGAGAGTCGGCAGAAGCGTCCTATCTCTCTCCGTGGGGATTCGGGGAATAAGGCGACGATCCGAAAGGAAAACGGCTTTCCTCCTGGGATTTCTTGAACAGGTGAGAGGAACACAGAAAGGCGCTCAAAAACTCGGGAGACTGCTTTCTCTTTGGGGGGGAAGGAGCAGACGGAAGAATAGAGCTATCAGCTGTCTCGGGGCATATACGAAGATTTAACCACATCCATGGGAAAAAAAGATTTCAGGAATGAAGCTACTACCAACCCTACCTTTCGGGGGCTATCCAGGGGATCCACGGAAAAAGAAAAAAACGGAAGAAAAAAGTCGGAGGATTTCCAGGCGTCGCTGAAGGTCGCCTATAAAGGGGGGGGGGCGACTGTAGGCCCGCAGTCAGCGCCACATACTTCCTAAATTCTTCTCGGTAGGTTTCGACAAAAAAAAGGGTAATCGGGGAAAACATTTGATAAGACGGTCAGACGATCATCCACTGCAGATTTCGGGAAGAAGCGAAAAGAAAAAGACGTGCCAGTAGACCATTTTACGTTTGGAACATCCCTAGAAGCATCCGCCCATACGGCAAAAAACATAGAGGAGGTGATCGCGGGTCCGGGGAATAAACCCTACAAGCTAAAATCGTTCCGTCACCGTTTGCAACGTCGGGCGGCCTCTAGAGGAGACCAAAATGAAAAAAAAAGAGGACCGAGGTAAAGATCATGGGATGATCACGTCGGTGGGGACCGTCGGGACGGGGCGAAAAGCGTGAAGATCTACCCATCGGGCGACCCACCAGGCCTTCCAAGAAATCACCCTGCTGAAAAAGGGCTCCAAACAGAGGGGGACCGCGAGGTAACAGGGAAAAAAAGCTCTCGGTGGGGGGGGTTCCCTCCCCGGCCTTACCTTGAGGCGTCCTAGATAGGAGCGTGAGGGGTCTGGAAACACACTACGTTCTACCCTTCTTGGGACCCTGCTTCTTCTGAATGGCTAATAGGACTGAAAGAAATGGCCGACTGGATAAGCGCTCGCTATCTCGGGGGGGAGATCGCTGAGTGAAGGCAACGGCGAACTGGAAAGGCCAAGAAAAAAACTGAGGGAAAAAGGACGCGTCTCTACGTCGTAATCCTACAGCGACGGCTGCAAGACACCGCGTCGTATAAGGTGCAAATCCTGTAGGGGAGCTTCTGGTCCTTTAGGCGTGAATTCTCGCGTTATCATCGAGGGAGTACGGGTTGAAAAAAAGAGTTCCGAAGGGAAAAGAAAGGGGTAGGACTTCGCTTCTCGATCATGGGACCTCTCGGGTGGGTTCTGACGGAATACCACCCAGAGGGGCACAAAAAGAGGAAACGAATGAGAGAGGGCCGTGTTCGGAAAAACAACTATTCTCGATGAAATAAGGAGAGGTTGAGCATCCTTATCGTGAATAAAGAAAGGAAAAAAAAAACCACGAATTGCCTCCCCTTCTTCTAGTGGCCACCGTGATCGAGGGAGCGTGGCCGAGCGCAACGAAAAAAAAAAGGTGAGAAAAACTGATGGGATTCCGAACGAGTTCTAAGGGAGGCTTCCGCGGGAAGAAGTCATCGAAAAAAAAGGAGGAGAAGATGCTTCTTGAAGAAAAAAAAGAAGTGGAGGCAACGAAGCAGGGGCAGCTGGGCGACCTGTCACCCAAATCGTTCAGAGCTGTGAACCAAAAAACAAAAAAAAAGAAGTACTCACAAGGAAAGCAAAAGGAGGGGCGGGCCGAAACGAAGGGGCGCACGCCTTGAAAAAAAGGTGGACGCATCGGGGATTGGAAAAGGAAGGCGTCAAGAGCCGCGGAGTCGAGGGGCGCCGAACCTGAGGACCAACCTTGTCCCCAGGATCACCGGAAGCAGCGGGGGAAAAGCATCAAAAACGATAGAGTACGGTGATTCTGATAAAAAATCCGTGCACTACGGTAGAGTATTTCTACTCACCGACAGGGAGGAAGGGAAAAACCCAACTACGAAGAGGAAATGATCACAATCAAACGACCCGGCCCCTAATAATCAGCAGACCAAAGCATCCTCATGAAGGAACAAGTCGGTCAGGCAACGGACGCTTAAAACCGAAGGGGAAGAGTCGGGGCCCATCATCGTATAAGAGGCAGAAAAGTCCAGTTTCGGGCGGCCTGACCCTCCGAGCCGAGGGGATCCGGGAAAAAGTCTCGGGGAAACCAAAAAGGGTTTCAAAACCCAAAGGAAAGCAGCGGAGCGCAAAACAACTCATGGCATAAAGTAAAAAACCAAAGCAACCCAACGGACGGGAAGAGCCCGATCCGAAAGGAAAGGCGGGTCCACCGAAAGAGGAGGGAGTTGAAAACCCAAAAGTTTCCCCTCTCTTCTGGAGCCGCGGTGAGAAAGTTCGCCGGGGCGAAGGCCTTTTGGGCCGGAAATCTCGGAGCCCAGTGGGGGGGGGGACCGGGCGAAAAAACTGGTAGCCGAAAAAAAGAGCGTACCCCGAATCGCTTCCCAGCTAACCAAAAGGCCTCGGACGGGTGTTCTCAAAGCGGGGGGGGGAGGGGGAAGTTGAAGGGGAGAAGGTGTGGGGTTAACGTCTCCTGTTGGGACTCCCCCCGCTTTCATGGGGCGCCCGGGGAAGGGGGGGGCTCAAGGGGTGGAGGGATGTTCCCAGGTGTTTCGCGAACCTCGCGCTTCTGGGACGAACTTCTAAAGACGTGTCTTCTATTTCTCTACCGCTATGGGGGGATAGAATTTAAAAGGGAGGGGCTCAGAGTTCCTGCTTTTCTCCGTAATCCGGGCAAGGCATTTGACTTGGGGTTTCTGGGTTTTATGACATCATCAAGGGGTTCGTAGAATGGGTGGGGCCCGGGCCTTTTCAATTTGTTCACCAGGGCTTAGGGTCTCGGAGAAGGGGGGGGGGGAGACCTTGGGTGGAGTGCTCGGGAGCAAACTCCTGTGGGAGACTTTCGGGTCTTACTTCTTTTCTGGGGGCTATCTCTGGTCCGAGGGGCCTTTCTTGGGAGGACTAAGGTGGGAAAATAAGGAAAGGCATGCCAGTGGTGGGAGGCTCTTCTCAGGCAAGTCTCGGAGCAGGGGACTGAGCAGGGGCTCTTGAAAAAACCGGCCTCATGCGCTGCCGTGATACGGGGAGGGAAGAACGGGACAGACAAGGGCTAAGCCACGGGGGGGAGGTTTTCCTGAAAGGATCGTTGGCTACCGATGGACCGAGGGTAGAAAGTCGCGGAAGGGCCGGGAAGTTTTCTCTCCGATCGCCTAAAAATGAACGGGGCTGGGAGAAAGCTAGGTCACTAGGCGGCTCCCTCCCGACTTTCTATCTTCAAGGGTCGAGATCACTACGGTCCGATCGGGGAGACTGAAAATCACCCGATTCATCCGCGCGGGGTAAGCACAATACCGGGAAAGGGACTCTCTTATCTGAAGGCGCCCTGTCGTCGGAATGCCTGCCCTCATACTAAGCCATCAAGGGGAATCTGCCTTCCAAAAGGGTCAACCGCAGAAAAAGAGAAAGGAGGCTAGACCAAAAAAGGCAGGCCAGGGACGCCGAGTAGGAGATTCTCTCCCAGAACGCCCCGAGGCGGTGGAAACCCCGGAGAAAAAAAAAAACGAACCGACCGAACCAAGAAAAAAGAGAAAAACAACAAAAAGAGGTGATGAGGGTCTCTTTTCTTTCAAGACTGTGCTACCAATTATGGGGACCACCGCCTCGGGGCGAGTAGAGAAGCAGATGTAAAAACCTGGCGTAGACTGTGAATGGGGTTCTCGGAGGCGGTGCTCCTTCTTTACGGTCTGCGTCAGGGGGAGGCCCGGATCGCGAAAACGATTTAAAGCATCCGCTGGGGGAAAGCGCCGCGACTTCCCTCGAGCAGGTCGACGGCGTGGATGGACAAAGAACGAGAGGAGGGGCAGCTGACACTCGTCTCGTAAAAAAGCCGTCGGAGGAATCTCGAAGCGAATCAGCAGGAGGTCCTACGGTCGTGGGCCCAGAAACTACAGCTCATTAGGAGCCAGTAAAAAGGAAAGGTATGAAGAAGGGGGCTAGCCGGGCATATCCTGAGAGAAAGGCTCTCGGGGAAAAAATCGCAATATGGCCAAAGACCATAGCAAGAAAAAACGGGGTCCCCGTCGGGCGAGACCCTGCAACCTCTCCCCATCGGGGTCGAAAAGGAAAGCCAGAGAAGGCCAACTACGGGGAATAAAGGACCTCTCTCGATCTGGTAGAGGGATGGGCACGCGTCTTCCCGACCATTATTTCCTTCAGACGACAAAGAAAAGCTAGCTCTGGGCTCTCGTATGTAACAAATCCCAGTGAAATGGGGACTTCTCCAGAGTAATCCAAGAAAGGAGGGAAAGGAGCGGCCATGCTTTCCAGAAAAATCGGAGAGACCCTCTCCCCGGAAGTCGAAGAGCGTTCTAGAAGTTGGAAGAAAAACCCATGACCTTGATCCCTCTCGGAGCGGAAAGGCCCAGACAGGACGAGGTTCCAGGTCGTTGGCATCTCTCTGGAGGGGAAGAAGTTAACAAACCTTGGGAGGACCGGAAGGGGGATCAGCAAAACTCTCCCCTTTGGGTCCAAGGGGGTTTCGGAAAAGAAAATCGCACCTAGTTCTTGGACAAACATCTCTCAAGACCGTCTGAGGTTTCCGGAAGATAATTGTCGTGGGGGGACGGCGATTGCAGTGTAGAAGGCAGGTCTCGCCATAAAAGGGATAAGCGCACACCAGTAGACCACTAAAAAAAAAGTTCTCAACCCTTATCCACCAAATAAGGGTCTGAAAGGTAAAGTTCGAAGCCCGCTTAGGCGGGCCAGCCCCCTTTCCTTCCGGGTCTCGTCTAAAGGGCTCTAAAAACGTCAAGAAGTCGGGATAAAGAATCGTGACCAGGCCCTAAAGGCAGACCCGTCTTCTTGACCTTCTATCTGCTGGTCAGGGAAGGCGAGAAGGGAGTGACAAGGGGGGAGTGTCCTAAAAAGGGGCCAGGACGTCTTCTCTCTCCGGTGACTCTCTTTAAGGGGGCAGCCGCAAGGAAACTGGCCGTCAGATAATTTAGGAGAAAACAGCCCTCAATAGGAGGCCAGTCTCCACATCTTAAGCACTCTCTGACCGCGGAGATCATGAGAAGCCTTGGTAAAAAAATGCCTTGAGGGAATCTCTCGAACTGGATCATCGCAAGGGGTTGCAGAAACATCGTTTCGGAGGACTCGGGATTAAACACAGGAGGGTCAAACCTCGGTCATTTTTTTAGACGGACCGAGGTCCACCAAATCCTTCACGGAAAAAAAGGGTATGGTGACGAGAGCCGGGCAATGCCGTGACCAGTAGAACAGAGGAAAAAATAATGCTGCTTTAGGACGATGTCTTGAAAAGACACCGATGCGCAAGAGGATCAAAAAGAGAAGGGAGGCCGACGGAAGGAGGGATAGGAAGAAAAAGCAACTACCCTCTTTCAATATCGGGGGGATTTCCGCCCAAACAAACTGATGCCCGGACGAAAGAGGTTGAGAAAGGAGCACGACGAGGCAACAAAAAAAGGAGGAGGAGGGATAAGAAGGCTCTTCCTCGGAACGACCTTGCGGGGAAGGAAAGAGGGGGTCGTGCAATCGGCGGAATAATTTGAAGGAGGACGGGGCGACAAAAAAAAACCATGCCTGGACAATAGCGGGAAGAAAGGCACGCATAAAAAACCTCGTCAAGGGGGCCACGATGCCGAATGAAAAAAGATAGTTTCAAAAAGAGGCAGGGGGGGGACACTACAGCAGAGCAGGAAAAAAACCGCATTGAATAGAAGAATCAATTCTTTTTCTCCAGGGGCACGCAACCTTTCCGCCCCGCGAAAAAAAACAGGGAGACATAGATGGGATGTGGGAAATTCCGGAACCTGACCAATAATCGACCTTATAAGCCACGGACGACCTTGGAAAGGGGCCAACGAACAACGAAAACAGAGAGATTATCCATTCTATCGCCTTAAAGTCCCGGCCCGAAGAAAAAAGGGGGGGGGGGGGGGAAGCGCTAAAAGCATTCGAGATTTCCAGGAAGATGTCGGAGCCGACGGAAAGGAGTCGGAGGGGTCCGCCGAGACTCGACGGGGACTAGGGGCAAAAACCGAGAAAGCCGCGATATCTTCTAGAAGAGCTGCTCAAGGAAGGGGGATCCCGGCATCTAAAGAAATGGATATCCGAGGAGGATGAGACCAGATAAAATAAGAGGGTCTAATTCCCTTTCGGAGAGTTTCGGGGGAAACCCGAACCGCCGGGGGAAGAACTTAGGAATCTACGTTCCAAAGGGGCTGGCCAAAAGCGCGCAATCGAGGTCGAGGCGGAACAAAAAAGGGGGGTAAGTCGGTGGGACGCCGGGTTCGGAGCATGGGTTGTGGGAAAAAAAAAAAGGAAAAGATCGGGAATAAGGAAAGGTCGAGAGGTCAAAAACACGTCAAAAAAAAAAACCCCGACGTTATCAAAGATACCTTACCCCGGAAAAAAAGGAACGCGCGGGGGCGAAAGGGGTCTTAAGGAGAGTTGGGAAAGAGGTAGGGATTGACCCCGTGGGCGTTTATGGGAAGGTTTGTTTCAAAGGAGAGAAGAGAGAAGAATACTCGGGGGGGAGAAGGACTTCAGCCGGGGAAAAAGGGAAAGGAAAGTTGGGGGAACCAACCAAAGGTCGACCTCGGGGTTCGAAAGCCGAGAAAACGCAGGAGAAAAAAGAGGAATTTGAAGACTGGCAAAGAAGGGTCAACTTGTGAAGACGTTACCCTCAGAAACCTCTACTAGAGCTAAGCAAGGCTCGAGGAGGAAGGGGAGTCGCGGGAGACGGGAGGAAGTCCCCTACCGCTAAAAAAGACTTTCCCTCCTCAGCAAAGTCTTCTCTGCAGCCTGTTCGGGCACTTGAACCGGCACACGGGTCTGTCTTCTGGGGGCAACGCCAGCGGTGGGGTCCTGCCGGGGAGAAAAGGCTGGGGACGACGGGGCGGGCGGCGAACCGTCTAGACGTTGTGGGAAGAAAAAAAAAAAAACCTAAGAGGAACCAACGGGGAAAAACTGAAAAAAGTAGAAAAGGGGACGGTCCCCCTTGCCAACCTTCTGCTCACCCGCCCCAAAACGGAGAGCGAGGTTCGAGATCCTATGTCTTAGAAAGAGACGTCGAAAGACCTCGCCGTTAAAGAGACGTCCATACAAGTAACTAAGAAGAACCTCTCTCAACATGGAACGCGAGATGAAAGAAAGGGGAGGCGATAGGGAGGACACGCTGGGCCGCATCTACTCCTCTCATTAGGAATATACTTGTCCCAGGGGCCGGATCCCGGGAAGGGGGAGAAAGAAAAAAAGGAAATAATAGTCATCCATTCCCACCGCTCATCGATGAGGTTTTCCAAGAGGTCCTGGTCCCGAAAAAGGCAGAAAGACTCGCAAAAAAATCCACCCAAAAAGGGGAAAATATGGAAGTGGGGGTCTCTTGATTCGTTGGCGTAAAGAACAGCCCGGGGGACCACCGGGAAAACCCTCGGTGAAGGAAAGGGAGAAAAAAGGGGTCCCCGAAAGATATTTATCAGGAGAAAAAGCGGTATCCGGCTGGGAAAAGGGGGTAAAGGGAGAATGTCTAGACCGTAGCCTGACTAAGGACGACCGGTCAGTACAATACCTATCGGGCAAAATTTTCCTTTGGGGGGCTTGATTAAAAAACGACGTCTCGATTCGTGGGGGAACGTCAGAGCTCTCTCCTTCTTAGAGATCTCGACCAAGCAGAGCTCAAGAAGGGGGCTTCAATTGAAAAAAAGAAAGGAAACTCTAGCAGAAGAGAAAAGTCCCCTCTGAAGGGAAAAGCTCTAAAATGCGCAGAAAAACGGGGGACCGGGCTAATCACGAAGCCTAGATATTAAACAAAAACGAGGCCACCAAGAATGGAAGACTACTCAATCATCCCAGAAGGTCGGTGTTCTCTTCCCAAGTGGGGGGGCAAAAAGTCTCCCTCAAAAGAAGAACTGTGGCCAGTCCCTCTGGAGGGAGAGTAGACCTCTTACGAGGGTCTTCCCGAAAAGGGAAAGCGGGGATCACAAAAAAGGGATTGCGCTATTCTTTCGAAAGAACCGGGTCAGCTAAGGGGGGAGACCATGTTAAAACAGGTCCAAGATAACTTCAATGGGGGACAAAAGGATCAAAATCGAAATCCCCTTCGCGACCCCGGCGAAAAAACAGGGGGAAACTTGTGGGACGGGGAAAAAGAATGAAAATTGATCTCCTGCAGAAAGAAGGAACCCTCAGGCCTTAATGCAGAAAAGCACCTTTTACCAACAGAACGAACTCTTCCTGTGTAAAAACACCCCACCACCTGGGAAAAAAGGGGTTTAAAAAAGAAGGTATCCTAAATTACGCGGAAAAAAGCAGGTGGAGACAGGTAGGTGTTACCTTCTGCCATTTTTCTTCTCTTTCAAAAGGGGATCGCGGGGGGGGTGGGGTGGGGGGGGGGGGGTGGGGGGGGGGGGGGGGGGGGGGGGGGGGGGGGGGGGGGGGGGGGGGGGAGGGGGGGGGGGGGGAAAATCCCCTGTTAGGTAAAAGGGATGAGCCCCAATGGGGACCTTGAAAAAACTTCTCACGGGGCACTCCAACCTATATGGAGTAAAAGAGCGGTAAAAAAACCTCGAGGAAAAAAAAGCAGGGGGGCCCTCCCAGGGCAAGTACTCTTCGAGAGGAAAAGGGATCGGGCATCTGAGGAACGTAGTGGGGGATCAAAAAAAAAAAGGGCCCTGGTTGCGAAAAGACACCGAGGTATGGAAAAGATGAGCAATGCGCTAGGAGAAGGCCTGGGATGGTAAAGAGGCAACAAACTTGATCATAGACTCTGCTTAGAGGAGATCGCCGGAGGGGGGGGGGTTCCTCACTCGCCTGTCGTGAGAGCTCTCGAATGTCGCTGGAAGCAAGCAGGGCCGTCAGGGGAGCGGGTAACTTCTACAGAGGACAAGATGTTCCTTGAAGGGTCTGAAGGGCCGGCCGGGGAGGCGTAAGCTACTAAAGGGCGGAGGGGGGGGAAATCAGGGTCAAAGGACGCAATGCGTTTTATATACCTAAAGGGGCGGGACGGGATTCTTCGGGAGAATTAGAAAGAAAGGGGTTAGAAAAAAGATGTCCAAAAAAGGGGAACGGGGAGGAGGGACTCATTCTTGCCGGAGTGCCGGTTCTAAGAAAGAATATTCTCAGAAAAGGGGAGCATCGGGGGGGCGTGAAAGCACCCTCAAGGGGAGGGGAAAGTTAGGCAGCCAACAAGTGGCCACTTTCTCTATTGAGAGTGCCGGTCGCTCAGAAAATATTGCAAGAGGGGGAGAAAAACTCTAAAGGGGGGGGGGAAAAAAACAACAAGGGAACTGGAGGAAAGAAGAAGAATCAGAGAAAAAACGATGATATTAAAAGAGAGGACTTCTTCCCTCGGCGGCAGCATAGGGAGAAATCTTTCGAGCAGGGCATCAGTGTGAAAGGAAGGGGGGAGAAAAGACACCCAGGGGGAGATAAGGGAGATAGCCTCTCCCCTTCACGAAAGAAAAGAAAATCACTTTTCCAGGAAGGAAAAGGTTGGAAGAAGGAATTCAAAAAAGGAGGGTTTAAAAGAAAAGAGGGATTTGTCAAATAAAGCAATCCTCCTTACGTCATCGTATAAGAGGGGTAGGAACGTCAAAAAAACCTTTCAAAGGGGAAAAACCTTTAGAATAAAGAGGACTGTCCTCTGGGGGGGAACTTCTTGGAAGACCCCCGACGAGACCGGGAATCGACCGAGAGAGGAAGCAAGACCGATTTCTAAAAGGAGAACCTGCGGAACGACACCCCGAACGCGGGGGGAGAAAAGGAGAAAAGAAAAGGAGAGGAAGGAGGAGAAAGAAAGGAGAAGAGACCAAGGGAGGGGACCCGAGGAAGTCGAGAGGGCCAGAACGCTGTCGGAGAGAAGGAAGGTCGAGGGCACGAAAAAGAGAGAAGAAAAGCGGAAGCGACTAGTGGGAAGGGCCCATCGACTCAGGGGAAGAAATATGGTCCTTATCACGCTGATCGGCATCTCCCGAAGGTCAAGGACCACCCGATCAAGAAAGGATAACAAAAAGAAGAGGACTGGTTCACCGAACCCTGAGGACAAAGGGGCAACCGAAAACAAGGCCGGGGACGCAAGAGCCGATCGACGAAAAAAAGGGGGGCTCAGGGGGAAGCCCGGGCTTGTAAACGCAAAGAGTACCTCGAAGCGACGCGGTTAAAACCTAGGAGAGGAAAGGGTGAGAGGGGGAAATCCGTGAGGGAAGGGGGGGGTCATCCCTTTTCTAAGCGATCCAAGAGGGTCCAGAAGCTGAAAGGGAAAAAGCTGAAAAGGAAGAGAGAAAAGACGAGCCGGTTCCTAGGGCTGAGCTGTTGAAAGGCAGATAGTGGGGGGGGAAACACCAGGAGACCCCTGGGGGGAAGGGGGGGGGGGCGCTTGGGGGGGGGGGGGAAAAAGTTTTCTTGGGGCGGCTATACGACATGGCGGCCCCAAGGAGATGAACGAAGAGGGGGGGGAAGTCCCGGGAAACACGGAAAAGGGAAAATGGGAAGGGGTTCCCTCCTGGGGGAGAGTTGCGCGGTGGGGAAGAGTTGAAGAGGCGCATTGACCTTCGGAGGGGCCGGGGACTTCTGCAAAATCGAGGAAGGGGCTCGAGGAAAAGGGAGGAGCGGGGAAAGGCCCTACTAGACAAGGAAGAGGGCAGAAGAGCGCCTGAAATGGCCATCAGAAGCTGAAAGTGGCCTTAGACGTGGAGGATCTGTACCCCTCCCGGGTCGTGATGGTCTTCTCCATCAGGGAAAGCTGGGGTTGCTAGGTTTCCGCTGGGAATTAGAATCGTGAAACACGTCTCTTTAGGGTAGATGCTCCAGCCAATGAAGAGTTGTCCTTCTGATGACGAGTGAGGTCTTTCACTTGCCCAGAAGAGGAGGGGAGAGGGGGAAGGCTATGAAAGGGCTCCTAGGACTACTGGAGGAAAAATAACTAGGGGAGGAATACCCCCTAAAGACTCTTGGGGAAAAGAAGTCTGAAAAGTCGTCGAACTGATTACTACCAATGTCTGAGAGTCATTCCCGGTCCATGAGAAATGGGAAGTATACGGAAAGAATAAAGATTAAGAGATCGACTACATCAAGGATCCTCTAAAAGAAAGGGACCAAT
>Ga0179593_1699112_pt1 | contig 11405 bp, 14 predicted proteins | sample CZODoug2_1_08_16_FD_185931 | JGI IMG/M metagenome (GOLD analysis project Ga0179593, IMG submission 185931) | Vadose zone soil fungal communities from Angelo Coast Range Reserve, California, USA - CZODoug2_1_08_16fungal (PacBio error correction) | ecosystem: Environmental > Terrestrial > Soil >...
CCAAGGGAACCTGCCTAGAATGCTAGGAGGATCTGGCCGGTAATCGGGTGCGTAGATCAAGACGTTGGGAAAGGACCAATTTTTAACGGTTCTCAAAGGGGGAGTCAGAACGAGCCGATTGAAGCCAACGCACAGCAGACTCCACTCGAATATGACGATCCGTGGGGACTGGGAGGAGGGAAAGCGGACCCGTGCCTCGAAAAGACAGACGACGGTGTAAGCAAGAGGGGAAAGAATGTCCTAGATTAATATCAATACACAGGTCTTCTAATCCTGTTTGCTCTGAAAGCAACGGAATTGAATAAGGGGTGTGCTTGACGCAATCTATAGACCGCCGTTCAAAGAGGCTATCGATGATTAGGAAAAAAAAAACCGATCAAGTGGAGAAACATCCCTCTACAGTACTATCGTTTTTTGTGGTTGGTTTTTGTCCACGCAATGAAAAGTTACGCGAAACGCTGTCATCGAACTGGCACCCAAGTCGCTGAAGCCGAACCCTCGATTCATCGCCTCAACGGTGTTCGCGGAGGAAGGACCAAGCGAAAGGTGTGGGGAACGTTAGGAAAAGTGAAAGGCACATGAAAAAGTATGTTCCCTTCAAAAACAAAGAAGGGGAGGGTTGACATCCACCGCCGCACATACACCAGGTTCTTCGAAATTCCTACGAAAGAAACACCTCAAGATGGCATAGCGCAGGGGGGGTGGAGGAGAAAACTCCCGCGCTACTGACGTAGGTAGAGCATGCAGCTTATGCCGGTGTAGACCAAGCCGCGCAACGAGACCAATTACTCCAACGATCCTGTGTGCAATCGGCGGAAAAACACTGAAAGACAGCGAGGTAATGTGGTAATGCTTTCAGTGCAAAAAGAAGAATGTCGTTGGCATCGTCAAAGAAGGGGGAGGGCAAGAACACGAGAAGAACTAACACAACAAAAGGGGGTGGGGAAAGACAGAGTCGTTCTGCATTAAAGAGAGAGAGGGCGCCCAATCGCCGGTGCAACAAGTCTGGTCTAAAACTGTACCAGACGGGACAATTTTCCTAGAGCGGAAGAATAGAAAGGTGCTACGATTCGACGCCCCTGCGCAATCGATATTTGATAGGAAAAACAGAAAGTAAGAACTTACCCTTAATCGGGGCTTTAAGAATCGCAGATTCTCGGTTTCAAAGAGCTATCTTGTTAGTTCGCCCTCGGCGGGAAAAATCGTTTTCCAAGAGAAAACAACCTGACACCCATTTCGACGAAATATTGAACGGAAACGCCACACAGTCCGTGAGAAAGAGGATTCGACACATATGCACGCGGGAACGGGGCAGGAAAATCATCGCGATAGCATGTTCCCGACAGGGAAAGAAGACGAATGCATATCTGATACAATGAACCCAAGAAAGAACAGAAGCCGGAGGTACCCTCCATCCTGGGCGAGCATGTGGAAGAAAAACACCATGCCCTTTACCAACCATACCAAAACCACAAGAAAAAAAGAGCCAGTCAAGGGGCGAATCTGCCGCGGGCGATCTTCCCAGAAGGGGGCTGCTGGGCGACAAAAGTAGACCTATCGAAAACCCAGTGCTATTTGAATACGGTGAAACAAACCCACTCCAGAGAAGGCGCCGTTCCGAAACGCGCACTATAAACACATAAAAGACAGCAAAAGAGGATCAAACTAAGCGTCGATGCTCAGAATCCCAGGCAAAACAAACGTTTTAATGTAGGGGGGAACGGCGCTGACTCAAAAAGGGACTCTTCCAGGTCAGGAAAAGGAGGGATGCCCAATAGGGGGCTCTCGGAGGGAGAGATCTAGGTGGGCATGCATTTTCAAGAACGACTGCAAATAACCAGGGGGAAAATGCAAACCTGCTCCCGACTGGTGCCTGCGCTACGCAGAAGGAAATTTGGGAAATTCCCTGCCTGCGCACAACGAGCGGGCTCCTGGGTTATGTTCATGGTCTTTGACTGGGGTCGATTGACAGCAACAGCGTGACGGGGCTGCGTTGGGAAGGGGCAACGATATTGCGGGTGGACAAGGGGAAAGGTGTCGATGGCAGGTCGTACTGCGAAGGCCAGCAACATGGGGGTCAATATAGAGGTCCAAAAAAATAAACTGCTGGGCATTGGCTCGGGGAAAGAGTTAGCCTGCGGGCGTTGGTGGGGGATGGTTTCTAGAAAAGCGGTGGAGTTTTGGGGACATGACGACGGGCACTAACTAGGCGCGGTGCTAAGGGACGATGTGTCCTCGCATGGTGGGCCAAGTTGTATCAAGAGCAAAGAGGGTCGGGTACCTATCATCCGGGGGCTAAAGAGAAGGTCAAACCGGGTTTCCCATGTGTGGAACCAATTGAGATGTCCAGCAGCATACGACCGTCTATGGGGAAAAGGGAAGTGGTGGTCTTCAAAAAACAAATTAGAGCGCCCATTGTGTCGGGATGTGGGGGCAAGGAAGTTGTAAAAGACGCGGTACCAGGGAGAACAAACAAGATATCTCCTGAACGGAGGCCGGTGTATAGGGGAGGTAAAAACGACCTACAAGAAGCGGACGCCGGATTCGTGCTATTCGAAGCAGACAATATGAGCTGGCACGAATTGGGGAGGAGGTCAGGCTTTCCAAGGCAGACAGGGGGGGAGCCGTCTGGAATGGCAGAGCAGGGGAGGAAAAATCGGAGGACGCTATCGTCTCTCAGTGGAAGGAGCGTGTTCAAAAAATTGCGTGTGGGTAAGGGTCGATCAGGCTCCTCTCGGAGTTGACGAAAAAGATCTTTGAAAGGCTTGGTCTTAAACGTGAATCAACTAAAAACTCAAGGGAATAGTCATCTGAAGGGAGGACTGGCGGCTCAGCCTTGAAGAACAAGCGCTGGGGGGGGGGGGATGAATGGTGGTCCGGACCCGTTTCGCCGGGGAAAAAAGGAAAGAAAAAAGTGAAAGAAGAAAGAGTCCGAAAGCCGAAAAGACGCGGGTTCTCAAAAGGGGAGAGTAGGGTCTTGATGTGGGGAGTCCTCGAGGAGAGTACGGGGGAAAAATGGGGAGGAAGGGGAACTCCATATCCGCTGGTGGGTGAAAAGTAACCAGAATCAGTACGGGGGGAAGAGAGGACACGTTTGTCCAGGATAAGTCCACATGGTTACAAGGAAACGCGACAAGTTGAAGATGAATCGCGTTTCCCAAGAAGGGAGTTTGGTGAAAAAACTCGGTTCGCCAGGCGAGACAGCGTGGAGCGTCAGAAGAGAGGGCGGGAAGATAGTTACGGTCAGGAGGAGGGGCGAACGGAATACTGTCAAATCGGAGATATTCACGACATTGCCACCTGAAGTAAGGGGAGCTGACGTCACCGACCACCGTAAGAAGGAAGGTGGAGAAAATATCAAACATGATAGAAAAAGGGGGGGGAGTTGAGAATGCATGACCAACTGGGAGGAGGGAAAAACAAGGGTCGTCTCGCCCTTGTAAGCCTGACCGCGGCAACAGAGCAAAAAAGGCAGATATAAGCTCGAGTCACGTTCTGCTGTTGCGGGGGTCAGGTACCTTCAGATAGGGGGGGGGCAACAAAAAAAAAATAAGGAGTCTGGAACAATGGAAAATTGGTCTCACACGGGATTTCTCTGGCATTGAAGAGAAGGCGAAAAGGTTCCCTTGGTTCGTATCGGAAGCGAAAAAAGTAGGAGGAGGAAAAACCGGAAGGAGAAGGCTATTCGGGCAAAGACTTCAATAGGGGGGACCGGGGTGCGGTGCGGTACCAGTGGCAAACGGGGGAATGGAAGAAGGATAAGATTCGCCGCTTCCATTGAGCACAAAGCAAAAAGAACGACTCGAACTAAAAAAAGGTGTACATGGGGAAAGAATGGGGGGTCAGCTACCGGTGGCACTCGCAGGGGGGAGATCCAAAGGGCCGGGTAGAGTGATAAGATAACGAAGCGGACAGTGTGCTCCGGGAAAAGACGTGGCCTTACATGGTGAGAAGGGAGAAGATAAATCGCTAACCGGGGGAAAGAGAAAAGGAAAGATTCTCGATGCCCCTATAAGGAACACGGCGAAATGAGCAAGCTCCAGTCAATATGGAAACGGAAGAAGGATTCTGACGGCGAAGCTGTCCATAAAAGAACCAAGGGTTGAACCAAAAATCTCGAGGATCGGAGGAAATATCACGAAACTTGTCGAGGGCGGGAGGAAGAAAAGACAGGGGAACGTATCAATCCGTGACGAAGGCACAGTGCAAAAACAGTAGGATGGGGAAAAGGCAAAAAAGAACACTCTGGAGGTTAACTTACGCGGTAGAAAAGTCGAGGGGTGAAAAGAAGACGACCCTCACAGGGGCGAGGAGAAAGGGACTGTTAGTGGATACCCGCGCTCCGCTTAGCAGGGAAGCTGAAAAGACTTCTGCCGGGGGGGTAGTACCAAGTTGGGAACAGATATATCAACCCCCAAACTGTTTGCGCCAAAGAAAAGGCGGAGACATTGGAGGTTCTTGAAAAAAAAGAAGTAGGGAACACCAGACGTAAAAAGGCGACGGATCTCTCTGTCTTCATAAGAAGGGAGAATCGCAAGCGAACTCGAAGCCACCGGAGAAACAAATCCAATAGGAGGAATGGTCCGTTCTGCAAAACTCCGATGGCCCACCACGACATCGTCGGGTTAGCACTTCCTAAGGACTGCTATCGGGACGAAAGAGAAAGTCCCAAAACCCCCCCCCCCCCCCTCGTGCTAGCCTTCGGGACATCAGAGGGGGGGGTGTTAAATCGGGAAATTCTATCAAGAAATATGAGTGTTCTTTATTAGCGCGCACAAAAACTCTCTCTTCAGAGAGGAGGTTAATGAGCTAAAGATGTGTAAAAGCACGGCCCTCGGGGGAAGTCTACGCGAGGGAAAGGCGCAGAAAACACACAATCGAACAAATGTCGCCTAAAAAGCGGACCAACCGGCCGTGGAAAAGGCCAAGAGGGGACAGTCGGGGGACATAGTGCCAAGCGGGAAGGACTCAGAAATAAAGAAAAGGAATGAACCAGCGGGCAAACAGCATGGGGGAGAAAAAGAAGGACAGAGGAAGACCAATGCAACCCCGCGGAGGAAGTCCAGAAACGACGAAGGGAGGGTGACGGCGCGCAATAAGGGTAATAAAAAAGGAACCGGAACGGTGCGAAACTATTCCACCGAGCCCGCCAGACTAAGAATAAAAACGAGCTGGGGAAAGAAGGTCGGGAGAGCGCGGGAGATGAAAAAACGGCCATTTGACGCCAGAGTAGACATCCATGACAGAACCATGAGAGGGGGACTGCAATATCGGGAAACCACTCCATAAGCGGCAAGGGGAAAGGAGTTGTCCGAATGAAGAGACGGACATCATCCTGAGGTCAAAAGGGTTCCTAGAGGCGGGACAATCCAAAAAAAAAGCAAGGAAAGGGTATGTAGGAGAACGGGGAAGATAGTTGCAAGGGAATGGGAGACATGGGAAGTCCATGTGCGATAGATGAGTGATAGCAGAAGGGGGAGATGGCGACATAACTAACGAGTATGAGGAAGGAAAAAAGGGAGAAAGTATTTGTAAATCAGAGGGAAAAAGGAGGACGCCATGTGAAATCCAAAAGGTGCACACTCCAAGGTATTCCGGATCACTACATCTGACCAGGGTTCCACCAAAGGCCGCCTCATCGATTTCGCGCTGGAAAGGGAGGGGTTTCTCTGGTCGATGGTAGGAAGCCAGGGTATGGAGGGTACATGGGGGCAACCAAAGATTGCAGTAGTGAGGGGGGGGAGAGGGAGGTCAGAGATGGTCGTAAGAAGGTGGGGCAAATCGCGCCCAAAGATCAAACAGGGGGGGGGGGGGGGGGTGGGGGTGCTTAAGGACGGGGGGGGGGGGGGGGGGGGGGGGGGTGTTTTGTTGGTAAGAAAGGAAGGCGGGGGGGGGGGGGGGGGTGTAGAATTGGGGGGCACGGAGGGGGGTACGGGGTTTTCTGGAGGGTGGATAGGTTTTAACGGGACACCATGGGGTTAAAAATACGCAGGGAGTTGAAGTGAGCTCATTGAGGCGGAAGAAAGATGAAGAATCTGGGGAGGGCAAACACAGGTGCACGGCGCCGGAGGGCGAGTGCTGGGGGGGAAAGAAAAGGGTGGAGGTAGTGGGTGGGGGCTAGGAGGGGGGGGCGTAAGGAATGGGAGAGTGAGGTAGGCAGAAAGGGGAGTGTGGGAAGAGGTTGGGGGGTGGGGAGATACGGGGTGAGCGGAGGAAGAGAGGGGGGTCACCGGAGGACGAAGAAGAAGAGGAGCGAGGGAGGTGGGGTAAAGCGAAGGGGAGGATGACGGGAGGAGAAGGGAAGGGCAGCCAATCTCTTGTTGATGCGGTTGGGGAACGCAGGTACCCTTCGTTCAAACGACTCTAGACTGGGAATTGGCCTTGATGGAAGAAATTTCTTGTTTTCACTCTGTTCTCGACCGGGCATGGGGAAAGGGTTGGGACCAAAAAATGATGCCCGTCATAAAGCTGGAATAGGAAGAGGGGCAAAATGGGGTTGCTGGGGTATTAAAGATCGTCGGGAGCCGTCATCCGGGAACATTAGGTCAGGGGAGGGTTGGGGGGGACTCCCCAGTGAAAACCTTGGCCTATGAGGTGTCGAGCATACGACACAAGGGCCTCACGACGGGGGGGGGACGGGAAACCACAAAAGAGGGAGCCAGGGTGTCGATGAGGGTTGCAATGGGGAGAACGCGTTTGACAGCGAGGCGAAAAGGAAAAAAAAGAAGAGATAAAGAAGGGGGATTGCTTTACTCAAAGACTCTCTATAGATCGGTCAGATTCAAACAACCAAAGATCGGAGGGAGGGGCTAATTAGTCGCTAGAAGGGGGAGACCATAGCTAAGATAATTTATTGGGTAGAGACCTAAGATGGCGTTCAAATTCGGAGTGAGTGCTGAAAAAAAAGAAAAAAAAGGAAAAGAGTTCAACTAAACTGGGCAGGGTTGTCTTTCAAGTTGAGGGAGATCATTCCCTCGAAGATTATCCAACTGGGTCACCAGGCTTTAGATATTGATGGAAAAAAAGGGGAAAAAGGGGCCTTCCAATCTCCTTCTCGCTTGCAGCATGCGGAGGTTCCGACTAACCAACAGGGTGGTTTGAGTATAGTTTGACAGGACCAGTTGCGACTTTAATACCGACTTCAGAAGCCTTCAATGAAACTTAATCCTCTCTCCGGGGAGAGTGGAGACACTAAACGTAAGAAAAAGGGACGAGGGGGAAGTTTTGAAGAGTGGATTTGACCCGCCGAATAAGGGCGGAGTGAACCAGAGGTCCGCTGTGGGGGTGGTCAGAAAAAGGCGGGGGGGGGGTAGGTGTTAATTCTTCACTTTTTTGAAGATACTTGGGGAGGATTGGAAAGTTGAAATCCAGACGGACAAGTATAGGAAAAATGAAGAAGGGGGAGAAGAAGGAAAAAGATTTTGGGAAACGCAATCGGTTGCCAGTCTACAGAGGGGTTGAGGGAGGAAGAGTCTTAGGGGGGTAAGGGCCGAGCGTTGATTTGACGCCGGCGCGGTAATCAAAGAGGAAGTACACGTTGAAGCCCTGAACGCGTATAGGTCGGGGAGCGTCGTCAAAAAAGCAAAACACGGTTTTCTGAGGCAGATATGAACACTTGAAGAGTGGGAGACTTTATACTACCACATGTCGGAAAAAAAAAAGATGTTCGGGAGGGTCGAGGTCCCGTGGATGTACCATATCAAAAAAAAGAGAGTCATGAGTAAGGTTCTGCTGGGGGGCTTGTGGGAGGCTTCAAAAGGGGGTTTTCAGGGAGGGGGGAATTAACTTAGTCACCATCCACGAGAAAAAGGTTTGAAATAAGCTCCCGCATTGTGCCGAGCGAGAAAGGCTAGGCGAGGCAGGAAAAGAAAAAAGGATGATTATGAAAATATATATATAACAAGCTCTTCATAGGGGGAGGTCAAAATTCGGAGTGCGACGGAAAATTTTCCATGGTGCCAGCGTGAATTACCGAACTCAACATCGGAAACTCTTACATTGGGGAGCCAATCAAAAAGAAGAGAATATGAAAGATGCTTTTTTACTTGACGTCCGAAAAAAGTAAGAGAAGACCGGGTTTCGCTTAACCTGGGAGGGAAGAAGGAAGGGGAAAAACCCTTCCGGCTTCTATCCTGTGGTCTGACTAGGGGAAAACGGGTGGGGGAAATACAGAGACTCAATCTATATACGCTTTGTTACCGGGCGGAGGAATAGAGAAGATTGGCCCCGATAAGTTAAAAATTAGGAAAACTAGGGGAAGAACAGTCCACGACAGAGGGGGGTGTGACGCGGTCCAACCTGGGGGAGGAGGAAACCGGGGGTTTTCACCAAAATCTCTAAAGGATCGAAAAGACTTTAGGTAGGTATAAACTGAAAGAGAACGACAAATGGAAAGGGAGGAAAAGGGGATAACACATCGATGATTGTCATACGGCACCCCACAGGAAAAACCTCAAGTGGAAACTTAGAACTAAAGCACCGGAGGGTGAAACAGGGAAAGCGGGCCGTCACACATCATGATCGGCACTGAAAGGGGAGGGGCACAGAAGCGAACCGCGTATCGGGCTTGTCAGCAAAAGAGGGGAGGGGGGAAAAAAAGTTCGGAAGACTTTTCCTGGACCAAATATAGAAAAACAATAGGTCTCTGGTGCAAACGCCTAGGACAGAAGAGAAGATGGAGTGGAAACGGCAATCGAACCGAGGATCGTTGGGCATGCGGACAGGGAATGATCGCCCGAGAGAGGGAAAAAACAGAGTTTACACAGTTCGGTTACTTCCGCGGACGAACCGATAACGGAAGAGGTGCAAGAACATCTGCGTTCAACGGCTGAAAACGGAAAAATTAATAGCTCTGCAGAAGAGGAGAGCCATGCGGCAGAGAGAAGGTTGAGGAAAGAGAAGAGTGGCGGTAAAGATCTTTTGAGGGGAGAAAAAAATAGAGATAGTTTTCACGGAAAAACTATGGGTGAAGTTTCAGAAGGAGGGAAGAAAGAGGACGACCAACTTCCCCTTGCAAACAACAAAGGAAAATAAAGGGGGGGGGTGACACTGGAACGAACCAACCTTATCTTAGGGCGGAGAAAAATATAGCAACTGGAATCATTGGAAACCAAACAATGACCATCGGAGAACCCATTTAAAAGAGAAAAAGGAAGAAAGCTGAGAGGAGGAAAACCAAAGGGATACAGAGGGGAAGGATGACCCGTCAAAGGAGGGGATAATTCCTCATTTGTGATAAAAAAAGGTACACATCCAAGGGGAGGATGATCACCCCTAAAAGACCGCTACAAGTTACCCATGTTGGGAAGAGACGCTAAAAAAGAGAGTATGTCACGCCGCAACCTAGGGTCATTGCCGGACAGGAGAAAAAAGGAATCGAGACAAGGGACCTTTTATGTTCAACGACCGGGACCAATGAAAAAACATCCATAGGGGGGAAGTTGAACGGCTAAAAGAAAAAAGGAAAGAACCCTCAGCACATAGCAATTCCAAGTTAGAAAGGGGAGGATGGAAAAAAGGAAAGGGTGTGGGAGCGTAGGAGAGTGAGTACGGTTGTGTCCAGGCCAAAGGGGAGGCAGCTGAAGGAAAAGAGGATGCAAAATATCAACAAAAAGTGAGGGGAGTAAACTATATATACTATGGGATCAGGATTGAATTGAGGAAAGGGAAATCCAATTGTCCTTTCACAAAGGTCGCTCAGCGCACAGGGAAGGCGCCTTCTGGGTTTAAGGAAAGTGACAGCAACTGTAGGGGGAACGCTTGAGACGTTAGTTAGGGACAGATGTTGAGAGGGGGGATGATTTGGGAGGAAGGAGGAAAGGGCGCACGCAATGGAGTGGGTTAAACTGGGGGAAACCATACCGCAATGGGGTCTTTTAGGAATTTTCGACTGGCGGCAGACAAGGTGGGGGCAAGATAGGCCCGCGCGCGGCATATCAAAACACTGGAAAAGGTCTCGCTTTGGGGGGGATTAGAGGCGGGGGGGAATATGTCGTCGTCAAAAAGGCTGGTGTAGGGAAAAGAAAAGGGGGCCGCCGCAATAACGAAGAACTCGGGGGAAAGGGGAAGGAGTGCAGCTAAGAGTTGTTTGCATTGGGGGGGTTATGCAAGACGTGGTTACGGCCACTCAAGGAATCGAAAGGGGGAAAAAACGCGATGGTCTGCGCGGGTTTCCAAAGTGAGGAAAAAGGATGTACTTGTCGAAGCATACGAGCAGGGAAGAGGGGGTGGTTCAAGTGGGGGTCACAGGAGAGGGGCGTGTTCGAGAGGGTAAGGGAAGTTGGAAAAAAACGAGTTAACCGAAGGGGGAGACTTAACAGGAGAAAACGGGAAGAACTGGATGCTTTAAGACCCCGAAAAAAAAGTGTAATCTCGCCGGATAGATAATGCCAAAAACCACTCGGAACGCGGGCGCGCTAGACTGCTATGGAGTTCAAGAACTATATGAAGGGGAGCAAGATGAAAAGCATACCCGCCTCGGGGGGAAATAAGGGGAGGGTCGCGCGAAGGGAAGGGCGCAGGGTAAAGACGACTTGGCGTTGTGGGCGTGAGAAAGTGGAGACGATCATTCAACGTAGGATAGAGACAGACGATCTTTTTGGAAAGGCTTTTCGTGGTCAAGGAAAACAATAGATGGCTCGCGGGCGGCGCAGGCATTGGAGCAAGGCAACTGAGTGGGGGTTTAAAAAGGGGGGGGAAAGAAGGAGCCCGAACTTGGTCAACCATGCAGGAAGCCGAAGCGGTCTGCGTCAGGCCAACGAAACGTAAGAAAAAAAAGGGGAGGGGGCATCCGAGGGGCCCGCCGAATTTCACGAAGGTTGGGGGCAGAGGGAGGGAAAAGTTCAAAGGTCGGGGGGGGAAGGACCGGAAAGAAAGAGAGGGTTGTTGAAAAGATTCAAAGGGTACCAGGTAACGTTTCATGTAGTGCGCAGGGGCGGAAGAGAAGTGAGATGAATGAGAGTGGGTCAAGTCAGAGATTTTTGGGGAAAAAGGAAAGGCAAACTTTTGGGGCTGCGGAATCGGCTTCGGGGACCGCTAGGTCGGGGAAATAGTTAGAAGGAGGGGGGGAAACTCGGGGAACTCGAGAAGATCCTGACTGCCGCCCGTAAGAGTGAGAGGGGTCGGGAACAGTACCACTGAAGGGAAGTCCTTGGGTTCAAAGAGAAAAACAGTATATAATCCAAGGGGGCGGGGGGGGAGAGGACAGACCAGTACATGGTCACAAACGTCTTCTTCGAGTCCAGACCATCTACGAATACAAAGCAGATCGTCTAAGATTCCTGGGGGGGGGGGGAGTCAAAAGGGAAGAGGGAAGATTTGTTAGGAAGGCAAAGAAAGAAAAATGGGTCCGCAACGGGTGTGATGCCGCCTCCGCAGGTTACGAAAAAGGGGGCAGGAAAGGGTCG
>Ga0179593_1266368_pt1 | contig 11404 bp, 9 predicted proteins | sample CZODoug2_1_08_16_FD_185931 | JGI IMG/M metagenome (GOLD analysis project Ga0179593, IMG submission 185931) | Vadose zone soil fungal communities from Angelo Coast Range Reserve, California, USA - CZODoug2_1_08_16fungal (PacBio error correction) | ecosystem: Environmental > Terrestrial > Soil >...
AGGGCCTGAAAAAAGCTCTCTTCGCCTCCACGGACGAAGAACAGAGAGCGACTCGCCACCGACATGGCCGCCTTTTTGAAACTTCGAGATTGAACAACAAAAGGAAATGATGGGGGGGATAAATCGCCGATGAGTAGAAACCTCCAAGAGGACGCTGGTTACATGGAAGGAAGAGCAGAGGTCACGACCTAATTACTGTGAGTAGGGAATCCCGCCAAACCAATCTCAGGCGGTAGTGGGACATCATCAAGGCGCCGAAGCACCCATGGGGCCTCTTCATCTCGCCAGCGAAGCCGTGTTATGGGGATCGAGAGATCAGGGAGGGCGGTACGAGCAAAAAAGCCCTATTCCACGCCGCTAAGACTACCCAGAAAAATTCCGATAAAAGTTAAGACCTCGCCCACGGAGGCGTCAGATGTTGGTCGTCCATGCGTCCAAGTAAAGAAAAAAAGAGAAAAGTCTGTCTTCGCAGAAGTAACATCAGGGAAGAAAAGAGGGGGGGAATTTCAGGGGTAGTCGCGCATTTGACTGGGGATCAAAAAAGAACCGTGCGCAGAGGTCAGAATCGACATGGACGCCGCCGGGGAAAGGAGAGGGGGGAGCAAACATTGAAGAGAGTGAAGGGGGAGCGAACAGGATCCTCAATTCATTAAAATCGAATGAGCGCGTACTTATGGGGGAGCTCGAAAAAGGTTAATTCTTGGGGGTGATTCAAACGTGTGGCCAAACGCAGACTCAATATTCAAGGGGTTCGCGCGCGCCTGGGACGCGCAACAAAGGGAAAAGGATTACGTGCCGCGAAGAACTGGAGGACGGCCCTAGCGTGTCCTTGCAAACAGGGTAACCTGAGCTTGGACCTGCAATAGAGGCGAGGGGGGGGACAGATCCAAAACAAGCTCTTTAGGACGTGAGGAACTGGTCAAAACCGAAAAAAAAAACCACCTATAAGTAAACAGCGGTACCGGAATAGATCTCATTGGAAAAAAAACCGCCAGGGGTCTCGCCACGACAAAGAAGAAGAAAAAGTGACCGATCCGAAAGTAGAAATAAAAAAAGATTAACCAAATATCCAGCTAGTCATACTTCTGACCAATCGGACAGCGACACCGAAACCTGACAGCACATGTTATTGCGCCGCGGCGCTCTCATGACTCTACCGGCTAATTGAAAGGGGCAAGGGGGACTTCAAAGAAAAGAGCAAAGAGGTAAAGATTAAGCGTCTCTGGAAACCAAAAAGAAAAGCATTGGAAAGGACTACTTATCAGCTGTAGAGAAACTACCTTCTCAAAAAGGGAGGGGAGGAAGAAGGCGCGCGGACAACGATTCAATCGGAAAGGAAAAAAAGAGAAAGCTGAAGGCATTCTGGAAAGAGCACAGGCTGGGTGGTACTTTACAAAAGGTATTACCATACATATAGAGCTTTTTATCCTTATGCATGGTGTAGGGGGCGAATCATCTCAAAAAAACCCTAAACAAAAAAGGACGTCGCCTCGGTGGAAAAAAGACAAGTGTACCTTGTCTAGACATCTTCTAAGGTTGATCGCTCTATCGCCGCACCGAAAAAAAAGGAAAAAAACGGTAATCATATCTGGACAGAAAGGAGCTGACGAGCTCGTGCTTATTCAGTGAAATCCCTGAGGACTTTGCGAAAATGAAGTCTCCGATTAGGTGACCAAGAAAGGATTCCGCGTATCAAATCAGCTTTCTCTTTCTGGGGAGTAACTGGAAAAGATCTCGCGGGTCGTCTTGGACTCACTACCTATTGAGGCGGGGAGAGAGGGTCCAGAAGACGAGTCTTCGGAGGGGGCTAAAAATAGGTAGGGAGAACATCAGGGCAGGGGTACTCGATCGAAAAAGTTGGGTCGGAAAAAGGATCCGGGGCGCGCAAAGTTTGCTAAAAAGGGGTTAGTCCGAAGCTGAAGAGACGAAGATCAGGGGTCGAGCTAACCGCCGGTTTCTCAAATGACTCTTGCTTGCGAAGAATAAACCACATTTCGAAAATTCGAACCAACCTCAAAAGATCAAAAAGGAGGAGGGAAGACCAGAAGAGACTCGAGATCGCCGCCTCAACGCAGAGGGAAAGGGGGAAAAACCGTTCAAAGCGAGCAAGGACCAAGGACAAGAGAATCCGTTTGCCGAGCAATCTGCTTAGGCGCAAGACCGGTCAGGAAAAAAAGGAGAATGGGGTATTCGTCTCCTATTTACGCGCGGGGGGACTAAGAAACCGACCCAGAGAGGGAGTCGAGGAGCTGTTCGTCAACTCTGATCTCGCTCTGGAATGGGTTAAAACAGTAAAGGAGGGAGGGTGGGGACGAGACCTGGGACTGTTGATAAAACAGGAGGAAAAGGAATACGGACTGAAAAACAAAGTAGGGAGAAGACTAAACCCCCACACGGAAAAAAGAGATGGAAAGAGAAGGAGAGAATGTCATGAAGAAAGGTAAGCAGGCCGCCGCTGTAATAAAAATGTCCCCAGCCGAACTTCCAACGAATTCACAAGGGAAAAAAAGGTTACTATACAGAGAGAGCTCGAGCAGATCGAAGCTGACTAAGCAGCGGGAGGGTAGAAGTACTCAACTCGTACGCGAAGATCAAAGTTCGGAGTAGAGAGGGGAAGACCGTCAGAGGAGAGAAGCGAGGAGGAATCGCACCAGTTCTTCTGGAAGGGAAACGGGCTCGTTACGGTTCGTTCCAGGCTTCGAGCCTTTAAAAAACGAGTCGATCAGGCAGAGCCTGGTGGAAAAGGGACTATAATTCTTACCTGGGGGAGGGGAGAAAAACTGCGGACAGGAGGAATCAACGGCTTTCGAAAGGGGGCAAACTAAGATGTACTTCTTCGGCAAAGGAGCCGGCGCTTCCATCAAAGGAAATAACCATGGTGCGCTCACCGGGAGCATGAGGGAAAAACCCTACGAAAAAAGACTTGGGTGGCAGACAAAGGAGAGAAGGACGCTTGAAGACTCTCGGACAAATGCGATCCGTTCTCCTTGAAGACTCAAAAGGAGGTGATCCAGCTCAGTGAAAGACGAGGAAGGGCTATTGGGAAGAACCTCGAATATAGAGGGAAAAACAAGAAAGAAGAGGAAGAAAGTTAACAATCTCTCACCTCCCAATGAAAGAAGTCGCAGAAAAAGCGCATGAGATGGTCGCAAAGCTTGGGCGCCGAAAGCTGGTAGAGAGCAGTCGATCAAAAACTGTCAGGGGATTGGGAGTCTCACTAGAGAGACGGGGAATCTGCTTGCGACTCCGAAAGGGGGATTGGGGGAAGATGCTCGAAAGAGCAAATAAATAAACGGATAAACGATGAGGAAGAAAGCGGGACTCAAAAAAACCATCACGCGTAGGACACGCAGTCACGGCAGCCCAAAGAGAGCCGGGGATCGTCTCTTCTCTCTGCTCTTGGTTGAGAAAGAGGGGGAATAAGCGAAGGGCGGAAACGACCTCATCTCGTAACTAAACAATTTGAGGGGAGCAAGGAATGAAAATCGAGCAGGTCAGGGAAAGGGGAAAACGTCATTGCGCGACCACAAAGGGAAAGAAAGGATTAACACTAGGGTAAAACAACTAGAGAGGGCAGCTGATCGGGTATCAACTTACTTTAGAAGGGGGGGGCAGAAGAAGCGAAAGCGCGAAACGCTGTCGAAGATTTGCTGAAGGGAGTGGAGCAAAGAAAAATGGTCAGCACAGAGCCACCGAGAGGGAAGGCCTAGAGAGAGGAAGGGCGAAGCACGTAGAGCCCTGGGGGGCACTAAAGGGAGATTTCGGGGATGGGAGGGGGGAGAAATAGGAGGGCAGTAACCGCTGAGACGAGCTTGAAAAAGGAAACTCAATAAGGGAGAGGGTCAGACTGCTTTCTACCATTTAGGGCGGGTCGGAGGAGCAGAGTGTTTCCAGCTCGGCAACGGAGCAGGGAAAAACAAAAGGGGCTCACGGGTGACCAATGCAGCGGCCCTTACCTTGAACGCGGACGGAAAGACACTCAAACAGCCAGGGGACGAAGTCGGCGAACGGGAACAGGTAAATAGGGGGGAAATAGGTCAAGGCCTTTTTCCGAGCATGGCTCGAGCAGGGGACAATTTGCATCGAGTTCGAGCTGGGAAAAGGAGCCGGAGCCCAAAAAGAGAAGATGCGAAGAGGGGAGTGGGAAGGGAAGGATAAAAAAAAGAGAGGGGATACGGAGCGGCTCCGTTCATTCGCTGCTGAAATTTTTTGCGGAGTCACGAGTGAGGGAAAAACTCAACGGCGGCATGGGGACGGAATCGGGAGAACGAGCTCGGGAATAAGAAAAATTGCGAGAAGCACCACTGAAAATGACCCAGGGATGTAAGTTCCATCAGCGATTTAGGGAATGCTTGGCTAACTGAAGGAAAAAGGAGAGATGTCATGGCAAACGGAAGGGAAAAAAAAACACTCGGACGTGCGCGGGATGCACGTAAAAGTAAGCATGTGGCTCTTCGAGCGAGGGGGATGAGGCACCTTGTTTGGGAGAAGAGCCAGCCGCGTGCTGGGAAGGTGGGGGGGAACCAACGGGATAGTCGTTTGATCAGATGAAGAGACTCGTTGGTGAGTTCCTTCCGCCTGGATCAGGTAGAAAGAAAGAGGAGGTCGGTCAGGGTCGGGAGAAATCCACCCAGAAATCGGTCTGGGACATCGCGCGGAGATCCCGGGAACAGCTTCACCTCAAAATGAGGTAGGCTGGAGGCGCTCGGGGCGGAAAGAAGGCGGTTTTTGCAGGCCTCTAATTTTTGAATTCAACCATTGCGGGGGGGCGGAGTCGCGAGATGTGAGTCCTTCATGAATGTGTGCTGCTATCCTCTCGGGATCAATGTGGCGATCAACAACAACACGTATGATGAGGAAAATATATATCAAGTGTCAGCCGACGAAAATACGGGAAGTTCAATCGGAGACGAAATCAGCTACAGTCAAACACAAGGGGAGTGCCGGTTTCAACTTCTGGAGATGCCTGCACCAACGAAATGAAGGTATAGGGCAAGCGCAAAAAAGGCACGGTTACGAGGTGTAGGGGGAGAGCACGCGAGAGTCCAAACGACCTAAAGTAGGTTCTTGGGGGAAAACAAACCAAACCCGAATATCCTACGTAGTGCCGTCCTCAAGCAAAGGAAACGGTCTATTTAAAAAAAAAAAACTATAGACCGTGATAGGTTCAAACGGAGATAGGCGCGTGGGACGGAGGCGCTAGATCCCAAACGGGGAAAGAGAAACCACGAGAGAAAAGAACCCGCTACACTGACTCTGACGGCGCCCTCTAAAAGGGATCGTATAGTTTTTGAGACCATGAAAAACGGGAAGAAAGGCCTGGAAAAAAATGGGGTGACGGCTTCGAAAAGCATTCCCTATCTCCTTAAAACAGAAAAGTCATGGAAGTTGAGTCGCGCATTTCCTGGGTGCAAAACGAAGAATAGCGCCACTCTGAAACAGGGGTCCCCTCTCTGGCAAGTAGGACCGAAGTCTGCGAGCAAAACCAACGGCTAAAACAGGTTAAGGACGGATTCCTCGATTGGGTCTGTCCAGGAAGAATTGACGTGGAGGGACGATGTATAAGGGGCTTGGTTGGGGGACGGAGACTTTTGCCAGACGGAAGACTACGATTCAAAACGTTTCCTCAGGGAGTCAACTGCCGAGACGGCGACAGATGGCAAGGAGGAAAGAGGAGACCTGAGCGTCCTGATTCCTCGTGGGGAAAAGGAGAGGGAGAAGGAAAAGTGGGGGGACGCTGCGCTTGGACCCGTAATAGGGGGGCCCGGCGACGGGGGTACAGCTCCGTTGACTAGCTTCAAAAAAGCAATATAAACGAAAACAAAGGTTCTCACCTCAGGAACAACAAGGCGAGCGTAACCGTACCAAAGGCCTCTTAAATCGCGGTTAGCCCAACAAGAAGTCAAACACGCCCACTCCAAAGGCAAGGGGAAAAAAGAGGCTCTAAGGATAGAAATTAACCTCGCGACAATGCTGGCCAACAATCCTGGCGCCGCGGGAGAGGAAAGGAACGCTCGATGCGACACACTACAAAAAAAACAAAAATGTTTCTCAGTTGAAAAGGCGCGCGTTCAAATTAAGTCAGTGTATCAAGAAAAACGATCGAGTGAAAGAAGGAGCGTCGCGGGGCCTGGATTCAGAACCACGGGCGAAGGAAAGAACGAATATCGAGAAGCGCGGGAGACAATACCAAATGCTCGGCTATTAAACCCCCAAATTCTGGGGGGCCCACTATTTAACGCGCCGAGCTAAGCGCTCTACGCATTTCGGGGAAGCGCAAGGGGGCCACTTTAAGGGAGTGCCATGATAGCGTAGAGCGGATACTCTAAGAACTGTTTTATACAGACTTCCTTCTTGCTGGTTTATAGCATATCAAAACAAGACATCGGCCGTCGCAGAAGGTCAGGGACGACTATCTAATTTATAGCTTAAGAATCTCCCGAACCGGTGATCGACTACCAGCAGAAAAAAGCAAAAGTCCTTCTAGAGAGAAAGGGAGACGAACTGGACAAGGACGAGAGCACAGGACGCTGTCAAGGAGGCGAAGTGAGATCTTTTCGAACAGGAATTCTCAGAGTTAGTTGGAAAACGGAAAGCCGATTCCGCGGGAAGAACAAGTCCAGACAGCGGTCTTTAAAAACGGCTCGCATCGAAAAATTCGCATCAGAAAAAAGGAGCTCAGGGGAGGAGCGCAGCACTCGGGCTTCTAAAAAGGGATTTGAGCAGAAACTCGACGAGCGCGGATCAGCTCAGGGTTTGGGGCAGCACCGGGGGACCGGGAGACCGGTGAATTCAAAAGACCTGGGGTAACAACCGCCTAAGGGGCAAAACAGAGGGACCGAGAACACGTTGCTCCCTCGGCTCAGGGGTGAACTACACGAAAGGTGGGTCCTTCTCTGTCACTAGCATCATGAACAAAAAGGATCATCCTCAAAAAAGCTGAGAACAATAGAGATCTACTCTCAGAAAAGTAAAGAAACAGGGGAAGAGGGAAGACCCGGGAAAACGTCCATACAAAGTAAATCAGTTTTCCTAAAAGGGAATGAATCTAACCGGAACCGTTCGGAACACTAAGCCGCGCCGTGAGATCACGCGACTAGGGCAAAAAAAGAGCCTAAAAACGACCGGCGTGGACTTTTTCGATCCAGCGAGGGGAATATTGAAGGGTTGAAATAGGTGAATTCGGCTTGGAAGGCGCCCTTGGTACTTTTGATCAAAGCTGACTTGAACTGAGAGACGTACGTAACATGAAATGGATACTCTCTCAAAAAAAAACTCGGAGAAAAATAATCCACATTAAGGCAGTCGCCGCGTGAAAATTTCGCCGACGAAAGAAGGAATGTAAAAGTGAACACTTGGAATAGACCCCAGAGAGAGAGCACAGATCTCCCATGCCAAGAGGGAGGGTTTAAGGGGAGCCGCGCGCAAGCGTCGGCGAATCTAAAAGCTCGGGGGAGAGCGCAGACCGTGGGTAGAGCGAGATCTGCACACTTCTCTCTGGAAGTGAAGGAGCGAAGGGGAGAGGGCAAGAGTCGAAGCAAGGTCGATTCTCGTGAAAAAAGGGGGGGCAAGAAATTGGGGAAGCGCTGGGCATGACGAGAAGGCTGACATGGGTTTAAGGGGGAAGGCGCACGCCTTGGCATGAAATAAAATTCTGTATCACCGATGTAAGGGTCGATGAAAGGGAACGCGGAAATCAAACGGAATAACAGTGGCAGCTCAAAGAAAGACTGGTTCTCAAACCCTTCTGGGGAGTCTAACGCAGTCGAGGGAGCAGAAAAGATTTCGCGAAGCCGCGTTCTGGGAGTCTGATCCCTGCTATAATAAAGGCTAAGGAAACTGCGATATCCTTAAAGCGAAGGAAAAGAAACGAGAAGTCTATGGATCAAGCGGAATCGGGGCTTTCACGTTGAAACGAAAGATGACGAGTCATGTTAGCAAGCTCATCCGTCATCCGCTGAAGCGCGCGCAAAGGGCAAAAGGTCTCAGGTTTCTCTCTCGCACTGAAAACGGGGGTCAGGTAGAGAGGAGCGCGGAGTCGATCACCTGTCGAATGATTCAGAGCCCATTCGAAACGAGCAGGAAAGATCGTAAGCGGGGGAGGGGGAGACTCAAGAACGTGGGCGGGGGGGGGATGACTAAAAAAAAGCCATCAAGCCTATCAAAGAGGGGAAATCGGACTAGATAGAGACGCACTTCAAAGAAAGGTACAAAAACACCCTCTGAGCGCAAGAAATGCGTCGCTCGGGTCGCATCTAAGGGGGGGGAAATCTGGGGTGAGCCGCGAAATGGCGACGACAGCGCGCGCGTTAGTGTCGCCAGACTATCTGAAAATTAAGGCTCAGGAAGAAGACGAGACACATGCCACGAACGAACGCTTCCTCGGTACGAATGATGCGGAGAAAAAAAAAAGAAGCGCCAGATCCGTCACGCATTCGAAAAGAAAAGCGGAACGAGAAAAGCAAAGGGAATTCTTTGTCTAGACTGGAAGAGTGGGGGGGGCATCAGCTCTAGTCCCTCAATTGGTGCCACACAGAGGTGAGAGGAAAGGGGGCGATCCGTTCGAACGGGAATCTTGGTCAAGAGTCTCTCCGAGGGGAGTGAGGAAACACCGCTGAGATCTAGATTCGGGCAGGTTAAGCGAGCTGGTACGGTTTGAAAAACCAAAAAAAAAAAAACGGCTTAGAACAGGGGGGTCAAGGGGCACGGAGGCACATCAGGGGTAAAGATCGGAAAGGAGCTGAACCAACTCGGACCGCCTATCGCGCCGGGTCCCCATCGAAAGGAGGAACCTTGAAGGATCGCGCGGCCGAACCCCTAAAAAAAAAAGAACCTTAAAGCGAGAGGGACATCGGTTTTTTCAGGCCCGGAGAGAGGAAAAAAAAGGTGCAGAGGTAGGAGGACGGACCCACGGAGCCAGGAAAAAAATCCAAAGGCGTCGGATCTCCTCAGAAGATAGAGTGCTTCGGAAATAAGAAAACCTGAGGAAGAAGAGCGGTACGTAATTAACGAAACATGTGTTATAGGAGGAAGAAGAATGAGTAACAGGGCCGCGCGTAGCATCGGAGACACGGGGCAAACGAGGGAAAAGCAAAAGGAAAGATGGCGCGACTCAAACCTTGTCCCGACCGAAAGGAATCGAGGGGAAGAGGAAGGGCCGCAAATTAGAGGGAAGTTGGTCCGTGTCCCGGACATGGGCATCCAACAAAATCTATCTCAGGGCAGCGATTCTTCAAAGGAAGCGAGAGTGGTCTCGTGGGTCGTAAAAGGAAGTTGCAAAACCAGGGGACTCTCGAGGAAAACGTCCGAAGGAGCCGAGCGCGAGCGGAACGATCACACGAAATGAACTTAAGCGGAGAAAGCGAAATAGGGTTTGATTCCCAACTGGGCCCTGCAATAGGATATATTGCCTGCGAACAATCCGCAAAAGTGAGGGAGGGGAACACTTGAGCTCGCTCAAGTAACAGCGTCCACCTCGAAAGGGGGGCAGACGGAGAAGAATAAAATTTCTTGGTTTCAGGCCAAGAGAAGAAGGGGCAAAAACCGGCGCCATTGCGTGTGGGGGGGGCAGGGAACTCTGAAAGGGGGGAAGGTCCCGTCCTGAATGTGGGGTTCCAGAATAAAGAGGAAGACAGGGGGGAAAAAAACCAACCCCCTTCTTTGAGAAAAAGAAAGAGATAGACAAGGAGCAGAGACTCTGGATAGCCGCCACAGGTCATTACTACGATCGGGAAAAGAAAAAACACAGCGTTCCGGGTTGAAAAGTAGAGAGGCCTTCACCAACGAAAATGCGCTATCGCTAGAGGAAAGCCTCCGAGGTGAACTGGACCAAGGAGGGGAGCGCCAGCGAAGATGTCACGACAGATGATTGCGGGGGAAAAGGAACAGACAGCCAGAAAGGTAAGAAGTGAGGGCCTCGGAGAAACGGACGAGATCAAAAAAAGGGAAAAAATACTCCAACTCTACGAAGAATGGTCAACGCGCGAGCTCGGGGCAAACACGAGCTACAAAAAACACGGGAAAATGGCCCCACCCGGGAAAAAGACAACCCTAACCCTGCAAGAGGTATGGCCAAGAAAAAAAAAGAAAGGAAGAGGTTTTCTTCACTGAAAGGGTCAAAAGAATCACCGGACGAGTCCTTGGACGGCCGTCGCAGCAATTCACCGGAAATATATCCATTCACATCGTATTCGGTAGGTCGAGCCATGGGTCAGTGGGACTTCCCGATGCCCGTGACGCGAATCCTTCTCCAATGAAAAACCTCTCCGGATGGAAAGTCGTGAGAGCAACCAAGGAGAGAGGACCGGAGCACAGGGAAAGATTTAGTAATAACGGAATCCAATCGATTAAGGCATAGCAAGCGAGGGCGACTTGGCTGCGGGGTTCGGCTCAAACTGTGGGTATACTCTGATCGTAGAAAAGGGAGGGCGCAAGGATCCTGCGGAAAAGAGAACTATTAAAAGATGAAGGCCTTCTGCCGACATGGCCGTCGCCGTCGATCGGTGTCTTCCTTCTCAAGCACATTAATTTACTCGATCGACAACGGAGAGAGTCGGACGGGTTGGACATATCCGTGACATCTAAAAGAGAGAATCGCAAGGAAAGCTCACATCCACGACCAAGAGCACGAGTATCTACGAGGATCTATCGTTACGCAAATCTTAGAGGAAAAAAAACGGACACCACACCCGATCAAAGTAGTGCCTGCACGCTCAAAATCGCCCTTCCGGCGACATAAGAACATCTGAGGAAACTAGTCTCCTACCACTCAAGAGCCGGACAAGAAAACGCCGCACATTTTTGAGAAGAGTTGGGGAAAAATCGGGTCGCTTCGAATCTGTTATGAAGGGTTGTACTCAACGGATGCTCAAGCTCTCATTGGACGATTCCTCGGCGGGCCTGTTCCGGATCAAAGAGAGGGGAGAATGAAGAAGACTTCTCTAGAGAAGTCGGAAAAAAAACCTCAGCTGCTCAGGGCACGTAACAACGGCTCTTCTGCCCCTATTTCAACTAAGGGCTCGCCGAGGCTACAGAATTATTGCCGAGAAAGGTGGATTGGGTTGGGAGTGAGGCGGGATGAGAGGCGCGAGCGAGGACCCTAGCTCCTCTCTTTTTGTATCACTCTGCATGAAGGGGGTTGGTCGCAAGACATCTCAACCCGAAAAATAACTTCAAGCTGAGCACGAATCAAAGGCACGGGAAAGGAAACTGGTACATCTTCGACGATCGACTCAACGCGACCCGATAGAACATAACAGGGTCTCCGCTCGCGAGAACAATCTCTACCCTTCGAAAGGCGCGGGCAGAACGGAAGGAGAAAGGGCAGGACGAGCTTTCGAAAAGTCAAGGAAAAGGGGAGCAGGGGAAGAGAACTTAACATATACTTAAAAGGTAGGGGGGGAAC
>Ga0179593_1345975_pt1 | contig 11404 bp, 12 predicted proteins | sample CZODoug2_1_08_16_FD_185931 | JGI IMG/M metagenome (GOLD analysis project Ga0179593, IMG submission 185931) | Vadose zone soil fungal communities from Angelo Coast Range Reserve, California, USA - CZODoug2_1_08_16fungal (PacBio error correction) | ecosystem: Environmental > Terrestrial > Soil >...
GATCGCTATACAAAAAAGGCGAACGAATTAGAAATGGGGAAGGCGCCGTGGACACGGGTGACGAGGGGAGTTCGGCGGGGAGTCGAGCAGTCTTCCTTGCAGGAAAAGAAGAGGACAAAAAGGGAAAGAAAGCTTCGGAACAGTTTCCCAATTTTAAGCAAAGAAGAATTAAGACGTGGGTAGGAGGCGGTAGATCACTGGGCAGCCAGGGGTGGGACGGGAAGGAGAAGTCCATTTCAAAAACAAAGCGCTTGGAACCACCAGAGCGAGTCTTTCGCAAGGGGGGGCGGGAGCACGACGCGATCAAAGGAGTCAAGGTCAAGAACATTCTGGGACGGCGGGGTACCTAAAGGGAAGGCTTAAGTGACGTAGGAAGTAGGGAGTCACACGAATCGCAGGTCAGGAGCTGACACCGGTCCGCCAGGGGGCCATAAAAAAAAAGGAAGGAAAACAGCGAATAAAAAAAAAAATAAAAGCGTCGACAGCACGTTCAACGTGCAATGCTCTTGGGCCTTATCCAAGGGGGTGGGAGGAAAATACTGGAATCAAGCGGCTGCATACACACCTTTGCCCATAAAAAAGTTCTCAGGAGAGCATCTTTATTGGGGGGGAACGACGTAGATGTTTCCGTTTCGTGAGAGTTAATATCTGTCTTGAAGAAAAACCGAAATAGGAGAAGGGGTGAGATGACCACTGACTCGTACGCCACAAATCGCAAGGGGAAAGACGCAAACGGAAGGGTTCAGGCATTGAAACAGGGCATGGCTTTCTGGAATCAAAGGCAACGTGAGGCAAAGGGAACCACCGGTCCGGAAGTGGAGGATGGGAAGAGAGGAAAGATTTCAACGTGTGTGGGTTTCAGGTCTCACCGGAGGAAGGGGAGAAATGCTCTCCGGCAGCGGAAGATAGAGAAGATCCCAGACTGTAGTGTGTTGCTAGGATGATGGGTTAGGTCAAATCCAGAAAAAAATGGTTAAAATATGGGTTTTGCCCTTTAGATGAAAGAAGGCCGGGAATCGCCAAAGCCGACCGGGGAAAGAGGGGGAAAAAATAGTCATGAAGCCAACGCGGAAGAATATCGATCGTGAAGGCCGAGATGCCCACTGAGTTTTTTAACGAAATATGCGGGGAGGGAAGTAACGGAAAAGTGATGAAGTGCCACGGAACATCGTAGGAAGAGAACCGCTTCAGACCCATTCTTCCGCCGGAAGGAAAAAATGGATGAAGGGGCCGCACGCTGACTTGAGAACTAACTCTCACGGGGAAACCTTCGACCAGGTAGAGGGTGTAAAGCCTCAAAAACCCAAGGGGGACCGGAAGATGACCATCCCAGCGGGCGACCGGCCATAAGTGAGGATTACGCACACCGGAGGTGACTAGGAAGTAGGAAAGGTGCAATTATCATGCATTACCAACCAGCCTACTGACCAAGCGAAAGAGGGGTCAAATGGGACGCGCAGACCAGAAACGTCAAAAAAAGGGGAATGCGGGCAAAGACCCAACAGGGTGCCCCAAGCAGGGAAAGAGCTCCAGGATACTTTTTCAAAAGTCTTCAGGCAGGTCGGAAAATAAGAGAAGTAGAAAAGGAAGGCCCGGGGAAGGACCGTTGCAATGGCAAGAAGGGCCACCGGGGGTGATGGACCGAAGGCGGAGGTGCATTATCTTGTTGGGAAGGGGAAGGTCTTCTCGAAGGTCCGTGTGGAAGGTGGACGGGTGGTCATTGAAAGAAGATCACTCGACTTAGAAGAAGCGGGGCAAAAGTAACACAATCGGAGAGCTCAGAGACATATAATGGTATTTATGGATGTTTACTAAAAGGGAAATGGGTTATTGAGGGCGGTGGGTGGATGGGGGGATCGAAATGGAGCTGAGAAACGGGTGGCAGGCCTTGGACATTTTGGGAATTTGTTGAGAGGGGGGCTAGGGTGTTTGTTGAATTTTTCAGGGGAAATGGGCATTGCCTCTTCGGCCAGGGAGCACCATTGCAGCCCTGCAATTCGCTCGAAGGAGAAAAAACGGTATTGCAAAGTCCATAGACGACCTAGGTAGGGGGGGAAAATAAACGATACCTCAAGGCGGTCAGACCAGCATTATAAATCTAAGCTAAGAGGAACTAAGAACGCAAGCGCGGCTCCATCGCAGAGCTTGAGAGACGACATCCGGAGAGAGTCAAATGGGTCCACCCAGCTACGCGAAGAAAGCGGCACCAATGAGAAGTTTACCAATGAGAAGCGCGTTTGGGGAATGGATTGTAGACGGAATAGTCCAGGGGTATCTAAATCAACAACCAACGGAGGATGATTAGACCCCGGAAGAGAGAACAAAATACAAACAATAAATCTAAAAAAGAGACTAAAGGGAAAAAGCAGAAAGCGGAAGGCCTTCTTCGCGTAAAGAAACGAGCCAAGAACGATGTAGAGAAATGTTTATCCAGCGATTCGTTCAGGGAGTGCGCTGCTACTGGCTAATGTCGGACGAGGGCATACACCTTTTATGGGCTGTATCTTGTGAAGCGCAACTATCCAGTCGCGAGGCGAAAGGGAAAGGAAGCAACTGGAAACCCGATGAGAGCGAATTGGAAGGGGGGGGCCGCCCTCCGAATGGCCGGCAAAAGGGGACAAAATTAAAACCCAAACATCTCAAAAAGAAAAAAATAAATTCACAAAGGGGGGTCCCAAGCTGCCCCACCTTCAGTATCTACAAAGAACACAAAACTCTTATCCCCACAAGCTCATCAACACTTTTTCCTCGAGTCCAGAAGAAATAGAATTTCGAGGATGATGGTAAAAGAATCAGTGAGGGAAGAAAGAAGCTCTCTGCTAAGTAAAGGGGACATATGATAGTCCTTGAAAGACAACCAGGGAGGGAAACGGAAAGAACTGGGGAAGAGTAATGGAAGAGGACAACAAGATCATGCACAAAGCTGCCGCCGCGGCAGCAACGAAAAGGGAAGCGGACGTTATTGCCATTGCAAAACAATACTGGGAAGGTGTTTCTCAATTTCTCTCAGCCTGGCGAGAAGCAGAAGTGGAACTTCAGCAGGGGGCTCGCTTCCTATTGGGGGGGGAAAAGGGTAGTTGAAGAAAATGCAAGAAGTTCCGACACGTTTCACCGGAGTGGCACCTATCGCTTCGGGTCAGGTGGATGGAGGGCCTTCCCATGAGCAAGTCAGGAAAATTAGGACGCACTAAAAAGGGGGGGGGAGTTTCAGCCTTCAAACGCGGATGGCCGCAGGCAATGGGGAGGTAAGGCGAAAAAAAGGAAGACTTGGTTTAGAGTGGACACGAAGGGTCAGCCCGTTGATCGCAATCTACGTTTCTCCAGTCAGAGTGGTTCAGAAACAGAAGACCATCAAGTTCTAATGAAAAATGTGAGGTCAAAAAGAAAAGGGGGGGAAGCGTGGTCAAATTGAGGGCAAATAGGGAAGCAAGGCAACCATCAAAGGGACGACGCAAGAAGTAAAACCCTAGTGAAAAAGAGGCATCTCGAGAAAGAGGAAAACCGATCAGTCTACGAGGGCATAGAGAAGAGTGTTCATACCTCATCGGGGAGCAGGATTTGGACCAATACCCACGGACTGAGAAGCGCAAGGGCCTCCTGGGCAAACGTGCTCCTGCTGTATGTGAAGGCCCATCATCAATTTTGAGGGGAAATCGCAAAGATCAAAAAGTTTCGCTGAGAGTAAATAGGGAGAATTTACCGCAAAAGGAGACCTGGTAGAACCTGGAAAACACACGGATGGAAAGCGGCACTACTGGCCATACCAAAGGCGGAAGGGAAGGAGGAGAGAAAATTGCTAATGCAACCCCAGCAAACCTTTGCACTGTTTCAGAAATCACTGGACGGTAGGGGTCTCCCGAAAAGGGACTGTCTATATGTTTGAAGAGAATCAGTGGAGAATCCAGTCAGATTTCGGTTGAAGAGGTAGGAAAGCGAAGGCAGGAAGGAAAATCTACGTAGTGACACAATCAAAGAGCCGACCGAGCTATCCCCGGATGGCACTGAGGTTTTATCTCAAAAACGGCGGTGAAAACGTAAAGAACTACACACCAAGGGGGCGACCACGCAAGAGCATTAAACGTAACTTGCTTGAAAAACTCAGAGCATGGCTTTTTATAGAGAGAAAACTGCGGAAGAACTTTTTGGCAACACGCGACAGGTGTATTGAAGCAAGGACATCTGCGAAGGTAGGGGGGAAAAACGCGGGCCCGAAAATTCCGCCCAAACTGTGCGGTCGAAGTCCAGACTCCCTTGGAAACGATACATGAGAAAAAAAGAAAGTTGATCCCGCCCATCAAAATGCACGTCGCAGATACGGTGGAAAGCGAGTGAACTGGAGTATATGGCCCGCAACAACGAACATGGACTCGACTCCATCGAGAGAAAAAAAAAAAAAGGAAGGGCTGTCTTGTATCCAGGCGAAATGGGACCGAATCGGCGCGGCCTTAGTCCGCTTCTTTGGGAAAAAAAGTTCTCGCGAACCGCCCTAACTAAAAAAGGCTCGGAACCCTGGGAAAATGCGCAGAGCCTTTCATCGTCTCGCCCATGGGGATAGAGGATGGCAGAGGATAAATAAACTTAGTGGGAAATATTAAAATATAGAGCGAGAACGCCCTAAGGGAGAGAATAGAAAATGGCTCGCGCCAGTGAAGGTCATGCAAAGGGGGTACCGGAGGTTAGTGAAAGTCTTCCTTTCAGAGGGGGGAACGGATTACGCAGCCTTCTTCCCATGGAAATGGGACAAGAAATCATGCGTTTCGATGGCGTAAAAGGCTGCCTAGTTTGGGGCTTTCCAGAGAAGACCAGTTCCACCACAGGAAACCAGAGCGAGCGTGCAGCGTGCGGGAGCACGACGCGGACAAGGGAAGAAAAAGGGATCTTTGACTGACTAGAAACCGAGAGCGGGAAGAAGTGGCGTTCCATGCACTGTCGAACATAAACAAAGGACTCCTGTTGGTTGAAAAAGTAGATGCCTCAGGGATTAGAAAGCGGAAAACCAGCCAGAGGAGTCGCTCAAACGTTCAGTAGCAAAAAGAACTGGCGAAACCCAAAAGGGTGGGGATCCCCATGGAACGTTCCCGAAGGGGGAGGCGGGAAAATAACCAACGGTCCATCCTGGAGGAGGGACAAACGAAGGGCCGGGGTGTGCAACGACGTAATTTGGTCCTCACTTCGTGAGAGTGAAAGATCTCTCTTTTACCAAGTAAACTCTGGGAGGGGAAGAATTGCAAAACTGATCATCGTACCACAGGAAGGGCATGTCGAGCGAATCACGGAAGGGAAATAAAAAGGAAAGGTTAACCTTAAAAAGGAGATTGGTCTCGAACGTGAGAACTCAATGTGAAGCCTTGGCTCGAAGACCTCAAAGTGGCCGATTGAAACCTGGGGTGATGTTTGAAAGGCTACATCCCGTCGTCATCTTGCCAATGCCTCACGCCGCCGCAGCGAAGACCGCTGCGTTGACTGGGATCGAGGAGTCAGCACCGCGGCTCCCGGGGGAGGAAAAGTTTAATTCTAAGATACCTAAAACTAACTCCCGTACCGCCATCGATGGTCACAGGGGAACAAAACTCTAAAAAAACGGGTACTGTATCGGTTGGAGTGGGGCCATCAATATGCCACATTTGTGAAAAACCCATTATTCGGGATGTGGAATGTCTGGTATGCCGGGCTGGCCCTCATCATGAAAATCATTGACCACGAAACCAGTCCTTTCAAAAAGGAAGGACATTCAAACGATGAGGTGCCTGGAAAAACCAATCGCTGTAGTGAAACGTGACTATCCCTTTGGAAACTGTCTACCCCTTGTCGCGTGGTAAATTCCAAAACCGTCGACGTTCGGAGCGACAGCCAAAGAGGAAAAAAAAATTAACGTGAGGATGACGCAAATTGCGGTTGCACGAAGACTCGAAAGTGATCATGGGGGGGGAGGCGTCCGTAACATACCATCCGAGCACGCCCGAAGCGAAGTGACCACATGACCTAAGGAAGGAACAGAGGGAAAGTGCTGGGCGGACAATCCCCTTTCACCATACGACCTAAGAATTTGTACCCAACGAAAAGGACTTCGCGGGGAGAAGAGAAAGTATAAAAAGGGAGGGGCTTGCCGGGGCAATGACATCAGAAGGATCATGAAATCTGAAGGGGGATCTGGGAAGGGAGTTTTACATGGGAGGGGTGTAATTGAAGGTACGCTATGCAGGTCCCTTTTGACGTGGTGGTCCGGAAACGGCTAAATAAGAAAAAAAAAGACGTTCTGCGCAGTAAGTAGACTTTCTGTTAAGAAGCAGCTTCTTTAAAGGCTGCAGGCAAAGCCATAGAAATTGAGGGGGGTTTACGAAATGTGAAAGTGGGGTTATGAAAAAACTCTGGGTGGATGGATTGTAGGGGGGGAGGAACTAGTGTATCGACGAACGGGTGTGCAGGAGAACATTTGGTTGAATTTAGTGGGGGACGGTGGGGCGAGGGGTTGGGGAAGTTGGCTTGTAACATGGCATTGCAGAGGAGCTTCGTCAAAGTGGACACGGACCCAAGGATCTCAACTCGGGCAGCGGGTTTGGAGGGCAAACATCGCGACTTGAGTTGAGCCTGCCAAGGCTCCAAGACAAACACCTCTAGGTTCGCCATGTAAGGAAAGGAAATGTAAGCGGACAGAAAAATACAAGAACGCAAAGCTAGGCATAAGCTGCTTTAATCTCAGATCCGTTCGGGGCTGGCTATGCTGGTAACGGACTAACCTCTAAAAAGAGGGGCACCGCATTGCTAGGGAAAGAAACAAATGATACGATTTTGGGGGTCATAAACGATCGTCCCGGTGTCATAACAGGAAAACAAAACACCGGATGGAAGAAAAAAAAGGAGACACCTTTACTACGATACAATTCTGAACCACCGCTCGAATTGAAAATCTGTGACGTCCATTCTTCCGCGGAAGGGGTGAACATCGGGCCCAAAACGGTGGCTCTTCGTGGAATCGGGACCGGCATTGGAGGTATGGTAGGAGATGCTACTTGCTTGCATTGAGGAAGGGGAGAGAGAAGCTGGGGCGTGGGGAGGTTACACTATGGGGGATGCGCACGCATAAAGCTGAGAGGCTAGGGAAAGGAAACACGAATGCCGAGTGAGAGCGAAGTGGCGCTGAGCATGGTGACAGAACGGGAGAAAAAGGTTAAAGACAGTCAATCAAACTTCAACAAAAAACCGAGAACTCGAAATAAAATTCCCAAATTTGGAAAGAAAGTGAACACAACACAAAACCAAACAAAAAACACGTGTTATAGAGAACGGAACCTCCCCACCTAAATCACTCCACACCTAGCGCATAACAAAGTGGTTGACTCTCGTCCAATCCTAACTCATGGAGGGAAATGTCGGCTGCTAGAAAGCGTTAGTACTACAAGAAAAAAAAGATGCCCTAATCGGGTGATTGAAGGGTACGGGGGTCAAAGGAAAACGCGAAATGACAACGGAAAACAGCCGACGCGAGAAATGACAACAGATCCAATACCAGCCCAGATGGAAAAGCTGGAATAACCAAGTCCATTTCCTAGGATGAAATTGAACCGGCGAAAGGACAAAGGGTTTCTCACTGCAGCTAACACTGAGACCACAAGAGCAGGGTAAATTCGTCACGCGACTGCCGTATGGTGCAAAGTGGAGTGGAAAGCCCATAAAAAAAGTGGAGGGTCGGACCGGGGAGAAGGGGAACCCTAGAGAGCAAAGAAGTTATGGTCATTGCCTGCTCCCGCATGAGAAAGTAGCCTATTCCTAGAGGCACCCCGCAATGGTTCGTTCAAGCACCGAGGGTCAGCGACTAAAAAAACTATGGGGTGAATTTCATAGGAAATAACTGAGGTTATTTACCACGAGGGGGTCAGCAGGGGACCCTGATAGAATCTAAGGGTGCAAGTCGATGTTCCAAGCAATAAGAGGAAAGGAAAAGATTCAATAATGTGAGCCCGGGGCAATGAGTTAAAGATAATGGGGACGCCACAATCAGAAGAGGTACGAATGGCACAACACACTCCTATTTTCAACGCGTATGCATTCGAGAACTACAGGCAAAGATAAAATACGGTAGACTCTTGAGAGGGAAAAATTGTCAAGCCACGAGTTGAGGTAGGGGAGTGGAGAAAAAAAGCCTTCGCAGCGCCAGGGCCACCTAAAACAAAAGCACAGCCGGAGGGAGGAAACTAAAAACTCATCAAAGATGATCCCAGAATAGAAAGTATCTTCGCTGTCACGATTGTCTAAAAAGGACGGAGGGAGAAGGAGCACCTCTTAACGAATTGACTGGAAAAAAAGTCAACACGGTCTGAAAAGAGATCAGACCAAAAAAGATCGGTACTTTTAGGAAAGTGAGAACTTTGCTATGTCACCCCTCAAACAGGGCGTCCTGTTCTGCAGAAAGAAAGGGAAGTGAGGCGAGAAGACAAAAGAGATAGGGTTACATATCATGTGGCATATCCGCCTAGAGGTGGCCATCGAATATACGCTCACAAAAAAAAATCTAAGATCATTCCAAATCAAAGGAGAAGCAGGAAAGAGAAAAATTTCAAACTGCAGGGTTGGCAGGGAAACGGAGGGAACGAAAGGGAGCCCCAAACAATGGGCAGACACGCAAAAGTGCGAAGGGACGGGACGGAAACGCTATGGTAGGTGAGGAGAGAAAGAAAGGTCAAAGAGAATTGTTGAAAAAACCAGCGACAGGTGTATTGAGACCGGCGTACAGCGGCACAGGGAAAAAAATAGTCCGAGAAGGACCATACTGGGAGGACGAAGTAAGACATTCCTGACCCTCCATTAAAAAGAAAACCAAAAACTCACCAGAGGAAAATAGCGGAGGGTAAAAAAAGCTATGTTTAAAGGGATATATTGCAACCCCAAAAGACCCCGCAGTGCTCGACGCATCTAAAAAGAGAGAAGAGAGGTCAGTGTGATCAAGGTCAGGGTACCATTTTACTCATAGGCATGGGAGTCCGTCCGCTTCTTTGCCTGAAAGGAAGAAGGACTCGCAACCCCAGTGAAGGAAAAGGAAAAACGAAAGCCATTGACTCATCTTCTGCAAAAGGGAGGGAAAAAATCGTAAAAGGCTCGAAAAAAAAAAAGTAACAAAAAAAATACTTCTCGCTAAAAAATGGCGGGCAAGAAGATGTAAAATCGCTCACAGTGGGCACAAAGGGGAAGGCAAGTATTTGGGAGGAGGGGTTCTGGAAAGAGATTATGTCCCTTGCAAAGAGAGAAAAAGTAAAACTCAGATAGGCCCATGTTCCAAAAAAAACAAGCAGCATCGGATGACGTTTTCGATGAGTCAGAGGAAGGGGAGACGAGGGGGTGGGATTCCCTCTACTCGTTCCACCTCGGTTCCACCAGCGAGCGGCGCAAGGATGGGGGGAGGGAATCACGAAGAGCCATGGTAGCCTTAAAGGAATGAGGGACTTCGACCGGACAGGGAGGCGGGGGGGTCTCGGAATAATGGAATGGGTAAAAGAATCAAACGGTCTCCTATCAAAAAAGAAAGGCCGGGGGCAAAGTAGAGGAAGTCGAGCGATCAAAACAGAAATAGAGGAGAAAGCAAAAGTGAATGATCAAGACCTCCTTCGGAAAAAGGGGGGGCTTCCATTCGTTGAAGTGAAACGGGGTGAGTATGAGAAAATCACACAACACACAAAAAAGCAGTTTTGAAGAAAATGCTGATAATTGCTCTTAGATCAGCATGGAGGGCACGAATTAGATTGTTTCCTAGGGGAATGTGTGGAGAGTAATCAATATTTACCCCCTAACTAAAACTGGAAGGCCCACGGGAGGACGTACCACATTCACGGAAGGGAGGAGGAGGGATCAACGGGACCATGGTTCTTCTTCATTAAGAGAAAAGGAAAGGGCTTGATTTGGGATAGCAGGGGAAAGCAATGGGGAAACTTCTCCTGGAATATGAATCTCGTAGGCCGTTCATAGAGGGTGGTGTTTTCACCAGGATAAAACAGAGTACCATCTGTGAAAAAAATGATCCCGTCCGCGAGAGCCGAGATCACGCTGAGAGTGCGGGGAGATATTAGCTGGGTGGACAGATCCCGACCGGAGCCCGGTTGCCAGTGGTACCGGAAGTCGAAGTCCGGTATTCAATGCCACTCAGACCGCCCTCTATGGGTGCAAGCAATGAGTCCATCGATGCCCAAGGAGAAGTTATAGGGAAGAGGGTTGGAGTAGCGGAGATTCCAGACGCCGTTTGAAGACTTCCGGGAATGCTTACTTATAAAATGGATGATGAAGGTAGTACAGAGGATGGGAACGCATTGCCCACGGATGAAAAAAAGTCAGGGCCTAGTTACTTCGAACTCTTTATCTACTGCAGAACCAATAGCTGAATTGAGAATAGATCGGATCGAGGGTCCAACCTGAGACCATGGCGATGTTATAAAAACCCTCAAAAAAGGAGGGCCGCTTACCTAAAAGAGTAGTCCGGCCCATCCTCGAGATTAGCAAAGGTGCGGGCAGGGGAATCTGTACGCGTACTTTCTCAGGTGGCGAAGAACAGGAAATAAACTTAGAAGGAAGGAGGTGACCATGACGGAGTGGCTACCCAAACGCTTGGAGATGTGAGGGGCTTCACACATCCACGGTTGAACCATCGGAAAACGCGCCATTTGTAACAGTGCAATCGGGAGAAAATTGGATAAGAAAATTTGAAAACCCGAAGTCGGGCGTGCAGAGCCAATCAATAGGCAGACCGGGTGCCAAGAATGCTTACATGGAGGGGTGTGGGAAGGGATTTTTTTCTTGGAGCGAGTCGCTAGCGGTCCTTGCCTGTGGAAGGTAACCGGGGAACTATCAGCGCTAAGTATGCGCGAGCGCTTTCTGGTAGGCACAACGCAGTCTTTCTGTCGGAGGCAGCAGAAATCGTTGAGGTAGGATTGGCAGAGAGGAAGGGTTGTAAAGATCAGAGAATGGGGGGGAGAGGATTGTAAGGGGGTCGTTCGATGGGGATAACGAACGGTGGGAGATGGGAAAAATGGGGGGGGGGAGTTGTTTTCTAGTTTTCGATGTTGGTTGAAGTTTGGGGGCGGAACAGGGAATGGAAGAGAGGTTTCTTGGCGGCAGACCATTTCCGCCAAATGAGGAGGGAACAGAAGGCAAAGTTTGGGGGAAGGAAGGGAAAGCATACAGTTATAGTCTCTCTCCAGGTAAAAGCACCACTAAACAAAAGCGGTCGAAAAAGAACATAAGAAGCGAGACGGACAGGGGGAAACACTTCAAAAAAAATAGATGATACAGGAAAAGATGAACTTTGGGAAAAGAAGATGGATCGGGGGATTCACCGATACCGAAGAAAGAACGGACCGGGCTTTCTCCTTTAAACCTAGAATCGGTGTTCAATGATGTAGACGGACTCCAGGGGTAAGAG
>Ga0179593_1360168_pt1 | contig 11404 bp, 11 predicted proteins | sample CZODoug2_1_08_16_FD_185931 | JGI IMG/M metagenome (GOLD analysis project Ga0179593, IMG submission 185931) | Vadose zone soil fungal communities from Angelo Coast Range Reserve, California, USA - CZODoug2_1_08_16fungal (PacBio error correction) | ecosystem: Environmental > Terrestrial > Soil >...
CCCACATCAGGGTCGGAAGGAAGGAAGTCGAGGAGCGATGGGTCTCAAAAATCATTAAAACATCTCCCAGATTTGTGTAGATCGAGGAAGAAGAAAAGAGAGAGACGGGGGAGGAAAGAAGTTTCCATCTCTAGGTACGAGAGGGCTCGAGAACCTCGAAACCGGCTTATCTTAAGAACCTCGGCTGGCTAAAACCAAAGGAAAAATAGCAGGGAAGATGTCCAGTCTAAGGGACGAGAATCAAAATAAGGGCTAATATCCAAATGGGATGTGTGGGAACTTCGCCGCGAAAAGGGGAGGGAGAAAAGAGGAAGGGGGGAACACACCGAGGTAAGCAACGAGCAAGAAATTCGCGATCTACCTGTCTCAGAGGAAAAATAGCTAACGCGGTGTCGGGGACGAAGAGAGGACAAGAAAGGAGAGAGGGAGGGTTAGCTAAAATCTGTCCCCTACAGGATCATAAAACTTCAAAGCACCAAACGGCTGGATAAGACCGGAAAGGTTCTCAAAAAAGGACGGTCGTTTTTCTACGGCGGGTCAGAAAAAGCCAGCCCGAAGTATCTTCCCTAAGGGGGGGGGTGAGGAAGGAGAGGAAAAGATGTCTGCCCAGTGGAAGAAGGGACGGAGAACAGGAGAGGGGGGGTCGGAACCCAAGTGGACCCTGCGGAACATCCCGAGAGATCTCTCCAACATTCGCATCAGGGGGGGCTACCATAAGCTGGATGGGGAGGGGAGAGCTCAAGAGCGAAATAGCGGGGGAGCCTCATTAGCAAAGGAAGAGGAAGTGAGGCTACTCCCTGTAAAAAACCAAAATCTCCCAGAGGAGCACACGGGAAGATCGTCATCTGCGATCAACGGGGAAGGGGAGGGAGGGAAAAACCCGTGAGAAGAGGAGGGAGAAAAACGCAACATGCGACGAGAGCCCTTGCCCAGAAAAGAATGGTTGGCTCTTAAACTCGTAAAAGTCCCCTCAACGAACCGGACACGCGTCCTGGCCGACTAAATAAGGAGAGGAAAGGAGAAGGAAGGAAGAGGCAACTCCAGGGAAAAAGAAAGAAAAGAGTTAACGATAAGAAAAAACACTGAGGGAATATATAGATAATCTATCGGCTAAAAATTTCACATTAACGGAAGGGTCATAATGGGAGGTAAAGGAGGGAAAGGAGAAGGGGACGGAAGACCAAACGCAGGGGGGAAGATGACCAGAAGCACAACCTAACCCATATTCATCCATGGCGAGCATAGATGGTTAAATGCTAGAAGAAAAGGGGAAAAGTGAAACGAAAGAGTGAAGGGACCCGGGAAGACGAAGAAGAAAAAAAAACGTGTCAAAAAGCATACAAAAGTCCGCATGCACTTCCGGATTAAGTATTTGAGAGCGCAAAGGCGAAAAGATGAGGGAGATACTCAAAATGGTGAAGCGGAGGGAGACGCTGCGATCAAGGAAGAAGCGAGACGGAACAAACGATGGGGATAGGCGATGGTCGCCAAGCTACGGGGGCCCACAGAGGGGAACTTGACACGGGGAAAGGGGGGGGAAAGCGATAGAGAAACCTAGGAACCCTACCCCGCGAACGATTAGGCTTGGTCGAGGGGGGGGGGAGGAGGGGGTATTCACTTCACAGAAGAAGGACACTGAGGATTCGTCAATGTCCGGAGAAAAATTTTGGGCCGTTCAGGGGCTCCGATAGGGAGTATATATCGACGTTTTAAGGAGGAGGGAGGAGGGAAACGCGTGCAACTAGGTAAATAAAAAAGGATCGCTGAGGGAGGAAATAATCGTAGCCCGAAAAGTAGGCCTAGGGGCGAAGTGAGTTAGGGGGCTTCACACTGCGGGGAAAAATAAATAAAGAGTGATAGCCTACGCGCGGGAAAAATCAACAGTCAGAAAAAAAGGGGGACAAAAAAACAGAGGGCTGCATGTCACACTCCGTGAATCACACAAATTGGAAGTTGGGTGAACCCAAAGGAAGGCTCGGAGAGGCAGGAAACAGAGGGGGGACGAGAGCACCGATACAGCTAAAAGAGGGTGCAAAGTCCCCTCAAAAAAGGACAAAGTCTGCTCGCTTCCTCCTGAGCACCTAAAGAAAAGGTAGAAAGGGAAACGTTTTCTCCCTCGGAGAGATCCCCGTAAAAGGCGGACCACTGCATCCCTTGCCTCTATCACCATGAGGGAAAGGCTCGGGTGGGGGGGTGTCACTAGAGGAGAAAGAGCTTTGAGAAGCAAAATCATAAGGGGAATAACGTCGCGGAAAGAACTCGCCGCCCAACCGCGTGTTAAAAGTTGGGCTATGCAATCTTTCCACGAGCGCACGCGCTCCAGGAGGGGGGATATCCCAGTCAAGATGGGGAGGGGAAAGGCCCGTAGGAACGAAATTGGACTAGCGTAAAAAAGGGAACAAAAATCGCTGAGGGTCACGTCACTAAAAGAGAGGGGCGAGGAAGAAGGAAAGAGAAAGAGGGGAAAAAACAGACACTAGGAGTATTATCGAGTCACTCTTATGAAATCGGGTCTTGTTCCAGCCTACGAGGAGAAAAAAGAAAAAACCATTCGCTGGGGAGGTGTCTGACCTCGCATGGGGGACGCAAGGTCTACGCCCTTTCAGAGTAGAAAAGTGGAGTGATCGCCCCCAAGCTGGGAGGGGAAAGGGAAGGAGAGAGTTGAGGAAATACCAGCGAATGGAATTCCTCTCAATACCCGGGTTCTGAGGGGGTGATGGAAGTGTTTACACGACCGACACGTGAAGTAAGGAAGGGGCTCTGGGAAGGGAGGGAAGAGGTCAATGGACCCTACACAGGCATCCGGCGGTGCTATTGGAAAGGGCGAAAGATGTGGGAGGGGGTCCAGGGAGTAAAAGAAATGGGAGCTCCAGCCTAACTTCAAAGAACTTGGATAATGAAGGGCCGGGCATCGGTAGTTATGAGAAAGGAAAAGAGGATTGAGAAGGGAGATTTAGCGATTTTCTCTCAAGTGACTAAAGGCAAAAAGAAGAAGGAGAAGGGGTCTCCACATCTTGAGAAAGGGGTAGGGGAGGTGAGGTGGATCAGAAGGGAGACCTAAAGTTCCACCGGGGCCACGCGATGGTCTTTAAACTAGAAGATTGGTCGTCATCATGCTCAGGACTGGGGGAGTACCAAGAAAGCACAGGGGGAAGTTAGAAGACGGGTAAGGTTGCTGCTCTAAAAAAACAACAACTGTAGAAAAAAGAAGTAGACGAGCAAACCTTAAGTACGTCTGGATACGTCAATAGGCGGAGCAGAAACCAGAGGCAGTTGAAAAGGAACGCGAAACGCGGAATTCAGCGACTGGGGTACCAAAAACCTAGTATAAGTCTTGGCAGAGGGGAGGAGTAGGGAAAGGGGGGGTGGGGTTCTACTAAAAAGAGGGTTCGGGTTACGAGCCTGGATTCAAAGCTCACAATAGAAAGCAAAAAAAGACTATTGAAATCAGAGGAGAAATCCGAGAAAGGAAGGCTACCGAAAGGGGAAGCGCAGAAAGTGGGATCCTCGTTAAGAACGAAGCTCATCGTAAAGAGCACCTCTGATGCTTATGCGAGTGGGGGTACTAGGCTTTCGAACGTAAAAGGGGAGAAAAACCGCCGTGAGCGTAAAGGGAGAAAGGACAAAAAAAAGAAAAAGAAAAGAGAATCAGACTCGCAGCTTTTAAGCAGGGTCTCTTAGCGAACATCCATTTCAAAACCTACTAGGGTAGGCACAAAGAGAACCAGAAAGGGGGGGAGTCACGGGGGAACTGAAAGTAAGATCGGGAGACAAGAAAGCAGCAAGTTTCGTGCTCTTGGAAAACGAAATACGACGATCCAGGAAGGGGGGAGCAGGACGGACCCTTGACTAAAGTCCCGAAAGGGGAGAGATATTGGCACTTCGTTCATCGGGTAAAGCTGATGAAGAGGAACCTCGCCGTCGGGCGGGAAGGACAAGGCGAGCATAAAAGAGGAAAAAACTCAACGACCTCATGAAAAAAATACGGGAAAGGCTCAACGCAAGGAGGGGCCTTTGCACCATTTCGAGGAAGAGATCAGCCCAAGCGGGGCGTCTCTGGTCGCATCGGACTTTTCAAAAAAACGGGGAAGATGACTGGCCCTCCCCTCGATAGAAAGGTGCTCATCGGGCGAACATAGACGAAGCTTAAAAAACAAAAGAGGAAGGGGGGTCACGTCAGAGGATGCGTGGGCGCGAGGAGAAAAAAAACGCAACATAGAAAGGGGGGGGGCGCGAGGAGACGGAGCGGGGAGAACCTCAGCGAAGCACGATAGGAGGGAGAGGGGGGAGCGAGGAAAAGAAAAAGTCTCCTGCTTCAAAAGCGGCAATTCATGAAAAAAAAACGGAGAAGAATGATATGAGCAGGAGAAAGATCAAGGAAAAAGTAGAAAAGCCACCAGAAGGACTCACGGAAAAAATGAGCTGGATGGGTGTAATACCAAGGTCAAAGGCCAACACAACCCGGGAAAAGCTCTACGGGAGGTCACGCCAGCGGAGGGAGAAAAAAAAAAGAAGGGTAGGAGGAGGAAAGAAATTGGGTAGGGGCAGGAGTTACCCCTCAGTGGTGGAAAAAACAGCCTAGGGCAAAAAAGGATAAGGAGGGAGTGGTCGCTCACGAGAAAAAAGAAAGAGTAGGTGGAAGAGAAGATCGGAGAAATCGGAGGATCCCGGAGGGACGATCTCTCGCTAAAGCCAAATTAATGGAGGGGGAAATACCCGTGACCTCACCCCTCCAACCAAGGGAAGGTACGAAGGGAAGTTTTTGAAAAAAGGGAAAGGATGGGAGCGGAGGAAACCATTGCTCAGGAAGCTCGGCCACACGTGACTGAGGGGCGCACGCCGGACCGAGCGCGTTTACAGGGCTCAGGGCCAAGCCGTCGAGGGAAGGAGAGAGCAAGCACCGAGGAACTGGAGCGAGGAATAAAAAGGAGAGGCAGCGACAATGTCCCTCCTGAGAATACTCAACACATATAGGGAAGAGACCAACTCCCCGCGAACTCAAAATAGATATTCGGAGCACTTTCGATCAAGAGGGAGGGAGGGAAAGGGTGCTAACCGGAGAGGGGAAAAGCAAGAAGGACGCGCGCGCAGTTCCCTAGACGGGGCGCTATTCATCAAAAAAGAAAGACGCGCGGCCTAACGAATCGTGCCAAATACAGAGTGGAGAGTCAAAGGCTCAAGAAGGAAGAGAGAGCGACAGGAAGGAAGACAGGATATATAGAAGAGATCGACAAAAAACAAAAAGAAAGAGGGAAAAGAAAGACATCTATCCTTTAGGCAGGTCGTAGCCTAATCTATTCATAAAAAGAGGGAAAGGTGAGGTAGCTGGAAAGAGATGAGGGGAGAAGCCTCCAGGATCTTTCCTCTTACAAGAGAAAACCCTTCCTCAAAAATGAGCGCGAGCCAAAAAAAAATTTCTAACGAGGAGAACGGCACGTCGGCGTTTGATCGAAGCACGGAGAAAAAGGAAAGGAAATAGAAAGGGGAGAACCTGGTCATTCCGGGAAGGAATGTCTCTTAAAGAGGAGAGTCAAAACTATAATGAGGGTTCTCTCGGGACATCGTCTGAGCGCCTAAACATGGGCCCGGGGAGTGGAGAGAGGAGAGAGGGAGAAACGGGAGGGAAAAAATTAAAAACGCTCTCTCGTTGCCTCGCGGAACCAACGGTGGGAAGAAAAGGATTTTCGTGCACAGAATAACTGGGTGAAAGAGAGAGGATCCAAGACGGAAAGGAAAGAAAGAACTGCGACAGGAAAATGAAAAAGGGGTCTCTGAGACGGGGCACAAAAAAATGCCCGTTTGGTCTGGAAAAGGGAACTTCCACACGTGTTGCCGGTAAGAGGCCGTTGGGCCAGAAGATACAAGGGGAAAGATCAATATAGCGACCACCGACCCTAAAGAAGCGGCGCTTCCCGACAAAAAAAAAAATGACGATCGAGGGATTTAAAAGAGAAGGCCAGGGCCTCACAGCGTCTGACCAACGGCTTGACGTGGGAAAAGCAAAAGTCGGGAAAGGAGGGGAAAGGCTAAGAGGGTCGTAAGAATCATTTGGTGCCTCGACTGATGAGCGGCTAGGCCACTCCGATCAATTAAGAAGAGACTGAGGCGAGGGTGATCCCGTACCCGCAGGGAGGAAGAAATAGGAATAGACCAAGCTTCTAGAAAAGAAAGAAAAAAGAGGGACCACGGGAAAAACTAGGAGGAGAAAAAGGAACAACCAAGGGAAAGCGGGAGCACAGAAGCTACAACTCCAGTTACGGAAAAAGGCCAACAAAAAAAAAAAAAAAAATCATCACTGCACAGGGAAGGGGAGACCGAAGTGATAGGGGTCGGGGAGGTAGGAGGGGGATACTGTGTCGAAGACCGCTCACCCGCTAACAAAAAGAGCTTGTTAGCGCGGTGACTAAGCAATAGGAACAGGGGATAGCACGCGAACAAACGGGGGAGTTTAAAGGTCACGGGGTTGAGATGGAGTGCAAAATTGTCACCCCTTTTTTGGCACCTGTGAGGGAAGGAAAAGAAAGCAACCCGCCAACGAAGGGGGCGGATCGAGGGCCTACAGGATCCTCCGCTTACGTAAAACGCGAGTAACTAACTAAAGAAAAGTCACGGAAATGTTCATTCCTGGGAAAAAGGGGGGGATTGAAACTTAGCACTAAACCGTTGCTTCCTGGTCTTAAAAAAAAAATGGCGTCACGATGCCGTGGTCGAGAAAGGAAGGAGCGAAGGGGGTGATAAAAGAAAGACGCTTTGGAAAAAAGTAACGTCCCAGAGAGTCGACCAAAGAGAGAAAACCGCATAAAAAAGAAAATTATACGTGAAGATTAGGGGGATTTCAGAAGAGGATCATGGATACAGGGGCTGAAGACGTAAAAAAGTGTCTGGGCAGTTGGACAATCCAATCAGAAAAAAAAGGAGTCATACGCGGCGAGGAAGGAGCAATATGAGAGTGGAAACTGATACCCAGGAACGCTCAACCTAGGGGCCGATCATGAGGTGTCCTAACGACGAGTACTTCTCTATGGAGGTTAAGGAAAAGGGAAAATCGGGACTTGTAGCCTGAAGCTGGGCGATACTGGGGAATAAAATAGGGGAGACGGAGATTCAGGACTCCAGCAACAGAAAGAGGAACAACGGAGACGGCGCAGGGAAGGAAAGACCGGGGGAACTAAGGACGGACCGGGTAGGGGATCAAGAAAACCGAGGAAGATAATCAATGCTCGACGCAGCCATCAGAAAGAAGAAGGGGATGAATACGGGGGATGAAGGTTGGGTTCGATTATAGATAGTCGAAGAAAAAAATTATTATTAAAAATAGAGGGCACCTTAGTCTTCAGGCTCTCGAGAAGGGAAAAGTCGCGCATGAGATCGACATCGAGGGTAAAAAGAGTAAGTGCAAAAAGAGAGGAAGGGACTACCAATTACAGGAATCTAATAAAGTCTCTCAATACAAAAAGAAAAAGCCCACTTTCTCTTTTTGCTCCGGAAGGGAAGAGAGTAACAGATGTGAGAAACGTCAGAAAAGGGACTAAAAAAAAGAAAGAGTGGATTAACCGAGAAGAATACCGGCGGATCCGGCAGACCAATTACTTGAAGGAAAAAAAAAGGATCGGCTGGATAAAAGCCAGGGAGGGTTCACGAAACGGGACTCAAAAAGGAGTGATAGTACCACTAAAGCGGACGCGGGAGGCCACTTTTTCAAGGGGGCAGTCAACCGGGAAAGAAAAAGGAACGCTTCAGACTATGCAGAAAACCGACCTAAAGGCCATCTCTCGCGCCGGTTATTAGGGGGAGGGGGAAAGTAAAATTAGAGGAAGGACCGTGGACCGGAAAAGACACGTCGAAGGGATAAGAACTCCTGACGCTCCCTGTCGGAACTGACGTGCACGCCATTCTGGCCCAACACACAAAAATAGAAATTTTTTCTTGGTGCGGAGGGGGAAGGGGCACTAAAAAGCCGCTAGACGAAAGGAAAAAAGGCCGAGCCTTCACTCCGTAAACTCGACGTTTCTGGGATGTCGATAACGCGGCAAACGATGAGGGAACGGGTCTACACGAGCCGGAGGGATGTGAAGATCAGGCGGGGCGCTACATGAAAAAAGGGGCGGGAGGGAGAGTGACCGCTCAAGCTAAAAAGGGAGGGTCGCGTTGCGCTTCGACGGCAATGAAGCAAAAAGGACGCCCCACGAGGGGGGAGCGGCGAGGGGTTCGCTGAGGGTTGGAAACACTGGAAAGTCCTCGGTGCGCTCAATCGAGTGCTCAGAGCTGCTTTCCCCATCAAAGCCTTAGAAAAGATCGCGTCCACCTCGGAAAAAGAGGAAAAGAGTGCGGGGGCTCTCTCAGGGACGAAAAGAAAAGAGAAAGGGGTAGTCAGATTAAGTAACAGGAACGGGCGCTTTCCCGGATCTAGAAGTCCTCGGGAAAGAATCGAAACCTGACCCCCGTCATGCAAAAAGCCTTCTCGACCCGCTGCGGGCTAAAAAAAAAACGGAAAGGCAGGAAAGAGGAGGAAAGGAAATCACGGTCAACTGGGAAGGGGGACGAATCGAACCTTCGATCTAAGAAGAAGTGGGGGGCCACCTCTGAAATGGAAGCCGCAGCGGGAATCAGCTCTCCGAGGAACCAAAAAAAAGTCACCAGGTAACGCCGGAAGTGTCCAAAAGGAAGGGGGAGATGGGAAAAAAGTTGCCTAAACTAACGGGGGTAAAGCTTTTAAAAAGGGGAAGCCTTGGATTGTGTCGCTCACATCGTCCCCGGCAAAAAAGAGGGTGAAGAGAAGAGAAAAAACAGCCAAAGAAAAACAGGGAGGTACGCTCAGGAAGGCGACGCACACACCGGGCAGGATATTTGTACATCAACCTCGAACGAAAAGTCAAATCGTCGCCTAGTACCCGAAGAGGAAAAAAGGAGGAAAACGTGTAGAGTGACTAAAGATCTGGTTCGTCAAAAGAAATTTTAAAGGAGGGGAAAAGACGCCGAGACAGGAGCTTCGAGGAACCCATCCGGGCTGAAGGCAAAAAGCCTCTAACCCGGTGAGGCGAGACAGAGATGCGAAAAATACAGGAGAGGGAAAGAGACTCTGAAACTGCTTGCGCACGACAAAGAAGGACTAGACGGCCTCACCCTGATATCTAAATCGGTCACAGGAAAAAAAGGGGGGGGGCTACCGGTCTAGTCGAGTCAGAACTCAAGAAGCTCTCGCAAGGCGTCGGGAAAGAGAGTGGGACTCTATTGCTTAAGGGGGGGTCAGAGGAACCTAGATGCGGGAACACTCCGAGAAAAGGACGAGGATCACGTCCTCAAACGCTCCAGTCCCATGTCCTGACAAGGATGATCTCTCTAAAAAAAAAAAACTGGGGGGGAGATGGAAAAAAAGATAAAGACGAGAAGGGGACTTCATTGCACCGAAGGGAGAAGAGGGGAGAGGAAAAAGGGAAATGAGAGCAGGTCTTCAAAAAAAGGTTAACGTGCCAAAGACCCGGAAGGGGAAAAGTAATCAGAGTAAGGAAAGTGAGGAGGAAGGATATTTCGAGACTGAAAAGGACACTGAACCACTTGATATTATCTATATCCGCGGTTGAGACTGCGGGGGAGGAGGACGAGAGAAGGAGATTCTGGAATCAATCCTCTTCCCGGGGAGCTTTTCGAGAGACATCAACAAGACAGTTTCCCGAAATTCTTCGGAATAATCAGACGAAGGGGGAAAGAAGAAACTCGAATAGGTTGAAAGCATACGACCTCTGAACGGGACCTCACTTTAACGCGTGATGGGGAAATTTGGGGAAAAATATCTCTCAAATCGGCACGTCCCCGACACCGCAGGCGACGATGAAAGTAGGGAGGCGCTGGCTTGGGTGATGGCACTCCTTCTAAAACGGAAAGTTAGAAGACACTAGAAAGCAAAAGAATGCTTCCGACCGTGGTGCTCTGCAAGAGAAGAAGGGGGGGGGGAGATAGGAAAGAGGAAAACTCGAGAAGGGTCAGGGGATACGCATATCTGATCTTGCGCGACGTGACCACCTGAGAAGAGCGGAGGGTCACTCATCGCAAAGGAAAGTCCGAGACGAAGGAGGGGGATTGGGAGGAAAAATGGCGGCAAATCGCTCTTGGCAAAAAAAAAAATAATGGAACTTCCACAAAAAGGGGGGGGTCAGATACCACACCAGCGAAAAGGGTGGGACTAGACGAGGAAGGGGGGGGATATAGGAAGACCAGAAACACCGTATCAAAAGTAGACATCTGAGCGTCCGTGGGTGTCAACGAGCCCGTCGAGTCATTAACCTGATAACTATTCTCCCTCGCATCTGGCGCTTTTTTTTTTACAAGGAAAGGGGAACCCAAAGAGGGGGAAAAGAGAGGCTCGAACTACATGCGCAAGAAGAGAACTAGGGCAGAGGATCGTGCAGGCAACCAAAAAAGAAAAGCTCCTCCTGACGACCTTCGACCAGAGGAGGGACAGAGAAAGAATCTTAAACCGTAAGGGGGGAGGCGTCCGAACGGTCGAGCTCTCTGAGAACGGAAAGACGAAAGGGTCTTATCCAGAGGAGAAACACCCAAGAACACCGATTTTTAAGCGGTCGAAAGGAGGAAAGACTCTAATAAATCTAAAAAAAGTGTGGGAACCAGTCGGTTAAAATTTTAACAGCCCCAGAAAAAGAGCCCCCGAAACGAAAGTCAGACAGGGAACTAAGAGAGGACGACCGAGGAAAGAGACGACTGCAGAAGGAAAGATCCGAAGGCGTCACAAAATCGTCCAATTGAAAAAAAAGTGCAAAAATCCTAAAAAAGAAAAAAGACCGGAGGAGGAGGGGGAGGTTTATGGGGCCCAGGCGGCGTTGTAAAAGAACCAGAGGCCCTCTCGAAATGTTCCTCCAAGGATAGATGGGAGGTGCTAAAGGGAGATCAAGGGAAAAATATAATGCTGGGAAAGGTGTGTTTCTTCTGCATCTATACCCGAACTCTTAAGAAAAGGAAGTTAATTCAGTAAAAAAGAGGACGGGGGAGAAGGGAAAAGAATCGAACAAGGAGATCGCAAAAGGGGAGAGTACTAAAAAAAAAAATCGTGACGGTCCCTTCAGAGGGGAAAACAGGAAAAGTGGAGGCTCCAGGTATAGAGAATAAGGTGAAAAAGTTCCCAGGCTGAGGGATGGAGGAATTCCCAGAACTTCCGAAGGGGGGAGATGGGAAACTCCTAGGGGTGAAGAGCGAAACGAGGGTCCGGGAAAAAAGTTGGAGCCCGGGGGACGAGGTGTGCGCATTGGAAGGGCAAAAAAGGGAGAGGCTTCCTGGGAGGCGCCGAGCGGGGAGGGAAGGACATCAGGGGAGCCGGAGAGGGGAGAAGGAAGAAAGATACGTTCGGTCTCGCCTCAAGAGTCCAGGTAATTACTAAAAGTTGCGACGGAGG
>Ga0179593_1604235_pt1 | contig 11404 bp, 8 predicted proteins | sample CZODoug2_1_08_16_FD_185931 | JGI IMG/M metagenome (GOLD analysis project Ga0179593, IMG submission 185931) | Vadose zone soil fungal communities from Angelo Coast Range Reserve, California, USA - CZODoug2_1_08_16fungal (PacBio error correction) | ecosystem: Environmental > Terrestrial > Soil >...
GAAGGGAGCGTCGCTTTCTATCAATACGTGCAAAAAAAAGGGGTCAGCCTTAATGCTAGCCCTGAAAAGAGACCGGTCTTTCCATCCGGGAAAGCGGGGCGGCTCGTCTTCCCCCTCAAGGAGGAACGTTCAGTCTCTACAGCAGAAACGGAGGCCGGCGGTTAGAGTGCGGAAAAGAGCTACCCTGTCGCTGATCTGCGGAAGGGGACCGTCCAGAACGCCAGGGGAAGGCGCCCACCGGCCGTCGCCAAGGGAGCGGCCGTCACCGTCCCGGCAGAACGAGAAGAAGGACGGGGTTGTTCTTCTTCCTGGGGGGTGGTCCTTTTTCCGTTGAGGAGGGGAGTCCCCGCCATTCACCATCCTGCCAAGGAGGGAAAAGGGATGCACCGTGACCCTGCTAAACATTCGGGAAATCCAGGCCTTCCTGGAAAAAAGAGAGTGCGGAAACCGTTTGAAAAGAGCCCCTTCTTCGAGAGAAGAGACGCCAGTCGCCCGAGACGAGGGAGAAGAAAGCATCCCGCCACGAAAGGAAACTAAAGAAGTTCGCCTGTCATTGGAGAGCACCGCGGTCATCTCTGGGGGAAAAACATCCGACCCCGCTCAGAAAAAAAAAGCAACCCTCTCCAGTACATCTGCTACCAGCTGATTTGCGGGAGGTGCCCTTCATCACTAGAACCGGGGAGGAGGGAGACGACCGCAGTTCGTAAGGAGAGAGCCAGCAGCGCCTTCGCCACCAGAAGAAAAAGAAAGGGCGCAGCACCTCTAGCTTCGCTTGAAAGAGAGCGTGAAGGCCGTCAACCGGTCGCGACCCTACAAAAGAAAAGGCGCCTGCATTGCCAGGGAAGGTCCCCTCCACCAAGGGTCCCGCAGAAAAACCGGTTTGGTTTCAAAAATCGTTTTTTCCCAGAGGGGTGCGGCCGGGAAAAAAAAAAGAGAAGCCCGGCAGCACCACGGTGTATCAGAAAAAAGACCACCAGGGCGGGGAAAAGCCCGCGCGTAGTTCTCGTCATTAGAGGAAAAAAAAAACGGTAGCGGCCCATGTCGGAGGGGGGGGACCACGAACCCGGGGATAACTTCGGAAAAGGGTTTTTTTATCAGGGAAGGCGCGTGCCCGAGGCCGTCCAAAAAAAGAAACCACGACTAGCACTCACGGGGAAAAAAAAGAGACCGTCTCGCTGTATACAAACCTAGGGAAAGAAGGGCAAAGCCTCTCCCCCACCAAAAAAAGTCCATTCTCAGCCGGGGGAGAAAAAGCACTAACCATCTCATCGGGAAAAACAAGACGGCTGCCCGAGAAACCGGAAGTCCTCCGCTTGGGACGTCGTACCTTTTACAAAATGGTCTCGCGTCTGGGGTGGAAAGGACCGGCCATGCCGGCCGCCCTGGAGGGTCGTGCTTAAAAAAAATCGTCCACTTGACCTAGCAGCGCCTTACAGTATTCGGAAAAGGCCTCAACGCTAATCCCCATCTGTGTTCTGAGGGAAGAACCTCCTAAGGCAATGAAGGGGGGATCCTTCGAAGATACGAAAAAAAGAAAAGAAGGGGCCGTCGGGAATCGGGACAGGAAAAAAGGAAAAGACGACCAATGACGGGCCCCCTGTTACCAGCGAGTGCGCTTGGTCTTCCTTCCAAAGGGTCCTGGTCCCGCTTGCGGAGGAAAGAGGAACCAGCGCCGCGAAGAGAGCGCCAGCAGTTCCGTTCGGCAAAGATCTTCTTCGTCGCGGCAGAAGGGACCACTTCGGAAGAAGAGCACCGTGAACCGGGCAGCAGCAGCTCGAAAAGGAGCCATGGTGGCAGCCCGACGAAAGGGAAGACGGGCCTGTGCCTGACGAAAGAGGTACTCAAAAAAGCCACCAGCGGTGTCTATCATCTCCGGGGAAAAGGACGCGGCCAGCGCCACCAGAGGAAAGGGAGAAACCGCAAGAAAAAGGGGGGCCAGCCCACCCTCTTTCGCAAAACAGGAACTGAGAACACTGGAAAGTAAGGAAAAAGGGTCGCGCGCTGTGAGCTGATCAGAGAAGGAAAAGCCACCGAAAAGTAGCATCTCTCGAAGAAAGAGAGAGAGCTGAAAAGGGGGGTTGGCCCGTATCAGATAGCGGGGAGAAAACGCGCGAACCGGAAAAAAACGCGTGCCAGGGAGAATTTCTCAAGAAAAAGGGGGGGCCACGTCTCCGGTAAGGGGGGGGGTTCTCCCTTTCCTTACTTCCTGCTTGCGGTGCGTGTGGGAAAGGGCCGCGCCCTGCGGGCCTAACACTTTCTGTCTCGTGCCGAAGGGAACTTCACAAGGGAGGAGTCGGCCAACTCGAAAACCCGGCCGTCGGAGAAGGATCCCGGGGTGCAGGGCGGAAAGGCACGTGTAAAATCGTGGCAGTGGTACAACTGCCCGAGGTGAGGACGCAGGGGGAAAACGACTCTAATATCTGGAGTGTCTACCCAAACTTCCTTTCTAAATCTCTCCCCCAAAGGCTCTGGTCTATTACTTTTTGGACCCTGCGAATCATCTTTAAAAAGAATCGTCCTCTTCAGGGAAGAATCGCTGTCCACGGCGAGACCGCTGGTCTCTAGAAAAGGTCCTTTTAAAGAAAAGGAGGCGCTCGTCTGAGAAATTCCCTCTCTCCAAATGGGGGAAGGAAAGTCCGGCGGCTGGGAGACGTCCGCGTACCGAGCTGGGGAAAAAGGGGAAGGTCTCGTCTTACTGAGAAGAGGCGTCCTGTTCTCGATCGGAAGCTGGTCCGGGTGTGGCCGCAAACTGAAAAAGGAAAGAACGTCCCTTCCTGTCCTGCCAGGGGGTGGGGGACGACTACCCAAAAAAAAAAAAAAAGTCTGGTGGTGTAAAAAAAGCCGCCTGATAAAGGATAGGACTTCCCTGCGGGGGGGGGGAAAAGGCCGCCGCGGAAAAAAGCCCGCTGCGTGTAGGTCTGCCCTCAAACCGGGGGGATAAAAATAGCCCTCCAGGGGAAGGCACTTCAGCCGACTTACCGAAGAAGCGAGACGGTCCCCTGGGGGCGAGGGGGAGTCTCGTCGGGGATTTCGCTAGCTCAAGAAAGCGGGCCCTCCGCGGGGGAAAACCGGGAGAGCCTGTCTCAAAAACCGCTTTTTCGCCGGCGTAACAGAAAAAAAAACACGACAGGGGGCCGCTCCGTTCAAGGGGGAAGGACCCAATCCTGCCGTAAACTACGCGGGAGGGAGAGGGGTCGGTGCCGGGCTCGTAGCCAATAAAGGGGAGGCGACTCGCGAGGTGCTCTCAACAGGAAAAAGGAAAAGGCCTGGTGGCGGGCGGTCCACGAAGGAGACTGACTGCGTACACATCCCTGGTGGGAAAAAGGATGGCCTTGGCCCTTATAAGAAGGGTGGTCCGGGGAGGAAGGCGTCCGGCGGCCAGCTCTCAGAAAAAAAAAGAAAGCACTCTAATATTTCTTCTCCCTCCGGAAAGGCTGGCCGGGCCCAAGAGCCAGCGGCCTACCTGCGAAAAGGGCCGTCCGGGTCCAGTGAAGTAGAGAAAGTGCTGACCGGGAAAAAGCCTGAAAAAAAGACCCGCCTATGGACGTTGGTAGCGGGGGGGAGGGAAGCGAGGGCCCGGCGCTAGGGGGGGGGGGGTAAAGCTGCAACCTAAAAGACCGAGGAAAGAGAGCGCTTTTGTGTGGGGGGGTGGTGGGGGGGGAGACCTGCAGGCGAAGAGAAAAACCAGGTCGTGGCTGGGAGGGCTTCTTTTGCCGGAAGGGCGAGCGGGCGACCGTGGAGAGAAAAAAGAGACGCCGGGGTCGTAGGGAGAGGCCCCCGTTTCCCTCCAGACCTGAAAAAAAAAGGCCGGCCTGACTCGCGATCACCGGAAAGGAAGAAAAGGAAGCGCCGCTGGCCAGCCGGGGGGGAAAGGGGCCTGCTTTGGGGAAAGCACAGGAAGAAAGCTCGAAAGCCGTCCCAGGCATTAAAGAGTAGAGCCGCCAACCTCGTCGGAAGGGGGAGCTCCTAGCAGTTAAGGGAAACTACCCGAAGAGAGAAGGTGGCTCTAAAGAAAGGGGGTTCTAAACGCAAATTCCCCTGGAAGAAGAGCAAAGAGCAGCCTAAGAAAGGAGCCTGACCCTCTTTAAAAATCCTTCGGTAATGCTTTGGGTTGGGGAAAAGAGGGGGGATCTACCGGTCATCCAAGGTCGGCTTAGGGAAGCTCCGAAGAGGAGGCGGTCCCCGAGAAGAGGGTGAAAGACCGGTCGTCAAGGACAGACGGGAAAAGAGGCCCACTTCTTCTGGGAAAAGAAAAAACTTCAGAAAAGACGCTACAGGGAAAGAAACTTCTCTCAACACAACAAAACAACTTAGTATTAGTCAAATAGAAAGGCCTGAAGGAAAAAGCGCTTTCGAAGGCGGAACGCCGTGCTCCACATATTGCAGAAAAGGGCTCCCCTTCTTCTTAAAGAGAAGAAGGTCTCCGTTCGTCGGGGTGGGCGCGCGGCGTCCCCCTCCGAGAAATCAAGGTAGTTCAGTCGAGGAGACATCATTTCGTTATCCAAGGGAAAAGGCCGCTTTTCAGAGAGAGAGTCGCGGAAGCGCGGAAAAAAAGGGAACAGGGCCTTCTCGGTCCAAAAAAGGTTTTTAGAGAAACTGGCGCGCCAACCTTGAAAAAAGATCTCTGGAGGAGAGGAAGAGGCCCAGTCCCTTTAGGCTTCGAAGAAAAAGAAGAGGTTTTCTTCTTCCTGGAAGGGGTCATGCCTTGTAAGGGAGTAGGCGTGCGCGGAAAAGACCCGCCGACCGGCTGTCCGAAGGCTAGAGAAAAAGGGCGTACCACCGTCGGGAGTACAGTCCCGTGTGGTCCATCAGGGAAAGAAAAGGGGGAAAGGGGGCCTAACTACCCTTGTGGGAAAAAGAAAGCTTCGCGTGGTCTGGTCCGTTTAAGCCATTGAGAAAAAGAAGAACGATCGTCATTCAAAAGAAACGCCACGTCCTCAAAAGAGCGGTCTCCTGAACCCCGCGCTAAAAGGAGCGGTCTCTCGGGGAAGGGAAAAAACTCGACCCCAAGGCCAGCGCCTGAGAAAGCTCCCTCAAGGCCTGGACCAGCGTCAAAAAGCAGCACGAGACGCCTAAAGAGAAAAGGAGCCGAGCCTCGGGAGAGGTCCGTCCCTGGCGCAACTCAGGAACAACGATCGTTCTCAATCAAAAAGGGGAGAGGCGGATTGGGCCGGACCTCCTCGGGAAAGACGACACCGTACCCCGAAAAAGAAGTGCGACTGCATTTCCAGTTCCAAAAGAAAAAAAGATGTCCTCCTAAAAGGAGCCGCACAAAGAGCCAGCCAAAAAGGAGGTCACGTTCGAGGAAAAAAAAGGCGCAGCCTTTCAAAAAAGGCACGCACCAGCAACCCTCCAAAAGAAAAAACCAGGAGGGAAAAGGGGAGCGGGTCGTCCCACTAAGGAGAAAAGGTAGTCGTTTTCCAGAAGAGGAAGCAGAACAGAGGGTTGGGATCGAAGAAACGTCTTAACTCGGCGTGAAAAAGGGAAAGGGAAGGAGCGCAGGGCCTTAACCAAAGGAAAAAAGAAGCGTCTCTCCCCCTTCTTCTACCGGAACAAAAGACCGATTTCCGTAAGAGTGAAGTGAAAAACCCACCACCTTGGCTGCAGGACTCAGGGAAGGACGATCATATCATCTAACCAAGAGGGACAGAAAGAAGAAGGTCCTCGTAGGAAAAAAAGGAAAGAAAAGAACGCAAAAAAGAAAACGTGGCAAATACAAAATCTTAAGGCTTAACAGGAAAAAAACATACAACGAAAACCCAAGGAAGGGGATTTTCTCGCGTCGGGGAAGGGGAAAAAGAAAAAGGAGGAGTGCAAGGCCGGCCATTCCGGGGGAAAGGTAGCGTCGCGGGGAAAAAAGACAGGTCTTAAAGAGAGACCACTCTCCTTACGGAGGGGGAAAGCCGAGACCTGGCCGCCAAGGAAAAATAAAGGGAAGGACAGCCGGAAGGCCTGCAAGTGAGAGGAAAAAGTCAGATATTGACTATCCCTCAGAAGCGGAATAGGCTGAAATGCAACTCTACCATAGAAAAAGCCTCCGTTGACAAGGGAGAGTAAGGCCCGTCTGGAGGGAGAAAGCTGATTGCTAGGAACCCTCTCACAGAGGAAGAAAAGAAAGGGAGGCGTGGAAACACGCCCATCATTTCCAAAGTGGGAGCAAAGTCGCGCCCTGAAGAAAAGGAAAAACAACTTAGGCGCTGTAAGCCCACTATCAAAGAAAGGGGGAGAGGGCAGCAGCAGCTCTCGCTCACCAGAAGGGAGACCACGGGAGTATCAAGAGAAGGCCACAGAACGACGCACTGACTCCGTCCCGGAGAAGAAAAAGAGGAGAAAAAGCGCCGCAGCATCCCCCATTAAAAAAAATCACAGCTCAATTACTCAAGGAAAAGGGGGAGCCAGACCTTCGGAGGAAAAAAGCGGCCGAACTAGAAGGAAAGGATCGGAATGGAAAGGGAGAAGCTTTATCTGATCAGGAAAGAGAGAATGGCCAAACCCAGTGTTAGCAAAAGAAAAAAAAGAAAGAAACAACCACGAGGGGAGAAAGAGCTAGAAAGGTGTCCCTATAAAAGGAAAGACTCCAGCGCGCGAACCGAGAAAGGAAAGGTGTTTTCTTCATGTCGTCGGAAGCTGCTGTGCCTAAAAAGACTTTCTTCTTCTCCAGGGAAAGAGTTTCCTGCTAGGGAGGGGGAGAGGAGCGGGCCTCGCCTCCGGGGGGGGGGTTGCCTGCTTGGGGGCGGGCGCTGAAAAGAAGGGGGGGGGGTGGAGTTGGTGTGAAGGAGGTGCGGCACTGCACCCGGGCGGAGAAAAAGGAAGGTTCCCTTCGCGCGGGAAAGAAAGGGCTGCCACCCTTGAGAAGGGGTTCTACTCTAGAATGTCTGAAGAGTTCACTTTGCTGAGGGGGGGTAATAGAAGGGGGGTGACTGCCCGCTCGTGAGAAAAAGACGAGAAGAAATCGTGGAAAGAAAAAAAAACGGCTGTGTGAGATAGAAGACGTCGCGGACGCTTTGCAGGCTGGACACAGCATCGTGTTCCCTGGGGAAGAAGATCGCCCTGAAAAAAAAAGAAAAGAGCGACCTGGCCACGGCCTTCATAAAAGGGTCGAAACTCTTTTCTCTGGAGGGTCCTTACAAGCGGAAAGAATGTCTTTCTAGGGAACGGATCGGAAGAAGCGCTCCACCGGAGAGAAGAATTCCGCTTGCTTCGACGGCCGCCGTACCTATCTTTGGATCGGAGAATGGCGTTCCCTGAAAGACGGCTAACTGCCTTCGGAAAAAGGAAATTTTCGCTATCGCAATGTAAAGGGATGGTCGTGTTTCCCGAAACAAAAGGAAAGGGACGTGTCCCCCTTCCTGGGGAAGGAAGAGAAAAAAATGGAACGACTACCAAAAAGCATAACCATTCATGGAGGGGGGTAACCAAAAAAGAAAAGTCTTCTAAGATGAGCTAAGAGATTTCCTTAGACTGGACTCCGCGGCCCTGCCGAGGGGGGAAGAGTGTTCGTGCTCTGCCCGTAAAAGGAGAAGGCGTGGACATGACCAAAAAGGGGTGGTGGCGAGGGCAAGGAAACGGGCCCTCTGCTCGGGGGGGGGGAAAAAAAGCCGAATGGGTCTCGGAGAAAAGAGAGCGGAGTGGAGTGGCCTCTGGAGCCGGTCGCTTCACAAAAAAAAAAAGAAGGGAGGTCCGCCGTTATAGCAGGGAAAAGAAATGTTCGCCCTGAAGAGGTTAGTGTCCAAGCTGTTTGCTGAAAAAAAAAGACGTTCCTGTAAGGAGAAGCTCACTGGCCGAGAACTAACAAGGGAGGGGCTCGCCGTTAAAGGGGGGACGCGATCCCTACGGGGAAAGGCGCCGCACGAGGAAGCCTACCCCAAAAAGCGGTTTCCTCGGCCTGGGGGGAAAAAAGGCTTCTTCCTGAAAAAAGGAGGATCCTGGTGTGCGGAAGCCCTGCCGTTGAAAAAGCCTTCTCACAAGAGGCTCTTGACGGGTCGCGCCCCGGAAGGGCTCCTAACGCCTTCCGAAAAAAAAACGCGCGACATCCTTGCCAAAAACAAACGCAAGTCGATCACCCGAGGGTACGCATAAAGGAGGCCCGGGCCTCCATCAGAACCAGAGGACACTTAGGAGGGAGAAAAGGGGGGTCCGTAAAAAAGGACGGCGGTCCCAGACAAAAAGAGGGCACCGTCCTTCCAGGACAAGAAAGGGAAGGAAGAGTGCGTGTACTGGCAGGCAGGCGCTGAAAAAAGGCGGGGGGGAAAGAGGAGCGGCACCTAGAGGGATGTGCTATGGAAGCTTTGAAGCTGGAGAGAAGGAAGAACCCATGTCGTGGAAGGGATGCTTCGAGACATTCCACAGAGCGGGCGACCCGAAGGTCCTCTCTCGAAAAAAAAACCGTGGGAGAACACACACCACCCGTATAAAAAAGGGTTCGTTTAGGGCCCAAGGGGGAAGGGGAGACGGCAGGCCCCTTTATGGAAAGGATCAATACGACTGAGACAAGGGAACTTGTTCCCATCAGGGAGAAAAAGGTTCCTTCTGTTGACGGGGAGGAAAATTTTACGAGATACTAAGAACTCCCGAGAAAAGCCAAGGCATGACCCGAGAGGAAAGTACTCCCTCCAGCATCCGAATCGCGTTTCAAAAGACAGGGGCCCTTTCCGGAAAATCGACAGAGTATCTCTGAGTCCTCTCAGCAGGAAAGGACCAACCTTAGAAAGAGGCCCTTCCAAGAAAAAGAAAGAATCTCTGTCTCCCGTTCAAATAAAAGGAGAACCGCGCTTTTTTTTTTTTGGAAAAAAAGCCCTTAGAGGCTTTATCCGCCAGGCAGTAAGCAAGCTGGAAAGGAGAATACCTTGAAAAAAAAAGGCGTATTGTACGCCCTGAAGGGCGGGCTTCCAAAGGGGGAGAACCGGCTGCCCTAAAGGGAGGAAAAGAATTTTAAAAAAAAAAACTGTCGATCAGAAGGAGAACCCGGACCAAAGAAAAAGGAACTTCCCTCTCTAAACGAGAGAAGATCACGGACCTTTGCAGAGAACACAACAACTGATTATTATTACAAAGAGGGCCATTTGTTAAAATAAGAAAGTCGCTTTCTCTCAGGGAAGGGAGCCGTGCCGGCATCAAGAAAAAAGGCCAAAAAGGATCTCCGGACGTAGCCTGGTCGGGAACATCTCCGGCTTGGGGGGGGGGGGGGGGGGGGGGGGGCGGCCCTCCGGGAGAGGCTTCCCTAAGAGGGAGTCCTTTAGGGGAGAAAAAAAGTCTAAACCAATCTCGGGAAGGCCGGGAAGCCGTGCGGTTACGAAGGGGCTATCTCTTCTGTCTAACCAACAGAGAGAAGGTACCTCCCAGTTCCGAAAGAGGCCCATAACTCCATTTTGGGGAGGGGAAATGTCCGCGCCACCGCCTGAGAAGGAAAGATCTATGCATCTTCCCAGGAGGCAATTCGTTCGAAATGCCAGACCGATTTTGGGGAGTACTGGAGGGGAGCTTTTAAAAGGGCGCCTTTTAGGTGGCTTTGCTGAGGAGGGAAAAGGCCAGTAGAGAGGACCCCGAAAACTTGGCCGAAGAAGAAGGGAACTTTGCGAAAAAAAAAAGCGGTGATCCGATATACAAGACGTCCTACGGCCTTAGGAAGAGGAACCGTTTGAGAAAAAAAAAGTGTTCCCGCAAAGAGAGGCGCGGTACGTTCGCAGACGCCATGGAGATCTCCTCTTGCGGAAATAGCCTACAGAAAACGTCCCTTCCAGGGGCCGGCTTCGACGAAAACCCGCCTCTCTCTAGGAGAACTCGTTGCCTCGAAAGAGACCCCTCGGTAGAAACGGCCAAGAGAAAAAAAAAACACTTCCATCTAAAAAAGGAAGAGGTGAGGCAAGTCGTGACCAGCGAGTCACGAAAAAAGAAGTGACCCTTACGAAAAAAGGACGATCCTCATTCTGACCGCGAGAGGAAGGAAAACAGCTTGTCCAGGCATCGAAGAAAAGAGGTCTCAGCACTATAGAGGGGCAGGATTAACGACCTTGGAAAAAAAGACTCGTACCTCAAAAGAAGAAAAGGCCACCTACGTTTTAAACAGGCCAGTGCCTCCCCGGAAGAAAAAAAAAGATTGTAGAAAGGGAAAAGACGCCGTTCAATGAAAAAACAACATAGTCCCACCACGAAGTTAAGGAGAGTCACCTCTTACGAGAAAAAAAACCAAGTAAAGTGGATCAAAAAAAGAAAGGGCGAAGCAACAAACAAGGGCGGAGGGACTCTCCGGATCGGGAGCGGGAAAAGGCCCCCGGAGCTGGCCAAGGGGAAGGAGTGCACAACCACCACTTTTTACACGAAAGGAAAAAAAAAAAAACCCCCAGTGGGTGGGGAGAAGGGAACAATGCTCGTAAAAAAGGGCGCGCAGCCGACTCAAAGAAAAGAAAAAGAGCGTCCCGCGCCCAGTCGGAAAGGGGAAAGGACAGCGCCGAGGTTCCTCGTCCTAAATGGGAAAAAGAACAAAACCCTTCGGAAAAAGGGGGTGAGAACCGTAGCCTACACTAAGCCAGCGCAGAAAGGGGGAAAACGAGGGCGGCCAAGCGCGCAGAAAAAAAATAGGTGGCTAAGAAAGAGAAGGGGGGGGGGAGCCTGTACAACCAACCAGAGGAGTCTTCTTTTTATCTTCAAAGGAGGGAAGGCCTTTGACCGGAAGGGGGGAGAGGCGGGAGTGACACACCCATTAAAAAAAAAAAAGGAAAAGGGGAGATCGTGCGCCACACACCGAGGAAATAATTCCATGAAGAAAAAGAAGGAAAGGCGATCCCCAGATAGGAAAAGAAGGCGAGCAAGCCGCCGGAACAATTGCGATCAGGTGTATCGGGGAAGTTACTATCCCAAGCATCCGGCCTCTGGAAGAGGACCTTCGAAGAAAAATCATTACGAAAAAGACTTAGAGAAGTGGCCATCCTAGGAAAAGGATCCTTCTAGGAGATATGGCTGTCCTGGGCAGAAGTGATTGGCTGAAAAAAAGGGAACCTCTAAAAAGGAAGCGCCGGTTTGGAAAGGGAAGACCCTCAGTGACAGGGGAGAGAGCGTCGCGGCCTGGCTACGGGAGGGGAAGGAAGTTCTTCAGGAGGGGAAAAGAAGACAAAGGGAACTCTTTAATCGCGCAATCACCAGGAGGTGGCAGCCCCACGGAAGGGAAAGCCGGAGGGTGAAGACACGCATGAAGGGGAATTTCCTAAACCTCGGAGGGGAAGAGGAGCAATCTGCCCCTTCAGGCAGAGGAAAAAAGATCGCCCACGAGCAGCAGCATTCGCCAGAAAAAAGAGAAATGACCGTCGTCCTTACGAAAAAGCCGAACGAGCCTACCTAAAAAAAAAAGAAAAAACGGGACTCAAGGCTCAGGACTCCGATCATGTATCAGGGAAACAAAAGACGGAGC
>Ga0179593_1655789_pt1 | contig 11404 bp, 15 predicted proteins | sample CZODoug2_1_08_16_FD_185931 | JGI IMG/M metagenome (GOLD analysis project Ga0179593, IMG submission 185931) | Vadose zone soil fungal communities from Angelo Coast Range Reserve, California, USA - CZODoug2_1_08_16fungal (PacBio error correction) | ecosystem: Environmental > Terrestrial > Soil >...
TTTGGGCCATCGGTGAGTGGATCAGACACAGGGGTGGAGCCGTGGGGGGGGGGGGGGAGAGTGGCGGCTAGGTGTTTGTGTTGTGGGGGGGGTAGAGGGGCGGGGGTCGGGTGGGGGGCAGGTGAACGCAGGTTTTGGGTGCGTGGTGGTGTGTTTGGTCTAGGCCGAGGGAGCGGAGAGAGAAAAAAGGGGCACAAAGAGGAAACAAAAGAGAATGAGGGAAGGAGGAAAAACATGCCGGAAAAAGAAAGAACCCAGACTGGAATGAGAGGAGAGAGGGAAATAGTGAAGTTTACTCTGAGGAAAAACAAGACATGGCAGTGCATAGACGAAAGTAAAAGCCGGTGACAAGGGATACAGGGAGACGAATCAGCAAGAAGAGCGCGACCGCAAGCTTAATGGAAGAAGAGGGATATACACATGATAAAACTTATAAAGAAACATGACCCATGAAAAGAACGACAAAAATGAATGTGAGGAGAAAACGGAAGTGCGTCGCGGGCCAAGTAAAGAAAAAAGAAGTTCGCGCGAAAGGGACAGGGGGACAGAGGGGGGAATATCTGAAACAAGAACTGGCCTAAATGAAAAAGGGACCAGTCGCAGGGTAACTTACACGGAGTCGAGTTATAGGAGTGAGTAGAAAGGAGGGGGAAGCCTCGAGCGAGCGAGGCAGGGGGTAAATAAATATTAAGGAGAGCCGACTAAGGGACGTGAGGAGGAGAGGAAGGGGAACCTGCTCTTGGGAAGAGGAAGGGAAGGGAGGGGAGTGCCGCGATCAAGATTAGGGGAGGGAGGGAATATCTCTATTACACAACTTCTACAGGTGGGGGGAGAGGGGGGGGGGGAATGTGGTGATCGACAAGGCGGGGCAAGTCTACTACAACCAATTCGGAGGGCCACAGGAAAATCGGAGGGAAAATTCAACTCTACTCAGACGAACGAAACAGGAGACTGAAAATCACATTTCTCGGGGCGACCAAAAACTCGTCAGGGGGGGGTTGGGGGGGGGAGGTTATTACCAGAGAAAGTCGAATTGGCCAGGGTACAAAAAAAGAATTCATTCTGCAAGAGGACGAGGGATAGAGCTTCTATCGGGCGAAGGAGAAAAAATCAATCGGCTCGCTTCAGACCCGGCGGGAGAAAGACTAAGAGGGGGGAGCTGTGGAAGGAAGACCATTCCTCCCTGTTCCGCGCCGCGTCGGAAGGGGTAACTGAGGACAAGGAGGGGAAACCTTTTAGGCGAAGATCATTGAAGCCTTCAACAAAAAAGGGATTTCTATGATGCACACAAAGAGGGGAAGGCTGCAGCACTTTGGGAGGGATAAAACAATAGTACCGGAAGGAAGGAAAGGTCTTTCAACTCGACATGGGAAGGAGGATGGAGCCTGTTCGCAGAAGTGAGTCTGCGAGGTCGAAGGGGTGGGGGAATACAAATGGGCGAAGGAGCCGGGAACATGGCAACTCGGCAAAAGGAGAGGGGAACTGCGTCGTGCGAGGACTCGGATACTCTGCTGAGAGTCGTGTGAGCGTAAAGAAGATCCCTGCGCTCGAGGAAATCGACTAAGGGAGCGGAAGCACCTTGAAGGGAAGACATATTGTTTAAGAAACGGGTCAAAAAAACCCTTTTCCGCGAGCTTCTCGAGGAGAGGAGGCCAGGTCCACGAGAGGGGGGGAGGGGACAAGAGAGTCCTTCGCCGTGAAACAAACTGCTCGTCCGCGCGGGAGCGGCCGTGGGAAGGAACACTTTGTACGAAGTCTCGCCCAGAAGGAGGATCAACATTGCAAGGAGACGGCGAGTCCTTGTACTAAGAGACTGTAAAAAAAAAGGTGTCGTTCTACGTCGGGGGGGGGGGGGGACAGGCGCCAGTCGAGTCAGGAAAAAAGGCAGGGAAGGAGGAAAGGCGCCATGTAGCGGGGAAGGTCGCGGGTAGGGGCCCGCACGGTGTCTGAAAGAAACGGTGAGTCGAAGACCGAGATCGCACGCATCGAAGAGGAGGGCATTTTGGCCCTGCTAGGGAGGTTTCTAGGGAGACTGTCGAGATCCCGAAGCGGAAGAGGAAAACGAACTCACTTACCATCGACACGCTGGACACCACGGGTAGGGATGGACGGTGTTGGGGATGCTGTACGTAACTCGGGCTTTCATATCCCATCAATCCAAGAAAAAGTTTAATGAGGTCGCCCGCCGGGGGATCGCGTACATTGAGATAACTTGCTCGTGAAGTGGAGAAAAATACTCGCTCGCTGGGGAAACTCCAGGGGGAGGAACACTTCTGCTTAAAAGAAAGATCAAGGTTAGTAGGGAGAGAATATCCTTCGAAAAAGAAGAGGACTGGCTCGTCTGTTGAAAGAAAAAAAACTTCCTAAAAAAAAAATTCCGTATCATCAACGAAGGAAATATTGACGCGAGAAAGGGGGGGCGTCCCTAAATCGGCGAGAAGGCACGTTTCCGCGTGGAAAGAGCTCAGACTAGAGAGATAAATACTACCCTCTGTCCAGCAAAAGGAGCGGAGGAGGCGAGGCGACTTCAGGAAGGGGGGGGGGAGTAGCTGTTCACCTCCGAATTGCGATTGACGTCCGCTGGGAAAGGATACTAGGGAGAATGGAGAGCTGGGAATACTGCTATTCGCTTGAAGAAAAGGAAAAGGACGATGGCGTGTCCGCTCACCCTCAACAGGGGGGCCTTCGAAATAAATACTGGTCTTCAATTGTCTAGAGAAGTAAAGGAGAGAGTCTGAAAGCCGCTCGGTGACAGAGGGAAGGACCTGCTTCTCCGAGGTCTTCGATCTCAGATGAAGTGAGGAGGCCTCGTCCTGACCTGAGAGGAAGGGGTATACAAATTTCGCGCCGCAAAGGAGGGGAGACGATGTCCTCGGCGAGGGAGGAGTGGGGTAAGCCGCTTCCTCGCGAAAGGGACGGATCCACGATCGAGAGGAGGGAGAGGAAAGACAATACTGTAAGCTCCTACTTAGCATTACCGGGAGAGGTGTCAGGGAAGGCATTCGAGGACATTGGGGGTACAAAACGGAAGGAGGAGGACAAGAGAACAACCAATGGACGAAAAGGAACCCTTGAAAAGGGGAGGAGAACATCTGGCCGCTCACGTTCGTCAAGGTGGGATCCGACACCAAAATCGACCGGACGATCGACACTAGACTTAGCCGCGTTAAGGAGTCCAGAATCGTCGGCTACCCTCGCGTCATGAATCGAAGCTGAGATAGAACTTTTCACCGCCTAATAAAAGCAGGTAGAATAGAAGACATGCCTGAGAGACACGCTCGGGGGGAAAGAGAGCAAAGACATTATTGCGAGACCTAGCGGAGGGGGGGGGGAAACACATCTTCTCGAAACGGGCCAAAGCAATTGCTAGAGGGTCTCTGGCGCAGGAGTACGACAAAAAGGGACGAGAAGGAGTGCAGCCAGCTGCTCTTTCGTAAAACAGAACGATCAGAAAGGGGCGCTGCTGATGCCGTTCCCTCCGCTCTTCCTCTGAGGTTCGTCTCTCCTTACGAAGACGCTCCCTCAAGGCGCCAAAGGAACTGTAGGAGGGCGTTGGCGCCCGCGCGAAGAAGGGCGCATGAGGGCCGCCGAGCAGGAGTGTACCGCCGATACTAAGGGGAATATAGGTGCATCAGCACCCCGAGAGTAAGAGTAGACCGAAAGGGGTCGTCGAAGAGGGAGAATTCGGAGGAAGGAACGGAGCAGGGGTCCACTTGCGGGGAAGGATTTCGCAAACTGACCGGGGCGCGGGGAGGGCGTCCCATCGCGTGCTGAAAGGGGACGGTAGTACGTGGTGGATCCGCTGGACAAGACGATATCCATTATCGTGCGAAAAGGGACCGTCCTCCTACCTCGACAGAAGCCCCTCAAAATGTTCCGGGGGGATGAGTCTACAACGGACACTACCTTCTCGAGGAATGAAGCCACCAAGACCCGAGCAGGGGATATCTTCCGCAAATGTCGAGGGCTCGGGGAAAAGGACAAATAAAGGGGCACTCCAACAAGCGCTTGGCGCGGATGGGGAGCCCCAGCACCTGATCGAAAAGCATCAGAAAAAAAGAGGGTCCTCCCTAGTCGAGCGTGAGAAGCGGCTGATACCAGAAAAAATGTCCGTGATTCTGCAACAGGGGGGCAGTGATCCGAGGAGAGTTCTCCGACAAACCGCGTTCGAATCGTCCGCTACAAGGAAGGAAAGGGGACATCCCCGACCATGCGAAGACCCAGTCAGGAAAGGCCCGTCGCCTGCTCCAGCCAGTCATCAAACCGTGCCGGCCGTGAGATGCTCTAAAGAATTGCTGAAAAGAAACATGGCCGGCTTTTCGGCATCAGGGAGCGCTGTGGGGGAAAAGCAGACCTTATGTCGCGCTAGCACCAAAAAACCGAGATCAGGGGACGAAGGGTCTCGGGGGAGGAGTACATGACGAAGGAGAGGGACATGTCTCTTCAACAAGCTGCCGCGGAAAAGGCTAGGGAGGGTGTCGCAGGAGGGGAGAGCGCAGATTCAGGAGATGCTTGAAGGCGCGGAGGTGAAAATCTGCGCGAGAAAAGGAAGGGCTTATAAGCTCGCAAAACTCGGGGCGGAGTCGCCACGAAGTTAACAAGAGAGCGCCTAACGTTTGCCCAGAAACCGGCCTTGTTCACGCCGAGGAAAGCTCTACTCTCAACGACTACCAACAACAGAAGAGGAAGACAATCTCAACCGCAGGAAGGGGAAATCCATTCGTTCAAAGCATGTCGCGAAAAAACAGCGCATCCTTCGAAACCTCACCGAGCAAGTGAAAATGAGACAGTGCCTAATGACGCTCAATGTTCGAGTGCAGAAAAAACACTGACCATGAACATCTAGTAAACCTTGAGGTATGCCAGTTGCTGACAGCAGTGCCACGCCTTCCCCGACGGACAAGAAAAGAGACTCAGGTGCGCGAGGAAATCGAGACATCGTCCGAACGCGGAGGGGAATGATCTCGACGTGGAATTATTCACGACGCGGCGCGACAAAGGGTCTGGTGCTGCACATCGTCAGAAAAACCGGCTCGGAGGCAGAAATCCGGGCGGCGTCACGCGAGGATGATTTTGCCAAGGAGAGGGAGAGCCTCAGTCCGCAGGGGACGCGATGAAGCAGAATGAAAGATCGAGATTTAGGTGGGGGGTTCTTTCGGGAACAGAGGGAGCACTTTTGCACGGAAAGAAGATGCGGTGTGCAAGGTGGAAAAGGGGCCTTGCCGACGCGGGCGAAAAGGAAAGGTCCGGAGGTTTGCCGATGAAAAGGGCCGCCGCGACAAGTGGGGGGTCGTCGCAGGTAGCTGCACCAGCACCTCGGGGGGAAGTGTTGTCCTGATGCCGGGGTAGGGTGCGTAGAAGCAAGAAAAAAAACTCTTGTCCCTTACAGTCTCGTGACCATCGAGCAAGTGGAATCGAGGGGAAACAGTCCCGGGACGTCCTCCGTTAATGTACCCTGGGTGTAGAGGGTGATCAGCCTCCTCTCAAAAGAGTGAACGGCAATACTGGAAGGAGGAAAGTATTGTCCTGCTTGGAAAGGCCTCAATGCGTCGTAGGAGATCTGAATCAGAAAAGAGAAATGCCAGAAACCGCTTGGGGAAAGCGGACCAAAAGAAGGAGCTTCGGAGAATCTTTACAGTTCGCTTAAATGAGGGGCCGAAGACGCGCAGGAGAAAGGCGAGTCGCTGCTCCGGTTCCTGAGGGGAAAAGGCCCCCTCGGGAGAGCGGGCAGTGTCGGAAAGGGAAGGCCTGGTGCGACTGCTTGACTGCAATGGACGGGAAAGACCGGAACTTCTATCTCTGACTCAAGGGGAAAAAACCAACGTATGATTGAAATATGAAAGTCCTAGATCGAAGGAGGAGCCTCATGGGGAAAAATGAGCATACTTCGAACCATGCCGGAAAGATGGAAGCTGGGCGCTATCACTTGCGGGAAGAAAAAGCAATCAGGAACATGGCGCACAAAAGAAATGATGAGAGCGCGGAAATGGGGGGGGTGTCTTCAGGATAATGGTTACATACGAGGAGGAGTCCTTACGAGAGCCAAGGGAAGTGGGGAATGCTCCACACCACAGGGTGCATTTTCGCGGGAAAGATTCGCTACAGCCTCGTCATATTCGCGTCAACCGAAGGGGAAATTACGGTCCGCTGGGGCAAGAATAAAATGCCGCGTTGCGCGAGAGGGGCGGACAATGGGGAAAACTTCACCGGTACGAAGGAGAAGGAGGCCTTCAAAAAGACTTTCTCTATGAGTCAAGGGAACGAAAGGGGACGGTTCTTTGACGCGAAGGGGGGGAAAAGAGGCCTATCTCTATACACCGGCAGGGAAGGGGAACCTGGCGGTGTAGAGACACAACGAGCAACAACCCCTGTGAAACCTCGCTGAAGAAGGAAAGGGAGGGGTCACCTTAAACGAAAAACTCTGACATGGCCAGTCAGGCATCAAAGAGGGGCTCCACCTTAGAGGAAGAGGAAGTGCTCAGCTGGTTAACAGAGAATGGTCAACAACAGGAGACGAGAGGGAGACTCATCGCGCTTTATAAAGAAAGGAAGGGTCGAGGCTCTTCAAAATCATCTGAAGAGGACAGCCGCCAGGCGAGGAGAGAGAGCATCCGATCAGGTTTTGAATGAGGTGTCACCCCAGACCAGAAAGGGGAAGCGCAGAGTAAAAAGGCACGACGGGGAGGAAGGGGAGACTTCAGAAAACGTAGGCGACATTGGTCCTGGAAAAACCTGGATTTCTATTATGCCGGAAGGGGAGGGGGAAACTGGAGTGGAAGCACCTGACATAAGGAATGTTAATGGTCGGTTGTGAGGAGACAGGCTTGCGCATGCCGCGTGAGCGAGAGAAAAAGGGGTGGTTCTCGTTTCTAAGGGGGGGGGGGGACGGGGGTGGGGGGCGCGTGGGAGAGTGCGGTCTGACGGAAGTGGACGCGTCCGAGGCGTTTCGATGGGGACAAGAAAAGGGCGCTGGCTGGTGTTTTTGAGGAGTAGAAGAGGTGCGAAGATAAGCAAAAGACTGAACAGCGCGTATTAGTACAGAGGAGGAAAGTGGGGATGAGGGATACGTGCGATACGACAGGGGACTGCCCGAGTTGCCGCGAGGAGAAGCCTCAAAGGATCGCTCATAGTGCCAGGCTCGGAGGCGTCCTTCGACTCGGCGCTGGCCTACCGTATGTCAGGAGCAGGGGAAAGGAGGCCGCCTCTGATCTCGCCAGAAAAGAGTGGGGAAGATCAGGGGGAGTCCTTGTACTACCTCATCGAGCCGGACCCTTTCCGAACGGATTGTGTGGGATAGGGGAGGGTTGGCCTCGCCATAGAGAAGAGGGACGGGTGGGAAAAAAAAGGACGGGCTCGAGCCGAAAAAGGTAGCTGGGACATCATAGAAGTTGTGTGACGTCCGCACGTGTCGATGAAAAGGAAAGGGGGCGCGGCCTCGGCAGAGAAAGGGAACGCCTTGGCGGTGATGTCACGCAGCGTACCAGAGGAGAGAATTTGCAAATGAACCAAACGGCGCTGTCGGAAAAGAGGGAACCGCTTCGCGAGGATTAGAAAGGACCATTCCGTCAGGGGTTAGGACTCCACGCGGGCGTCCTCGGAAGGAAGATGTTTGTTTTGCTATGTGGGGGCTGTAGGAGGCTGCGGGCTGTCATAGCCCAGGGAAAAGAGCCGGTTGGAGGGGGGGGCCGTTTCACAGATTGCCGAGACCGATCCCCTCGAACAGCGAATCGAGAAATCTGTTAGTGCGGAAAAGCGGGCCCCTCGAGGGGCGAACCTCCATTGCGCGGCGGAAGGAGGGGGGGACGCGGGCGATGCGCCGGGGAAGGGGACGGATGAGGGGGAGCCCGCATCAAGGGCGATGGATGCGCGATCTTGAAAGACCAGCCTCAACACTAAGGACGAAAAAAACGATCAGGCGCTAGAAGGAGCTGTAGGGTAAAGGGGAAAGGTCATCTTGCTGTGCGGAAATCGAGGAACGCACGTGGCCGTGCCTAAGCCGCATTCGGGGACCCGGAAAGAGAAAAAGCGGTCCCAGCACTTTCCGGGGAGGGAGATCTGAAAAAAGAGGAGCGTCAATTATTGCATAGGGGAGGTAACACCGCCGACATGAGTCGCTGTCCCATCGTCCGCATGAAGCGTCCTGCTCTTCGAAAGTGGGGAAAGCATGAAGGAAAAGGCGAGATCATGAACTTCGACAGTCGGAGAACGACCACACAAAGCAACACTCACCGTTGAAGGGGGGCGATCATCGGCTTTAGAATGGGGAGAAAAGTCTGGCGGGAAGGGGAGAGACCGCTCCAGTCCTCGCATAGGTGAAAGAGCGTTGCCCCTTCAAGACTCACGGACGATGCTTGGGTCGGTCATGAAGAAAGTAGAGGCTCCTCGCCTACCTGCGGGCGGGAAAAAGGGGATCTGAAAAAGGCGCTTTCGTTCATGAGGGGAGGAGAGGCGCGGTCGCCGAAACTCGCAAGGCGTGTCTCTATACCGATCGCGAAAAGGAGAGGTCGAGGTTACGATGATCACCGAAGGAAGGCGTGAAGGAGAAGGTCGCGTTTTCTTCAGGGGTCGCAGAGGGAGTGGGTGTGCTTTTCAAAAAAAAGAGTACAAGATATAGGATCTAAACACAAGGGAACGCGAATTGACGCCGACCCCTTAGAAAGAAAAGAAAACTCACGGTGGAGGGAAGAAGGTGATGTGCTGGTGATCAGCGTCACCGGAAACGAGAGTTGATCGCGAGAAGACGCCGGGCATCGTCATCCAGATCTGTCAGAAAGACATCGATCTCCGCATGAACTGAGAAAGAATTGTAAAGGGAGGAGGGATCGCATCCCGTCAAGCAGAAGAGGGGCGGCCTCTACGCCTAGAGGGTACAGCGAGCGAGCTCCCGAGAAGGAGGGGTGAACAAAAGGAATATCGCAGAGGAGGGATCGACCTTGATCGACGCTGCAGACATGCCTCTGGCCAAAGATGAGAAAGGAGACACGTCTTTTTCTTGTGGAAGGAGGAGAATTGCAACCCGAAAAAGAAAGGATCGCTCCGGGCCGCTAAGGGGGAAATCCGTCCTCCGCAAGTGGTCAGGCGGCGATGAAGAGAGAAGGAGAAGATGTCGGCTTTTACACCGCTACAAAAGGAAGTGCGAGAATCGTCAGATCGGGGAATCGACCGCGAAATGAAGAGGGTCTAATGATCGGCTCGGAAAAAGGAATTTCTGTCTGGAAGCTCGCAAGAAGTCTCGCGATTGAGCCGATAAGGGAGGCGCGGTTAAGGAGAGGGGAAGGCAACCATCTGTCTTGAGGTCGCGGCGGCCCTTGTGGTGCGGCGGAACGTCGGATCCGCTCGCAAGGCTGCTGTGGAGAGAAGGCTACCTCTCCGATCGGAAGTCCGCCGCGCATCGAAGTGGACCTTGAGTCCGACACGGCGTCGAGGAAAAAAAAATCAAAAGAGGCCGAAGATATCTATCGCAAGCTGTTCGAGAGAAGACTGCATCGCCGGAGACCTCCTCAAAGGTAAAACAACCCTGGGCTGCGCGGTGAGGGGAGTAACTCCCCTCAGAAGGGACCGCATCAACGCAGCCCCTCTCCGGAAAAAGAAAGTACCAGCGGCTGAGCAGCTACGGATTGGATACCAGGGTGCGCAAGGGGGTTTTTAACATCCGAAACGGGGGGGAAGAGAAGGGGCAATCGTCCGCTACAGGGTAACTAGAGACCGACCAGAAGCGGTGAGGAGACGGCGGCCAGAAAATCAGGTCATCGACCGGGCGTCATCACCGTCAATACCGGAGGAAAAAGGGAAAAAAACGCTTAAAAACGGAAGGGAATCTATCCCTAGTCTACGCGCTGAAAAACAGGGCAGCGATGGCGGCCCAAAACGACCTAGAACGACAAAAATAGTGGGGGATGAAAAGGTTCTCTTGCTTTCTAAGGGCAAGGAAGACCGCAAAACATTGCGGCAAGGAAGGAAGCTGCTCGAGAAGAGCTAGCGAACGTGAGGCGCTCGCAGAGGAGATCTCAAGCTGCTTGCAGGGAGATGACGGGAAGCCTCCGAGACCGCGTTGAGAAAAAGGACCCAGGCAACTCTAGGAAGGCGACGGCACTTGGGGGAGAATTCTTCGCGCACGAAAAAGGGAGAAAAGCCTCAAGGGTGGAGTAAACGCAATACCTCTGTCAACGCCGGTTCGGCTCGTAGAGAAAACGCAATACCAAAAAAAAATAAAAAATCCTCTCATCTTGTTCTCCATAGAAAACCGGAAGGGGTCCGAGCTGATCGTTTCAAGCAGTTCTCCGCAACTAGACTTAAACCAGCGCAACAGAATCGCGACGAGGGGGAATTAAGCAAAGGGGGAGTGATCAATCAGAACCTGACTCTCAGGGCAAGCCCACCTGACATGACAGTACGGGTGTGGCAGGTGGCATTACCAATGTGGAAGTGGCGCACTCCTTCCCCTCCTGTACGGAGAAGGGGCGAGAGAAAAAGGGAGAATCATCGTCGCCGACATGGGAGGACCTAGCGTGCGCCGTCGGCATAACGACGCAGGTCTTCACTGGTCTGGGTCTAGAAAAAGAGGAAGCGTCGACCGAACAACCTCGATTAGGGGAAAGGGAAGAGCACGCTCGTCGGGGGTTGCCCTCTCAAACGATCGGAAATCTAGTACAAAAGGGGGAGCAGAATGAAAATGAAAGGTTTGTTGTGGGGAAAGGAGGGAATCCGCTGCGTCAAGGGGAAGGCAGAAGGCCTCTGCTATTTTGTGGATGGGATTGGGGCCGACGATTGCTTTTCCCTTCATGTCAAAGAGCGTATCGGTGAATTTCCAAAACCGGAAAGGGAAAAAAAAACATGGGGTTGGTCGTCGAAGAGGTGTCGCTACCAAAGAATTGGGTTGCCTTCAAGTTTCTCTGCCGGTTAATAGAGATAGGGAAAAAAAGGGGCCGTCGGGCGCCGACTTGCCGGCGAAGAAGGGATAACGTTCTTCATAACTGAAAAACCGGCCGCCGTCGCCCAACGCCGTAACCGGGGGGAACATCCTCTCGAGGAAAAAAGGGGGAACAGGCAAACTTTCCTATGCAGCCGTACAGGGCAAGATTGTCTGTTCGGAAGTCGGCGTCGAGGCCAGGACTTATTCGAGAAGGAGAACGCGAATGCAATCCATTGGGGAAAAGGGTTGAGGGAAGAAAGTGGAATCGCTTAAATGAGGAAAAGCGTCTGTACAGTGCTCGGGCGAAGAATTACGGAAGACAAAAGAAGCTAACGCGCAGGGGGGCGAAGTCTCGGCCTGGGTCGATTTGCGCTGTGCTAGCAAATTTCGGGACACGCACGTGGATAAAAAAAGGCAAGGGCGCACGAATTGAAGGCTGGGCAACCGGCTTGCGAGCAGGGGCATTCTGCGAAGAGGACGGCTAGAAAAAGA
>Ga0179593_1690930_pt1 | contig 11404 bp, 8 predicted proteins | sample CZODoug2_1_08_16_FD_185931 | JGI IMG/M metagenome (GOLD analysis project Ga0179593, IMG submission 185931) | Vadose zone soil fungal communities from Angelo Coast Range Reserve, California, USA - CZODoug2_1_08_16fungal (PacBio error correction) | ecosystem: Environmental > Terrestrial > Soil >...
CAGGGAACGTTATCGTATATGCTTAAAGAAAGGACAGATCAAACTCTCACAACGGAAAACGGGAAAACAGACGGCGGGAGACCGGAAGGAGTATTCCTCCTCGACACAAGCGTCTCAAAAATGGAGAAAAAAAGCACGAAGAACGGCAGCAGGCGACGCCGAAACGCTGCGACACCTGTAGAGGGAAGAAAACGAAAGGAGGGGCGAAGCATGATTGTCGACTGGGGGTCAAAGCCTAGGGCAACCGGGCGGCGCTACCCCGCGAGGCAGAATACGCGGAAGCGTGGTCATAAAAGGAGCCTCCGGCTTCCGTCGCAGGGGGAGAGCGCGCACATGGGGTCCAAATCTCCTTCGGAGCACCGGCGCGAGCGACGATTCGCCATAAAGGGCAAGGGTGCACTCGGCAATCCGAGCAAAAGCCGATCGGACATGCAAGAACCCGCGAAGGAGCAACAATAGAAGAAACAAGCAGTTTGAGAAGAAACCGAGCCTGCGGGGGGCCGAGGCGGGCCTTGGCAAGGGGGAACCGGGAGAACTCGTGTTTGGAGCCGGAGAAACCCAAGGGCAGAGGTGCTCTGTCGTCCTGGGATTGATATTCGGGGGGATCTCCCGTATCCATTCGCGGCTCGCATGCTCGGGGAGCTGTTCAAGTATGATCTCCGTCTGGGGAACCTTTTAGAACTGCGGAAAATTCTTTAGAAAAGGCCCTTATAATCATTAATCGGAGAGAATCGGACCTGCGAGTATAGATGAGCATAGGGGGGTCCGTAACAAAGACGGATGAGACTCGACAGCCAAAAAATACATCAAAAGAATGGGTAAGGGGGTATTCGGCAGAGAGGAAGCCCGGATCAGTATCATATTTATAAAAAAAGGTTCGGCTACTCGTTCGACGGGCAGACTCTCACTATAAAGAGGGCCTTTGAAAACTGAGCGACTCGCAATCCGACCGGCTGAGGGATATCTCTTTCCTCCAGGTGAGCTGAAAAGGGACGTACTACCCCTCCGGAAACGCTGGGGAGCGATAGCTTCAAGCCTTGATCACACTAAGAGTTACGAGGGCAAATAGGAGGCTATAAGGCCTTTCCCTTGAAAACCTGGTCCTAGATAAAACTAGGTCTCCAAAGACAGCGGTGAGAGGGCAGAAACCGTGGCTATTAGAAGGTCGATGGATCTCGAAATCGGATAATCGGAGGGCGATAGGCAACTCCTTGTCATTTTATCTCTTCAACGGAGGGGGCACGATGGTGGTAACTCGGGGGGAATGTCGAGGGAGCCGAGCAACCAGGCGAGCGTTAAACTTTCTAAGGGGAAAACTGGGGGAGCGTGTCTGAAATCGAAGGGCTTAAGGTACGGGCTATTCGTTAGAAAGAAGGTGAGAAATCTCCCAAAGACCCAGGAAAAGGTTATTGGTTACGAAAAAAAAGCTCATACTTCTACTTGAAGGGGCTCGGGCAAGGTAGAAAAGGACGAGAAAGACCGATCGAGCTCAACATTGGGGAAGAAAGCACGATCGGGAACACGCGGGGGGCTATGATGAGACTCCGTCAAAATCGGACAAGCATTACATCGGACTCGTAAGAAGGTTGGGATGGAAGCTAGTCAGGCAAAGGATCACGCCGGGGGTGGTAACAGGGGGCGAGAGGCGGGGAGGGGACCTGGGGGAAGTCGGGCACTTAACAGATTCGATGAGCGTCGAGGAGGGGAGCGGGCAAGCGAAAAAACAGAAATGGGACGGCCCGTCCTGAAAGCGGAAAGTCTAAGGGGGGGGAACAGACTTCGAAGACGAAAAGAAGGCGCTGTGATGGAAAATTGGAAACTCGCTGAAAAAACGACCGCGCCAGAAAAGCGAAGACCAGGAAAGTCCCTGGCGGATGGGGTGCCTCGAGATATCGGAAAATTGCTAACCAAAAGAGGTAAAGATTGCTCGGGGAGCGTGTAGTAGGTCTACCTCCGAAGAAAGGAGCTGCGGAAAAATCATCTTCGTTTCGAACGGGAGCGGGAGACACCCTCTCTTTGGCAAGCCTCACGGAGACATACTGAATCGTCGGAAGGAGTCGAGAACCTCAAGCCCCGCTCGAAGAGCCTTAAGAGAGGGGACCTAGAGATACGTCCCAGAACGTCGATCCTCTTAAACGACGGAGGACCCTCCTTCCCCGCGTAGGAGAGGTGTCGGGAAGGGCAGGCAAACCCTTCTGGGGGGCTTGGACACTGAATAGGAGTATCGGGGAGGCACTCGTCCATTCATGAAACGAAACTATGCAGCCAAAAAAAGACTGATCTGATACCTGGAGGACAATCTCGCGACTCATTCCGGGTAAGGGAGAGGGGTGTTGCGCTCTGGAAGGGGAACAGGACCTCTAACTCCAGATATAGCCCACTCGGACCTGGCGTTCTGCAAACGGGGGAGGTGGAAATGGGTGCTCATCACCTCTTCATATCTGATTAGGGAAAGGAAGGTTCGCGCGAATACCTCCTCGCTGGATAACTAGGGTCAACCGATTGGAAAGAGTCTTCGAGGATAGGGTCCTACGTCGAAAAGCGAAGAGGACAGGCTCTGGCCTCTGGGAGTACGGTAACAGCGGACAGAGAAAAAATCAATTCGGTCCTCGCCTTGGGAAGGAGGCAAAGAGGACAAAATCCCTTAGGTGAAGACCTATGGGGGGGGTCTGAGGAGCCGGAGGGACTCCGCGTCTTACCGTTAAAGAGTAAGTCAAAAAGGACATCGAGGGGGCGACGATAAGTCTTCTCTCAAACCGCGTCGGGATCATAGGTGTGAGAATTGCGGGAGCCTGACTGGAAAGGATCTTTCCTCACGGGGTAGTCGCCTGGACAGGCCCTGTACCACGCTGGTGGCCTTGTGAGGGAGGGGACGAGGTACAAAAGACGCAACTATCTACTAGGAGGGAATGGTCCTTTCACACTCACAGCCAGTAAACACCACCGCAAGGGAAGAAACGATCGGCCTCGAGGAGGGGGGGACCACCGAAGCTGTGAATCGAGGGGCTGGGATTAGGACCATTCAATGGTATTTCATTCTAAAGGTTTACTAAAAAAGAACAAAAAGGAGCTTCCTCAAAAAAAGGAGTGGATGTCTCACATGAGACTTTAGAGACCAAATCACAAGACGAAGGCCATAAAAGGATTCAGCTAGGGAACCGCATCATCCCGCTAGACGCGTCAAGACGAAATTCTTACATAGGAACATGAAGCGCATAACCTCGCCGAAGGTTAAACAAACCGTGGCGTGAGAACAGCGCTCGCGCGGCCACCGTCTTTTTAAAAGGAGAGGACATGCCGGGGCGCAGCTCGAATTCCTATGGGGGCGTTATCTTGGGGGGGGGAAAAAAAAACGGCCCCGGAGCCGCTAAGTCGAATTTTATGAAAGGGGGATTCCCAGATCAACCAGGGGGGCGGAACGGAAACTGCCTAGGGAGGATGTGGAGAAAGGTCCTAACGGCAATCGGGCCGGTGCGGAATAAGAGAAGCGCTAACAACGCGAATGAGCGAAGGAAGAAGGTTCTGCCTATAGACCTCAGAAAAAAAAAAAATTTCAAATGGTCAGGAGGAGATAGATCTCTGTAAAAGAGAGCGCACTCCTGTGTTGAGAAAGGGAACAGAAGGCTCGAAGACCTCAAAATCTAAAGACAGAAAATAACGACTAGTGCGTGTGCCAGAGGGGGGGGGGAAGACTTGAAGCTACCTTGCCAAAAGAAGAAAGTGCTGGAGCACTGATCTTTGTGAGCCAAATTAGGGAGAGATTCACGGATTCGTATTGAGGTCGTAGTCTCCTAAGTAGTACTACTTTAAGGAGTTCGCGACCAGTTTGAGAATGTTTCGTTAGGGTGAAACTTCCCTCAACTAGAGCGAACCCAATGGTTATTGGATGTGACGGGCGGTAAAAAAGTTAATGAAGCTTTACTCCATTCGGCGAGGGGATGTATTGGATTCAGTACCGTGGTCCGGGAAGCGAGCTTAGATGGGCTTCCGTCAACCCGGAGATACTCCAAAAAAAAAAGGGGACTTCGTCGAGGCGGTTTTCTGACCTGAATAAAGCAATGCACGGAGCTGGAAGACACAGATATTATTTTTTAATCTAGGGAGGGGCGGAAATCCCGGATTAGGGGACGGTCGATTACGTCAGGAAATGCGTGATTGAGAGGGGGGCCGAATTTCATGCGCTTCCTCAAATCCAAGCAAGCAAACTGGAAAAAGAAAAAGGTCCAGCCACATATATAAATATCTCTAGTCTATCTGGGAGGGAGCGACTGGGAGGAGAAGGGGCTTCACCCTCATAGAACTAGAAAAGCAAACTACGCTGTGGGTCTCTGGGTGACATCTCACAACCTCACCAAGGATAACAGACAGAGATACAATGAAACGGTCCGTCACCGTTTCTTGACAGGGAAATCTCTTTGGCCCAGGAAAGGTGCCGAGGTGTCAACTCTTTCAAACGGCGGGTCTAACGTGTGCGGAGCAAGGCGGGGGGCCGTGATGGAACGAGAGACTCTGAGTAGGGAGAAAAAAAAATACCTGCACCTCTCCGTCCGAATAGCCTCTGACCGGTTGAGGGGGGAAGTAGTCACGGAGGGGGGGGGGGCTCTGCACTGCTCCTGACGTGAAATGAACCATACGATAGCCTCCTCGGATCTAGACAGGAGCTGTGTTGGGGAAAGAAAAGACTGACTTCAGAAACTGTCTTCTGAGGAGAACATGGCGCGGACCAGGGAGACTAAGACGCTGGGGATAAAGCAGGTTCTGTCTCTAAGAAGCAGTGAGAAGGGGCAAATTGGCTCGAAGGAGAGGGACTTCAGGGTTGCAGGGGGAGTGTGAGTGCTGGAGAAAGGAAGTAGACCGTAATCTGAATGGGTGGGAAAGGCGGAATGGAACTAAAGTGGTCTTGAAGAAGGGTCTGTTCCAACGGGAGTTGAGCGCTGGAAAGCATGACTACGAAAACGGATTGGGGGATAGAAATCGAGTGAAGAAACAAAACAACCTTAGAAGAGATTGAAAGAGACCATGGACGTCCTCCGGAGCTGAAGCTAATTCCCCGCAGAAGTCAAAAACCGAAGACGCAACCAACACTCCTAGTGTGTATAGTAAGAAGTAAAGACCTATCCTACCGAATCCTCCAGCTCGAAAAGAATCAGAAACTAAAGAAACAAGCGCAGTGATTCCTCTTGACGAAGAAAACGATTGCTACGAGACACCTGGTCAGCATAAGGGGGAGGAAGCATCAAGGGGGGGACTCCATCCTTCTCATCATCGAAAGGGGCTGCACATTCTTCACCCTCTTGTCGTAATCTGTCCGGGAGTCAAAAAAAGGGTCGGGCCTTGTTGAGCTGAAGCTATGACAGTCGCAGGTAGCTTCCGTCGAAACGAACAAGAAGAGGCGAGGGGAAGTGACCGAAGGAAAGGCTTCCGCGATCTCAGGGGAAATGCATTGCCGCCGTCAGTCCACCGTAATACTCACCTTCCTCCCAGGGACTCAAAAAAGGGGAATCGGGCCAAAGCCATCTTCGAGAGGAAAAGAAACCACAGACGGGGGAGGGAAGCTCGGTAAGCCCAGGGAAAGAAAGTAGCGTGGGGACCGGTGCTCATTCGCAAAGCTGTGACAGCAGATGGAGGGCGTCCGGATCGTAGGAAGGCACAATACATGGAGCTCTGCTCCTTGCCGTAATCTAGGGAGGGTACGCTATCATAAGGGGGATCCTTTTTCTACGTCTGTAGTTCTTAAAGCGGAAAAGAGGAAGCGCCACTAATCTACCTCTCGGAACTAAAAAAGAAGTACCAGGTAAACCTATGGGGATGCGATGTCCTGAGTCGTCACAACTCTCAAAAATGGAATTAAGGGAAAGAAAAAGAGGGGCAGCAACCCTTCTTCGGAGACATGAATGGAAACATCTGCAGGGGCAGCCAAGCTCAGAGGATCCTGAATATTGCCAAGAAGAATCAATAAAAAGAAGGAAAACGGAGAGGGTCTATCGAATATATCACCTTAGCCTAGTCCTAGCTCCCAGAACTCTCCATGAAGAAAGACAGGGAAGGAAGGTCAGAGAGATAGTAATAACGAGATAGGACGACAAAAAGGCTCGCCAGATTGCTCGGAAACGTAGGCGAAACTCGTGAGAAAAAAGGGGGGGCTTGGTGAAAGGAACCTCTTTCATATCATCCTCAAGGATAAAGCCGGCGGGCACTTCTTATGAGCGACTTAAAAAAAAAGAAGGGACCACGAGGGTCACATGGCGCGGGGTGAGGAAGAGCCGAGACAACGTCCGGTCGATCAAGAACAAGGGGAGGGATGAAAGCCTCGTCGCAGACGAAATGTTTATCTTTCGGAGTGCGGGCAATAGGAAAAAGAGGAGGATCGGGTAGAAATAGAGTTGTGCTAGATATCAACTGTCAGAAGGGGCGAGGAAGCGATTGTCCTCGAGCAATCGAATATCTCATAGTTGGGGAAGCCAACATTGGGGGGGGGAGGAAACTCACTAAAGAAAGAAAGCATTTGTAAGGTCACTGGAAGGGAACGGCAAAAAAAGAATATCATGCGCACGCTAATTACTGGAAAAGAACAAGCCTGAAGGGGGAAGGGATCCGAGCGAGCGGAGTTAGAAACCGCCAGAGGTTGGGGGGTAACCTCCATGCAACGACATGAGGGGGGATTATTCCAGTAATCTAGAAGCATGCATATACTCCGTAGAGGAATGCTGTCCTTCAGCATAGGGTGACTCTAGGGGGGGGACTGACTCCTGGGAGAGAATCTCAAAAGACTGGCGCACGGCCAAAAGATAAGGTGGGGGGGCGCCGAAAGGGAGGCTTAAGAAAAAAAGTAATTCCTCGTAGAAGAACCGTCCTCTACGCTGGGGGAAAAAAGAATAAAAGGGAAGCAGAGAGAAGTCACGTACCGAACTGCGCGAGTACGGCGGATATGTTAATCGGCCGGGCCTGCGATAAGCGTCAAAAAAGTAGCGAAGGGACTGGGGGAAAAAAATCTTGCGCAGAAATAAAAGCGGGTCAGCAGCTCTGATCAGGGGGGGAAGTCAGACTCGGAAATAAACGATCGTAGGAGCTGGACGTTGTCCTCACACCGCCCTGACACTCGAAGCAATGAAGAGACACTAGATGAGGACGAGCACCGCCATGCTTCGACAAGAGGTCTAAGGGGGGGAGAAAAGAGGTGGGACGGAAGGGGAATCCTCAGGCTCAGCTCATTCTTTCCTCAAAGAAAAATGGGATTTGAGGGGGGACTCTGGAAGAAGAAGAGTCGGACTCAATGGTCATCTTTCGGTGGCGGGAGCAGAGCGCCGGCCCAGCGCAGGACCGAAAGTCAAAAGAGAGTAACCGACGAAAGAAGGGGTAATTACTCTACGGGCTTAACTTATACTCCGGGACGAGACGCGTAAAGCTCTCGAGACTCGCGCTGAAAGGGTGAAAAGAAGAGCTCAAAAAAAAGGGAGATTAAATATATAGATCGCAAACTGCGGCTTGTCGTAGTCGAGGAGAGGGTCGCGCTCGTCCGCCGCTCTCTCGTTCCTACCCTTGCTCACGAAGGAGATTGGTAAGGAATGATGGGAAGGAAGATGAGGAAATACCCCCGGCGCGGGACGCATGGGCAAAGACCTCAACTAAGGGGAGGGTCCTCAAGGGGGGGGGTCAACAATCGCCTAAGAAAGAAAAGATTCTTAGGGCATCTCCTCTTAGGACTAAAAGGGGGGAGTTGTATTGAAAGGGAAAAAGGGGTTAACATGGGGAAACGTTTCTGGAGAGAGCATGGAGGGCGACGTCTTCCTGCTCTGAACGCTCGTGTTAACGGAGGTAGGTCGGGGGAAGAAGTGAGGTGGGGAATTCGGAACTTCGAGAAGCGATCTGGCCTGGCTCCTAGTCTCCTCGAGCGAAGAAGGTAAGACACAGGGGGAGATTGCTGCTCCCGGAAAGTCAGCCGAGAGGGAATCGATCAGCCTGTACTAGGTCTCACTCCCCGAAAAAGAGCCTCCTCTCATCCGAGTAGATTACGGACCGGGGGGGGAGTCGCCGCCTGAGGAGGAAAAACGAAGGGGCAGGCCGAGGTCTCTACGAAGAAGGCTGCAATGCATCTGTCCTGGAAGGGCTCCGCGCACTACAGCGACTGAGGGGGGAAGGGAATGCTCAAGGGAGGAGGGAGAACCTTCGGGGTACTTCTCTCGCCATGTGGGTCCCCACCGGACGGCATCCGGCTGTCGCTAGGCCTCAAGGAATCTCAGAGAGAAGAAGGGGCCTGACTGAGAAATGACGACTTTAATAAGTAACGTAACCAGCCTCCTCTACCGCAGATGTTCACACCAACTCGGTCGTACAGGAAAATTTAGGAGGAAATAATGCTTAAAGAAGGGGCCCTCTCAGCATGAGGACCGATGATCCGGCGTCCGTCCTTAAGTCATACGGGGGACAGGGAGGACAGAAAGTGGAACCTCAGAGGTATCCTCATGCCACGGGTGAGACGAATTAATGGTGACGGGACTATTTGTGGAGGACTTCAGAAGCAATAACAAAGGAAAAAATATAAAAACAAAAAATAACAACCACAAAAGCAATACACGACACAAGGGAAACACCAACATAACCAAAAAAAAAAAAAAAAACCCAAAAAAAAACTAAAACAAACACAACAGAAAAAAAAAAAAAAAAAGAAAAAAAAAAAAAAAAAAAAAAAAAAAACAACATACATAACTCACGGGGGCAGGGGGTAGCCGGCGAAAAAAAGAAGAACAGGAAATTCTAACGCGCAGGACTCGCTATTAGGTCTCGAAAAACTTTGAAAAGGGGGGGGAAGGGATAAAACTACCATTCTCTTCTAGGAAGAAAATCGACACTGCTCACGAGTTGTCGGAAAACGGGTGTGAAAGGGAGTTCGCGAAAGAGACTAGGGAGAAGATCAGCTCGGATTGATCCAAGTAGAGTCGCAGGGCAAGAGTCAAGATGGCCCAATAGGGTGACTTCAGATTTAGTACTGACTAAATTAATCAGGGCGGGTCTTTTTTCGGGAAGGAAGCGGGGATGGGTCCTGTTACTCTTCCGTCACTTAGGTCTCCGTTGGGGACGAAAGCTGGCCTAAGGGGGATATATACTCGGAGGCAACTTTACGGGACTTCTCGCCTGGTCCTTAAAGGTTGAGAGAGTAAGTAGAAGGGGTGGCCTTCAGCCGAATATAAGTTCCTGCCGCCCCGAGCGACACGGAGATAGGCCAAAAACTGGTTTCTCTGCGGGAGCTGTACGAGATTCCCGACAAAAGGGGGTAAAGCAACAGAAAATTTAGATGGCGGAGGACGTCTGCAAATCATAGGATAGGGGAGGGCGGGCGGAGGGGGGCGGGAGAAAATAAAGAGATAGCCTTGGAAGATTTCATCAAAATTATTGAGAGAAAGAAGTACTGGGGGAAAGACTAAAATTGAGAAATTGTAACTCTATCATATGACAACTGCGGCTACTTGATGACCGGCGCGCGAGATGTAAAGAAAGAACCTCAAGAAGACCCTAGCGTACGACCAGAGAAAAAGAACCCTCTGACTTCGTAAGGGTCGGGAAGATTAGGCACTAGGAAGACCAGTACGAGAGGGCATTCTGCGTGAGACAAGGCTCCGACGCTACCGTGCAATCTGTGCGTGGGAGTTCCTCAGAAGAAGATGTCGTTGAGTGTTTGGATCATGGAAGGTTCTTTTTGGAGTAACGTTTCTGGAAAAAAAGACTGGGAAGGTGATAAGTGCTCTTCCGGCATCTCCTAGGGAGTACTATAGGCGTCTAAGCCATTCAGGGGAGGAGGGGGAAGGGGTGTAAGCTTTTGCGGCATGATCCGGGACAATCAAGGGGAAGTAGCTAGGATACAATCCCCCAATACCCGACGGCAACGGCGACGACTAAGAAACTTTTTTTAAAAGAGACGGACAGGGCTAGGGTGGGGTCTGAATTCTGGTCTACCGACTGGCGGAACCAAGTATGGAAACTTCCCTGAACCGATCTCGGGCAAGGTTCTCGCTACTCGTACGTAGTAAGGCGAAAGGTGTCTGGGGGTAAGAGAAAGAGGGGGGGGAGGGGAAAGACGGGTCTGTCAGCTTTCGCGCAAATATAGAGGGTAGCGGAGAATCCTGCGGGAGGGAGTAAGGAAAAAGGGGGAAGGGGGCAAGGTCGATTGTGAAGGAGTGGCGGAGTTGGGGTAGGTACCATTGAATAAGCCTGGAGAGGGGACAGGTTACCATAGAGAGAAAAACAAACGGAGAAGAGAAGAGATGGCGAAAGGATGCTCCAAGTCTAAGCGGAAAAGGGTGAAAACAAGGGAAACACGCCTCAAAAAACCAAGGTTGAAAGGCGACAAAGACCAGTCCCTAAGACGACTACGGAATATCGTGGGAAGGAGAGACACATCAGGAAAGACAACTTCACATAAAGGGCTGGCGCGAAAAACTCTCGAGACGACTCCAGCAAATAGAAGGCGGGAGTAAAGACGACATCTTGCGGAATGCTACCTGGCCTCTCTCTGGGAAGGAATATCAAGGGAGGACATTTCAAAGGCGCGACAAAACCGTACGGTGAGTCTGGAAATTGGGTGGAAATGGGGGGGAAGGGGCTGGCTCTTCTTTTCAGTGAACACGCGCGCAGCATACTTCGGGGAAAGGAAGGGGTAGACACCAGGGGAAGGAGGAAAAAGTCAACCCTTCAATGAGGCTCGCGGGCGATAGACGTCCATTATCGGTGCTTTCTGACTAAAATCGAAGAAAAGTCCAGGGTGCTGAGGGAAAAAAGGTTTTAGCCCCACTTCTACGAATAAAAAAGAAGAGAAGCTATTAGACTCCCGAAAAACCAAAGGGGAGGGAGACTTTAGAAGGGGAGCTTACTGAGCCCTTTCTCCTCGATCGGGGGCCACGTCGTGCGAAGGCTTATCTCGAACACGATGGTTAGAGGGAAGGGAGGTACCTGGGAGAGAGGGCTGAGTACTTGGAGACATCACGCGGCGCGCGCGCGCAAGAGTAGCCCGCGAGCGGGTAAGGAATATTCCCTGTTCTACCGCTGAGTAAAAAAAAGGGGAGTTGGAGGGGAAAAAGGGGGATTAAGTCGATAAGGCCAAGATCCGGCTCTTAGGGAGCAGCAAGGGGGGACCTGGAAGGGCATAGAGGGGGAATGGGAGATAGTCTCGCGTACGCAACCACTCACCTTCAGTAAACCTTTACGGGAACAGAAAGAACAGAGTCAGTCTAGAGGGAAGAGATGCAGGCTCTGCGGGGGGGGGTTTGGGGGGGGGGAGCTGGGGGGGGGGGGGGGAGGGATCATTAGTCAATCTAAGAGAGATAGAAGACCGTTGATAGATTCCCCTCGTCACAACCTAAGGAGAGAGGGCAGGTAGAGGAGAATTCCCTCTCAGCGCCGCGTCGAGCCA
>Ga0179593_1711280_pt1 | contig 11404 bp, 15 predicted proteins | sample CZODoug2_1_08_16_FD_185931 | JGI IMG/M metagenome (GOLD analysis project Ga0179593, IMG submission 185931) | Vadose zone soil fungal communities from Angelo Coast Range Reserve, California, USA - CZODoug2_1_08_16fungal (PacBio error correction) | ecosystem: Environmental > Terrestrial > Soil >...
GGCTTCAGGGAGGAGGAGTAGTTTTTTTGGGGGTAAATTCGTCGCAGTTTTGGGCTAAGTGGAAAGGGGAAGGGGATGGAGGAAGGAAACAAAAAAAGAGTCAGGAAAATCAGTACGGGAAAAGAAAAAGAGCCTGGTGGAAAAAAAAGAAAAAAGAAGACAATAGTGAAAAAACAATTGAGAAAAAGATCCAAAATGTACCGTTGAATTTACCATAATTATCATAGATACCTAGGAGGCCCAGAAGGAAGGTATGGGAAAGGGGCTTGTCCTAAGGATAAACTAAGTGAGAGGGTGGAGAAAAGAAGCAAGGCTATTAACCCTCCGAAAGGGAATGAAGGGAAAAAAAAGAAACATGGAGTGCGGGTCGAAGAGGGGAGGAGGCGCGGAGGTGGAAAATGGACATCAAGGGCTTGTCCCTGGGGAGTGGAAGAGGGAGAAGGTGAGTCCGGATCACCAATAAAGTGAGAGGCGGAGCCGGAATCAAGCTTGTAAGATGGGGAGCCAAACTGGGACGGGTTACGGGTATGGAGAGAAGAGTCCGCGAAGCCCGAAAAAGAAGGAAAATCCAACAGTCCTGGGGAGTTGTCCGACCGGCACATAAAAAATAAAAGTGCAACACAACAAAGGGAAGGGGGCTAAAAGAATTAAAGAAACACGCAATCAGAAAAAGTGGCCACAAAGGTAAACAACGAAGAAAAGGAGACGAGTAAAAAACATCCCCCGAAATTTGAGGGGGAAAAAAAGTACTCCGGGCATGTCCTCTCAGTTGAAACAGGGCTTCCGGAGAAAGACAGGGAAAGAAACCAAGACACCTTTCAGTAATGCCTTTTGATCTCTTGAACTCTCAAGATTTGTCTTCTTAAAAACCGACGAGTATCCCCGGTTTGGGGGAGGTTGACGGGGAATACCGGAGAAAGGTAGCTGGTACGGGACAAGCGCTGCTTCAAAAAAAAATACATGGACCAGGAAACTGGGAAATAAAAGATCAGCAAAGCGGCTGGGAGGGACCTACAAAAAAAGCTCTTTCAAATGGTCGGAAGAAAGAAGGGATTCTGGAGGATTCGGCCGAGAAAAGGGAAAAGACCGAGTTGCGGAACGGAAATGGGGAATAACTCTTTAAGCGAGGCTGGCTCGGTCTAAAGGGGGCAGCAGAGTCCCGGTGGAATTAACCTGTACACTTATGTGGAGAAGGGGTGGAAACACGGGCGGGTTGCCGCTTTCTGGACACGCACAGGGGTTGGGAAAAAAAAGGTGAATCCTAAAACCCGCTCATTAAAGGCGGGCGAAGGTCGAAGACAGAGGGAACGAACGATGCTTGGAAATGTACGATCGGGTGTATTGGGGTCTGACGGGGGGGGGGGGCTCACAGGGAAAACAAGCAGAGGGTCGCGAGAAGGAAACTAGTTATAAACTGGGAGCACTTATGCCGAGGAAGGAAGGAGATATTGTAGTATTCTATCTACAAAGGGAGTAAAGTCGGAGGCGCCACCCTTAGTCCTCATTGATAAAATAGGACGGCAACAATTTATTACTGGGGTGGGAAAACCGGAAGGAGGCAAGATTTAATCAAGGGGGCGGCAGGGGGGGGGGGGGCAGTGAGTAACAAGTAGTTTCAAGGGGGAGGCTTGGGGACACCAGGGAGAAGAGCTGGAGGGAACCTGAGATAAGATAGAAAGTAGGTCAGGGGGGGCGCCGGATCGATGGAAAGAAGCAGCTCTTGGCGGCGAATTCGGCAGTCGTCTCGAGGGCGGATCGGGCTATGACCGAGCGATGCGAAAAGAAAAGCGAAGGGGAGAGGGGGGGCAGGACAATGTGAAAGAGAGTGCAAAAGGGTACACTACGGCCACATCCACCACATCTACCCATGGACGCAATCCTCGTGGTCAGGTCTCTAGTTCGATCGTGATCAGACCTATTTTAAAGGGGTACAAAGGAATGGACCACTTTGCGAAAAGGGAGTACGCTCTTTTTGAGGTGGGAGGAGAGGGGAGAGGGCATTTCACCAACAAAAGAAAAAAACCACGCGGGGCTTCTGTGGAATAGTCGGGGACGAACGCCCATTAAGGAGGGAATGTGAAGGGGAGGCTAGACGAATAAAGGAAAAAAAAAGTCAAGGCTACGAGAATGCCCTTAGCACCCACGGAAAAGCCCGCTTAAAATCCGTAGAAGGGGAGACTGCCACAACGTCAGGGTAGAAGGGAAAATCCTCAACAACAAAAAAGGGGATTGCATAGGAAAATGGCAATCAAGGAACGACGGGGAGGACGGGGGGCAGCAGAAAAACGTAGGGATCTGACTTTTGCTAAAACGTGGTTCTAAGACGAACTGTAGCACGAATTGGGGAAGTCCATCAGAGCAAAGCCAGAGCTTCATGGTCTTGAAGGAACAAACAAAGCGGAAAGAAAAACGCCGCCGAGTTGGGGGAGAGAATAGGGGGGTGTGGTGAAGCCTCTCAAAAGAGTGGGGGGGGAAGATAGAACCATCTAAAGACGTAAAGTGACGGACACGGGTATTCAGGAAATCATCGGGAAAATGAGACTGGTATAGGGGAAGGAACTGCGCAAAGAGGTAGGGTCAACAGGTTGTCGATGGGCGGGGGAGAAGTGGAATATCATTCACGAGGTAATGGGGGGGTCCCTCTAATAAGGGAAGATGGGAAAATCAAGAAAGCCTCCCTCTCAGGAAAATAAGCCCGGGAATAGGAGAGCCTAGTCCAAAGAAGAATTGGCCTAGAAGCAAGCTATGTTGGGGAAATGCTGCCAATACCGAGGGGTCGGGATCTTCAGCTCCTGGAAATGCATCCAAAGGACGGGGGAAAGGATACGCAAGCCATACAAAATCGGGGGAGACGGCAGGGGGAACCAGAACCTGCACCAGGCGAAAAAACAAACATACGTCGATCCCCCAGAAGTAAAGTGTAATAGAAATATCCTTCAGCTTGAAATGGGAAATCAGGGGTTCCGGGAACGGGGTTCGCTCAGCCGAAAAGAATCGGCGGGAAACTAAGGAGACATCAGGGTGTATAAGAGAAATTGAGGGAAAGATGCTTGTGTCAACGGGAAGACTCGCCGCACCATACAAAGCGGCAAGAAAGAACGTATTTTCTTCCGAAATGGCCAAGGGGGGAGTCCAGTGCGCGGGTAGGAAAAGGGCCCCTCTTGGGGGGAATTGGGTCCCAGGCTTGGAAAAATCAAAGGTCCTTTAAAACCTGTAAAAAAGAGGTAAAAGGGAAGAAAAAAAGCGCTGCCTGCCAAGAAAAAAGAAGCAAGACAGTTTCCCAAAGCAGGGGATTCATAGCAGGTAGCGGAGAAAATTTCGCCGACTGGAGCGCATCTTAAAAGGAATGGGGAAAAAATCTCTCCCGAACCTGGTAGTTCAGAATCACGCGGCCGGGGACTGGAACCGAAATTTAAACTGGGCATGAGAGGGGAAACGTATCATTAAAACTGGGAGTGACAGACCTCTCTAATGGGTGAAGGCTGCACTGTGTGTTGTGGGGTTGGGGGGGGGGGGGGGTGGGGGGGGGTTTTGGGGGTGTTGGGGTGGTGGTCGGACAAGAAACGCTAACTCAAATTCGTAAAGGGAATTGAGGAAGGGACATCAAAAAAGTCTAAACGGAATGATGCTGGACCGTGGGAGATGGATGCCGGGCAGGGTTGAAATCTACAACACGTACGCGTACGGGAGACGTACCTTAAAGTGTGCTCACAACTCCGGATCGGGGATGAAACATAAGAACCCAAAAAAAAAGGTGAAGGGCCGACGAGGGTAGTGGGGGTTCGGGAGATATTGGTGAAATCGGGCGGCGTAGCAGGCGGTTGGGTGGGGGAAGTAGGTGATGACGCGGAGAACCAACCGAAAAGTGGAGTGGGCGGCAGCAGCGGCCCAGTAGAAAAAAAACTGGTGAAAAGGTACCATTTCGGGGGGCATCGGCGGGGAAACCGCCGGGCCGGCGCCGTCTTCATATCACGGGTCAGGCCAAAGGGGACACAACTGATGGGAAAAAGAACACGAAAGGGGCTCGGGGGGGACAATACCCAAGCCAAAGGGGAAACCCTCCCTCGCCTCCAGAGGCCCAAACGGGAAGGGCACCACGCACAAAAAAATTAGAAAAGACACGGGGGGAGGGGGGGGGTTTAATAAGCAGAATGCCTTTTGGCTTTATGTGGCTCCATGATGCTCACCGACCACTGAGTTTCGAAAAGAGCAGTCATTAGGGGGCTCAGGAAGGTATCCATAATTATTACTGGGGGGCTGTGGAAAGAATTCAAAGGAAAAGAGCGTTAGGAATGGTCAACCTATTGTCAGGCGGATGGGATTAAAGAAAAAAGGGTCTTTCTGAAGGCCTTCTGTCTCTTGACGGGACCGAACGAGAGAGAAGTGAACCTCACACGCTAAAAAAAACTAAGGGAAAGAGCCCAGGTCAAGGTCTCTCGCAAAACAAAAAAAAATAAAGAGACCGTGACCTGGGCGACGTGAGCGAGTAGGGGTGGTGGGTCTCTCGTGGTCGAGGTTCACTTTAAGAGTCACGGGAAGTTTCCGAAAAAGAAGCAGGAAACTGGGAGGCAAAGAGCCTGGTTAAGCACGGGGAAGAAAGACAGGTGACCATTTCGCACAGCACAAGTGCACGTTGACAGAATGATAAAAAAGGTAATATTATACTATGTTAAGAAGAAAAAGAAAGGACGAGGGGCTTGGTCGCACAAAAAGGCGGCTAGAGTGGGGGGGGAGGAGGTGGGAGCCAAACATAAAACATTCCCCGAGATTAAGAAACGACTCAGCTCTAGAAAGTGGGGGGGGGGCGAGGGGCAGGGGACCAAAGGCTGAGGGAGGCGCGGGCGTGCGGGAAAAAAAAAATACCCAGATCGGGTCTGGTCCGCGAGGAGTCGTTTATCCTTATATTTGAGCATTGGGGGAGGAAACAAAAAAAAGGAAAAAAGGAAAAAATATATGAAAGCAGGGGGAGCAAGAAGGGGGGGATTCCACAACAAGCCAGAGGACCAAGCCTGTTCAGGGGCTGCAGGGAAGAAATAGAGGCCCAAACCAAATCAAGGGGGGGCGCAGTCATCACAAGCACAAAAGGAGGTCAAAACAACGCAGGGGGCTACCGCTCACAATCAGGAGACATGGGGGGCCAAAACAAAGGGAACCGAAGGAAAAAAGGGTATGATCCCCTATCGGGGAAAAGTTTTGGGGTAGAAAACGGTCTAGCCTGCGAAGTTGGGGAAGGGGGACTGCCTATCCCCTACGGAGTCGAACCATAAAGTTCAGACGTAACCTGGCGGAAGGGAGGTTCTGAGAGGAACTGGGTTGGGGGCCTTCCCTACCAAAAATTTTACTCCCAAAACCCTGGGTTCTCTAGGGTGAGGAAGCAATACACCTTAGAGGGTATTTTACACCAACGGCTCCTCTATATTGGGAAATGGGAACCCTTTAAAAAATGGCGAAAAAGGAAAGGCTTCTTACAGAACCGAAAGGCTCTTGGACCGGGGTCTGGGGGGAGGGTAAACTCTCCCATCCTGCAAGAAAAAATGCAAGACGACCCTGTGAAAACTCTGGGCGCCACTAAGGAGTGTCCAGTTTCAAAGCTGACTTCTTTAAGGGGATGTAGTGAGAAATTCAATTCGAAGGAAAGGTACCTGTAGGGGGTCTAGGTTTTCAGAAAAAAAGCGGCGGCTTGTCTGTGAGACAGCAAAAGAAGGAATTTGATCAGAGGGGAACCTACCCCAATTCAGGAGCCCTGATCAATACCTCGAACGAAACGCGGACTGAAAATAAAGCTTGTTATTGGTTTGGAAGAAGGGGTGGGGGGGCACGATGAACCGCCAATTTAAAGAGCACTTTTTCGTAAAATGGAAGCCCGGTTGGGGTTCTCCTCGTTCAGAAGAGGGTAGGGTCCTGAGAGCTACAAAATCTTCCAACCAATCCGTCATTATAGAATCCTGGGGGAAGATGGGCTACTAGAACGGGATGGAATCTGGGGATCTCCTGGGCCAACGTGTGGGGAGGAGTAGGAGACCCTATGGTACCTCTCGAATATAAAGCTCTTACTCTTTTAGCTAAAAAGAAGAAAAGGGGGAGGGGGAAAGGCTTTCGGCTCCGTCATAGGAAGGGTCAGCTCCTTCAGCGAGATTAAGTGGGTTAAAGCCAGTCAAAAACGGGCGATTGAACAGAAGAAACTGTCAGAATTCCTAGCGGGGGGAGGTCTCAATCATGATACTTGCCATTAAAGAGGGGGAGGGGGGGGGGAAGGGGGTGAGAATCACGGGCAGACAGGATTTCATAAACTACGTCGTACAAAACAGAAAGATACACCAAAGGGGGGGACCAAAGGCCCTCGAGCAAGCGCGTAAAAATTTGAAGGTCGATGTCCATAAGTTGAGGGGCAGGGGGAAAGGGGGAGGTGTCCGAAAATCTTACGGTCGCGGTTTATGGAGGCTGGGAAAAAAGAGGGAAGACTTTCAAAAACCACCCGATTGGAGAAACCAAAAAGCGGGCGGGAATGTAGGGGGAACTTGGGGAGTAAATAAAGGGAAAGGATGTCTATCTGGAGCTGGGAAAAAAAAGGATTGACCCTTCACCGTCAAATTTGTAGAAAAGGTCTTCCCTTCCAAAGGGAAAGGGGAAAGAAACCCAATCTCATAACCTCGGGGGCAAGGAGCTGTGCCCAAAATCTTGTTATCGTCTGTACCATCGACTATAAAACAAAAACGAGAAAAGGAAGTGGCAGACGGACGACTTTAGCATGTGAAAAAGCGTCCCCCTTTGCGGGAATGAAAGGGATGGTATCTACAAGGGGGAGAAGGGCCGAAGGGAAGATTATAAGGGTTGCCGTCAAGGGAAAGCATCTACCCGATCAGACGGTTAAAAAAACAGAAGAAGGAGGGCCTGGGGGGGTGGTTGAGGGAAAAATACGGGGGGTGAATAAGCGTCACTGAAAATGTGCAATCTTATCACTCAGGCAAGACTGGAGGAAGAGGGAGACACAGGGACCGGGGGGAGGGTAGAAATAAAGTGAAGAAGCTCCGCTCCCCCCCCCCATAGCAGAGCGGCGGTTGGGGTACCATTTGCTATGTTTTGATGGTGGGGACACCGGTGAGTGACCATTAGTCAAGGTGAAAAGTGACCTCCCGCCAGTTCCGTGAAAGTGCGGGAAGGCATCCTCGATCTGAAGGTCATCAGGGCCTCTAAGCCGGAGCAGGAGGCGAGAGATGCCGGCTGAGGGTAGCAATCAGTCCCGACCTGGGGAATTGGAGAATAAGACCATATCTTTGGACTAATGTAGGATCCCAGCTGAACTAGGGGAGGGGAGGCAAAAAAAAGAGGGGTAGTCCTACGATAAAAAACCTCCACCGGTAAAAGAGGCAACACGATCCGCATAGTCGATCAAAAGGACCATAAATAGGGGGGGGGGAATTCCCTGCCGGTGAAAAGGGGGGGCCAGCCAGGGGCCTCGGGAAGGTCTTCACTCTAGGTAAAATGAATTAGAACCGCCTCCGGAAAAACATCACCGTTGTATAAAGTCAGGCTACATCCTTCGGGTCCTGGGAAGGGATGGAAAGCTCCTACACACTAACCAGCGGAGAGAAAGAAGATCGTCGTTCTATCAAAAAAGGGAAAAAGCAAGGTCCTAAAGTGAGGTAAAGGGAGGGGAACTGGTTTGGGGCCCAGGGTTTCAAAACAGCAGGGGGACAAAACAAGAAACAAACCTCGTTACAGGGGTAATCAAAAAAGGAAACAAGGACCTCAAATAGGCAAAGCCGAAGAAAAAAAGAGGGGCCAAAACAGGTGCGGCCATATCGGGGGGAATACGAGAAAGTCTTCCCGGTCGACGGAGCCCGGGGAAGAGGGACAGATCCCGCAAAATCGAAGGGGTGGAAATGTCCGCAGACTACGGCCGGGGGGGGCGCCCCGGTTCTCGACCCTGGAGAAGCGGGGGGAAAAGATGGGCGACTGAAAGAAAACGCTACGGGTCTGATCACGTCCAACCGCATAAACGAAAAAGACGGAGGCACCTGTCTTTTAATGCCAAAAAGAAGATAACGAACGCAAAAGACTGGCAGAAGAAAGATAATTGCCGGGTAAGGATTTGAGACAAGGCAGAACACCCACTAAAAGGGCGGAAAAAAAAAAAGGATTTTGCTCCCACAAGCCAAGTATCTTTGATTGGGACGGCTGCGCAAAAGGGAGAGGGGGGGGGGCAACGGTGTTCGGATGGCAAGGGGAAGGTCCAGAAGGGGCGGGTAGCCGTCTGGGGGGTGGGTGACGTCTTTGGTATGAAAGAAACGGAAAAAGGGTGGAAGGGGGGGCAGGGACGGGGCAGCAGGAGGAGAAGACTGGTAACGTACCTTAGGGGAAATAGGGGGGGTGCTGCCGGCGAAAGAGGCTGAAAAGTGGGGAGGGGGGTAAGGGGAAGACTTATGATAGCAAAAAGAATCGGGGGGCAAGACCCTAGGAGCCTGTAGAGTGGGGAAAAAGTCGAAAGAAACAGCCAGCCCCGAAGAGAAACAAAAAAAAACAATGGGGAAGAATCCTGAAGCACGTCAGCAGGGGTTAATAAAATTGGGGGGAGTTGCTGTGGAGACCATTACCGCGCAAGAGAGAGGGGAAGGAAGGGGACAAGCGGCCTCTGTAAAAAAAGATACTCTGGTAAGGGTAGTAGAAGAAAAAGGAGGGGGGGAAAAAATCCTGGTCAACGTGAGTCAAAAGAAAAAGGTCAAAAATAGGAATCATCAAAGAAGTCTCGTGAGGACGGCTTCTCTTGAGCTGGTCGAAAAAAGAGAAGTCTGAAAGGGGACCTCGCAAAAGAACGAGCACAACCAACACGAGACGCACGAAAAAGTTAAAGAAACCAACAACAACGGGGGGAGAGGAAAAGAAGAGAAGCCGGGGAGCTTAAGAGCGAGTAAGGTTGGGTTGGGGATCAAGCGAGGAGGTCTGATGGGAAAAAGAGCAGTGGGAAAGGGGGACCAGCCCAGAAAACTTGGAAAAAAGTAAAGAGCCGGACTCACTGGAATGAACGAAGACGAGATAGGGAAACACATTCTAACAATAGGGTCACGTTGGACAGAAACTGGATTTAAAAAGGTTAGGGATAATCGCTACATTATCCGGGGAAAAGGCGGGTGAAGGAAAAAGGCTAGAGTGAGAGGGATGGAAAAAGAAGCAACAGCATTACAGGAGGACAAAAGCGAAGGGTGGCTGAGGCGCGGATCATTTGGGGGGCCGGGGGGAATCGCAATTGAAAAGGGGCGGGAGGGCGCAGAGAGGGGGGAAAGGGAAACCGTGAGCTCAAAAAGGAAAGAGAAAGTCGTGGAGAGCTATTTAAGAAAAAGGCGGGACACACCTTCGATATGAAGCCCGCGAGAAAGACGGGGGGGAATTTCAAGCCGATTGAAAACGACTGACAGGGCGACAGAAGGGAAGAACGGAAAAAAGCCCAAGGATGGCGTGTTTTCCAGGTCCGAAACCGAATTGCAAAAAAAAACGCAGAGAAAATATTGAGGGTAACCAATCATGCGCGCCGTGAACAAGGGGGGGAAAAAAACTAGGGGGTCGGGACCGCCAGAAATTACAGAAAGTTTTCGGGGTGAGAAAAATAAAAAAGGGTCGTAAGCCGTGGGGTGGGTAAGGGGAAGATCCACTACGAAATGCATCACCCTAGACCGTCATGAAAAAAGAAGGCGCGATTTAAGCGAAGGCTGAGGCCACCAGAAACCGAAAAAGGGGAAGTTGTTGCGTTTAAAAAACGCTAGTGGGGGAAAACAAGACGTTCCCCGTAAGGGTCGGGAAGAAAGAGCAACTCCGCGAGATTACGGAAAAAGCCGGAAAGAAAGGAGAGCAAAGGCGAGGAAAATGAAAAAAGCCAGGGAGAGGGCAGGGGGATGGTATATGAGGCCTATGTCCCAGCCTTCGAAAGGGGAGATGGGCGGCTCAGGAAGAAACGGGGTGGCGAGGGACATATATTTGACCTCGGGTGAGTTGGGGGGGTGGCCCAGCTGGAGGAAAAGGGGACGGGGGGAGAGTAGTTTGGTAGGGAGAATCGAAGTTCGAAAACTGTCCAAAGGAGTTTGAGGGGTTGGAAGAGGTGGTTCCCGCGGCAGTTGTTAACCAAAAGGTTAAAAACTGCCCATTGTCCACCTAAAAAGTGGGAGCACCCAAACTAAAAGTTAAGGTTATGTCCGGCAATGAAGGAAAAAACAGAGGAAAAACGCGTAGGGCAGGTACGAGAAAAACGGGGAGGGGGGGGGCTAGTGGGGGGCACAAAGCGAGGGGAAGATAAAGGGTCGCGACACGGAATAGTTACACGGTGAGTGTGGGCACGGGCCGGCTTCCGCCGAGGGAGGGGGTGAGAAAAAAAAGAAGGGAAAGACGCACCAAGAAGGGCAACCAAAACAAAAGTAGAGAGGGGCTCCCACATTGATTACTAAGATAGGAGACAATGAGGATAGTGGAGATCCCTTTTTTCGTTCCGTGGGGGGTCAAGAAAGTGATGAGGGACCAAAATTTTTGCCGCTGAACTGGGAAGGAAAAATGAAAAAACTGGGCGCTCCCCGAAGGGAAGGCCCGGCGGTCTTAACCTGGCAGACGGAGGCGGAAAAAGAAAAGGCGCAGAAGGAGCTGGGAGGAGGCTTCGAAAGGCGCTGGGGCCATCACCGGTCTAGTTCCGTACCGAGAGGGGAGGGAAAAATGGGGGAAGCTCGAAACGTGGCACAAAGGGGGAGGAGTTCAATTTGAAATCGTGCAAGACTGGAGGGGAAGTACGTAACCAGCAAACCGATGGAAAGCCAGGAAAAGGGCCAGCAACGGAATTCCAGAAGTTCGAAACGCGAGTCAAAAAACCGGAAACATGCAGAAAGAAGGAAGGAGGGGATAAGCTGGCCAAAATCTTGGTCGCGTGCACATTCCAAAACCGAGAAAAGGGGAAAAAAGGTGAGGGGCGGCGGTGGGTAGGAAAAGACGAAATCAATTAAGTCTAATCTATTGAGAACCGTCACGATGAACAAAGGTTCAGATAAGGGGGCGAAATTAGCCAAATGGAAAGGAAGAAAAGTCACGAGGCTTGACGGGGGCTGTCCGAGCATGTATAAGGAAAGGGGAAAGGGCCAGATCGAGAAGACACAACCAAGATGAAGAAGAGAAGATGGCAAAACGAACCGGGGAGATAATCTGGCATGCCCTAAGTTGTACGGGGACTGGTGTCGGCGACAGGGGATTCAAAAAGGCGTTGCCCCCCCCCCCAAACCAACACACCCCCCCCCCCACCCAACAAACAAAAAAGAGGATGACAGCTCAGAGAAAGCCTAAGAAAAAAAAAGCGGAAAAGCGCAAACACGACGAAGGAGGGGGTTGCGAAAAATCGGGGAAAGAAAGGAGGGAAGATTGCCAGCTGAGACGAAAG